>Ga0153956_1000051_pt1 | contig 152515 bp, 140 predicted proteins | sample TSFL040MetaG_FD_104704 | JGI IMG/M metagenome (GOLD analysis project Ga0153956, IMG submission 104704) | Attine ant fungus gardens microbial communities from Florida, USA - TSFL040 MetaG | ecosystem: Host-associated > Fungi > Mycelium > Unclassified | place: USA: Florida, Wekiwa Springs... | reverse complement strand
GGTGAAGCGGACTTCTGAACCTGAACCGCACGAGAATCATAAACTTGCCAGTGTCCCTTTAATTCCGAAGTTCGCATCAAAGGTCGCCGCAAGGACATGCGAACTTCGGAATCGGGACACTAGCCAACCGGACGGTTCGAGGAAAGGCATAAATATGCCTGCCATGCCGCGCGTGCTCTTGCGGCGTCCTGTCAAAAAGGCTGTAAAAGCGCGGCTTTTCGGAGTTTCGCCTGTGAACGCACCTGCCCGTCCCGCGCCGCGCCTGGAAGACTATCCCTACCGCCTGACCGACAACGTGCGGTTCGGCGATCTCGATCCCAACCAGCACGTCAACAATGCGAGCTACGCGACCTATTTCGAAACCGGCCGCGTGACGCTGGTGAAGGACAAAAGCTACGGCCTGATGCCGCCGGGACTCGGCTGGGTGATGGTACGCCTCGACATGCACTTTCGCGGCGAGCTGCACTGGCCGGGCGCCATCGACCTCGGTCTCGGTGTCGCGGCCTTCGGGCGCACGTCGGTGACGTTCGACCAGGTGGTGTTTTCCGGCGGCCGCTGCGTGGCGTCGGCGCGGGCGACGACGGTGCTGATCGATGAAGTCACCCGCAGACCGACGCCGCTGACCGAGGACATCCTGCGCAACTTCGAGCGCTGGCGGATGCGAGCGACGGCAGGCGCGTGACGCACGCCGCGACCATGCCGCGGCGTGGAATTTTGAATCGCGGATGCGCGGGTTACGCCTGACGTTCCGGAGTCGTGACGACGAGACCGTCGAGGTCGTCGGAAACCTTGATCTGGCACGACAGCCGCGAATTCGGCCGCACGTCGAAGCCGAAGTCCAGCATGTCTTCTTCCATCGGCGTCGGCTTGCCGACCTTCTCGGTCCAGGCGTCGTCGACATAGACGTGGCAGGTGGCGCAGGCGCAGGCGCCGCCGCATTCCGCCTCGATGCCCGGAATGGCGTTGCGGATCGCCGCTTCCATCACAGTGGCGCCGTTCTCGACGTCAATCGTGCGGGTTTCGCCGGAATGGTCGACAAAGTTGATCTTGGTCATGGGTGCTCGTGCTGCCGGATCGCGATGGAGAAAGGTCCGGGTGTCCTATAACGAAACGATCCGGCCAGCGCCAGCGCCCGGCGCAAAAAGGAGGGCGTCTTTACGGCCGAATTTGCGTGTCGAATGGCCGGTGACGTTCAGGAGCGGCGCAGGATCGCGTCGATGGCCGCGCGGGCCTCGCCGACGGCCGCATCCAGCGTGGCGAGCCGCGCGGCCGGATCGGCGCCGTCGCGGAGTGCCGTTTCCAGATCGGCGGCGGCCGTCGCGACGTGGACAGCGCCGATCGCCCGTGCCGATCCCTTCAGCTTGTGCGCCACGGCCGCGGCGTCCGGCGGAAGCTGCGCCAGGAGGGCGACAAGGTCAGCGGCCTGCCCGGCGAACATCGCCAGCACCTCGCGCTCGAGGCCGATATCGCCCAGGGTCATACTGCGGAGGAGCGCGATGTCGAGCGGACCATCGTCGGGAACCAGCGGCGGCGACGGCATCCAGGCGACCTGTTCAAGATGAAATGACATGGAACGTTCCGGTCCTCCCGCCCACAGCACTTCCCGCGGCGGGATCATCCAAACCCAATCATGGAATTGGTTAACGGAACGTTTCGCGTACGGAACCGGGGTTCCCTCCCCTTTTGACCGAAATCGGACCGGCCATTCCATAATTTCGAGCAAGTGGAAGCGCTTAGCTGTTCGGGTCGTTAACGATGATTAAGATTGTATTAATCGCAACCATTTCATTCGAAGCGCCAAGCCAATAGGATGTTGGGGGGAAGTGATCGACAAGGCGAGCCGCGGGGGCGGTCGCCTCGCCCGAGACCTGCCAGGGACATTCGGGCCGGTGACGAGACTTCCCGCGACGAACGCGGACTTCCGGTTGCGTAACACGAGGGCGTGGACTGAACATGGCGAACAATCCGAAGAAGGTGAAAGATCCGACAGAGGTCGCGCTCTCTGCCATTCAGGAGGCCCTGAATATCGGCGAGTCGCCCGCGACAGATCTCGATCAGGCCGCGGTCCGACACGACGCAGCGCCCCCGATTCCGTCGCCGGCCGGAGGATTCGACCCGCGGGCCGCAGGAGCGCCGGCCTTCGAATCCGCGGACGAACCGCGCTTTTCGCGACGTCCCGCCAACGACGATCGCGAGACCATCGGCCAGATTCTTCAGGCCATCCAGAAGGGCCGCCCTGCCCGCAACATCTATACACTCGCGACGGTCTTTGCCGCCGTCTGGATTCTCGGTGCAGGCCTTTTGACGGTCAGCTTCCTGCCTTCGCTACAGGCCGCCATCGGTCAGGGCAGCGGCGGTACCCTGGCGCTCGCCGGCCTGATCGCCCTGTTTTTCGCACCGGTGCTGTTGTTCTACTTCCTCGCGAGCCTCGCCTGGCGCGGCCAGGAATTGCGCATGATCGCGCAGTCGATGGCGCAGGTGGCGATCCGGTTCTCCGAGCCCGAGGGCGCGGCCAGCGATTCCATGGTCACGGTCGGACAGGCGATCCGCCGCGAAGTCGCCGCCATGGGTGACGGCGTTGAACGCGCCATCGCGCGCGCAGGCGAGCTCGAAACGCTCGTTGCCAACGAGGTTTCCGCGCTGGAACGCGCCTACTCGGACAACGAAGTGCGCATTCGCGCCTTGCTTCAGGACATCGCCTATCAGCGCGACAACCTGGTCGGCCAGGCCGAGCAGGTTCGCAGCGCCATCTCGGGCGTCCAGATCGATCTGCGTCACGACATCGCCCTGATTAGCGACGCCATCGCTTCACGCGTCGACGAGGTCGCCAAAAGCATCACGGGGGCCCTTGAGGAGCGCGGCAGTCACATTACGACGGCGCTCAGCAATGCCGGCGACAACATGATTCTTGCGCTCGGCGAGCGCGGCGGCGACCTGCTCGACCGCCTCGAGGAAGCCAGCGCCGAGACCACGCGCGCCGTGCTCGATGCCAGCGAGCGGCTGACCACGAGCCTCAACTTCAAGACCGGCCACGTTCACGACGAGTTCGTCGACCTCGCCGACCGTGTCCACGACATGCTCAACGAACGCATCGATCGCATCACGAGCGAATTCGAGCAGAAATCGGTGACCATCATCGATGGCATTTCCGACCGGACCGAGCAGGTCCACGACTCTCTGAAGAATTCCAGCGACTCCCTGCTTCTGGAGCTCGAACTCCGCAGCGGCGATCTCGTCGGCAAGATCGACGATGCCGGCAACCGGCTGGCGACGCGAATTCTTTCGAGCGGCGACAAGGCGAGCGAGGCGCTCGATGTCACCGTCAACACACTGATGGCCAAAGTCGCCAACCAGACCGAGACCGCGCACGATACGCTCAGCCTCCAGATGAGCGCGTTCGATCAATTGGTGAAGGACCAGGGCTCCGAGCTCGCGGAGAAATTCGCACGCGACAGCGGCACCCTCGGCGCGCTCATCACACGCCACATTTCGGAGTTCGATCGCACGGTCAAGACCTTCGGCGGCGACATCGTCGACCGCCTCGGCCAGCGCACCGAAGACATTACCCAGAGCCTGAAGACCTATGTCGATACATTCGATACGCGGCTGACTTCCAACGGCGGCGAAATCAGCGCCGCGCTGGATCAACGTCTGGCGCAGTTCGAAACCTCGCTGCAGTCCCGCGTCACGAATCTCGACGTTTCGCTGGATACCCGTATCAAGTCGTTCGACGAAACCGTCGATGGCCGACTGAAGACGCTCGAACATACGTTCGATTCCCGTGCGAAGTCGGTCACCGAAACGATCGACACCCGGCTCGGCGTCCTCACCTCGTCGCTGTCCGATGGTGCCGCGCATGCGATCGGCTCGATCGAGAACCGCCTCAACCACCTCACGACGTCGCTGACCGAGGGCACGACGCAGGCGATCGAGGCGATCGACCGACGCATTTCGGGAGTTACCGAAACCATCGACAGCCGCAGCGTTCACCTTGCGGACACCGTCACGGCGCGGTTCCAGGATATCCATCAGGGACTCGATCAGCGCGTCGGCCTCGTTGCAACCGAGATCGAAACGCGTGTCGCCCAGTTCGAGGATCTTCTTGGATCCCGCATCGAGGCCGTGGCGGGCCGCTTCGAATCGAGCGGGCGGCAGGCCAGCGACGCGCTGGTGGCGCGCGCCGAAGAGCTGTCGCTGGGCATCAAGTCTCATGTCGAGGACGCCGAACGCTCGCTGACCAATCTGGTGGTCAACACCAGTGAAACCATCCAGACCGGCGCTCGCACCGCCCAGCAGTCCCTGCTTTCGGTTTCGACCGATGTCGGCGCGCAATTGCAATTGACCTCCACGGAGGTCGAGCGCGCATTGACCTCTGCCGGAACGAACGCCGCCAACTTCATCCTCAACAGCGCCCGCGATGCGCAAAGCACCCTTGTCAACGCGTCGGCCGATGCGGCAACACAGGTCAAATCCCTGTCCGCCGATGTCGAGCGCACGCTGTCGGCCGCGGGCGCCAATACGGCGGACTCGGTTCTGGCAGGCGCTCGCGCGGCACAGACCACGCTGGTGGCCGCCTCCGCGGAGGCCGCGACGCACGTCAAATCGCTCGCGAGCGAAATCGAACGTACGCTGACCACGGTTGGAACCGACGTCGAACGCATGCTGTCCGCCGTCGGCACGACGACCGCGGACACCGTCCTCTCGGGCGCCCGCGCCGCCCAGTCGACGCTGGTCAACGCTTCCGCGGAGGCCGCAAGTCATGTCAAGTCGCTGGCGAGCGACGTCGAGCGGACATTGACGGCCGTGGGCGCCGACACCGCAGCGGCCATTCTCGGCAGCGCGCGCGAGGTCCAGAACACGCTCACCACCACGTCGACCGACACGACCAGCCACATCAAGGCGATGTCGTCCGATCTGGAGCGGACCCTGCAAGCGGCGGCGACGAACACCGCGGAGATCGTTCAGGCCAGCGCACAGAGCGCGCAGGGCAGCCTCCTCACCACATCCAACGAGGTCAGCGCCAAGATCAAAGCGACCTCGGCCGATGTCGAACGCACGATCTTTGCCGCCAGCGGCAATTTCGGAACGGCGATCACCGGGAAAGCCGACGAAATCGTCACCTACGTCCAGCAGCAGACGGATCGTCTGTCGCAGATGATCGACAGCAAGCGCGGATCCCTGGTTGAAGCCCTGGGCAGCAAGACCAACCAGCTCAACAGCGAAATCGACCGCGTCACCACCGACGCGCTCAAGTCGATCGAGGTGAGAGGGAATGCATTCTCGCAATCGATCATCGCGAATGGCTCCGATGTTTCCCGCTCCATCACCAATGCCGGCGAACTCGCGACCGGTGCCGTCGGCAAGTCGCTGAAAGACCTCGAACAGGCATCGCGCTCCACCATCGAGCAATCGCGGCAGGTCTCTGTCGCGGCTGTTACCGAAATGCAGGAAACCAGCAAGATCCTGCGTACGGACACGGTTGCGCTGTTCGAGCGCCTGCGCGAAGGCAACATCCTGCTCCAGGAAGTCCTTACCGGCGCACACGACAACCTCAACTCGCTGGAGCGCACGCTCGTCACGCGCGTGGCGGACTTCGTGTCCACCATGAACGATGTCACCTCGCGAAACGGCCTCGCGTCACAGGCGCTTGAAGATCAACTGACGATCTTCAATACCAAGACCACGAAGGCTCTCGAGGATCTCGGCTCCCTGTCCGGGCAATTCGAGAATCACGGGGTTGCGCTGGCGGATGCCGCGGCCATGGTTGAGCAGAGCAACCGCAACACCACGTCGTCGGTCGAGGAACGCAAGTCGATGCTCGAGTCGCTTGTAACGACAATCGACCTGCGGACGGCCGACCTCGATCAGCGCCTGACGCGTTTCACGGGCTTGCTCGATGAATCGCTCGCAGCCGCCGAAGAACGCGCCCGCGATATCGCACGCGTCGTGGCGGAGACCGCCGGCGCCGGATCGGCGGCGATCAGCCAACAGTTCGAGGCCTTGCGTGCGACCGCCGAGGAAGAGCGCCGTCTGACGTCGGAATCCATGGCCGATATCTATCGGCAGGCGACCCGGGAATCCGACTCCATGCTCAAGGAGTCCGCGGACAAGTTTGCTTCGCTGGTGCAAGGCATGAAGCAGATGACCACGGAAATGCACGCGGAACTCGAGGCAACCCGCAACGAACTCCGCCGCGGCGTGCTCGAGATGCCGCAGGAGGCCGCCGAAAACACCGCCCAGATGCGCAAGGTGATCGTCGACCAGATCGAAGCGCTTGCCGAACTGAACCGGATCGTGGCCCGGCACGGCCACGGATTTGACGTCGTCAGCAGCAGCCGGTCGAACGCGCAGCGCGAGGAAGAGCCCGCCATGGCTTCTGCCGGCGGCCGTGGCGAAACCGCGGCGCGCCCTGCGCCCCGGATGCGCGACACCGGCAGTGCGTCAAATCTGCCGCCGCCGGATCTCGGCATCCCGGCTCCGCGCCGCACCGAAGCTCCTCCGGTCAGCCCGGCAAGCACGGATCAAGGGCGCGACGGGTGGCTCTCCGATCTGCTGAGCCGCGCCGATACAGGAGGCAACGACCGCGACGTTCCGCGCGGGCGGCCGGTGCCACCTGCTGCTGCCGCAAATCCGCTGGACTCCCTCTCGCTCGACATCGGCCGCCTGATGGACCGCAACCTTGCCGGCGAGATGTGGGATCGTTATCAGCGCGGCGAGCGCAAGGCGTTCAGCAAGCGCCTCTATACGCCCGCCGGACAAAAGGCCTTCGACGAGGTCGCCCGCAAATACCGCTCGGATCGCGCGTTCAAGCAGACCGTCGATCGCTACATCATGGAGTTCGAGCGGCTGCTCGACGAAGTCGCCCGCGACGACCGGGGACCGGCGGTGCTTCGCGGTCATCTGACGTCGGAGACGGGGCTGGTCTACACCCTGCTCGCGCACGCGGCGGGGCGGCTGGGATAACGCTGCCCGTTCGATACGGTCACAAAAAAACGGAGGCTCGCGGGCCTCCGTTTTTCTTTGCCAACAGGCGTCACCTCCCGTGCGCGTGCCGCGGCGCGTTCTCAGCGCCGCCGCGGCGGAGCCGGTGGGGCCGCTGCAGGTGCGCTGCTGCTCGCGCCAAACAGCAAACGGGTTGGATTGCGATCGAGGTTGTTGACCGCACGGCTGATGTCACCAAGGGTGCGGCGGCCGTCGGCCATCAGAGCCCCGGAACGCTTGTTGAAGTCATCGGCGAATTCGCGGATCGACTTCACCGTCTGAAGCAATTCTCCGCCGTCCTTGCCGCCGGCGATGGCATCGAGGCCGAGCATCAGATTGTCCGTCCTGGTCATGACCCCGTCGGCCTTGCCCATCACATCGCTGAATTTCTGCACCACGTCGTCGATTTTCCCGGCGTTGCGCGCAAGCGACGCGGTAAACGTTTCGACGTTCTGCAGTGAATTCTTCACGGCGGCCTGATTGTCGGCGACCACGCGATTGACGTTTTGCAAGGTGGCGCGAATCGACTCGGTGACATCCTGCAGGGCGGCCGGATCGGCGGTGAGGATCGGCACGCCGTCTTCATCGAGCGGCACCGGCGGCGCCGCAACCTGGCCGCCCTTCAGCGAAATCGCAGCGACGCCGGTCAGTCCCTGGAATTCGAGGCCGACCACCGTATCCTTCCGGATCGGCGCCGCATTCTCGACCATCGCGAGCGCGACCACGCGCCGGGGATCGTCGAGTTTGACCGAAACCACTTCACCGACGCGGATGCCGTTGAAATTGACGCTGCCGCCGTTGCGCAGACCCGAGGCCGAGCCCTCGAACACGATGCGGAGCGGACTGCGCGCCTTGGTGGTATGGAGGCTCTGGAACCAGAGGACAAATCCAAACGCGGCGGCAATGACCGCAAGCGTGAACGACCCGATCAGGACAAAATTGGCCCGCGTCTCCATCAAATGTACTCCGGTACCGACTTGAACTAACCCACCACGGCGCGGGCACGCTTGCCGTGAAAATACGCCTTCAGCCAGGGATGCTGCGAGGCCAGCATATCGGCCATCGATCCTGCCGCAATGATCTTACCGTTCCCTAAAACGGCGATCCGGTCGCAAGCCGTATGAAGGCTATCCAGGTCATGGGTTACCATAAAAACGGTCAACCCCAAAGTACGCTGGAGCGTCCGCACCAGATCGTCGAATTCGCCCGCGCCGATCGGATCGAGACCCGAGGTCGGCTCGTCGAGGAACACCAGTTCGGGATCGAGCGCCAACGCCCGCGCCAGCGCCACCCGCTTGATCATTCCGCCGGACAGTTCCGACGGATAGCGGTCCGCGACTTCCGGCCGCAGCCCAACCATGCCGAGCTTGGCGACAGTGATCTCGTCGAGCAGCCGCTGCGACACGTTCAGATATTCCCGTACCGGAAACTGGATGTTCTGGCGGACGCTCAGCGATGAAAACAGCGCGCCTTGTTGAAACAGAATCCCCCAGCGGCGCTCGACCGCGCGGCGCGCCGCGGCATCGGCAGCGTCGAGATCGATCCCGAAGACCTCGATGCGGCCGGCGATCTTCGGCACCAATCCGATGATCGTGCGGGTCAATACGGATTTTCCGGCGCCCGAGGGACCGACGAATCCCAGGATCTCGCCGCGCTTTACATCCAGACTCAGGCCATCGAGCACTTTTGTGGCGCCGAATTGAACCGAGACATCGCGAACGCGGATAACAGGATCGGAGACGTTACCGGTCATCGCTACATCCCGATCGATGCGAAGAAGATCGCGAACACGCCGTCCATCACGATCACGAAAAATATTCCCTTCACGACCGACGACGTTGTGCGCTGCCCGAGCGACTCCGCGCTGCCCTGCACGGCCAGTCCCTCCACGCATGCAACAATGCCGATCATGGCGGCCATCACCGGCGCCTTGATCATGCCCACGACGAAATGATCGATCGAGATCGCGTCGCGCAACCGGATGAGGAATGCCTCGGGCTGAACGCCGCCGTAAAGCCATGCCACGAGACCACCGCCGTAAAGCGCGGATACCGCGCCCAGAAACGCAAGGATCGGCAGCGCAATCACCAGCGCCATCATCCGGGGCAGCACCAGCACTTCGATCGGGTCGAATCCCATGGTGCGCAACGCGTCGATTTCCTCGCGCATTTTCATGGAGCCGAGTTCGGCGGTGTAGGCGCTTCCGGAGCGGCCCGCCACCATGATCGCGACCAGCAGCACGCCGATTTCCCGCAGCACGAGAACGCCCAGCATGTCGACGACGAAAATATCCGCGCCGAACTGGCGGAAATGGAAGATGCCCTGTTGCGATATGATGCAGCCGATCAGGAAAGTAATGAGAACGATGATCGGAACCGCGCGCCAGCACACCTGCTCGAGATGATGGACAGTGGAGGTCAGACGAAAGGAACGAGGATGGCGCAGCACGTGAGCGCTGGCGGATAATATCGCGCCGAGCATCCCGATCAGAGCCGTCAACGTCGAGCCGAACCCGACGACATTGCGGCCGACGTCTTCCAGCAGGCCGATCAGCGCATTCTGACGTACCGCCACCGGAGCCGCATCGGCGGGAACGCGGCGCACCTCATCGACCAGACTCGCGTAGTTCGCGGAAAGGCCGGCAATCTTCGCCTCGACATTGCCGTGGGTGAGGCTGCGGCGCAGCCGCTCGATCAGCCATGCTCCGAAAGTGTCGAGTTTCGAGACCTTCGATACGTCGATAAAGATATTGGGCCGGCTGCCGGTCAGCTTTTCCGCATCGGCGACGATCTGCTCCAGTGCGGCCGCGAAACGGGCCGTCCACGGGCCGGCCGCACAGAGCGCAAGCCCGTTGCCCTGTGCAATTCGCTCCAGTGTGGGGCTATCCTCCAATGCCAACTCCCGCGCGCCGAATCTCTGCTATCACTGAGCAGAACTTAACATGGCGCCAGTGGCTTGTGGGGCGCATCCTGCCCCATGCCGGCTGCGACAACCCTGCGATTTGACCTTGCCCGATTTCGAAATGCCGTCGAACGAGCCGCCAGCGCTTCGGTGCCGCATTGAGCGATGGCCGATCGCGGGCAGTTTCACGATCAGCCGTGGGGCCAAGACAGAGGCCGTCGTGGTCGTCGCCGAGGTCAGCCAGGGCAGCCATACCGGCCGCGGAGAGTGCGTTCCCTATGCCCGCTACGGCGAAACGGCTGAAGGCACTCTGGCTGCCCTGCTCGCCATGCAGGAACCCATCGCTGCCGGCCTCGATTGCCGTTCCCTGTCGACGGCCATGCCGCCGGGGGCGGCCCGCAATGCGCTGGATTGTGCGCTGTTCGATCTCGCCGCCAAGTCCAGCGGCCAACGGATCTGGACCTTGCTGAATCGCCCAGCCCCCGCTCCTCGCGCCACGGCCTACACCATCTCGCTGGGCTCGCCGGAGACCATGGCTGCGGCGGCCGCCAGAGCCGCCTATCGGCCCCTGCTCAAGGTCAAGCTGGGGGGTGACGGCGATGCCGAGCGGATCGCGGCGGTTCGCGGCCAAGCTCCGGAGTCGGAAATGATCGTCGACGCCAACGAGGCATGGACGCCCGGCAACGTCGAACGGAATCTCGCGGCATGCGAAGCCGCGGGCGTCACCCTGGTCGAGCAGCCCCTTCCCGCGGGCAAGGATGACATTCTGGCCAAAATCCGCAGGCCCATTGCCGTGTGTGCGGACGAGAGTGTCCATGACCGCGCATCGCTCGAGGGTCTTCGCGAACGCTACGATGCCATTAATATCAAGCTCGACAAGACGGGAGGGCTGACCGAAGCACTCGCCATGGCAGACGCGGCGCAAGCGCTGGGCTTCGAGATCATGGTCGGCTGCATGGTGGCGACGTCACTGGCGATGGCGCCGGCAATGCTGATCGCGCAGCAAGCCCGTTTCGTCGACCTCGATGGGCCGCTGCTCTTGGCCGAGGACCGCGCACCCGGCCTTCGCTATGACGGCAGCATCGTCTATCCGCCGGATGCGGCGCTCTGGGGCTGATCCGCAGGCCCGCGCGAACCGCCGACCGTCCGGGTGTGAGCGGATGGGGATTTCTGATTCGGAGGACATCAATTCAATTGCGATTCGCGGCGGATCATGGTGATCGTTACGGCTATGCGCAACAATTTGCGCGACGAGATTGCCATGGCCGATGAAGCGTTTGCCCTGTCGCCGATTTCCGCCCGCGCCGCACTTCCCAGCGAGGCGGATTACGACGCTATTCGCGAAGCCTTCATGGAGACATCGCGCGGCCGCTGGTTTCTTACCGAATATACCAAGCGCAACCGAAATGCCGACACGACCATGGTGCTCGATGCCGTTGCGCGTATCGAGCAGACCCTCGCCGTCCAGAAGCAGGCCTCGGCCGACGATGGATTGGCCAGGGCGGTTGCGGCCATCAGGAACAGCCTTGACGAGGCCAGAACCGTGGCGGCCCAGACATTCGATGCGCAGGCCAGCAGCGATGCGCTCGGCCCGATTCACAAGGGGGTGCGCATCATCCGCGAGATCTCATGGCGGTGGCGCGAGATCGGCGGCGATGGCCGGATTTGCGATCTTCTCGAGTCACAGGCGACCGCCATCGAAGGCGCTCAGGCCGTGCTCGCCGCCAGAAATGAAACGGCCGGATTGGACGCCGCGTTCGGACTGATCGAAGCCACCCTTGACGGTCTCGCGGGATCGCCGTCCGCAGAGGCGGTCTCAACCGAATCCGCATCGGCACCGGTCGCAACAACCGACATGCCGACGCCGGCCTCGCCTACAACATTGGCGACACCCGAACCGTCCGTTGTCACTACCGATGTCGTAGAACCGAACGCCACGGCGGCGGCGACCGCCGAACCGCGCGTCGATGCCGCCGGGCCTGCAACGGCGGACGATCACAGCGAAACCGCGCCAACTCCTGCGGCCGGCGACGAAGAGATGGCGCATGACGACGCGGTGCTCGACATGATCGCTCTCGAAATGGGCGCGCCCGATTTCGACGAGCCCGAGATCAGTCAGGCCGACATCGCACCCGCTATCACCGAGCCCGAGGACGTGCCCGCGCCGGAACTCATCCCGGAGGAGCCCGCTGCGCGCATCGCCCCGGAGCCCGCGGAAATCCCGGAGGCTGCCGAAGTCGTGCTGACACCATCGCTCGGCGCCTCACTGCTCGCGAGCGGCATCGTCGCCCGCGCGCCTTCCCGTTCCGACCCGCTGGCTCCGATCCGGCGCATGACTCAAGTGGAAAAAATCGCGTTCTTTTCCTGACACCGAGGTCAGACGATCAGCTTCGCGAACAGCTCGGCGTCGACATTTCCGCCCGACAGGACGATCACGGCCGTCTTGCCCCGCACGTCGATCCGGCCCGCCAGCAGCGCCGCAAGCGCAACGGCGCCACCCGGCTCCACCACGAGTTTGAGCTCCCGAAATGCAAATACCATTGCGGCGCCAACTTCCGCATCGGAAGCAACGACGCCCTGCGACAGCAACCGTCCGTTGATCGCAAACGTGATCTCACCCGGAATCAGCGCCATCAGCGCGTCGCAGATCGTGCGGCTCTTCGCATCGTGCGCTTCGCGATGCCCGGCGCGAAGCGAGCGCGCATGATCGTCAAACCCTTCCGGCTCGGCGCACATCACCTTAGCCCGTGGGAATTTTGCCTTCACGGCGGTCGCGATGCCTGCGATCAGGCCGCCGCCGGAAGCCGGCGCGATCACGATATCCGGCGACGCGTTCATCGCTGCAAGATCTTCCGCGATCTCACGGCCGACGGTGCCCTGCCCGGCGATGATTTTCGGATCGTCGTAAGGCGGCACCAGCGTGGCGCCGCGCTTGCCGGCGATGTCGCGCGCGATGGCTTCGCGATCCTCGCGGTCGCGATCGTAAAGCACGACTTCCGCGCCGTAGCTTTTGGTGCGTTCGCGCTTCGAGGCCGGCGCATCGGCGGGCATCACGATGGTGGCCTGCATCCCCAGTATTTGCGCCGCGGCGGCGACGCCCTGCGCATGATTGCCGGATGAGAATGCCACCACGCCGCCCCCGCGCGCGGACTGCGGGATCGACGACAACTTGTTGAAGGCTCCGCGAAACTTGAACGAACCGGTTCGCTGCAGCATTTCCGGCTTGAAAAGAACTTTCGCACCGAGGCGGTCATCGAGCGCAGGCGATGAGAGAAGCGGCGTTCGGACGGCATAGGGTGCGAGCACGCGCGCCGCCGCATCGATATCGTCCGCCGTCACTGGAGCGTTTTGCAAAACATCTGTCATGAGCGTGTTTTATCGCGGACCGAGAGCGACCGGCAAGCTCGGCTTGCGTCGATCAGGCCACGAAACGCGGGCTTGCGAGCTTCCGATTTGCCGATTCCGGCGTGCCGGCGCGGGCTTCGGCAACATTGTTGATGAAACAATGCGCTGATTTCCGCCAGGTATGGCTTGCGGCAAACTCAAGGCAGGCCGCCGGCGCAATTTTCAGCGCCGCCAGACAGGCCGACCGCAAATCCTCGCTCAGGACGCCGACCGACGCGTCGCCGATCACGTCGAGCGGGCCGGTGACCGGGAAGGCGGCGACCGGCAACCCGCTCGCAAGCGCTTCAAGCAATACAAGACCGAACGTATCCGTCCGGCTTGGAAATACAAACACGTCGGCCGCCGCGTAGGCTTCGGCCAATTGCTCGCCGGTGCGCGAGCCGAGAAAGACCGCATCCGGATAGGACCGCTCCAGGGCCGCCCGTGCCGGGCCGTCGCCGACCACGACCTTGGTGCCGGGCAGATCGAGACTCAGGAAGGCGTCAAGATTCTTCTCTACCGCCACGCGGCCGACCGACAGGAATACCGGACGCGGCAACCCAAGATCGGCGGATCGAGGATGAAACAGATCGCCATCCACACCGCGCGGCCAGAGCACCACGTTGCGGAAACCGCGCTGTTTCAGTTCCGCCGCGAGTGCCGGAGTTGCCGCCATAACGGCCCGGCTCGCGCCATGAAACCGGCGCAGGGCGCTCCATATCCAGGACTCCGGAACAGGCACCCGCGCCGCGATATATTCCGGAAAGCGCGTATGGAAGCTCGTCGTGAACGCCAGGCCGCGTTTTTGGCAATAGCGCCGGACCAGAAGCCCGATCGGTCCTTCCGTCGCAATGTGAATGCTGTCCGGCCGGGCCGTCGCGATCAGCCCGGCAACCTTCTTTGCTCCGGGCAACGCCACGCGCAGACCGGGATAACCCGGCAGCGCCACGGTGCGAAATGATTGCGGGGTGAGAAACCGAATATCCGCGCCGAGCGATTGCGCCGCATCGGCCATCGTGGTCAGCGTGCGCACCACGCCGTTGATCTGCGGGTGCCAGGCGTCGGTTGCAATCAGAATCCGCATTCAGGCCGCGCGCGCCACCAGGGGCGCTTCGGACGCCAGCCGTTGCAGCGGACCGGTCCAGGTGATGATTTCAAAGCTGCCGTCGTCATGCTCCGCGAGCGCCGTGCAGCTCTCCACCCAGTCACCGCAATTCATGTAGCGAATGCCATGCTCGTCACGGATCGCGGCATGATGGATATGACCGCAGATGACGCCGTCGGCGTTGTGACGGCGCGCTTCGCCGGCAAGGGTTTGTTCGAACGCCCCGATATAGTTGACGGCATTCTTGACCTTCAGCTTCGCCCACCTCGACAACGACCAGTAGGGGAAACCGAACCACCGCCGAAAGGCGTTCACGAGGCGATTCATCTGGATCGCAAATGTGTAGGCCTTGTCGCCGACAAGAGCGAGCCAGCGCGCGTTCTGGACGACGAGGTCGAAGATGTCGCCATGGATCACGAGATAGCGCCGGCCGTCGGCGCCCCGGTGGATCGCATTCTCGACAACCTCGATGCCGCCGAAGTGAGTCCCGTAATAGGACCGGAGGAATTCGTCGTGATTGCCGGGCACGTAGACGATGGCCCCGCCCTTGCGGACCCGGCGCAGCATCTTCTGAACGACATCGTTGTGCGATTGCGGCCAGTACCAGTTCGACTTCAGGGCCCACCCGTCGACGATATCGCCGACCAGGTAAATGGTGTCGGCGTCGTGATGCTTGAGGAAGTCCAGCAGACTATCCGCCTGCGCGCCACGCGTTCCGAGATGGATGTCGGAGATGAACAGCGTGCGAAAGCGGCGTCCCGATACGTCTTCCGTCTTTCCATCGCTTCCCATGCGGATGCAGTTACCACGCGTTCGTGACGAGGCGATGACGGCCCGCGGGAACGCGGGCTGTGCGCTTAACTCCCGTCCAGCCGGTAGAAATGATGGACAGGTCCGTGACCACGACCGACGCCGAGCCGATCTGCCGCCGCGATCGCCGCGGTGATGTAGGCCTTGGCGCCACGCACGGCCGCTTCCATGCTTTCGCCTCTGGCAAGACCCGCGGCAATGGCCGAGGACAGCGTGCAACCGGTGCCATGGGTGTTCTTCGTGGCGATGCGCGGCGCGGCAAGCACCGCCTCGCCATCGCGCGTGACGAGATAGTCGATGCTCCCGGCGCCCTGCCCGTGCCCGCCCTTGATCAACACCGCGGCGCAGCCCAGCGCGAGCAACCTCCGGCCCTGTTGCGAAATGTCGCTTTCCGTCTCCGCGACGGATTCATCGAGCAGCGCGGCCGCTTCCGGCAGGTTCGGCGTGATGAGGTGGGCGCGCGGAATGAGCGTGCGGCGGAGCACCTCGATCGCTTCGGGCGCAAGCAGGCGATCTCCCGAGGTTGCGACCATCACCGGATCGAGCACCACATGATCGGGAGACCAGCGCGCGAGGCCCGCGGCAATGGCCCCGATCACGGCGGTTTCGGCCGCCATGCCGATCTTGACCGCCTTGACCTCGAGGTCTGCGAATACCGCGTCGATTTGCGCCGTCACGACATCCGCCGGTACCCGATGGATGCCGGTGACCCCTTGCGTATTCTGCGCCGTCAGTGCCGTGATAACGGATGCGCCATAGACGCCAAGCGCGGCGAATGTCTTGAGGTCGGCCTGGATTCCCGCGCCGCCGCTGGAATCGGAGCCGGCGATGGTCAATGCAATGGGGATCGTCATCGCTATTCCCGCACGAGCGCCGCCGGATCGAGCAGCGCCCTTGTCCTAGCGCGGCAGGCACGGGGCAGCAAGTTGCCGGCCACGAGCCTCGACATGACGCCGGTTTCCTGCTTTTTCCTGCGCGAACCGGTGTCCGCCCGGCCCGAAAACGCTATATTGGACCCCGACACCTCCGGAGAGATACGCGATGGTTCCTTTCTTCGTTCAATTCAAGTGCAAGCTCGGCCAGTCCTATACCGTCGCCAACGCTCTCGCCGAGGCCGAGATCGCTTCCGAAATCTATTCCACCGCCGGCGACTACGATCTGCTGGTGAAGTTCTACGTCGACAACGACACCGACATCGGTCACTTCATCAACGAAAAAGTGCAGGTTATTCCCGGCATCCAGGACACCCACACCATCATCACGTTCAAGGCATTCGGATCGACTTAGGTTTACGCGCCGGCGGGATCATGAATGCGTCCTGCCCCTCGGTTTCGGCGGACCGTCCACGGCGGGCAGCGATTTGATGTAGGCCGCTATCGCAGCACGCTCGCCGGCACCTAGCTGCGACGTGTTCTTGATGACCGCCGCCATCGAACCGCCGACGCTGTCGCCATCCGGCAACATCCCCGTTTCCAGAAAATAGGCGATGTCCTTCTCGCTCCAGTCGGACAGTCCCTTTTGCGTGATGTTCGGTACCCACCCCTTGCCGTCGGGGTCCGGGCCGCCGGCGAAGCGCTGTGCCGCGACGATCCCGCCGAGAAAGTTGCGCGGGCTATGGCATTCCGCGCAATGGCCGAGCGCATTGACCAGATAGGCCCCGCGATTCCATCGCGGCGACTTTCCGGCATCCGGCACCGACGGCGTCCCGCCCATGAACAGCAATTTCCAGATTCCGATATTGCGGCGGATATCGAACGGGAACGGCACGTCGTGGCTCCGCACCTTGCCGGGCACGGGCGGCAGCGTTTTCAGATAGGCAAAGAGATCGCGCACATCGGACAGCTTCGCATGTCGATACGACGTGTAGGGGAATGCCGGGAAATAGTGCGTGCCTTCGGGCGATGTCCCCTCCGTCACCGCCGTCACGAAGTCGGCTTCGCTCCAGCGGCCGATTCCGTCCGCAGGGTCGGGTGAGATATTCGGCACATAGAAGGTTCCGAATGGCGAGGGAATCGCGAGACCGCCGCCGAGCCGTGTGCGGTCGGGCTGGTCGGGCACGGCATGACACGAGGAACATCCCCCGGCATTGAACGTTGAGAGGCCGTTGGCAAGGTTGGGGGTGTAGGGCGGCAACGCACCACCCGAGACGGCGGCGGGAATCGTCAGCCACCAGAATCCGGCCAATCCCGCGACGCAAACGACCGCAAAGAGGATGAAGACCCGCCTTACCATTCACCAGCTCGCGGTTATGCCCGCACGATGATCGTGCCGGTATGCGCATATCATCGGGCGTGCCGGGCTAAATTTCCATCACCTGCAGCCGATTTCGGGAATAAAACAGTAGAAACCCTGTTTGGAACATAGGACGATCTCAGTCGTAACCGGGAGAAAACCATGACCAGCGCAAAGATCCTGCTTGCCGCGCTCACTCTGGGCGCCGCCGTCGCCTTCGCGGGGCAAGCCTCCGCAGAAAAGCTCAAGGCGACCCTCAACGGAGCCTCGGAAGTCCCAGCCAATACCTCCAAGGGCGCCGGCGCCCTGGACGCCAACTATGATGCGGCCAGCAAAAAACTGAGCTGGAAGCTGAGCTACTCCGGCCTGAGCGGCCCCGCCACCGCAGCCCATTTCCATGGTCCCGCCGAAAGCGGCAAAAATGCCGGCGTGGCCGTTGCGATCCCGAACGCGACGTCCAGCCCCGTGGAAGGCAGCGCCGTGCTGACCGACGCGCAGGCCGCCGATCTTCTGGCCGGCAAGATGTATGTGAACATTCATACCAAGGCCAACCCGGGCGGCGAAATCCGCGGTCAGGTCACGAAGTAACGTCGCACGACGCAAGATCGAACGACGGAATACACAAAGGGGCGGATCCGAGGTCCGCCCCTTTTCCATGCCGCTGGCGTTAAACGAAATCAGCTCTTCTTGATGCGGAAGGTTTCGTGGCAGCCGCCGCAGGACTTGCCGATCGCCGGGATTGCCGCCTTCAGCGTGGCGAGATCCTTCACGCTGCTTTTGGCATCGGAGACTGTCTTGGCATACGTCGCGATATGCGCGTCGAAGTCGGCCTTGTTCTCCCAGATTTTCGGCGAGGCGCTGTAATCGTCGTCGCTCGGCAGGCCCTTCATGCTTTCGGGAAACAGGGTCGGCAGCTTCTTGGCAGTCTCCTCAAGCACGGCAAGCGAGGCATCCACAGTCGCCTGGTCGTAGGGCTTGTCGCCCTTGACCATGGCCGCGAGCGCACCGGTGTTCTTGCCGGTTGTCTTCATCACGGTCTGGGCATTCTTGAGCGCATCCTGCTGCGCCGACACCGCGCCCAGCCCCAACAGCAACACACCCGCGACAATTACCGGTCGTATCATCGGCCGTACTCCCTGTTTCCGTTTTGATGGTTCGATTTGGCGTTATCCGGAGCGTCAACCCCACAACCGGCGCCGTATTCCAGCGCCGGGCGAGTCCTCACATCCGATGCCGCCGCTGGGCCTCCCGGATCGCCATCCAGACCCGCTCAGGTGTGGCCGGCATGTCGATGTGACCGATCTGGTACTCGCGCCACAGGCCATCCACGATCGCATTGACCACGGCCGGACAGGAACCGATGGCGCCCGCCTCGCCTGCGCCCTTCACGCCCAACGGGTTGGTCGCGCAGGGGACATTGTGGGTCTCGAATGTGATCGAGGTGCCGTCGGCCGCGCGCGGCAGCGCGTAATCCATGAACGTGCCGGTGACGAGTTGCCCGTCCCCGGCATCGTAGACGGCCTGCTCCATCAGGGCCTGCCCGATGCCCTGCATGGTGCCGCCGTGGACCTGGCCGGCCAGCAGCAACGGATTCAGCGTGACGCCAAAATCGTCGACGATGACATAGTTGACCAGCCGGACCTTGCCGGTCGCGGGATCGATCTCGACCTCCACGACGTGGGTGCCGTTCGGATAGGTGCCGTCGGCGCTGCTGAAGCTCTCGTTGGCGGTCAGCTTCGAGGAATCGGCGCGCTTTGCGAGGTCGGCAAAGGAGATCGAGCGGTCGGTGCCGGCGATGCGAACAGACCCTTCGCCGATCTCGAGGTCCGCGGCACTCGTTTCGAGCGCCTCGGATGCAATCTCGCGGAGCTGGGCGCCGAGTTTGCGGGTGGCCCGCTCGACGCTGACGCCGCCGGAGGGGATCGAACTCGATCCGCCGGTGCCGAGACCGGAGACGACCACATCGGTATCTCCCTGCACCATGTGAACGCGCTCGGGCGGAATCCCGAACTGGTCGGCAATGATCTGCGCATAGGCCGTCGCATGCCCCTGCCCGCTCGACTGCGTTCCGATCAGAACGGTCACGTCGCCGTTCGGATCGAGCCGCACATCGGCACGCTCCTCGCCCATGGTGCCGCAGACTTCGACGTAGCTCGCGAGCCCGATGCCGCGCACAAGACCCTCTTTCTTGGCCGCCTTGGCGCGCTTCGGAAATTCCTTCCAGTCCGCGATCTCCATGGCGCGCTTCATGTGCGCGGTGAAATCGCCGGAGTCGTACACCTTGCCGGTCGCCGTCTTGTACGGCATCGCTTTCGGCGGAATGAAATTCCTGCGGCGGATCGCGTCGGGCGTCATGCCGAGCTTGCGCGCCGCCGCGTCTACGAGACGTTCGATCACGTAAGCCGCCTCGGGCCGGCCCGCCCCACGATAGGCGTCGACCGGCACCGTGTTGGTGAACACGGTGCGAATGCGGCAATGAAACGCCTGGATGTCGTAGAGACCCGGCAGCATACCGGCGCCGCCATGCGGGATATAGGGACCGAACGTCGAGAGATAGGCGCCCATGTCGCCCATCAGATCGACATCCATGCCGAGAAACCGGCCATCTTCCGCCAGCGCCATCCGCGCGGTGGTGACATTGTCGCGTCCCTGCGCGTCGCCGACAAAATGATCCGAGCGCTCGGCCGTCCATTTGATGGTCTTGCGCAGCTTTTGCGCGGCCACCGCGATCAACGCATATTCGCGATAGGGAAACAGTTTGGTTCCGAATCCGCCGCCGACGTCGGGGCAGATCACGCGCATCTTCTCCATCGGCATTTTCAGAACGAACTGGCAGAGGATTTCGCGGAGCCGATGGCTGCCCTGACTGCCGATCGTCAAAGTCAGGTGATCGCGCTTGGCGTCGTATTCGCAGACGGCGGCGCGCGTCTCCATGTAGTTGGTGACGATGCGCGGATTGACGATCGAAATCTCGGCGACCGCATGCGCCTTGGCGAAGGCGGCTTCCGTCGCCTTCTTGTCGCCGATGGAGGTATCGAACAGCACATTGCCCGCATGCTCGGACCAGACCTGCGGCGCACCCGTCTTCACGGCATTGACAACGCCGACCACGGACGGAAGCGGGGTCCATTCGACATCGACCGCTTCGATGGCGTCGCGCGCGTGCTCGACCGTGTCCGCGACCACGAAGGCGACTGCGTCGCCGACGTGCCGCACCTCATCCTTTGCCAGAATGGGATATGGCGGTCCGGTGAAGGGCTCGTCGGGCAGATTGAACAGGCACGGCAGGCCGCCGAGATCGGCGACATCCGCCGCGGTCAGAACCAGGCTGACGCCGGGCAGCGTGCGGGCGCGGGACGCGTCGATCTTGCAGCTGGCATGGGCATGCGGCGAACGCAGCATCAGTGCGTGCAGCGCCGCCTGCGGCGCATGATCGTCGGTATAGCGGCCCTTGCCGCGAATGAGCGCATCGTCTTCCTTGCGCCGGACGCTTTGACCGACGCCGAACTTGACCGGAGCCATGGTATCTCCACTGACCGAATTTACAGGCATATTGCAGCCGTTCGATCCGGAGCGCAATGCTAGGCCCGCACCAGGGACTTCAGCCAGCGCGGGCCGAATAAAGCCATGATCGCGGCGGCGTAGACGATGGCGCCGACGGCCACGAGCACGCCGAGCACGGCCTCGTCGCGCAGCGCGCTCCAGTTCGCGAATTGGATCGCTGCGATACGTGCGGCGAACCACAATGCCGCTGCGAGGACAGCACCCGCGATCAGGAATTTCACGAGTGAGATCAGGACTGAACGGTTGAACTCGAAATATCCGGCGCGGACCGCGAAGCCGATCACCAGCAGCAAGTTGATCCAGGCTCCGATCGCGGTCGCGAGCGCCAGGCCGATCTGCGCAAGCGACCCGACCAGCGCGACCTTCAGCGCGACGTTGGCAGCGACACCGGTCAGCGCGGCCTTCACCGGCGTTGCGGTGTTCTTGCGCGCATAAAATGTCGCGACCGCGCTGCGGATCAGGACAAAGGGAATGAGTCCGACCGCGTAGGCGGCGAGCGTCGCACCGGCCGCGGCCGCGTCCGCTTTCGAGAACGCGCCGCGCGCGAACATCGCCCGCACGATCACATCGGAAACGGTCAGGAAAGCCGCCACGAACGGCACCGAAAACAGCAGCGTGAAGTCGAACGCCCGGCGCTGCGACTGGATCGCGCCGGCGGGATCGCCGGATGTCAGCCTGCGCGACATTTCCGGCAGCAGCACGGTACCGATGGCGATGCCGATCACGCCGATCGGAAGCTGATTGAGACGATCCGCGTAGTACAGCGCCGACAGCGCGCCGGCCGGGAGGAACGTGGCGATGATGGTGTCGGCGAACAGCGCCACCTGCGTGCCCATGGAGCCGAGCGTCGCCGGTCCCAGCGCGCGGAAGAACGACCTGACATCTTCACCCAGTTGCAGCGGCGAGAAACGGGGCAATCCGCCGTGCCGGCCAAGATCGCCGGCGAGCAGGAAAAACTGCAGAAATCCCGAGATCAGCACACCCCAGGCCGCCGCATGTCCGGCACTCGGGAAATAGGCCGCGAGCGCCAGCGTCATCATCATCGACAGATTGAGGAAGATCGGCGCCGCCGCCGCGCTGGCGAAGCGATGCATCACGTTCAGCATGCCGCCGTACAGCGTCACCATCGTAATGAGGAGAAGATAGGGAAACGTGATGCGCGTCAGTTCGATCGCGAGCCGCCTCTGCCCGGCGTCGTCCGAGAATCCCGGCGCGAGAATGTTCATGGCCTGCGGCATGAAGATCCAGGCCACGCCGAGCAGGACAACCTGCGACAGGAACAGCAGCGTGAAGATGCGGTCCGCAAACAGCCTCGCGGAGACCTCACCCTGCTCGCCATGAACATGGGCATAGGCCGGCACGAAGGCGGCGTTGAAAGCTCCCTCCGCGAAGATCGCCCTGAAGTGATTGGGCAGACGCAGCGCCACGAAGAACGCGTCCGCGGCGGGCCCGGCGCCGAGAATCGCGGCGAGCATGATGTCGCGCGCAAAGCCCGTCAGCCGGGAAAGCAGCGTATATCCGCCGACGGTGAAAATGCGACCGAGCATCCGCCGTTTCTACAGGATCGGTTCCCCGCGCAAAACGACGAAATCAGTTCGGCAGCGCGGCACGCACAGCCTCGATGATCCGGTCCTGGGTCGATTCGTCGAGATACGCATGCATCGGCAGGCTGATAACCTCGGCCGACAGCTTTTCGCTGACGGACAGGCCGCTGTCCGCGATGGGAAAATTCCGATACGCCGTCTGCTGGTGCAGCGACCTCGGATAATAGATCGCCGTCGGGATGCCCTGCGTCCTGAGCGTCGCAGCCAGGGCATCGCGGTTCCCCTTGGGCAGGCGGATGGTATACTGCGCCCACACCGACGTGCAGTCCGGCGCGACCCGGGGCACGATCGCAACGTTCCCGAGGCCTTCATTGTAGCGCTTGGCCACCGCGTCCCGCGCCGCGATCTCGTCAGGAAATATCCTGAGCTTCTCGATCAGCACCGCCGCCTGCACGGTATCGATGCGCCCCGTGAGACCCAGCCGCACATTGTCGTACTTGTCCGAGCCCTGCCCGTGCACGCGCACGCTGCGCAACGTGTCCGCCAGTTCGGCGTCGTCGGTGAAGATCGCCCCGCCGTCGCCGTAGCAACCGAGCGGCTTCGCCGGAAAGAAACTGGTCGCCGTGGCCAGGCCGAACGTGCCGAGCGGCCGCCCTTTGTAAGTTGCGCCGAAAGCCTGCGCGGCATCGTCCAGAATGAACATGCCTTCGGCCGCGGCGATCGCGGAAATCGCATCGTGATCGGCCGGTTGCCCGAACAGGTCGACGGGGATGATCGCCCTGGGTTTCAGCCCCCGCTTCTTCGCCACCGCGATGCCGCTCTTGAGCGAAGCGATGTCGATATTGAACGTGGTTTCATCGACATCGACGAACACCGGCGTTGCGCCAAGCAACGCCACCACTTCGCCGGTCGCGCAAAACGTGAACGAGGGACAGATCACCGCGTCGCCCGGGCCGACTTTCTTCGCCAGCAGCACCATCAGCAGGGCGTCGGTCCCGCTCGCGCATGCCACGACATGCCTCGCGCCGCTGAAGGCTGCGAGATCGGCTTCCAGACGGGCCACTTCCGGACCGTTGATGAACTGACAATGGGTCAGAACGCGCGCAACGGCGTCGTCGACGCGCTTGCCGAGACGGCGGCGCTGCTCGACCACGTCGATGAACGGAATCGCCTGAGGCGGAGTGTGCTGGTTCATTCAATCCTCTAAATAATCAGCCGACGACGCGGCGCGGGGCTCGTGCCGAAGCCGCGGCCGAAGACGACGAGGTGTCGAGACACTTGATCGCGATCTCGAGGCTGGCGACGCCTTCGCCGCCACTCACCGCCGGAGTCTTGCCCGAGCGCACCGCATCGACAAACGCGATGAGTTCGGCTCGCAGCGGTTCATCGTGGCCTACCGGCAGATGGCGCATCGAATAACTGCCATCCGGCTGGAAGCCAAAGCATTCGGTGACCTGCCGGGTCAGCAAATCGCCCATCACATATTTGCGGCGGGTCGCGACCGTGACGTTGCGCGCCTTGAACGGCGTGAGCCAGTTCGTGTTGATGTGCGCGAGAACGCCGGACGCGGTGCGGAACTGGAGCAGAGCGATATCTTCCCGTTCCGCGACGGCGCTGGATAACTGGGGCTGAACATCGACGATGTCGGATTCGGTGAACCAGCGGATCAGGTCGATGTCGTGGACGGCAAGATCGATGACAACGCCGACATTCGACATCCGCGGCGGGAACGGACCGACCCGGGTGATCGCGATCGACAGGATATCTTCGCCCTGAATCGCGTGTTTGATCGCAGCAACCGCCGGATTGAAGCGTTCGACGTGCCCGACCATCAAGGTCACCCTGGCACGCTGGGCCGCGGCGACGATATCGAGACCTTCCTCCACCGTCGACGCAATCGGCTTCTCGACGAGAACATGCACGCCGCGCGCGATGCAGGCGAGCGCAACCTCATGATGAAGGTGCGTCGGCGCCGCGATGGTGACCGCATCGACACCGGCGGCGAGCAGTTCATCGAGCGTCGCGAACGTCGGGGAGCCGGTCATTTCAGCCGCACGGACACGGTGCGCAGGCAGCGGATCGACGATCCCGACGAGGGTGACGCCTGGAAGACCGGCCAGCACCCGGCCGTGATTGCTGCCCATGATGCCCGCGCCGACGACGCCGACGCGCAGCGCGCGCGCTTCCGCTGCCCGCGTATCCGATACAGATGGTTTTGAACCCATGTGAACCCCAAAATCGAGCGGCCCGGGGCACCCCCGTACCCGGCCGTGCGCTCTCCTAGCACGTCGTCACACAAGTGGCGAATAGAGGAGCAGCAATCCCAAACACGTTTTGATTCAGAGAATTACATGAAGGTTGCGGCCACGGGAGAGTGCCCGCAACCTTTTGGAACGGGCCGAAAACCGTCCCCGGCGGCATCAGCCGCGCACAGGTCGCGCCGGTCCGTTCAGTTCCGGCGGTAATCGTCCTCGAGCCGGATGATGTCGTCCTCGCCGAGATAACTGCCCGTCTGCACCTCGATCAGTTCCAGCATGATCTTGCCGGGATTCTCCAGTCGATGCACCGCGCCGATCGGAATGTAGATCGATTCGTTTTCATGAATCGTCTTGACCACATCGTCGACGACCACCTTCGCGGTACCGCGGACCACGATCCAGTGCTCGGAGCGGTGATGATGCTTTTGCAGCGACAACCGGCCGCCCGCCTTCACCGTGATACGCTTGACCTGATGTCGCTCGCCTGCGTCGATCGACTGATAGGCTCCCCACGGCCGATGGACCCGGAGATGCTCCTCGGTCACCTGCGGCGCCACCCCTTTGAGCTTCGCAACCAGCCGCTTCAATCCGTTGGCGTCTTTCTGCCGGGAGACCAGCACCGCGTCCTGCGTCGCGACCACGACGAGATCGTCGACACCTTCCAGCGCCACCAGCGCCTTGTCGGTCAGCACATTGCAATTGCGCGAGTCCTCGAACACGGCCGCCCCTTGCACCGCATTGCCCTGGCTGTCCTTCTCGGACAATTCCCAGACCGCGCGCCAGGAGCCGACGTCCGACCACCCGCATGCGACCGGCACGACGGCGGCGCGCGCCGTTTTCTCCATCACCGCATAGTCGATCGAGATCGCCCGCGCCCGGGAAAAAGCATCCGGATCGAGCGTGATAAAACCAAGATCGCGTCCGGCATGCGCGACGGCATCGGTAACGGCCTCGACGCTCTCGGGATCGACGCTGCGATATTCGTCGAGCAAGATCGTGGCGCGGAACATGAAATTTCCGCTGTTCCAGAGATAGCCGGCCTTGATGTAGTCCGCCGCGGTTTGCGGGTCGGGCTTCTCGACGAAACTGGTGACCGCGCGGACCTCTCCCGCGATCGCCGCACCGGGGCTGACATAGCCGTATTCGGTCGCCGCCCGCTCCGGCCTGACGCCGAAAGTCACGATGCGGCCGGCATTCGCGGCAGCAAGCCCCTGGCGGCACGCAGCAACGAAAGCATCCGTATCGCGCACCACATGATCGGCGGCGAGCGCGAGCACGACGGCCTCGCTATCGCGCGTTTGCGCGAAAGCCGCCCCCGCGGCGATCGCCGGGCCGGAATCGCGACGCGCGGGCTCCAGCAGAACGTCGGCCTCGATTCCGATCTCCGCGAGTTGCTCGAGCACCATGAAGCGATAGGCCGCGTTGGTGATGACAACCGGCCGCGCGAACAGCGCGGGATCGGATACACGTCTCAGCGTGTCCTGAAACGTCGAACGCGTCCCGAACAGCGGTAGGAACTGCTTCGGGCGAACCTCGCGCGAGGCCGGCCACAGCCGCGTACCGGCTCCACCGCACATGACGAGCGGGATAATACGCTCACTCACAAGACAATCTCCACATGCTGAATTCGCCACGCGTCAAAGCGGACTTCCGAACCATCACGCTAGCCGACCCGATGATAGCGACAATACCATGCCGCGAAACGGTGAATACCATCTTCCAGCGACGTCGAAGGCCGGAAGCCCACGTCGCGAACGAGATCGTCGATGTCGGCGAATGTCGTCTGTACATCGCCGGGCTGCATCGGAAGCAGCTCCTTTTGCGCAGCCCGTCCGAATTCCTTTTCCAGAAGAGACACCACGGTCATCAATTCGGCCGGCCTGTTATTGCCGACATTGTAGATCCGCCACGGCGCGGAACTCGTCCCCGGATTCGGCGCATCGCCCGGCCAATTCGTCTCACCTTGTGGAACACGATCGATCAAACGAACGATGGCCTCAACGACATCGTCGACATAGGTGAAGTCCCGGCGCATGTCGCCGTGATTGAACAGCTTGATCGGCTGTCCTGCGACGATGGCGTCGGCAAACCTGTAGAGCGCCATGTCGGGCCGGTACCACGGGCCATAGACCGTGAAGAAGCGCAGTCCCGTTGTGGGAATTCGATAGAGATGACTGTAAGCATGCGCCATCAGCTCGTTCGACTTCTTGGTCGCCGCATAGAGGCTGATCGGATGGTCCACATTGTCCCGAACCGAGAACGGAAGCTTGGTGTTTGCGCCATAGACGGACGATGACGACGCAAACACCAAATGGCGGCATTCGGTGCGCCGGCATCCTTCAAGGATATTTGCGAACGCCGTGAGATTGGAATCGACGTAAGCGGCAGGATTTTGCAGCGAGTAGCGCACGCCAGCCTGGGCCGCGAGGTGAAGCACGATCTCGAAGCGGCCTTCCGCGAACAAGTCGGCGGTCACCGCGCGATCGGCAAGGTCGGCCCTGATGAAACGAAAGCCCGGCTCTTTGCGCAGGGCTTCGAGCCGGCTCTCCTTGAGGGCGGGATCGTAATAGTCATTCAGATTGTCGACGCCGACAACCCGATGGCCTCCTTTCAGGAGCCGGCCGGCGAGATGAAATCCGATGAAACCCGCCGCGCCGGTGATCAGGATCGGGTGGTCCGACATTTCAGTCCTCAGGGTATCCGGGCTGCTGCCGCGCGGGAACTCCGATGCCTCTCTTACCCGTGGTATCGAGGGGGTCGCAATAGCCAGTTCCGGCGACTCTTGCCAGATGCCCTTCAAAACCATACCAAGAGCCGAAGCCATCGGATCGCCGCCCGAGATGCCGGCGTCACCTCACCCAGCACGAGCGCAATGCGCCAGATCCTGCTTTCAACGGCGAAAATGCTGGTCTCGGCCGCGCTGCTCTATCTCGCGCTCCGCAAGGCCGATTTTTCCGACCTCGCATCGCGCCTCACACTCGCAAGCGCTGGCTGGATCGCTCTCGCCATCGCAGTCACGCTGTTTCAGGTCGTTACCGGAGCATTGCGCTGGCGGGAAATCAGCACCGATTGCGGCGCTCCGCTGACGATCGCGCAAGCCGTCCGTTATTGCATGATCGGCTCGTTCTTCAACCAAACCCTGCCTTCATCCATCGGCGGCGATGCGGTTCGGCTTTGGCTGGTCGGGCGTGGCTCCGGGTGGCGGGCGGCCACCTATTCGATCTTCGTGGACCGGGCGATCGGCCTCATCGTGCTTGCCGTTCTGATCGTGGCCAGCCTGCCCTGGAGCTACCGGCTGATCGGCGATTCCCAGGGCAGGCTTGCGCTGCTGTTCGTCGACTTCGCCGCACTCGCCGCGGGAGGAGGCTTCCTGCTTCTGGGCCAATTGCGGTGGCGCTGGCTCAAGAATCTCTGGGTGACAAACCACATTCACACCTGCTCGGTTATCACAAGTCACGCCATTTTCTGCCGCGCGCGCGGCGGCAGGATCGCGTTCCTGTCGCTGCTCATTCATATCCTGGCCGTCGTCGTCGCATGGTGTGTGGCGCGAGCCATCGCCGCACCGATTCTGTTCAGCGAGATATTCCAGCTCGTTCCGCCGGTGATGCTGATTACGATGATGCCGATCTCGATTGCCGGCTGGGGCGTACGCGAGGCATCGATGGCGCTGGCCTTCGGATATGCCGGACTCCCGACCAACGACGGCATCAACGTCTCGTTGCTGTTCGGCGCGGCATTCTTTCTCGTCGGTGCGTTCGGCGGCCTGGTCTGGGTCTTCAGCGCAGAAAAGGCCGAAAAGGGCGCGGCCTCGATCGAAGTCCCGGAATAACAGTCGAGCCCACGCAAGGTATTGCGTGGAACGCGGCGTCTATAGCGTTTTCGAGCGAAGTGGATACCGGTTCGCGTCAAGAAAACGCGTCACATCAAAATCATGGAGCCCCGCTTCTGATTCCATCGGAAGCGGAAAGGCTTTAGCCGGCGTTCGAGCTGAACTCCGGCACGGCATCCTTCAGAACGGAACGGATTGTCGACTTGTCGTCGCTGGCGACGGCATCGGTCAGAACCGCGATCCACTTTTGCAGCGTATCCATCGGAGGCTCGTTCGGCTTCGCCGCCAAAATCCCCGACAAGCCGATTTCGATCGTCGGCTCTTCGCTCGCAAACAGGATCTCGTTCATTCGCTCGCCCGGCCGCATGCCGGTAAACACGATCTCGATATCGTGATGAGGCTGCAGGCCCGAGAGGCGGATCATGCGATCGGCAAGATCCACGATCTTCACCGGCTGCCCCATGTTGAGAACGTACACCGACACGTCGGGCCGCTTCGGAGCCATGGCATGGCTCGCCGCCGTAATCACAAGATCGCAGGCCTCGCGAATGGTCATGAAGTAACGGACCATGTCCGGATGCGTCACGGTCACCGGGCCGCCGGCCTCGATCTGCGCCTTGAATTTCGGCACCACCGATCCGTTCGACGCCAGCACGTTCCCGAAACGCACCGAAATCAGCCGCATCGGAATTTTGTCACCCGGACGTTGAGCCAATTTGCGGTCGAGTGCCTGGCAATACATTTCGGCGAAACGCTTGGTCAGCCCGAGCATCGACACCGGTTCGATCGCCTTGTCGGTGGAGATCATCACCATGGCTTCGGCGCCCGATTCCAGCGCCGCGTCGGCGACATTCACCGAACCGAAAATGTTGGTCTTGACGCCTTCGCTCCAATCGCGCTCCAGAATGGGAACATGCTTGAGCGCGGCCGCATGAAATACGATATCCGGCTTGAATTCATTCATCAGGCGCGTCAGCCGGCTTCGGTCGCGGATGTCGGCGATGCGCCCCTCGATCACCGCGGTCATGTCCTTGTCAGCGAGAGCTTCCATGATCGCGTAGAGCGCCGGTTCCGAATTCTCGACGATCAGCAACCTGCTTGCGCCAAACGTCACCACGCGATGGCAGATTTCCGATCCGATAGAGCCGCCACCGCCGGTGACGACAATCGACTTGTCCTTGACCAACGCCTCGAGCCGCCGGTAGTCGATCGTCTGACTCGGACGGAGCAACAGATCCTCCACCGCAACCGGCGTGAGCCGCGGCGTCTCCCGGTTCTCTTCGAGCGACGGCAGCCGGCTGACCTTCAGGCCCAACCTGCGTCCTCGCACCAAAACCGAATCCGGCTGCGCGTCGGGCTCGAAGGCCGACGGCATCATGACGAGGCGCTGGATCGGCTTTTCCCGCCTGGCAAAATCATTCACGACCTCATCGAGATCGTCGATGCCGCCGACGACGGGAATACCGCGGATCGTCTGGCCCTGATCGGCCCGCGACGGCGACAGCAAACCGAGCGGCCACAATTGCTTCACCGCACCGCTTTCGATCGAGCGCAGGAATATTTCGGCATCCGCGGCCAAGCCGACCAGAAGCGTCGGCGACGTCCCGAGCAGCCTCGCCTGATTGACGGTTCGCGTGTACCGGAAATAACGATACGCGACTCGCGATCCGCTGAGGAATGCCACCTGGAGAAACCAGTAGATCATCATGGTGATCTTGCCGAGGAAGATCGCCCCGTACAAATTTGGCGCAAGAAAAATGTAGTCGACAAAGAGCAGAGCGCCCGTCAGCACCGTCGACACAAAAAGAATATTCAGCGCGTCCGGAAGCGAGAAGAAGCGCCATTTCGTCGTGATGAGATTGAAGAAATAACAAACGACGACGCCGAACGCGACAAAACCGGGCAGGATCAGCAACAGCAGATGGATCCGCGTCAGGGACTGGTGTCCGTGAAAACGCAAATAGAAGCTGACCACCACCGCCATGGCGATTGCCAGCGCGTCATGGAGGGCGATAAGCGCATTGCGCCATGTCATGCTGCGGAGGCGATTCATTCGGGGACCAATGCGATAAGACTGAAGTGCGGGATTGACGGATAGTCGCTGGGCAGGCGATTCGCCGAAGCAAACCTCATCATCTCGGTGGCGAACTCCGATCCGATCGATTCTTCAACCGGTCATGCGACGCGATTCCCATTGCCATTCCACCGGCAATGCCGACACCCATAACATAAATCCACCCCTCAACGAAATCGGACAAGTGAGAATTGAAGATCGATCCGACGACGTTCTGCACGACGACAAGGGTGCCGATCCACGCTCCCCACCCTTCACCGCGGAACATTGAAAAATGGACGATCCACATCGCAAGCAACAGCGCCATACCAACGGCACCCCACTGGATTCCAAAATAAAGCATCTGATTGTGCGGGTTATTGATGACTTCTGCCGAAATCCCGGTCTGACCGACGGCCTCCTGCTCGAACAGCCCCCGAACTGAACCGGTCCCATGTCCGATCAACGGCGCCGCGCGCAAGAATTTCAGTGATTTTCGCCAGAACTCCAGACGCTCGCCGGGCGAATTTTCGGCAACGCGGTTATTGCTATGCATGTAGTCCTTATAATCCGTGACCGCGACCTCGATCCGCATGCGCAGATAGGGTGACGATGCCCAGGTCGTCGCCAAAATCGCAGTCATCGCCAGCGCGGCGAAAAGAGACGCCCGGCGGCTGAGATACTTGATCGCAAAAACAGCCGCGAGAGCAGGAATGCAGACCAGCGCTGTCCGTGCGGAAATCACGAACAGCGGATTGAGAAGGAAACCCAGACACAGAGCCGCAAAACCTGCCGACCATCTCTTCCTGTGGCGCTGCCACATCACCGCGGAGGCGATGGCGCAGCCGAATGCACAGATCACGAATTCCTGGCTTTGCGTAATGTAATTTTTGACGGGAAGACCGATCACATAGTCTTGGGGTGAGAATCCCATGCCTCTCGCCAGATTGAGCACGAGCGGCAGATAGGCATAAAACGTCCAGGACGCCAGCAGCAGCACGGTGCACGACGCAAGGAACGCAGTCACGACGCGGAGCCCGTTGTCCGAACGCTCGAAATGATGGATCAGAAGCGGCAACACCAGCAGTTTGGCGGTCGGCCCCACGTAGTACATACGCATTGACCAGGACGCGGGCGACCATAGCGTTCCGACGGCCGCGAGGACAAACAGCGCAACCGGCAGCATGCAGGCCGGACGCTTCAGGGATCGTAAAAAATTTCCCGGATCGATCGACGGCGCAACGACCAAAATCCAGATCACGAGAAAAATCGAGACAAGCGACGTCGACCATGGAAGCGACAGAGCGACCAGAACCGCGACGAAATCCGCGGCCCGCGCCCATGCGGCCGGATCTCGCCAGACAGACGGGGCAGCGTTCGCGGGCACGCCATGACCGCTAGCGGTCATCGCGGCTCTCCTTGATCCGTGAAACCACCGACGTTGTGCTGAAGCCGGACAACACGTCGACGAGCAACACCTCGCCGCCATTGGTCTCCACCACCTCGTGCCCGACCACCTGTTCGCGGGTGTAATCGCCGCCCTTGACGAGCACGCTCGGCTTGATGCGCTCGATCAGAGCGATCGGCGTGTCCTCCGCAAAAATCACGACGAGATCGACGGCCTCGAGCGCCGCCAGAACCTCGGCGCGAGCCCGCTCATCCTGAATCGGGCGCCCCTCGCCTTTCAGGCGAACCACGGAGGCATCGCTGTTCAGCCCAACGATCAGCCGGTCACAGGCCGCACGCGCTGCGGTCAACACCTTGACGTGACCGGGATGCAGAATATCGAAGCATCCGTTGGTAAAACCGATCCGCAGGCCCTGCGCGCGCCATCTGGAAACGTACTCATCGAGATCGCCCGCCGATTGCGCGATTTTTTCTTCGGCAGCGAGGAAGGCGTGCGGCAGAATTCCCCGACGCAGCTCGGCGAGAGTCACAACCGCCGTCCCGCTCTTGCCGACCGCCACTGCGGCCGCCGCGCTGGCCGTTCGCAATGCGGTCTCCCAATCCGCGCCCGCAGCGAGCGTGACGGCGAGCGTCGCCGCGACCGTATCGCCGGCACCGGTCACATCACGAACCTTGACCGGATGCGCAGGCACATGAATGACGTGACCTTCACGCGGCACCAGCGTCATGCCGTGCTCGCTCTGCGTCACCAGCATGGCCTCGCTGTCCGCGAGCAGCATCGCTTCTCGCGCCGCCGTCGCAATACCCGCTTCATCCTCGGCACGGCTGCGGGTCGCCTCGGCGAATTCCTTGCGATTCGGCGTCAGCAGCGTCGCGCCACGATAGATCGCGAAATTCGCGCTCTTCGGATCGACGATCACGCGCTTGCCGAGCCTGCGGGCAGCGTCGATGACGTTGCGGATCACCCGCGCCGTCAGGACTCCCTTGGCGTAATCGGACAACAGCACGATATCCGCCCGCGGCAACTGCGGAAGGATGGTGTCGATCAGCGCCTGCTCGACCGCGCCGGATGCCGGCGCGGTCGTTTCCCAATCCGCACGCAGCATGTGGGTCGAAAAATGCTCCGAAACAAAACGCACCTTGCGTGTCGTCGGACGGGTCGGGTCCGAAACGAGCAATGGTTCGATCGGGCTCTCGCGCGACAGCACGTCGGCCAGCCGGCCGCCGGCCTCGTCCGCGCCGACCAGCCCGACAAAAATACAGCGCGCACCGAGGGCGGCGATATTGCGTGCCACGTTGCCGGCACCGCCGACACTCGTTTCGCTGCGCCGGGCTGCGATGACGGGCGCGGGCGCCTCCGGCGAAATCCGCGAAATCTCGCCGTACACGAATTCATCGAGCATCAGGTCGCCGACGCAGAGCACGGTCTGGCGAGAAAACGCACCCGACAGGGCATCAAAATCGAACATCGGACCCCGCACCCGTTGCGCCGTCAGCGAAAGCGATCGTCGCGATCGAGATAGCCTTTGACATATGCATCGACCGCATCCTCGATCGACGTGAAGCCGCCGTTATAACCTGCGCGTTGCAGGCGTTCGACCTCACTTTGGGTGAAATATTGATAGGCGCCGCGAATCTGCTCGGGCATGTCGACGTATTCGATATTCGGCCTGGCGCCGAGCGCGGCATAGGCCGCGCGCATCAAATCGCGAAAGCTGCGGGCCCTGCCCGTGCCGACATTGAAGATGCCGCTGACGGAAGGTGTCGCCAGCAACCACATCATGACGCGAACCACATCGTCGACATAGATGAAATCGCGGCGCTGGTCGCCGTCGGCAATGCCTTCGCGATACGACTTGAAGAGTTGCACCGGCCGGCCGGCCTTCACGTCGTCGAACCGGCGCGTCAGCACGCTCATCATCGGGCCCTTGTGATATTCATTGGGGCCGAACACATTGAAGAACTTCAGGCCCGCCCATTGCGGCGGCATCCCGGTGCCGCCGGCGGCGCGTTCGGCGACCGCCATATCGAACAAGTGCTTGCTCCAGCCATAGAGATTCATCGGCCGCAGCATTTTCAGCGCACTGAGGCTTTGATCGTCGCGAAACCCCTGCTTGCCATCCCCGTAGGTCGCCGCCGACGAGGCATAGATGAAGGGAGTCGCGGTCGCCGTGCACCAGTCGAGCAGCCGCAGCGACAGCCGGAAGTTGGTTTCGATCACCAGATCGCCGTCGGTCGCGGTCGTCTCGGAAATCGCGCCGAGGTGGACGACGGCATCGAGACGGCGATGGCCGAGCCAATTCATAAGCTCAGCCGGCGGGACGATATCCAGAAGCTGCCGTTTGGCGAGGTTGCGCCATTTGCCGTCATGCCCCAGCACATCGCAAACCACCACGTCGGAACGACCGGAATCGTTCAACGCGGCCACAAGATTCGACCCGATAAAACCGGCGCCTCCGGTCACCAGCAGCATGATGTCCCCGTCCTGGATATGCGGCGTCAGCTTTGCCCCACTCCCGTCCGTGAGGCAACTTGGATGGCCCCCCCGCGGTAAGGACAGGAACCCAAAAATGACCCTCCGGAAGATGACTTTACCTCCCCGGGAGGAGCGGATACCGAAGATCGTCCATCGAGCCCGGCTTTGACACTTTCAAGACATGAAAACAGATTCACAAAATACAACGGCCGCGGCGATCGATCCGGAGGACACCCGACCTATCCTCATTGTCCCCTACATGTGGATCGGCGATTTCGTCCGGGGCCAGACCGTGGTTCGGATCCTTAACGCACGCTGGCCAAACCGTCCCGTAGATATCCTCGCCACGTCGCTCTGCGCCCCGCTGGTCGATTATATGCCCGGCGTCAGGGCTGGGGTCGTATGGAACTTGCCGCGCGGCCGGCTCGCGCTGGCCGACCAGTGGGCTCTGGCGGCTCAGCTTCGGGAGCGAGGCTATGGGACGGCGCTGGTGATGCCCCGGACATGGAAGTCGGCGATCGCCCCGGCGCTGGCCGGAATCCCGGAGCGGGTGGGATTTGTCGGCGAGGCACGCTTCGGCCTGCTCAACCGCTGGCGATGGGGCGAAAAAGCCCTTCCCCGCATGATCGACCAGAAGGCATCCCTTGCGCTGCCCCAGGGAACACCGGCACCGGCCGAATGGCCCGAACCGCAGCTCCGGGCGCCCGCCGAGGAGGTCGCCCGCTGGCGGCAGGCGCACGATCTTGGCGCGGGGCCTGTCGTGGCATTGGCCCCCGGATCGGTGGGATCGGGAAAACGCTGGACCTACTATGCCGAGGCCGCGCGGCTGCTGGCCGGGCACGGCATCGATTGCTGGGTGGTGGGCGGACCGGGCGAAAAGAGCCTCGCCGCGGAGATCGTCGCGGCCGGCGGACCGCGGGTCCGCGACCTGACCGGCGACAATCTCCGCAACGGCGTTCTGGCGATGGCGGCCGCCACGGTCGCCATTTCCAACGACTCCGGCCTGATGCATGTCGCGGCCGCGCTTGGCACCCCGACGCTGGGCATTTTCGGACCGACCAGCCCCTATCACTGGGCGCCGCTCAATCCGCTCGCCGCCACCATCCAGACCAAGACGACCGTCCCGTGCCAGCCCTGCCACCGCCCGGTCTGCACCATGAACGATCATCGCTGCATGCGCGACATTCCTGCGTCCGATGTCGTCGCCATCGCCGAGCGCGTCCTTGCAGAGACCGGAGCCTCCATTGCGCCCTGACATCGCGATGCGGCCGACCTTGCGCGCCTCCAAGGCGGTCATTACCACTGACAGCTCTCACGGCTATAAAGGTGCGTCTTGAGCCAGAATCCGATCGCGGCACATTTTCAGCATTCCTTGTCCGCGCTCGACCGCGCGGCCAGCGATGCGGCGCTGCTGGCCGTGACGGAACAGATCGCGGCCGTCATCGTCGCTGCCCTGCGCGCGGGGAACAAGGTGCTTTTGGTCGGCAACGGCGGCAGCGCGGCCGATGCGCAGCACATCGCCGCCGAAATCGTCGGACGCTACAAGAAGAATCGGCCGGGCTACGCCGCCATTGCGCTGACGACCGACACCTCCGCCCTCACCGCGATTTCCAACGACTACGGCTTCGAGCAAATCTTCGCGCGGCAAGTCGAGGGACTCGGCCAGCGCGGCGACGTGCTGCTGGCCTATTCGACGTCCGGACAGTCCCCGAACATTCTCGCGGCACTCCACAAAGCGCGCGAACGTGGCCTCGTCACCGTCGGCTTTACCGGGACCGGAGGCGCAAGCCTGCGAAACGCCTGCGATCATCTGTTCGTCGCCCCGAGCGACAACACGCCGGTCGTCCAGCAAATTCACATGACGGCGGGACACGCGATCTGCGATCAGGTCGAACGTGCGATGATGAATGGGACCACGGCCTCGTGAGCGATATCGCCGCGGCGCAGACGGCCGCAAGGCCCGCGGCCTTTCTCGACCGCGATGGCGTCATCAATCACGACGACGGCTACATGGGCACCCGCGACCGCATTCGCTGGATGCCGAATGCCGCCAAAGCCATTCGGCGCCTGAACGATGCCGGATATCTGGTTTTCATTTTCACCAATCAGTCAGGCATCGCACGCGGATATTTTAGCGAAGACAATCTTCGCACGCTGCACGACTGGATGCGCGCGGAGTTATTGGCGCAAGGCGCGCGCATCGACGACGTCAGATACTGCCCGCATCACCCGGAAGGCAGCGTGGCCGGCTATCTCGAGGATCATCTTTGGCGCAAGCCCAGTCCCGGCATGATTCTGGATTTGATGCAGCACTGGCCGGTGCGGCGCGACGGGAGTTTCGTGATCGGCGATCGCGACACGGATATCGAGGCCGGCTTGGCCGCGGGCTTGCCCGGCTTTCTGTTTGCCGGCGGCGATCTCGACGCCTTCGTCGCCAACTGTCTCGCCCGTCAAAGCACCGAACGGTAAACCGCGGCGATTCCCGCCGCTTCCGCATCGAGGCTGTAGTTCGCGACGACGAAATCGCGCGCGCGCCGCCCCATCGCAGCCGCGGCCTCGGGCTCGCGCATCAGGGAATCCAGCGCGGCGGCCAGCGCGGCGACGTCGCCCGGGGATACCAGCACGCCGTTGTCGCCGTCCTTCACCACAAGCTCGGCCGCACCCGCACGCGCGGCGACCAGCGCGGCACCCACCGACATCGCTTCAATCAGGGTCACGCCAAACCCTTCGTTGCGCGAGGTGAATGCGAAGATCGTCAGCCGCCGATACCAGCGCCGCACCTCGTCGATCGGCAGTTCGCCGGTGATGAGGATTCGCGATTGCAGCCCTGCGGCTGCGATCCGGCGCTTCAGATCGTTTGCAAAAGCCGTCTGGTCGGGCGTGATCGCGCCGACGATCACCGCGCTGAAGTCGGGAAACCGCGGCAACACCCGGCACAGCGCATCGACGAAGACGTCCGTGCCCTTTTGCGCGCGCACACGGCCGAAGCAGCCGATCAGATAGCGGCCCGCCAATCCCGATTCGGCGAAAGCAGCCGCGCGATCGGCCGGCGGCGCGTAGCGATCCGCATCCACGCCGTGCGCGACGACGATCGCAGACCGCTTGAGAAATGACGCCGATACATCGCTGGTCGCGATCACCGCGTCCATCCGGGCGATCAGCCAGCGCGTGATCCAGGTATGGTGGCGCTGGGCCGCCGAAGTGAATATCAGCCGCAGCGGCCAACCCAACGCTTTCAGCAGGACGCCGACGATCATGTCGTTGTTGCGCCGCGCGTGCCAGATCACCGGCGTCGGCCGCCGCCACAATCTCAGAAAGCCGGAGAAACGCAGGCGCGCGATGCCGGCGGGGACATCCGGGCCAAACCATGCGGCGCGGAACATCTGCGCGAGCCGCGGCGTCACCGCGCGACTGGTCGCCGTGACGCCCGAATAGCGCCAGTGCAGATTGGCGACGATAAGTTGCAGATCGCGCACGGTCTCGTTGTCGGCTGGCACCCAGGCGCTCCCTTTCGCCGATGTCCTATACGCAACATTAAGCATAGTGGCCAGTTCGCCTTGTGCGAAACCCGCTCTTCACGTTGCACGGGATAGCGTCACAGGCGTCAGTCCGTGGAAAGGTGAACGCATGACCGTGCTCGTTACCGGTGGCGCCGGATACATCGGCAGTCACATGGTGCTCGCGCTGGCCGAGGCCGGCGAAAGCGTCGTGGTCATAGACAACCTGTCCACCGGATTCTCGTCGGCATTGCCCGATGGCGTGCCGCTGTTTATCGGCGATGCCGGAGACGAAAGCCTCGTCGAGAATGTCATCGCCCAGCATGCCGTGGACAGCATCGTTCATTTCGCGGGTTCCGTGGTGGTGCCGGAATCGATGCGCGATCCGCTTGCCTATTATCGCAACAACACCATGACGACGCGCAGCCTGCTCGACGCGGCCGTCAAGTGCGGCGTCAACCGTTTCATCTTCTCGTCCACCGCGGCTGTCTACGGCAACCCGGAGCGGATGCCGGTTTCAGAAGACGCGCCGACACGGCCGCTATCGCCTTACGGATCATCGAAGCTCATGACCGAAATCATGCTGCACGATGTCGCGACCGCGCACGGCATGAATTACGTCGTGCTGCGTTACTTCAATGTCGCCGGCGCTGATCCCCAGGCGCGGGTCGGCCTGTCGACCGCGGGCGCCACGCACCTGCTGAAAATCGCTGTGGAGGCCGCGACGGGCCAGCGCGCCAAGATCGACGTGTTCGGCACCGATTATCCGACGCCGGACGGAAGCTGCATCCGCGATTTCATCCATGTCGGCGATCTCGCGCAGGCGCATCGCGCCGCGCTGGCGTATCTGCGGAACGGCGGGCCCTCGACCACGCTGAATTGCGGATACGGGCGCGGCTATTCGGTTCTCGAAACGATCGAAGCGGTGCGCCGGGTTTCCGGCCGCAATTTCGCGGTTCAGTATTCCGAGCGCCGCACCGGCGATATCATGACGATGATCGCCGATACGAGCCGCATTCGCGCCACGCTCGACTGGACGCCGCAATACGACGACCTTGCGACCATCGCCGCGCACGCGCTGGCCTGGGAAGAAAAGCTGGCGCAGCGCCACGCCTCCAGCGCGCTCGCGGCATCGGCCTGATAAACCGGGCAAAAAACCGGTTTGGGCTTGAAAAAGCCGGTTATTGCGGGCATTGAATCGGCAGCTTTCGCAACAACCCTGACGCGCAGGCGATATCGCCACGCGGCGTCAATGGAACGCGATGACCGAACTTCCGAAAAAAATCACCGACGACCCATATGGGGCGGCCGTCCTGATCCGCCGCCTGGTCATGGAACAGGGCAGAACCTATTGGCGGCGCTATCTCGCCGCGTTCGCCTTGATGGCCGTCGCAGCCGCGACCACCGCGGGTTCCGCCTATCTGCTGGGCGAGGTCATCAATCAGGCCTATGTCGACAAGAACGTCCGCGGCATCGCCATCCTGTCGGGACTTACGGTCGTGATCTTCATGATAAAGGGTCTGGCCACCTACGGCCATTCCGTGATCCTGTCGCAGATCAGCAACGCGATCCTTGCCAACAACCAGCGGCGGCTATTCGCCAAGCTGATGAGCGAGAGCATCGGATTCTTCTCGCAGCGGCATTCGTCGGAATTTCTGGCACGGCTGACCGCCGGCGCCAACTCGGTCACGCAGGTGCTGAACCTGCTCATCAACGCCGTCGGACGCGACCTGCTCTCGCTGGTCGGACTGATCGTCGTCATGGTGACGCAGGATCCTTACATGGCCCTGTTCGGCCTCCTGGTCGCGCCGCCGGCGATGCTGGTGCTGCGCAAGCTCGTGAAGCGCATCAAGGGACTAGCCCACAACCAGTTCAGCGGCACCACCGACATCATGGAGACCATGCAGGAATCGTTGCAGGGCATCCGCACGGTGAAGGCCTTCACGCTCGAACGGACCATGGGCGAGCGGATCGACGCCAGCATCGCGGCGGTCGAGCGCACCAACAACAAGATGGCGAAGGTCTCGAACCGCTCGAGCCCGCTGATGGAAACGCTCGGCGGCTTCGCCATCGCCGGGGGATTGATGTATGGCGGCTACCGCGTCGTCGCCATGGGCGCGATGCCCGGGCAGTTCTTTTCGTTCCTCACGGCGTTCCTGCTGGCTTATGAACCCGCAAAACGTCTGGCGCGGCTCAATATCGAACTCAACAGCAATCTGATCGGCGCGCGCAAGTTGCTGGAGATCGTCGACAGCCCCGCCAGCGAACCCGACGACAGCGACAAGCCCGCGCTGGAATTGTCCGAGGCCCGCGTCGAGCTTCGCGACGTTACGTTTGCCTATCGTCCGGACGAACCCGTTCTCAACCGCATGAGCTTCGTGGCCGAACCCGGCAAGATGACCGCGCTGGTCGGCCCGTCCGGCGGCGGCAAGTCGACGGTGCTCGCGCTGCTGCTGCGCCTCTACGAAATCACCGACGGCGATATCCTGATCGACGGACAGACGATATCCCGCGTGTCGCGCCGATCGCTGCGCCGGCAGACCGCCTATGTCGGCCAGGACGTCTATCTGTTCCGCGCGACCATCCGTGAGAATATCGCGTTCGGCCGGGTCGGCGCCACCGAAGCCGAGATCGTCGCCGCTGCGAAGGCCGCCTGCGCGCACGACTTCATAATGAATTTTCCGCTCGGCTACGACACCCCCGTGGGCGAACATGGCGCGCAGTTGTCGGGGGGGCAGCGCCAGCGCATTGCGGTCGCCCGCGCGCTGATCAAGGACGCCCCGATCATTCTGCTGGACGAGGCCACCGCCGCGCTGGATTCCGAATCCGAAAAGCAGGTGCAGGAGGCGATCGAACATCTCTGTCAGAATCGCACCACCATCGTCATTGCCCATCGCCTGCACACCATCATGCATGCCGACGCCATTCTCGTTGTCGAGAACGGCGAGATCGTCGAGCGTGGATGCCACGATGATTTGCTGCGGCGCGGCGGGCGCTACGCATCATTTTTCCGGTTACAGCACCGTGAGATCGGCCCGCCGACGCTGGCTCCCGTCAGCGCGACGGCGTAAGCTGCCGCCTGCAAACTCCCTCCCGCCGTGTCCCCCACGGCTGCACGCCTCCCTTGCCGCTCGAAACCCCGCCGGAGATTTTTCATGAGTGCTTCTTCCTTCGTCATCCCGCAGCCAGCCCAGCCGGCCATTCCGGTCGCGGGCGAGGGCAAATCCTTTCCGGTCCGCCGCATCTGGTGCGTGGGCCGCAACTATCTCGAGCACATCCGCGAGATGGGCAATGACGAGCGCGCGCCGCCGTTCTTCTTCGCCAAGCATGCCGACATGATCGTGCAGGACGGCGCCACGATCCCCTACCCGCCGCTGACCAAGGATTTTCACCACGAGGTCGAACTGATCGTCGCGATGAAGAGCGGAGGATTGAACATTCCCGCCGACAAGGCGCTCGACCATGTCTACGGGTATTCGGTCGGCATCGATCTCACCCGGCGCGACCTGCAAATCGCCTCGCGCAAGAAGGAGCGGCCCTGGGAAATCGGCAAGTCGTTCGACAATTCCGCGCCGACGAGCCCGATCCAGCCGGCCGCGAAGATCGGCCATCCCGCCAAGGGCCGCATCTGGCTCAAGGTCAACGGCAAGGAGACCCAGACCGGCGACCTCGAGCAGATGATCTGGAACGTGCCGGAAATCATCTGGCAGCTCTCGCAGCAGGTCGAACTCAAGGCCGGCGACATCATCATGACCGGCACGCCCGCCGGCGTCTCGCAGTTGCAGCCCGGCGACAAGATCGAATGCGGCTGCGACGGGATCGGCACGCTGACGGTGACGATCGGCAAACCCGCCGCCTGATGATCCGCCCCGATCCAAATCCAAGGGGGCCGGACCGCAAGTCCGGCCCTTTGCGTTTCGGCCTTCCCTGACGGCCCCCGGTAAATTGGCACTCCGTTAACCATATTGCTCCATGCTTGCCTCCCAACGGCTGGGGGGCATTCGTCATGGCGTTGGACTGGTCCAGGATTCGTTTCGACCTGATCAATATCGACGACGGCATGCGCGCCAGTCTGCGCGACTTGCGGCCGATCTTCGCAAGCCATCTCCCGGCGCTGTTCCAGCGCTTCTACGATACGCTGCGCCAGCACGATCCGGCCTGCGGCCTGTTCAAGGAGCCCGGCCTCGTCGGCCAGATGATCGAACTGCAGGTCGGGCACTGGGATCTGATCGCCGAGGGCCGCTTCGACGCCGCCTATACCGCGTCCGCCGAACGGGTCTACGCGTTCGGCCAGCGCTGCGGCCTCGCCCCGCAATGGACCATCGGCAGCCGCATGCTGTTTTTGTCCGACCAGTTGCCGAAGGTGATCGACGCCGCCGTCGCCGTGCCGCGCTACGGCCGCGCCGCCGCCGAGGCCCGCGCCCGCCGGACGGCGATGCGCGACGCGCTGACCAAGGCCATCGCGTTCGAGACCGAGACCGTGGTCGCGATCTATTTCGGCAGCAGCCGGCGCAACCGCAAGGAAGCGATCGCACAAGCCAGCACCCGCTTCCACGCGGTCATCCAGAAGCTGCTCGGCGCCTCCGGCGAGTTGAGGGAAACCGCGGGCGCGCTCCGCGACAACGCCGACCGGACCACGCAGCTCGCCGCCACCGTCACCAACGCCTCGCAGGACGCCTCCAGCAACGTGCAGTCGGTCGCCTCCGCTACGGAGGAACTCGCGGGCTCGGTGCAGGAAATTGCAAAACAGGTGCAGACCTCGTCGCGCATCGCGACCACCGCCGTCGAACAGGCCAACGAGACCGACGCCAGCATCGGCGTGCTGTCTCAGGCCGCCAGCCGGATCGGCGACGTCGTCAAGCTCATCACCCAGGTCGCCGAGCAGACCAACCTGCTTGCGCTCAACGCCACCATCGAAGCGGCGCGCGCAGGCGACGCTGGCCGCGGGTTCGCCGTGGTGGCGCAGGAGGTGAAGGCGCTCGCAGCCCAGACCGCCAAGGCCACCGACGAGATCGGCACCCAGATCGCGGGCATGCAGACCGCGACGCAGGACGCGGTCGGCACCATCAAGACGATTGCCGCGACCATCGGCCAGATTTCCGAGATCACCACCGCAATCTCGGCCGCGATCGAGGAACAGGGCGCGGCGACTTCGGAAATTTCCGGCAACACCCAGCGCGCCGCCGCGGGCACCACCGAGGTCGCCGGCACCATGGCCAAGGTGAGCGAGGGCGCGACCCAGACCGGCGCGGCATCGTCACAGCTTCTCACCTCGGCGCAGCAGCTCGCGGACGCGACCACCAGCCTGCAAGCGGACATCGACGATTTCCTGAGGACGCTGGCGTCCGCGGCGTAAGGAAGCGATTACCCTCCCCCATCCAACAAAAAAGCCCCGTCATTTCTGACGAGGCTCCCTGAGCATCCGTTTCAGTACATCCGTGAAACGGCGCGAGAAACTCTAAAAGCGCGTCCCGGTACATCCGCGGGTCACGCGCTTTCCGAATTCCTGCATGATGCGCCGCCATCATCACAGGCGGATGACAGCCGGCGCGGCATGAAACGTTTTATGCGAGCGAGAGGTTTTCCGCGCTGACCTTGCCGCGCATCTTGTCGGTCTTCAGCTCGAAGTTGACCTTCTGGCCCTCGGCGAGGCCCGAAAGGCCCGCGCGCTCGACCGCGCTGATGTGCACGAATACGTCGTTGCCGCCGTCGTTCGGCTGAATGAATCCAAAACCCTTCTGGCCGTTAAACCACTTCACAGTTCCTGTCGTCATCGTCGTCGTCCTTGTTTCAAAGCGCGCGGATGCGCGATTTCGCGCACCGTTGCGCGAACCATCCAATCTCAGCGATGTCTTTGGAAAGGAGCGAGGCCCTTGGCAGGAAACTTGCGGCGCTTAACAAAACCAATGCCAGCAATCGAATTGCGCCCTTCTAGCATACCCGCTCCGTAAAAGCAAACGGTGTGCCAAAGGCTGGTATTCCCGCAGACAACATCTATATTCAGCCGATGACAAAGCCGCCGCCAAGTCCCTCCCAACAGGCCCGTAGCGAGCGGATGCGCGTTGCTGCCATCGAGGGCGCCAAAGCGCGTGCCGACGTCGAAGCCCGCGACGTCGCCGTACGCAAGAACATGGAACGGTTGCGCGCGCTGCGCCTCGCCAGGGACGCCGAGGAAGCATCGGCGCCCAAGCCGGTAAAGGTCGCTCGCGGCAAGAAAGCCGCGGCGAAGCCCGCCGCCACCCTGTCGGCATTTCTGCAGTCGCAGAAGGACAACGGCCGGACGACGTGAAGCGGTGAACTGCCCCCTAAAAGTTGGACACAACCTTCGGGGCTTTTTGTTGTCACTGTCATTCCGGGCGCGAATGAAACGAACGAACCCGGAATCTCGAACGTCTGGATTCCGGGTCTGCGCGTGAAGAACGCGCATCCCGGAATGACAATGCAATCTCAATACCGGTAGTGATCGCTCTTGAACGGACCTTCCTGCTTGACGCCGATGTAGTCGGCCTGGTCCTTCTTCAACTCGGTGAGCTTGACCCCGATCTTGGCGAGATGCAGCCGCGCCACCTTCTCGTCCAGCGACTTCGGCAGCACGTAGACTTCCTTCTTGTACTTGCCGTCCTCGTTGTTGGCGAACAACTCGATCTGCGCCAGCGTCTGGTTGGTGAACGACGCGCTCATGACGAACGACGGATGCCCCATGGCGTTGCCGAGATTCACGAGACGGCCTTCCGACAGCAGGATGATGCGGTGCTTGTCGGGGAATTCGATCTCATCCACCTGCGGCTTGATGTTGGTCCACTTCAGGTTGCGAAGCCCCGCGATCTGGATCTCGTTGTCGAAGTGGCCGATGTTGCAGACGATGGCGCGATCCTTCATCGCGCGCATGTGCTCGATCGTGATGATGTCCTTGTTGCCGGTGGCGGTGACGAAGATATCGGCCTGCGGCGCCGCGTCTTCCATGGTCACGACCTGATAGCCTTCCATCGCCGCCTGCAGCGCGCAGATCGGATCGATCTCGGAGACCATGACGCGGCAGCCGGCCTGGCGCAGCGACGCCGCCGAGCCCTTGCCGACGTCGCCGAAGCCGGCGACCATCGCGACCTTGCCCGACATCATGACGTCGGTGCCGCGGCGGATGCCGTCGACCAGCGACTCGCGGCAGCCATAGAGATTGTCGAACTTCGACTTGGTGACGCTGTCGTTGACGTTGATCGCAGGCCACAGCAGCGTGCCGGCCTTCTGCATGTCGTAGAGACGATGCACGCCCGTGGTGGTTTCTTCGGACACGCCCTTGATCGATTTCGCGATCTCGCCGAACCAGCCCTTCGGCTTCTCCTTCAGCAAACGCTTGATGAGGGCGAACAGCACCTCTTCTTCCTCAGCACCGGGCTTGTCGAGGAAGGCGACGTCACCCTTCTCCGCGCGCACGCCGAGGTGGATCAGGAGCGTCGCGTCGCCGCCATCATCGAGGATCATGTTGGGATGGCCACCACCATGCCAGTCGAACAGCTTCGCGGTGTAATCCCAATACTCCTTCAGCGTCTCGCCCTTGACGGCGAACACCGGGATGCCGGCCGCGGCAATCGCTGCGGCCGCGTGATCCTGCGTCGAATAGATGTTGCAGGAGACCCAACGGATGTCGGCGCCCAATGCCTTCAAGGTTTCGATCAGCACGCCGGTCTGGATCGTCATGTGCAGGGAGCCGGCGATGCGCGCGCCCTTCAGGGGCTGCTTCGGGCCGTATTCCTCGCGCGTGGCCATCAGGCCGGGCATCTCGGTCTCGGCGAGCGAGAGCTCCTTGCGGCCGAAATCGGCGAGGCCGATGTCCTTGACGATGTAGTCGGTGAAGCCTGCGGGCGGCTTGGTCATGATGGTTATATCCTTCGTGTTGCGGTCTGCTCCCTCTCCCCGCCAGCGGGGAGAGGGTTGGGGTGAGGGGCACGCGACCACGTCGCTCCACCCTCACCGCATCTCTGATTGGTAGCCCCTCACCCGCCGCGAAGACGCGGCGACCTCTCCCCGCCAGCGGGGAGAGGTGAAGGAAGACGTTACACCGCGCTCTTGAGCTTGGCGGCGAGGTCGGTCTTCTCCCAGGAGAAGCCGCCGTCATTGTCCGGCGTGCGGCCGAAGTGTCCGTAGGACGAGGTGCGCGCGTAGATCGGCTTGTTGAGGTCGAGGTGCTTGCGGATGCCGCGCGGCGTCAGATCCATGACTTCGGCCGCCGCCTTCTCAAGCTTGTCTTCGCTGACCTTCCCCGTGCCGTGGGTGTCGATGTAGATCGACAGCGGACGCGCCACGCCGATCGCGTAGGCGAGCTGCAGCGTGCAGCGGTCGGCGAGACCCGCGGCGACGATGTTCTTGGCGAGGTAGCGCGCGGCATAGGCCGCGGAGCGGTCGACCTTGGTCGGATCCTTGCCGGAAAACGCGCCGCCGCCGTGCGGGGCCGCGCCGCCGTAGGTGTCGACGATGATCTTGCGGCCGGTGAGACCGCTATCGCCGTCGGGGCCGCCGATGAAGAACTTTCCGGTGGGATTGATGTGCCAGATGGTCTTGTCGGTGACCCATTCCTTGGGCAGCGCCGCGCGCACATACGGCTCGACGCGCTCGCGGACCTGGTTGGAGCTCATGTCCTCGATCAGATGCTGATGCGACACCACGATCTCGCGCACGCCGACCGGCTTGCCGTTCTCGTATTGCACCGTGACCTGGCTCTTGGAGTCCGGACCGAGCACCTTCTCCTTGCCGGAGTGGCGGGCTTCCGCGATCAGCCGCAAGATCTTGTGCGCGTAGTGCAGCGGCGCCGGCATCAGTTCGGGCGTCTCATTGGTGGCGTAGCCGAACATGATGCCCTGGTCGCCCGCGCCCTCTTCCTTGTTGGTGCCGGGCTGCAAGGCATCGACGCCCTGCGCGATGTCGGCCGACTGCGGATGCAGCAGGATCTCGATATCCGCCTTTTCCCAGTGGAAGCCGTCCTGCTCGTAGCCGATATCCTTGATCGCGCCGCGCACGACGCTTTCGATCTGCTCGTTGGTGACCGATTTCGGACCGCGGGTTTCACCGGCGATCACCACCTTGTTGGTGGTGGCGAGCGTCTCGCAGGCGGCGCGGATCGCCCACGGGTCGATTCCCGCCTTGGGGCCTTCACGGAAAAACAGATCGACGATCTCGTCCGAAATGCGATCGCACACCTTGTCCGGATGTCCCTCGGACACCGATTCGCTCGTGAACAAATAAGACCCGCGCATCAATCAACCTCTCATCCGCCGAACCCCGGCGGTCCTTTCGTGCTGTTGTTCCCTGGAATGTCAGTCCCGGCGACGCGAGATGACGTAGGATTCGTCGTAGAACCAGAGCCCATTGTGCTTGCGCAAAACCTCTCTGGTGGCGTCGAGCGTGCGGCCGCTTTGAGTCATCTCCGCCAACCGGTCATCTTCGACCTGGGCGACGTAAACCGCCGCATTCCAGGCTGCGAATGCCGTCGAGGATCCGATCGAGCCGGTGACCTCATTGGGCAGCGCTTCCATATCATACCGAAAGATCGAGCGGTGGTCCGCGTAGGCGTTAAAATTGAGATCCCGCCCGGCCGAGCCGAGCTCGTATTTCACTGCGCGCAATAGCTCATGACGGCTCACGGCGAAAGGGTTTTCTCCGGGCCAGACCGCCTGGACGATCTCCAGTCCGGGATCCTGGCCATGAGAATGTATTCCTATCAACCGCCCGCCGGCACGCAAGGCCCGCGCCAGCGGCGCAATGATCCTCCTGGCCCTGAAATTCACAGAAGATTTTGCCCGGTACGGCTGGGACGCGATCACCAGATCGAAATTGGCCTCGGCCCGTCCGGCCCTCGGAATCACCGAATCGAGCAGAAACTGATGGTCCTCCCGGTAAAACACCAGCACGACCGGGCGTTCGTAGATCGGCATCCCCGTCACCGGGCTCACGCTGGCGCGCCAGTTCTCCTCCAGAAACGGCTGGAGATCCCTGATCTGGGCCTCGAAGTCGCCCGAGGCGGTCCCCCGCAACGCCACCTCGCGCCAGACCATGCCGGCGGCGGCCTGGGGCGACCGGGGCGCGAGCCACGGCGCCTCGGCATAGTACATGTTGGTCAGCACCATGACCGTCGCCGGATGCTCGAACAGGCGGTCCGGCACCTTGTCCAGCGTCAGCTTGATATCCTCGAGGCTCAGCTCCTTGCCCGCGATGTAGAACGGCATGTGGGGAAAACGGCCGTGCATGGACCGCATCACCCGCGCCAGCACCGTGCCGTCGCCGACGCCCGCGTCGAACACCCTGAGCGCCGGCGGGCGCGGATGAATGCTGCCGAACTCCAGCGCCACGCGGTCGGCGATCACGCGCTTCTCGCTGCAGGTGTGGACGAACAGCAGGTACTTTTGCCGGTTCTCGAAAAAACGGAAATTGGCGCGGGGATCGCGCCGCTCCACCGGCTCCGGCGGCCGAACCGGCGCGGCGCCATCCGGCGAGCCCGCCGCGATAAAGGCCTCGATGCGGTCGAGCGTGTCGATGGTGATGCGCTTGCCTTCGCGCAGCCGGTGCACGAGCTTGCCGTCATTGACGGCGCGGCGGCCGAAGGTCGATTCCGCCATGCCGGCCCGGCGGCAATAGTCGGAAATCTGGCTCAGCAACTGATCGTTTTTCATGAAGCCGGATGGGTGGGCAGCGGGACGGGCGTGCCCTTTCCTATCATCATCTGCCCATCATTGAAATCCAGCTCATCGGCGATCGCGACGCTTCCGCCATGCGTTCTTTCAACCTTTTATGACGATCGAGGGCATCTCGTCAGCCCAACGGTGGTCTGCTAAGACGCGCCCACAAAAGCCATCCCGGGTGTTCGTCAGCCGATAGGTTTGTCTCATGCGTATTGCCATGATTGGCACGGGCTATGTGGGTCTGGTGTCCGGAGCCTGCTTTGCCGATTTCGGGCATCGGGTCACCTGCGTCGATCAGGACGCCGGCAAGATCGCGGCGCTTCACCGCGGCGAGATTCCGATTTTCGAGCCGGGCCTCGAGGCTCTTGTCGCCACCAACGTGAAGGCGGGGCGGCTCGACTTCACGACCGATCTCGCCGGTCCGGTCGCGGAGGCGGACGCGGTCTTTATCGCGGTGGGCACGCCGTCACGCCGCGGCGACGGCCATGCCGACCTGAGCTATGTCCATGCGGCGGCGCGCGAGGTTGCGGCGGCCGTCCGCGGCTTCACCGTCGTCGTGACCAAGTCGACCGTGCCGGTAGGGACCGGCGACGAAGTCGAACGCCTGATCGGTGAGGTCAATCCGTCCGCCGACGTGGTCGTGGTCTCGAACCCGGAATTCCTGCGCGAGGGCGCGGCGATCCGCGATTTCAAGTTTCCCGACCGCATCGTGGTCGGGACATCGGACGAACGCGGACGCAAGGTGCTCGGCGATATCTACCGGCCGCTGTCGCTCAATCAGGCGCCGGTGATGTACACCGCGCGCCGTACCGCCGAACTGATCAAGTACGCCGCCAACGCGTTTCTCGCGACCAAGATCACGTTCATCAACGAGATTGCCGACCTGTCCGAAAAAGTCGGCGCGGACGTTCAGGAAGTCGCGCGCGGCATCGGCCTCGACAACCGCATCGGGCCCAAATTTCTCCACGCAGGCCCCGGCTATGGCGGATCGTGCTTTCCAAAAGACACCCGCGCGCTGGTCAAGATCGCGGAAGATCATGACGTTCAGCTTCGGATCGTCGAATCGGTTCTCACCGTCAACGACAACCGCAAACGCGCCATGGCGCGCAAGGTCGCCAGTGCGTTGGGTGGCAACCTGCGCGGAAAGACCATCGCCGTCCTCGGTCTGACGTTCAAACCCGATACCGACGACATGCGCGAGGCACCGTCCATCCCGCTGGTCACCGGTCTCCTTGACATGGGCGCCAGGGTCCGCGCGTTCGATCCGGCCGGAATGAGCGAAGCGCGCCGGGAGCTTCCCGATATCAGCTACTGCGACGACGCCTACGCCTGCGCCGAGGGAGCCGACGCGCTGGTTATCGTCACCGAATGGGTCCAGTTCCGCGCGCTCGACCTGCCCCGCCTGAAACGCACGATGACACAGCCTGTCGTGATCGACCTTCGCAACATCTATCGTCCCGACGACATGGAAGAACTCGGATTCGCGTACGAAGGCATCGGCCGGGGCAAAAGATGAATCCCGCGGCTGGAGAAGAACGCTACTTCCGCCGTTGCCCGGCGGCGGGCTGCGCCAGATAGGCCAGCAGCTTCATCTCGCGCCGGCCGCGCGTCACCGTATCCAGTACCAGTCCCGACGAGACCGACAGCATCGCGAGAATCATCAGACCCATCGACAGCACCGCCGTCGGCAGCCGCGGAACGACGCCCTGCTCGACAAAAGTCACGATCACTGGAATCGCAAGCCCGACCGACACCAGTGCGAGGCAAAGGCCGACGGTCGCGAAGAAGCGGAGCGGCTTCTCCGAGCGATAGAGCTTCAGCATCGTGTTCAGAATGCGAAAGCCGTCACGCCAGGTGTTGAGTTTGCTGAACGAACCATCCGGCCTCTGGTAATACGGCGTCGCCAACTCGGCCACCGGCATCGCAAGCTCGAGCGCATGGACGCTCAGTTCGGTCTCGATCTCGAATCCGTCCGACAATACCGGAAACGATTTGACGAAGCGGCGCGAAAACACACGATAGCCGGACAGCACGTCCTTGAACGCCTGACCGAACACCAGCGACAGGAAGCCGGTGAGCATCCGGTTGCCGGTGCGATGGCCCGGCCGGTAAGCCGCCTGCGCCTGATCGACGCGAAGGCCGACCACCATGTCGAGATGCTCGTTCCTCAGCATCTCCACCATGCGCGGTGCGCTGGCGGCATCGTAGGTGGCATCGCCGTCGACCAGAACGTAGATATCGGCCTCGATGTCAGCGAACATCCGGCGCACAACGTGACCCTTGCCCTGCCGCCGCTCGCCGCGAACCTCGGCACCCGCCTCGCGCGCGATCTCCGCGGTGCGGTCCGATGAATTGTTGTCGTAAACGTAGACCTCGGCGTCGGGCAGCGCGTTGCGGAAATCCGATACCACCGTGGCGACGGCGGCAGCCTCGTTGAAGCACGGAATCAGCACGGCCACGCGCGAGCGGGCCGCCTCGGCCCGCGGAAACTCGCGCTCGGCGAACTCGTGCAGCGCCTGCGCCATGCCGGCGAGATCGCCGCGCAGGGCGGAAGTGCGCTTTTTATCCGGCAGAGCCGCCATCGGCCGTCCTTAAGAGATCGTTAGGGTTTTGGCCCGGCCATCATAAGGATGGTTCGCTAACGATCTCTGACGGGATGCCGGAAAACCCCGGTTATCCCCGAAGCCGCGTCGGCGGCCACCGGGAATGCGATAACGCTACGAGAATCCGTCAATACCGGATTCCGGGCTCGCGGCTGTCGGCGCGAACGCCACGCGTTCGTCGCCTTGCCGCGCTCCGAAATGACGAAGTGGTGGCCGCAGACCTAGCCCCACACCTCCTGCGCGACCTCGACCGCGAGGCGCAACTTGGCCCACTGTTCTTCCTCGCTGAGCACGTTGCCTTCCTCGGTGGAGGCGAAACCGCACTGGGGCGAAACAGCAAGCTGCTCCAGCGGCGCGAACTTCGCCGCCTCGTTCAGCCGCCGCTTGATATCGTCCTTCTTCTCCAACTCGCCGAATTTCGACGTGATGACGCCGACGACGACAACCTTGTTGCCCTTTGGCAGGAAGCGCAGCGGCTCGAAGCCGCCGGCGCGATCGGAATCGTATTCGAGAAAGTAGCCGTCGTAGTTGATCTTGCCGAGCAAGGTCTCCGCGACCGGCTCATAGCCGCCCGAGGAAATCCAGGTGGAGCGGAAATTACCCCGGCAGACATGCGTCGTGATCACCATGTCGGACGGCCGCTCGGCGATCGCATAGTTGATGACGCGCTCGTAGATTTCCTGCAGGCCCTCCGGATTGTCGCCGCGCTCGCGCGACTTCTGCAGCTCTTCCGGCGAGCACAGATAGGCCCAGACCGTATCGTCGAACTGAAGATAGCGGCAGCCGGCGTCATAGAACGCCTTCACGGCCTTGCGATAGGTCTTCGCAAGATCCTCGAAAAACGACTCGAGATCCGGATAGATGTCCTTCGAGATCAGCTTGCGGCCACCGCGGAAGTGCAGCACCGCCGGCGACGGAATGGTCATCTTCGCCGTCACATGCGCGGTGTCGCACTGCTTCTTGAGGAAGCGGAAATGATCGAGCATCGGATGGGTGTCGGGAAAATCGAGTTTGCCGATCACGCGGATCGCATCGTGACGAGTCTGCACGCCTGCGAACTGGATACCCATATCGGGATGGAACAGTTCGCAGCCGGTGAGATGGCTGAGAAAGTCGAAATGCCACCACGAGCGGCGGAATTCGCCGTCGGTCGCGAGCTTGAGGCCGAGCGAGGCCTGCCTGTGCACGACCTTTTCGATCTCGAGATCTTCCGCCTTGCGCAGATCGTCCGCCGAAATCTCGCCCTTTTCGAGCTTGGCGCGCGCCTCCTTGATGCGCGGCGGCCGCAGCAGGCTGCCCACTTCGTCGGCACGGAAAGGCGGTCTGGTCCTCAACATCGTCTCACTCCCAATAGCAACTTGAATTCCCGCGAGCCGTCAGTGTTTCGCGCCCTCAGCACCTGACACGCCGAGAAAACGCTCGAGCGTGGCGGGATCGGCCTTCAACGCACGACTTGGCGCATCATGAACGATCGCACCGCGCTCCAATATCACAGCCCGGTCCGCGAGACCGAGTATTTTTTGCGCATTCTGCTCGACGATGATCGAGCAGATGCCGCCGGCACGGGTGATCTTGCCGAGCGCGGCCAACAATTCCTCGACGATGATGGGCGCGAGCCCTTCGGTCGGCTCGTCGAGCAGCAGCACGCGCGGATTGAGCGTGAGCGCGCGGCCGATCGCCAGCATCTGCTGCTCGCCGCCGGACAACTGATTGCCGAAATTCCTGCGGCGCTCCTTCAGCCGGGGGAACATCTCGTAGACCTGGTCCACGGTCCACGGCCCGGGTTGCGCGACCGCGGTCATGTTCTCCTCGACGGTCAGCGAGCGGAAGATGTTGCGCTCCTGCGGAACCCAGCCGATTCCGGCGCGCGCGCGCTGGTCGGGCCGCAGCGCGGTAATGTCCTTGTCGCCGAGCCGGATGGTTCCGCCAAACCGGCGCGTCACGCCGACGATGGAGTTGATCAGCGTGGTCTTGCCGGTGCCGTTGCGGCCGAGCAGCGCCAGCACCTGCCCCTCCCCGAGGCCGAGCGTCAACTTCGGAAGCACCACGGCCTCGCCATAGCCGGCCCGGAGTTCGCCGATACCGAGGAGATCAGGCATCGGCGCCCTCCCCGAGATAGACCGCCTTGACGCGCGGATCGCGCGCCACCTCGTCCGGCGGGCCCTCGACCAGCAACGCGCCGGACACCAGCACCGAAATGCGGTCAGCAAAGCTGAAGACGAGATCCATGTCGTGCTCGATCAACAGCACCGTGACATCGCGCGGCAGCGCGGCGACCGCCGCCAGAATGTCATGGCGTTCGCTTTCGGGAACGCCGGCCGCGGGTTCGTCGAGCAGCAGCACGCGCGGTTTCGTCGCGATCGCCACCGCGATCTCCAGCAGGCGCTGCTTGCCATAGGGCAGCGTGGACGTGTGCTCGTTCATGACATCGAGCAGATGAAAGCGCGCGAGATTTTCCGCAATCTCGTCGTTGACGTCGCCGCGCGTGCCCATGCGCCGCCACCAGTCGCCGCCATGGCCGAGGCGCTCGGACACCGCGAGGCCGATGGTTTCGAGCGGCGTCAGGTCGGGATAGAGCTGGTTGATCTGGAAGGTGCGCGACAGCCCGCGCAGCACGCGCCGGTGCACCGGAAGATCGGTGATGTCGCTGCCTTCGAGGTGGATGCGGCCGCCGTTCGGCTTCAACACGCCGGTCAGCAGGTTGATCACGGTGGTCTTGCCGGCGCCGTTGGGGCCGATCAGGGCATGGCGCGCGCCGGCTTCGATCTTCAGCGAGAGACCTTGCGTCACCGCGAGGCCGCCGAATTGCTTGTTCAGGCCGATGGTTTCGAGCGCGACCGTCATGACGCGTCTCCACCGGGAACCGCCGTCGCCTTCCGGCCGAATGGCCGTATCGCGCGCCGTGGCAACCACATCACCCAGCGATGCAGCCGCTCGCGTCCGACCATCACCACGACGACAAAGACGAGGCCGATCCAGAACATCCAGTATTGCGGCGTGATCGAGGAGAACACGTCCTGCAGAACCTTGAACACGACCGCGCCGATCAGGCCGCCATAGAGATAGCCGGTGCCGCCGAGAACCAGCACCAGCATCAGGTCGGCGGAGCGCTCGAACGAGAACACGTCGAGCGAGGCCAGCGCCGTGGTCTGCGTGAACACCGCCCCGGCGACACCGGCGTAGAACGCCGCCAGCGTATAGACCGCGATCAGCCGCCGGTTCACGGGAATGCCGATGGCCGAGGCGCGCAGCGGATTGTTGCGGATCGCCCGCAGCGATAGCCCGAACGGCGAATGGACAATGCAACGCGCCAGCAGGAACAGCACGAACAACACGGCGAACGTGTAGAAAAAGCCGACCTTGCCGAAGATGTCGAAGGCGAACAGTCCGAGGATCGGCTGGATGACGATGCCTTGCAGACCGTCGGTACCACCGGTGATATCGGAGAATTTTTCCGCCAGCGCCTCCAGCAAAAGCGCGATGCCGAGCGTCACCATCAGGCGGGTCAGATCGACACCGCGCATGACGAGGAAGCTGGTGAAGAATCCCAGCACCGCTGCGATCAGGCCGGCCGCGATCAGCGCAAGAACCGGCTCGGGGATAATGCCGTGCAACGCCAGCAGCCCCGCCGAATAGGCGCCGACGCCGAAAAACGCCGCGTGACCGAGCGAGACGATGCCGGCATAGCCCAGGATCAGATCGAGCGACAGCGCGAACAGCCCGAGCCGGAGGATTTCGGTCATGATCAGATAGCGCGAGGGAAACAGGAAACCGCAGGCGAGCAGCGCAACCCAGAATACGATCTCGGCAGGCCGCCAGCGCGCCGCGCGTGTCGCGTGTTCGGACATGTCGGGCATGGCCATCATCTCAGCGCGCCACCGTGCGACCGAACAGGCCGTTCGGGCGCCAGATCAGGATCGCGATCATGATGGCGTAGATGATGAACGGACCGAATTTCGGCACGTAATACTTGCCGGCCACGTCACCGATGCCGAGCAGCAGCGAGGCGAGAAATGGTCCGGTGATGCTGGACGAACCGCCGACCGTCACGACGATCAAAAAGTAGATCATGAATTTCAGCGGGAAGTACGGATCGAGCCCGAGGATTTCCGCGCTCAGCGCGCCGCCGAGGCCCGCAAGGCCGCAACCGAACGCGAAGGTCAAAGCGAACACCTGCGGCACATTGATGCCGAGGCCACCCGCGGCCCGCGGATCGTCCACCGCCGCCCGCAACCTGCTGCCAAAGCGGGTGCGCGACAGGATGAGCTGAAGACCGAGGGTCAGCAGGCCGCAGATCACGATGATCATCAGCCGGTAACGGCCGATGCCGACGCCGAAGAAATCGATCTGGCCGTCGAGCGCCGCCGGCAGCTTGATGAAGACGCGCGACGATCCCATGATGTAATCGACCGCCGCCACCGCCATGAAGACGAGACCGATGCTGAACAGCACCTGATCGAGATGGCTGCGGGTGTAGAGATGACGATACAGGCTGCGCTCGCAGACGACCCCGATCGAGCCGCTTGCGACAAAAGCCACCGGCAGCGCCAGAAAGAACGGCAGCCCTGACTGGTTGACCAGCACAGCGCAGACATAGCCGCCGGCCACCGCGAACGCGCCGTGGGCGAGGTTGACGAAGTTCATCAGGCCGAGCGTGACGGCCAATCCGCATGCCATCACGAACAGCAGCATGCCGTAGGCGACGCCATCGAACAGGATGGTCAGGAGGGTGGTCATGTCATTCTGTCATGGCCAAGCTTGTCCCGGCCATCCACGTCTGAACGGTTGGACAAGTTTGGCATAGCGTCTGCAAAGCACCAAAGATCATCGTCGATAGTCCGCATGGCGGTGACCGAGTGGTTCAACCCCTCAAGACGAGACGTGGATGACCGGGACAAGCCCGGCCATGACGTGAATGGGACGCCGTCACCCCACCCGGCTGGCCCGACGGCCAGCCACCCTCCCCATCGAGGGGAGGGAAAGCTGACGCCATGCTTGAGGGCAGTCAGCAAGAAGCGGCGCGTCCCTACTTCTTTGTCTTGCCGGGGTCTTTCACGTCCTTGAAGGTCTCGAACTCGACATTGTAAAGCTCGCCGTCCTTCTTCTCGACCTTGCGGATGTAGACGTTCTGAACGATGTCACGGGTTTCCGGATCGATCGAGATCGGCCCGCGCGGGCTTTCCCACGTCATCCCCTTCATCGCCGCGATCAGCGAATCGCCATCGGTCTTGCCGCCGGTCTTCTCAAGCGCCGCGTAGATCAGGTGGATGCCGTCATAGCCGCCGACCGCCATGAAGCCGGGCCGCTGGTTGAAGGCCTTCTTGTAGGCGGCGGCGAAGTCCTTGTTGGCCTTCGACTGGTGATCGGCCGAATAGATGTGCGCGGTCACGGCGCCCAGCGCGGCGTCGCCCATGTTGTTGAGCAGATCGTCATCCATGACGTCGCCCGGTCCGATCACCTTGATGCCGCTCTTGTCGAGCCCGCGCTCGGCATATTGCTTCATGAAGTTGCCGCCCTGTCCCGCCGGCACGAACACGAACATGGCATCCGGCTTCGAATCCTTCATGCGCTGCAGGAACGGCGCGAAATCCGGGTTGGCGAGCGGCACCTTGACCTCTTCGACGATCTGGCCGCCGCCGGCCGTGAAGCGCTCCTTGAAGAACTTCAGCGCGTCATTGCCGGGCGCATAGTCCGAGGTCAGCGTCGCGACCTTCTTGATGCCGTTCTTCACCGCCCAGTCGCCGATAATGGTGGACGACTGCCCGAGTGTGAAACTGGTCCGCACGATGTAGGGCGACTTCTCGGTGATAACCGAGGTGCCGGCGGCCATCACCACTTCGGGAACCTTTGCCTGCGTCGCGAGCGGCGCGGCGGCGAACGCTGACGGCGTCACGCCGAAGCCCGCGATGAAGCTGACCTTGTCGTTGACGATCAATTCCTGCGCGAGGCGCTTGGTGTTGTCCGGCACGGCCGCGTCATCCTTGAGGATGACCTCGATCTTCTTGCCCGCGACGGTGTCGCCGTGCTGCTGCATGTAGAGCTTGATCGCGTTGTCGATCTGCTTGCCGGTCGAGGCCTGACCGCCCGTCATCGGCACGATCAACCCGATCTTCACGGCATCGGCGGCGGAAGCGGAAAATGTCGATACGCCGATCAGCGCGGCCGCGGCCACGGCTCCCAGCAACGTGTTTGCGCGAATGGACATAGACATTCCTCCCCTCATCGGTTTCAAGTTTAGAACCGTGCTTGCGGTTCTTTATCGCCACGATAGGCGAAATTTCGCCTTATGCTGCGGTGGCATGGCGTCTCACACGCGCCGTGTTGTCAATCAAAACTATGGACTCGTTTGCACTATGAAACTTCCCCGGACGGCGCCCCGGCGTGCCAGTAGGGGCGTGTTAGAGCTGCCCCGGAAAGCACGCGGTGGGGTGATCTGAATCACGGTATTTAAATACCAAAATTTGTGAGGCATCGCTAAGATTTCGGGAACATCGGCGGCCTTATAATACGCCCCTCGAAATATCCGGGACCGGCCGCCGCTGCCCCGCAATCTCCACACAGGGACAATAATCCACTCGTCATGACGTATCGCGTGTTTCGTATCCCGGCCCTGCTTCTTGCCCTGCCGCTCGTGTGCTCTCTGGGCGGGTGCGGCAGCATCAATTCGCATCTGGCCGCCGGGATGGAGGGCGTCATTCCGCAATGGGCCGGCGGTCTGCCCGCGGACGCGCCGCCTCGGCCCGGGACCGCGCAATACGACGAGATGATGAAGGAGCGGGAGCGCGAGCGTCTCGCGCCAAAGACGAACGATCCCGCCCAACCGCCGGGCAACCCGGCAGGCGCGGCTCGCTAACGGCAGGCAGCCGAAGCCCGTCTCAATCCATGAACACGACCGTCTTGCGGCCGTTCAGGATCACCCTGTCCTCGAGATGGTGACGAATCGCGCGCGCCAGGACACGGCGCTCGATGTCGCGCCCCTTGCGGACCAGCGTATCGGGCGTATCGCGATGGCTGATGCGTTCGACGTCCTGATCGATGATCGGACCCTCGTCGAGATCGCTGGTGACGTAATGCGCGGTGGCGCCGATGAGCTTGACGCCGCGCTCATGGGCCTGATGGTAGGGCTTTGCGCCCTTGAAGCCCGGCAGGAAGGAGTGATGGATGTTGATGCATCGCCCCGAAAGCGCGGCGCTCATGTCGTTCGAGAGAATCTGCATGTAACGGGCCAGCACCACCAGATCGGTGCCGGTGTCCGCCACCAGCTTCAGGATCGCGGCTTCCTGCTCGCGTTTGGTCTCTTTCGTCACCGGGAGGTGGTGAAACGGGATATCCCCGAAATCCAGATGCGCGTAGGTCTCGCGCGGATGATTGGAAACGATCGCGGTCGGGAGCATCTCGAGCTCGCCGGTGCGCCAGCGATAGAGGATGTCGACCAGACAGTGATCGGATTTGGAAACGAGCAACATCACCTTGCGCCGCGCCCCGCGATCGCGCATCTGCCAGGTCATGCCGAATCGTTCGGCGATCGCGCCGAACCCCGTCTGCAGCGCGGGCAGCGTTACCGCGAGATCGGCGGCATTGAACACCACCCGCATGAAGAAATGGCTGGTTTCGGCATCGTTGAACTGCTGGGCGTCGATGATGTTCTGGCCATTGTGGGCCAGGAATGTGGACACCGCGGAGACGATGCCGGGCCGGTCGGGACAGGAGAGCGTCAGCACATATTGATGTTCGGACATGGAGAGATGCGGCTTGCGATTGAGGGGATACGGGAACCCGATTTTCGGCCCTGCTCTAACACCGACAATACGCTTGCGCCACTCCCTGCCGGGGCGGCAAGATGGACGCGGTAAACGCAAATCCTCCAACCGACCGCAGAGCTATGAGCGCCCGTTTAGCCGACATCCGTATTCTCATTCTGGAGGCGCGCGAGGAAGCGCAGTTCTCCCGGCTGCTGGCCGATCAGGGCGCCGAAGTTCTGCAATGCCCGATGTTTGTCATTCGCGACGTCCCGGACCCCGTCCCTGTCGAAGACTGGATCGGGCGCTGCATCCAGCACCCGCATGACGATCTGGTGCTGACGACCGGCGAGGGCTTGCGGCGTCTGGTCAAGGCCGCGCGGCGGATCGGCCGGGATCAGGCGTTCATCGCAGCCATCGGCAAGGCGCGGAGCATCGCGCGCGGGCCGAAGCCGGGCAAGGCGCTGCGCGAGATCGGGCTGGAGGCAAGCATGACTTCCGAGAAGCCGACCTCGGAAGGTATCGCCGACACGCTGGCTCAGCTCGATCTGAGAGGCCACCGGGTCGGGCTTCAGCTTTACCCCGACCGCGATCACAGCGCCCTGATCGGAAAGATCACGGCCCACGGCGCGGCCGTCGATCCGATCGTGCCGTACGTTTACGATGCGAGCGCGGCCGAAACCAACGTCGTCGTCGCGATCGAGGAGATGGCGCAGGGACGAATCGACGCCATCGCGCTGACCAGTTCAGGCCAGGTTCGCCGGCTGGTCGAGGTCGCGCGCATCCATCGCTGCGAGGATAAGCTGCGCGCCGGACTCGACCGCACCAAGATCGCATCGGTCGGCCCGGTGGTCTCGGAGGAATTGAAGGCCTACGGCTTGCGGACAGACATCGCGCCGGCGAACGACGCGTTCTTCATGAAACCGCTGATCTCGGCGATGGCGGCAAATCTTGTCGCGCCGAATCTTGGGGCGACCTCACGGTCCTGACCGCAGGCGGCCGCGACTCGACCGCAAAACCCCGAACGGCTATATCGCGGGTCGCAACGCTGGAGCTTGACGGTCGCCCGTGGACATTTCCTCAAAACTGCTGTCGCCGGTACTGGCCATCGTCGTGGCGGCAGTTCTCGCATTTGCCCTGACGTGGCTGCTGATGCCGCTGCTGCAGCGATATGCACTCGCGAAGCCAAACGCGCGCTCATCCCACACGCTACCGACCCCGCAAGGCGCGGGCATCGCAGTTATCGCCGCGACGCTCGTGACGGTTATCGCGTTTGCCATTGTCACGAAAACGCAAGTCTCTACCTACGCGCTGAGCGCGACGCTCTTTATCGCCATCATAGGCGCCGCTGACGATATCAGGTCGTTGCCGGTTCTGACGCGCCTGCTCGCGCAGGCGATCGCGGTTGGCGCAATCCTGTCGATCTGGCCAGGCGATCTCCGGATCTTTCCACCCTGCCCGCTCTGGATCGAACGCTGCGTTCTGCTGGTGGCCGGCGTCTGGTTCGTCAACCTCGTCAACTTCATGGACGGGCTGGACTGGATGACCGCCGCTGAAACCGTTCCCGTAGCGGGAGCAATCGTGGCGCTGGGATTGCTGGGTCACCTGCCGTCGATGACCGCGGTCGTCGCGGGCGCGCTCGGCGGAGCGATGCTGGGATTTGCACCCTTCAACCGGCCGGTGGCGAAAGTCTTTCTCGGCGACGTCGGCAGCCTGCCCATCGGCCTCTTGCTGGGCTGGTGTCTGCTGGAGCTTGCCTATCGCGGCCACGTGGCGGCGGCGCTCCTGCTGCCGCTCTACTATCTCGCGGACGCCACCATCACCGTGCTGAGGCGTCTCGCTGCCGGAGAGAAAATCTGGGCCGCGCATCGCTCGCATTTCTATCAGCGCGCGACGAACAACGGATTTTCCGTTCTCGATGTCGTCGGAACCGTATTCGGCCTCAACCTCGTGCTGGCCGCGCTGGCGATCGCCTCGACATGGATGACGTCGCCCGCATCGGACATCATCGCGTTGGCGGTGGGCGCGGCCTTCGTCGGCCTCACCCTGTCCAGATTTTCGCGGTCGCGGCCGACTCGCTAGACCATGGCGCGGAGACCCTCGCGCGTCGTTACCGATGGCTTCCACCCGGCCGCGAGCAGCTTCGCGGAATCGACCACGAGATCCCGGCCGATGCGGTCCCAGATCGCGCCGCGGCCGGCGAGACCGAGCAGGCCCGCCATCAGGCCGGGAGGAACAGAAACGAGTCCGGGGGAACGGCCGGCAGCGGCACGGAGACACGCGAAAATGTCGGCAATCGACATCGCTTCGGGATCGGCGACGACGAATGTCTCATTGAGGGTCGCGGGACTGTCGAGGCTCAACATGATCGCGTCCACCAGATTGCGAACCGCCAGCAGCGAGCGCCGATTTTGAAGCGCACCAAACGGCAGGGGCACCGGCAGCGCCGCGATGCGGAGCAGAAACGCGATGTTCGCCTTGGCATTCGGACCGTAGACGATGACCGGCCGGAGGATCGTATGCGGCACGCCGCTGTCGCGGATCGCAACCTCGGCGGCGAGCTTGGCCCGATCATATCCGGTCACGGGACGTGGTTCGTCCGTTTCCGTCAGAACCCGGTCGGACGCCGAGCCGGCCTGAGCCCCGATCGACGACATAAAGATCAGACGCCGCACCGGATGACGTGAACACGCCTCCGCGAGGCTGACCGCGGCGCCGCGATTGACCTTGTCGTAATCGACCGCGTCACCGCCCTGACGATGAGCGATGGCGGCAAGATGTATGACGATATCGATACCGGCGAGAAACGGGTTCCAGTCGAACGCGCTTTCAAAATCCGGAAGCGCGACGTACTCGATGCGATCTCCGCCTCCGACCGGATGGCGCGACGCCGCGCGCACATGATGCCCCGCGGCTGCCAAGGCCGGAACGAGAGCTGAGCCGATAAAGCCCGAAGCGCCGGTCACGAGAATCCGAAAAGGCATGTTCAGCCCGATCCCAGAATTTTTTGCTCGACATCTGCGCCTCCTCCGCGCGGCAGCGGCGAGACGCGGGTCGGAAGTAAAAAGGCTCTACGCCACCGCCGGTTCGCACGACTCCCGATCGATACGATAGGCGCGATTGCAGGATTCGCAGGTGACCGCGCCGGTCTTGTTGGAAAGCTGCACGCCGCACAGGCACATCCATCCGATCCGCTTCGCGGGCACGCCCGCCACAAGGGCGAATGGAGCGACGTCGCGATTGACGACCGCACCGGCGGCAACGAAGGCATGCCGGCCGACCGTCGTGCCGCAAATAACGGTGCAGTTGGCGCCGAGCGTCGCGCCCCGGCGAACGAACGTCTCGCGGTATTCGTCCTTGCGCGCGATCGCCGAGCGCGGATTGTAGACGTTGGTGAAGACCATGCTCGGACCGCAGAACACGTCGTCTTCGAGACGAACCGCGTCATAGACCGAAACATTGTTCTGGATCTTGACGTTATTGCCGATCACCACGTCGTTGCCGACAAAGACGTTCTGGCCGAGCGAGCAGTCGCGCCCGATGCGGGCCCCGCCGCAGACATGAACCCAGTGCCAAACGCGCGATCCGTCACCGATCTCGGCCCCCTCGTCGATAATGGCGGTCGGGTGAACCGTCGCGGCCATGTCAATAGTCCAGAGGCAGGCAAACGCGCTTGCCGTCGCGCGCCGAAATATAGGATGCGATCAGAACCTCAAGCGACTTGAGACCATCGCGACCGTCGGTCGCGGGCGCGGCTTCACCGCGCAAGACCTCGATGACGTTGTCGTAGTAAAGCGGATGGCCGAAACCATAGACCGATGTGGTTTCATAACTCGCCGACTTGATCTTCTCATCGTCGGGATGCGGCTCGGCGAACTCCCAGTGCTGGATTTCGTTGACCGCTACGCCGCCGATCCGAACTGTTCCCTTCTCGCCGAGAATGGTGATGCTGCCTTCGAAATTTTTCGGATACGTCAGCATGGTCACGTTCATCGAGCCGAGCGCGCCGGAACGCCAGCGCACGCCGACCACGGCCGTATCCTCGACCTCGATGTCGCGCGCCAACGTCGCGGTATAGGCCTGAAGACTCTCGATCGGACCGATCAGCCACTCCAGCAGGTCGACGTAGTGGCTCGCCTGATTCATCATGGCGCCGCCGTCGAATTCCCAGGTGCCGCGCCAGGCCGCGCTGTCGTAATAGTCCTGCGGGCGGGTCCAGAACACGTTGATGTTCACCATGTAAATGCGGCCGAAGCGGCCGCTCTCCACGGCCCGCTTCAACAACTGAAGTGTCGCGTTCCTGCGGTTCTGCTTCACCACGAACAGCCGAACGCCGGCGGTGTCGCAGGCCTTCACCATCCGAAGGCCGTCGGCCCATTTTGTCGCCATCGGCTTCTCGGTCATGACATGGCGGCCGGACGCCGCGACCCTGACCGCCTGTTCGGCATGCAACCCGCTCGGCGTCGTCAGCACCACGACGTCGGCATCCGTGTTTGCGAGCAGGCTGTCGAGACTGCCATACGGCGTGGCGCCGGTTGTCTTGACGGCCGCATCGAGCGCGCCGGCGTCGACATCATGGACGCCGACAAGCTCTGCCCGGTTATGATGCTGCTTGATGGCCGCGAAGTGGTTCTGCGCGATCCGCCCGCAGCCCGCGAGCGCGAACTTGATCTTGCGGTCGACGATCCCCGCCGGATATTCGATCATGGTCATGCCTTGACGATATGAGGAGCGCCGTCGTGGAACCTGCCCCGGCAATCCACCAGAAGCGGCGCGTGCGCCCCGATGAGATCATAGTCGAACTTGTCGTGATCGGTGGCAAGCAGAACGCAATCGAACGTCTTCAGGGATTCCGCCGACAACGAGACGCTGGATAATGCAAAGCTGTGCTGGCGCATCTTTGGAAAGACCGGAATGTGCGGGTCGCTGTAGGCCACATCGGCGCCGAGATCGCGCAGCTTTTCCATCAAAAAGACGGAGGGCGATTCCCGCATGTCGTCCACGTTCTTCTTGTAGGCGACGCCAAGCACCAGAATCCGGCTGCCGTTCACGGACTTCTTTCGCGCATTCAGGCCATCGGCAACCTTGGCGACGACGTAGTCCGGCATCGACGAATTGATCTCGCCCGCAAGCTCGATGAAGCGGGTGTGCATGCCGTATTCGCGCGCTTTCCAGGTCAAATAGAACGGGTCGATCGGGATACAGTGGCCGCCGATACCCGGCCCCGGATAATACGGCACGAACCCGAAGGGTTTGGTCGCGGCGGCGCGGATCACTTCATGGATGTCGATCCCCATCCGCTCGGCGACCATCTTCATCTCGTTGACAAGGCCGATGTTGACGGAGCGATGAATGTTTTCAAGCAGCTTGGTGAGTTCGGCGGCCCGGGTCGAACTGACAGGAACCACCTTGTCGATGACGTTGCCGTAGAGCGCGAGACCGACTTCCAGGCAGTCCGGCGTATGCCCGCCGCAGATTTTTGGAATGGTTCGGGTCGAGAAATTCGGATTGCCGGGATCCTCGCGCTCAGGCGAAAACACGAGGAAAATATCCTTGCCGACCGTCAGTCCGTGTGTCTCGATACGCGGTTTCAGCTCCTCATCGGTGGTGCCGGGATAGGTGGTGCTTTCCAGGGAAATCACCATGCCCTTGTGCAGGTAAGGACCGAGCGCCTCCGTCGTATCGAGCACAAAGCTCAAATCCGGCTCACGATAGCGGTTGAGCGGCGTCGGCACGCACAGGATCAGCGCATCGACGTCGCGCGCCCGCGAAAAATCGGATGTCGGATCGAAACGGCCGGCCACCGCCGCTTCGATATCCGCAGCCGGGATGTGCTCGATGTAGGACTCGCCGTTCTTCAGCGCGTCGACCTTGCTCTGGTCGATATCGAAGCCGACGACTTTGTAGCCGACCTCGCAATATCTCAGCGTCAGCGGTAATCCGACATAGCCCAGCCCGACGATTCCGATAACCGCCGTCTTCGACTTGAGCTTGTCGATCAACTCGGATTTCATCTTCTAACTTTCAAGCTCTCGGGCGGCGATGGGAGCGGGTCATCAGGACTCGCGTTTCCTGCGCCATGGCAGGGCGTCGCGAATATGCAGCAACCTCGAACCATAGACGGGGCTGCGCATGCCCACCTCAACGATATGGAGAAACACAATAATCAGCACCAGCGCCGCGAAGGTGACGCCCATGGTCTTGACCGCCGTTCGGCGGGGCGACGCTCCGGCCGCATCCGGCGCCGACTTGTCTGGAACGGTGGGCGGAGAAAAAACGATATCCGTGCTCAACCCGGCGAGCTCTCGTTTGATGTCCTCCGCCCTGGCGATGCTGTCCGCCCGGAGTTTGACGATATCCGCGACATTTGGCGGGTAATATCCCGGCGTCGGCACCATCTGTTCGGAGTGCTTCAACAGCTCATCGATAACGGTGGACAGGCTCGCGGTCTGTGTTTCAGCCGCCTTCAGCAAACGATCCAGCCGCGCGGCTGTCTCAGGCGGGGGTTTTGTCGCCGGCAGCAGCGCATCGATCAAGGCGGTCAACAGCGGCTGCAACCGGGAAGGATCGTGCCCTAAAACTTCCAATACATACAGCGACGGACGCTTCGGGTCCGATCCTGTTGCGGGATAAAGCTGAATATGATCTTCCAGATATCGCCGCCGGTCCTCATCCTGCATTCCCTGTTGCGGATAGTTCGGCGTTTTAGCCAGCACCGCCTTCAGAACCGGGTTCGAACGAACGACCGAATAGACGTACTTCGCCCTCCCTTCATCGAAGGGGCCGAGATAGGAAACGCTGCTATAGGCCTTGGGCGGGCTCATGAAATATGCGATCGCGCCCGCCGCAAGCGTGGAGATCAGGATGAACTTCCATGCACGCAGGACAGGCGGAATGACGTCAAGGATCGTTCCCCAATAGTCCGGATCGCGGTCATCAACCGCGCGTTCGTCGGAAGCGGGGCCCTGTTGCATTTCCATATCGAAAAATTCCCTGGTCGCGTTTCGTCAAACGGGCATTCCCGGCTCAGCGCCTTGGCCAGTGACCCATCGCCGGTTCAACGTTTTCACTCATCGACTGTCCCCGGCGAAGGACACGCCATGACGCCCCCATCGACCGCGACAATCTTACCGGCTCATATACGACAACCACCGATACTTGACCATGCGAGGCCTGCCGGATCGTGAAACCGGGAACGTCCAGCCACGGCCCCGCCGCCGCCATGGTTCACGGGCGACCTCGTGCAACCAGGCCGCAAGCGTCCCTGATAGCTTTTTGAATGACAGCCTCGGTCTCCGCGATTGCAGCCCCAAACGAAAAAGCACGCCAATAGGCCTCGCGTCCCCGCCGGCCCATCTCGACAAGCTGTTCGCGCGGCATCTGCGACAGTTGCGTCATCGCGGCGGCCATCGCGGCGGCGTCATCCGACGGCACGGCGACACCGGCTCCGGCCTCGGTCACGTATTCGGCCGCCTCACCCTCGACGCCGATCAGGATCGGCTTGCCCATCGCCATATAGAACTGGGTTTTCTGTGGAATCGTGATCCGGAATAATGGATCGTTCCACAAATGCAATGCCAAAACATCCGCCGCCGCGAAGATGTCGCCGATCATCCGTCGCGGAACCCCCGGCGCAATTCGCACATTGTCCGCTCCGAGTTCAAACACCAGTTGCTTCAAATTGTCACTCTCAATGCCATCCCCAATCAGCAGCAATTGCAAATTGGGAACGCGCTGCCGCGCCAGGTGCGCAGCGCGCACCAGAACATCCAGGCCCTGCACGCGCCCGAGATTTCCGCCGTATACGATATTGAACTTGCCGCCGAAGCCATAGGGCGTGAGGTCGGCAAGCCCGGACGGCGCCGCCGCGCTTTCGTCGGCCCAGTTGTAGACGACGGATATCTTGCCGGGCGGAACACCCCGCTGGATCAATCGCGCTTTGATGCCCTTGGATTGCGCGACAATTCCCGCCGCGCGCCGGTACACGAAATCGCACATCGGATTGAGGATTTTCTCCATCTTCCGCGTACCGGCCATGCCGGATTTCACCACGGAATCCGGCCACAGATCCTGGATGTCGATCAGGAACGGGCGCCGCGACAGCCAGCCGGCGACAATCGCGGCAAGCCCGCCCGTGATCGGCGGGTAGCAGTAAACGACGTCGAAACGCCGGCCGCGAAACGCCGAAAACAGCGCGGCGCTTGCCATGAAGGAGAAGTAATTCAGGGCGCGGCCGACGCTCGAACTGTTGTGACTCGGATACAGCGGCACGCGATGAACGACAATTCCGTCCATGATCTCCCGGTGGTAGAATTTGACTCGGTACCCCGGATAGGTCTCGCCGGCAGGATAGTTCGGAAAGCCGGTGACAATCTCGATCTGATGCCCGCGTTCGGCCAGCGCCTTCGCAAACATGACGCCCTTGACCGTCGGTTCGGGCTCGAACCATTGCGTGATAAAAAGTATTCGCATCGCTAGACGCGGACCGAACTGGACCCGGCGCACACGGCCATCGCCGCGGTCGTCGTCGGATCGACGTCAATCCGCATAGGATCAATCGTATTGACGCCAGACCACACGATTGACGTAGTCCGTGTAACTGTGAATGATCCGGACAACCTTGTCGGAGACGTTCGGAACGGCGTAATCCCCGACTGGACGAAGCATGCGCGTCTCGCTTCGCGACTGGTCCGCAAGAATAGCAAGGCCCTGCCGGACACGATCGGCATCGAGGCCGACCATCATGACAGCCGCCTCCTCCATGGCTTCGGGACGTTCATGGGCTTCGCGCAGATTTAACGCCGGAAAATTCAGGATCGACGATTCTTCGCTGATCGTGCCGCTGTCGGACATTACCGCGCGAGCGGAGATCTGCAACTGGACGTAGTCGGAAAAACCAAGCGGCTTGAGCAGACGAACACCGGGATGGAACGCAATCTGCTTTTCATCGATACGCTTGCGCGTCCGGGGATGGGTCGAAACGATCACGGGAAGCCCATGATCCTCCGCAACTGCGTTCAACACGGCGACCAGCTTCGTGAAAGCGGCCGGCGTGTCGATGTTTTCCTCACGGTGCGCGCTGACGACGAAATAGCCGTTTGGCGACAGCTTCAGCCGCGTCAGGATATCCGACGCATCGATCCTGGGGCGATAGTGCGTCAGCACCTCGAACATCGGACTGCCGGTCTTGATGACCAGATCGGGCGGCAGTCCCTCGCGCAGCAGATAGTCCCGCGCGATCGAACTGTAGGTCAGATTGACGTCCGCCGTATGGTCGACGATACGGCGATTGATTTCTTCGGGGACGCGTTGGTCGAAGCAGCGGTTGCCTGCTTCCATGTGGAAGACCGGGATGCGGCGGCGCTTCGCGGGAATAACGGCAAGGCAGCTATTGGTATCGCCCAGCACGAGCATCGCGTCAGCCTTCACCTCGGCGAACACGCGATCGACGTTGGCGATCACGTTTCCAATGGTCTGCGCTGCGCTCGGCCCGGCGCTATCCAGGAAATGATCCGGCTTGCGAACGCCGAGGTCGTCGAAGAAAATCTGGTTGAGTTCATAGTCGTAGTTCTGCCCGGTATGGACCAGGACGTGATCGCAGTATTGGTCCAGCCGGGCAATCACGCGGGAAAGCCGAATGATCTCCGGCCGCGTTCCGACGATCGTAACGACCTTGAGTTTTTTCACACCACAACCTTCATGGCTATCGTATCCGGATGGGACCGGTCGAAGATTTCGTTGGCCCACAACATCACGATCAACTCGTCGTCACCGACGTTCGTGATGTCGTGCGCCCATCCGGGAACGGTTTCAACGATCTGGCCTTCGCCACCCTGAACGAAAATGTCATGGCGCTCGTTACTTTCGATATGACGAAAACCGAAGCGCGCCTTGCCGCGGATCACGATAAATTTTTCGGTCTTCGTATGGTGATAATGCTCGCCGCGGGTGATGCCGGGATGCGCCGTGAAGTAGGAGAACTGACCGCAGTCCGGGGTTTTCAACACTTCCGAAAACATTCCGCGCTGATCGCCATAACGTGGAACGCTGTAGACGAACGAATCCGTCGGCAAATAGCTGACATAGGTCGCGTACAGCGCCCGCATCAGGCCGGTGCCGACCGGCGGACTGACCAGCGACGATCGGCTTTCGGCGAACGCCCGAATGGAATCGGCAACCTGACCGACCGTGGTCTCATAGACCGGCGAGGCTTCGGCGAACCCGGCCGGAGACGGCGGCATGTCGAGACACGCGATGAATGCTTCCACAACATCGTCGATGTAGATCAGCCGGAGCACGGCAGCCGGGTCGTTGACAGCGATCGGAAGCCCACGCGCAACATTATGGCAAAAGGTCGCGACCGCCGAGTTGTGGTTCGGACGGGCCCATTTTCCAAACACGTTGGTCAACCGGAAGATATAGATTTGTGCTCCGGTCTCACGGCCATAGCGGCGCAACCTGTCTTCCGCGGCGAGCTTGCTGCGTCCGTAGGGATTATCGAGTGCAGCCTGGGTCGACGACGACATCACGACGGGGACGGCCCGGCCGCTGGCTGCAAGCGCCGCACACAGCCGATCGGCAAATCCGGCATTGCCCGGCAGGAACTCAGCTTCTGTTTTCGGGCGATTGACGCCGGCGAGATGAAAGACGAAGTCGCAGGATAACAACGCATCGGCAAGCTGCTCCGGCGTCGTTTCGCGTGTCACGCACGCGACATCGGCATGACCAATCTCGCGCAGCCGGATGCGGAGGTTGGTGCCGATAAAGCCGCCAGCGCCCGTGATGACAATCTTCATGACCTTCAGTCGTCCATCACCACATTCTCGCCGCGCGCGATGCGCTGTACGAGATCGAGCTTGAGAAGGAGCTGTTTCATGCCCGCCTCGTCAAGCTGCGTGGTGTTGTGGGAATTGTAATCGTGCTCCGAGTTAATGCGCCGCTCTCCCTCCTCCACAAATCTCGTGTAGTTGAGATCGCGACCGTCGGCGGGCACGCGATAGTAGTTGCCCCTGTCCTCGGCGTGGCTCATCTCCTCGCGGCTCAGCAGCGTTTCATAGAGCTTTTCGCCATGACGCGTCCCGATCTCGACGATCGGATGATCGGGCTTGCCCATCAGCGACACCAGCGCCCGCGCCAGCACGGCGACGGTCGCGGCCGGAGCCTTCTGCACGAAAATATCGCCGTTATTGCCATGCACGAAAGCATGCAGAACCAGCTCGACGGATTCGTCCAGCGTCATCATGAACCGCGTCATCGCCGGATCGGTCATGGTGATCGGCTTGTCGGCCAATATCTGCTCGACGAACAACGGAATTACCGATCCCCGCGACGCCATCACGTTGCCGTATCGCGTCCCGCAAATCACGGTGCTTGCGAGATTACGCGAGGTCGCGACCATGACCTTTTCCATCATGGCCTTGGATATGCCCATCGCGTTGATCGGATAAACGGCCTTGTCGGTGCTCAGGCAGACGACACGCTTCACACCCGAGGAGATCGCGGCTTCAAGCACGTTTTCCGTTCCGAGAACGTTGGTGCGGACGGCTTCCATCGGATGAAATTCACAGGACGGCACCTGCTTCAGCGCGGCCGCATGAAAGCAGTAATCCACGCCGCGCATAGCGGCCCCCACACTTCGGGAATCCCTCACGTCGCCGATATAGAATTTCAGCTTGGGATCGGGGTATCGCTTGCGCAGATCGTCCTGCTTCTTCTCATCGCGGCTGAAAATCCGGATTTCGCGCAAATCGGACGATAAAAACCGCTTCAGCACAGCTCGACCGAACGACCCGGTGCCGCCCGTTATCAACAAGGCCTTGTCATTGAACATGGGTAACCCGGATATTCACTGGAAACATATCCGCCTGCCGGTGCAACCGTCAGGCAATCTGAAATCTGTCATGCAATGCCGCTCGCGTCGAGCGCGCCGCAAACAGCCCCGCGTGCCAGTTCATCCTTCTTTTCGGCCGAAGGATAGCTAATCAAGACCGCCTTGTAAGGCCCCTTGAACACGAAGAAACTGCCGGCCGCAACGCCGACCACGCCGCAGGCAGCGACCAGCGCCTGCATGTGCGCGAGCGATCCCGCACCGCCCAGAAACGTCACCGGCAGATTGACCGCCTTGCGCACCTCGACCGCGAGCGCGAGGTCATACCCCTTCATCGCGCCGTCGTTGTCGATCGAATTGATTACGATTTCACCCGCGCCCAGATCCTCGGCCTGCTTCGCGACATCGATCACCGACCGGCCGGTCGGACGCGTGCCGTTGTGCGTCCAGGCCTGGCTCTCCCCAGTGCGACTGTCCTTTCTGGCATCGACCACGACAACGACGCTCTGCCCGCCGATGTCCCGGGCCGCCGCTCCGATAAGATCGGGTGACGCGATCGCGGCTGCACTGATCGCCACCTTCTCGACGCCGAGCCCGACGATGCGCTTTGCCTGCTCGACAGTCTTGACGCCACCGCCATAGCAGAGCGGCATCCGGCACTCCATCGCCAGATTGGCAATCATCTGGAAATCCGGCTCGGCGCCGTTCACGGTCGCGTCGATGTCGAATACCGCGAGTTCGTCGGTCTCCTTCTCGTTGAATATCTTGACCGCGTTGATTGGATCGCCAACGTATTTCGGCTGCTTGAATCCGATCGTCTTGACCAGCCCGCCCTTATGGACGAGCAGAGAAGGAATGATCCTCGGTCTCAGCACAGATCAAAGCTCTGCAAAATTCTTGAGAAGCCGGATGCCGAAGCCATGGCTCTTTTCAGGATGAAACTGAACGCCGTAGACATTGGCGTGCTGGACCGCGCACCCGAATTCCGCGCCGTAACCGCAGGTCGCAAGCACGTCCTCGCTGCGATCGCATCTAACGTAATACGAGTGCAGAAAGTAGAATCGCGCGTCGGTTTCGAGGCCCTTGAAAAGCGGACTTGGACCGCTTGGACGCACGTCGTTCCAGCCCATGTGCGGAAGCGGCAGGCTTCCGGCCACCTCGGGCGACTTGAGCGTCCTGACATCGGCATCGATCCAGCCGAGCCCCGGCAAGCGGCCCTCGTCGCTCGTCCGCGCGAGAATTTGCATCCCGACGCAAATGCCGATCACCGGCACCTTCTCCTCGCGCACCAGCCGATCGAGCGGCTCGCGCAGACCGGACCGCTGCAGCAGCTCCATGGCATGATCGAAATGCCCGACGCCAGGCAAAATCAATTTCGTCGCGCCGTTGAGCTCGTCGGCATTTTTGGCAACGGCAACCCTGATATTGGCTCTGTTGTAGACGTTCACGAAAGCTGAAATGTTGCCCAAGCCATAGTCGACGATCGCGATCATCGAACAACCATCTTCTGCGCGCCGAGGGCACGCAAAACTCGCGTCCCCAGACCGATAAGCGGCATCATCGACTTGTAGTCGCGGTAGCTCTTGTTCGGACCGGCCATCAATGCCCGAAGTTCGGCGACCGTCAGATCGAGCTTGGTGGCAATGTATTCGAACTCGTGCTCGATGGCATCCTTGTCGTAGGCCGGCTCCGCAATCCTGCGCAGAGCCTCGTCCCTGGTCATCTGCTTGGTAAGGATCAAACTCGAAAAATGCGCGCGGCGCTTGTCGAAGCCGAATTTCGTCGGCAACCAGTACCCCTCGTAAAACCGGGTAAAACGTGACTCGTAGTGCTTGTGCGCATACTTCTGCCAGCCGAAACGATCGGCCAGTTCCTGCATCGCAATGTCCTTGACGTAGGGGAAATTGTCGAGCGGCTTGACGACGCGCATTCCCTTGAAGAAACGATAGTAGATTCGATAGACGAAAATGTCCGTGAGCGGAAACGTCGTCAGCGGCCGCGTCCCGAACTGGCGGTGAATGTCGCGCAACTGCCGCAGGTCCGTTGCGTGATAGTGCCATTCGAGCGGTTCGCGCACGCATTCGGTCGAGTAATTGGCGCCCGTGATGATGTATTTGAAGCCGTGGGCCGCCGCGAAATTATAGAGCGCGGCGAAGAACGCGTGATCCTGCGGCGTATCGAGATGCGGCACCTGCGCCTTGAAAAAAGCGAGCTGAAGATCCTTCATCTCCTGCCAGTCGATCACCTCGGTGTGGAGATCGAGCCCCAATCCATCGACCATCTTCTCGATGTTGTTCACCGACTGCTGGGAATTCCAGCCGGCATCGACGTGAAAGACAAGCGGCCGCAGGCCGAGCTTTTCCTTGGCCAGATAGGTGGCATAGGAACTGTCCACCCCGCCGCTGACACCGATGATGCAATCATGATCGCGACCCTTGCCCTCCGAACGGATTTTGTCCGCCTCAGCAAGCATCTCGCGCTCGCCGCGTTCGTCAGGATGCCAGTTGGGCAGGATATTCCGGTGAAAATTGTTGCAATAGTCGCACCACCCCCGCGAATCGAACGCGATGTTCGAATCCGAGGTGTCCATGATGCAATTCGCACAGATCATATAGGGACGCTTGGGCGGCACGAACACCTTCACTTCCGGAATTTCAGACGCTCTAACGCGAACGGCCGTTTTGGACGGCGCATGCGATCTTGGAAATACTTCAGCGTTATGGAGCCGCAATGTCATTGAACCGCAACGTCCGCTGAATCAGCTTGTCCCAGTTCAAGTGCTCATTAGCCACTTCGAGCGCCCCATCGCTCATAGCCCGCAGCCTGGCTGGATCGGAAACAATGCGACTGATTTCCTGTACCAACCGATCAGCACGTATCTCGTTCCCGCTAAGGATGACAATATTGTGGCGCAAATTGAGGTAGGATATATCCTGCCCGCCGGTATCACCGACGATGAGGGGCAACCCCATGGCAATGGCTTGCTGCCAAAGGATTGACTGACTGGCCGGAAACACTGCGATGTTCGCCATGTCGAGATACTTGTAAATATCTCTTCCCTCAACCCACCCGATAAAATGAATGTTGGGCGCCGAGTCTGCGGCTTTTAGGAGCTGAGCTTGATAATCCGCAAATCTTGGCCCGCCGTCTCCAACGATGACAAGTTCCAGCCGAAGTGAGGGCAGCGACTTAACGGCTTCAATGAGAAGCTCGGTTTTCTTCCACGGCTCCAGTTTGCCGCCCGTGAAAATGACAGTCGCATGGTCGGCGATGCCCAGCTTCTTGCGCAGTATATTGCCTTCTTGGCGACCCTTTACCTCGGCGCAGAGATCGAGATTGGCACCGAGCGGTAAGAGTTCGATATCCTCGACCGGTATTTTATAAATTTCGTGCAGGAACCGAATCGTCGCGGGAGTAATCGCAAATACCCGACTCAAATGTGAACGCGCGCGATCGAAGAACCATTTCCTCAGAACGCCGTGAAGGATCTTCCGGGACACCCAATTTTTCCCGGAATTACTGTAATCTGCATGGCAGTCCATGATCATGCGACATTCCGGATGAGCCATCTTGTAACGGATTGCCTCGGGGAAATTGAGCATTATGCCATGGACATATATTAGGTCGGGACGCTCATCATCGAGAATTCTCGATATCGATGTATAGGCTCGCAGCCGATTGACGACATTATAGCGATAGCGAAGTTTTATGATCTTGGCGCCACTATCATAAAAGGTACGCGGCAGCACAGAATTATCGTGTTTGTCGTTGTAGTAATCGAATAGAGATTCGAATGTCGATGTGACGACTGTGACCTCATGACCATGCTTGCGATAATATCTCGTCAGCAAATTTTCCTGATATTCGAGCTTTTCACTATATAATTCGCACAACATTAAAATTTTCATTTGTAGTCGCCGCGTTCTCAACGTGTCACGTATTCAGAATACCGATTTATCTCCGCACGCCAAGTCGCCCCAAATAACCCGTGCCAGTGCCCAACGCGAACCATGTAGAGGCGTTTTGACGATACGGACATCTCTGCTTCCAAGATTTCACATGCCGCGGCCTGAATATCAGTCGGCGAGAATTCGGGTGTAGACCGCGAGTACTTTTTTTGCGTTATTTTCAGGATTGAAGTTCATCTCGGCCAGTTTCCTGGCATTTTCACCCATTCGACGTACTTCATCGCGATGATCAGCAAAATGCATGATGGCTTCGGCCAGTTTTTGCGGATTTCGTGCCGGTATCGCCAACCCCGTCTCGCCGTTCACCAGCGTGTCGGGATAGAGATTGTCCACCGCCACAATCGCGGGAACCGATGAAAAGGCCGCCTCGAACACCGGCCGGCCGGGCGCATCGAAATGCGAAGGAAACGCCACGACATCCATACGCTCATAGACCCGCTGAATATCGACCGTGGGGCCGAGCAAATGGAAAATATCGGAAAGCCTCTCTGACTTCACCCGCTCGGTTACTTCCTTCTGAACGTTCTGAGCAAGTCCGGCGCGATTCAGCGCCCACGCCTTCAGTCCCTTGTCCGATACGGTTACGCCGCCGACGATCAGAAATTCAACGTCGCGGCCTGTCGCCTTGACGATCTTCGCCGCCTCGAGCAGATCGAATATTCCTTTGGAACGATGAAGGTTGCCGACGAAGCCTATTTTGAGTGATTCGCGAGATAATGCGTCGAGCTTTTCAAGCATGGCCCGATCGGGATTCGGAAGAACCTTCGGCGTAAAGGAATTCTGGATTACATCGACATCGATATCCGCCGGAAGCGTCGCACGGACATTCTGATCGATGGCAATGACAGCAGATGCGTTAGCCTTGAGCCGATTTTTCAGCCAACGGCACCGCAATGAACGCTGATCCTGCCAGGCAAGGGAACGAACATGCACGACCAGCGGAGCTCGAAACAGGCGCTTCGCTATCAAGCCCGGAATGATTCCCAGAAACTCGTTGATGTGAATCACATCAATGCAGTTCCACTTCCGCCTGGCCCGAAGCAAAACAGCTACAGTAAAGGGTAAATAAAATATCTCGCGCAGCAGAACCAGCCAGCGGACGCCCCTGTAGTGGCTATACCGGGTATTGTCGAATTTGGTCAGTCCGCGCGTGGAGACGCTGTCCTTGGCGATCTGCCGATAGAATTCCAGAGCTGTCCCCTCGACCCCGACAAAATACGGATCGACCGCACCGTCCGACAACGAGCGCACAGTCTCAAACAGGCTTCGCGAAGCGCCGCCAAATGGCCCGTCACTATCGATATACAGAACTATCACAGCTTTGCGGTGTGGCCCGGGTGATCAATGAATCCTGCAGAGCCTTTGGTGACCATCAAAGTCAAAATGACGAACATCCCGTCGGAAGGGTGAAAGACACTTCCCCAATTCATCATGAGAATAAAAATTGCCGGGAAGCAAGCGCACGCCCACCGATCATCGCGCGATGCCGACACGCGTAACCGGCGCACCAGATAAAACGTAAAGAGTGCACCCGGTATACCATAGGTCGCCAACAGCCGGGTCGGGAGGGATTCCGAGCCGCTCGTTGTAAGCGGAGTACCGCCCTCATCAAGCATGGCCTGATAGGACGATCCCCACCCCATCCACTCCGGACTGGAGAAAAACAAATGCAGATGGGCGCTCCACAACCACGGGCGATACATCTGATACAGAATATCGCCGACCGACAAATCGGTCATGCCGCGCAAGAGAAACACTGAAACCAGATGATTGCCCTGCAGTGCATAAAGAATTGGCGCGGACAAAAAGGCAGCCAAATTGAACCCGAATCCCACGATCACCGCAATCCAAAACAGACGCTGGGGTCGCGGTCTGCGGTACTTACCAAAGACATGACGCAGAATCAGGTACACTAGGGCTGCGAGCAGCGCCGCTCTCACGAACGAAAATACCAAGAAGTAGATCGAAATAGCGAGAACAACCGGATGGTTCTTGGCGCGCTCCTTGCTGCTGCTCAATATCATCAGCATTCCGAGCGACAGGATGCCCGTATAGGCGACGTTCGGGAAGAACGATACCCGCAGCCGACTATTAAACAGATCGGAAAAGCTCGGTGCCAACTCATAATAGTGATTGAAGTCCGACAGCAGCTTGATCGAAACGCCGATCAGGATCAGTAGTACGTAGAGCCAAACCAGATGTCGGACATCTAACTCCACCCGATCGGTCGAAATCCAGGCCAGCATCAAAACGAGTACGCCGAGTTGCATCGCCACGCGCGGATCGCCCATCGCGAGCCACCAGCCCCCTGCCCATAGCAACATGATGAGCAACAGCTTCCCCGTGCCAAGCAGTGTTCTCAAGAGCTTCTCTAAATTGAGCAGAGGAAATAGCGACGCAGGAACGACGACCAGCCAGTACTGCAAGGAACCGCGCTCGAAACTGCTATACTGACCGAGGGACATTCCCACCGACAACGACAGCGCAACGAATACGATCATCAGCTGTCGCTGTCGATTGCTCCGCGCGCCCACCGGCAAGGTGGCCGTCCCGGCAGACAAGGTGTGAGAGGAATTCACTGTCGCAACACCTGCCGCGGTTTTTGCCCGACCGGAGCGGAAGCCTCGGCCGGAAGCAAAGCCGCCAGATTGTCGACGTAGCCCGGCGCGGAAAAACGATCCGGCTCGGCCGCGTCAAAAGCCGGCGAGGTTGAGAGAATATCCCATACATCCTTCGGAGCGGCGGCTCGATAGAACAGCCGGCCATCGACGGTATCGGTCAGAAGCTCATGGCCATCGAGCGGGATAATCACGCTTCGCACGCCGATGGCACCGGCATCGAAGTGACACGCTGACGCGATGGTCAGGTGCAGATCGCCATCCGCCAGCAAGTCGAACACGTTCGGCTGCTCGGCGCCCGATATGATCCTGATTCTCGCGTTGGATGTCAGCGGATCGAATTTCTCCGGGCTTGAATCGTAGATCGGGTGCAGTTTGACCGACAGACGCCAATCGAGCGACGATGGCGCGGAGCGCGCCAGTTCGCCGATCCAAGCCACAAGCCGCTCGGTGTCGAGCCCCTGAGACGTCAGCACGAGATGAACCCGGCCGTCGCCTGTTCTGGCGGCGCGTTGCGCCCGGGCCGAATCCGTTACGGCGTCACCAACCGCAATCGCATGATCGCGCCCCTGACGCGTCATCGCCAGTTTCTCCACCCAGTAGCTTCCCCGAGTCGCAAGCACATCCGGCAGCACCAGTTCCGCGGCCGATCCTTCGACCCACAAGGGAATTGCGTCAGGCTGGGTCGCGTTGAACACGCCATGCTGCAACTCGATGAAGCGGACGTTGGCGCGATGCGCGGCAACGCGAAGTCCGTATTCTCCGGTATCGGAAACGAGAACCGCGCGAGGCCTTACACGCGCAAGAAGGGCGCCATAAATCCTGGCCTGCCACACAACGGTCGATATCCGCGTCAGCAGCCAGCGCGGATCCACGGTGATCTGCAATTCGGACTGAAGAAGTTCGGCGATGAACTTGCAGAACGGCATCGCGTCCGCGGGAAACAGCCCTCCGAGCATGCGTCCCCAGAATGTAAATACCGCGGAATTGATGTCCGCCGGCCACCAGGCCGCCGCTGCCTGCGCATCGAAGTCCGGCGAATTGACCTCTTCAAGCTTGACGTACGAATAGCCGCGGCGAAGAAGGCTGTCGAAATACAGGTCTTCGTATTTATCGCCACGCTTCGCCCGGAGAGCGGAACGGCAGGTTTTCACAACAAGTTCTCTTCGCCGCCCCGCGATCAGAACCCATAGCAGCCTCAGGGTTCCGGCCAATGCCCGAAGGACGCGGAGATAAACCCGCCGGTCCGGCTTCCGGAGCGGCAGCGCCGCAACCAGCCAATAGACAGGGTTTCGCATCACGCGCCAGGCCGACCAGCCGTCGATCCGGTACGAAAAAAGATCGTGCCGCCGCTCGAGCGCGAACAGCTTCTCAAGCCGCGCTGCCCGCTCCTCGCCGCTAGCCATGAGACGAACCCAGTCCGTAGATCTTCGCACACAGCGCCATGGAGCGCGTTGCATCCTCAAGCGAGGCCAGCTTCGGCGCGTGCCCCTTGAGCGCCTCGACGAGTTGCTCGGCCTGATAACGCAATCCCGGCTTGTACTCGGAATCGACGGCCTCAGGCGCGACGTCCGTCATGCGGCGCTCGCCACGCCGCTGGACCGCCAATTTCTCGACCGGCCGCATCTCCAGTCGGAGACTGCGATTCGTGACGCTCACCGACCACGGTCCGGGTGCGTTCCACACCGCCTGGTAGACGCCGACATCGCCGCTCGAAAACTCGATCGTGGCGGCAACGAAACCCGGGGCTTCCGGCGTCCAGGGAGCGCCATGCTTCACCGAGACGACATCGCCGCGCGCCATGAAGCTGAAGTAGTCGATGAGATGGATCGAATTGGCGTACATCCAGTTGCGGACGACGTCCTCGGGCTGGCCCGCACCGCGCGCCGCTTCCTGGTCTTCCTGGTCGAGGATCGAAATCAGCCGAGGGCTATCGTCCGTGGCCAGTTCGGCAAGTGCCTGCCTCGTTGCGGAATACGAGCGGCGATTCAGGGCCACGTACGCACGGGTTCCGGCCCGGCGGCTGTCGTCGAGAATGCGCGTCGCAGCGGCGAGATCCACGCCGACCGGCTTTTCGAGCAGGCAGACCCATGGAAACCTGAAACACGCAGCGCAGACATCCGGCATCGACAGCTCGTTGACGGTGACCACGACGGCATCCGCACGCGTGGCCTCATACATCTCCGCGATGCTGTTATAGACGGGCGCCGAACAGGTTTGCGCCAGCGCTTCCGCGCGCGCCCGCGTGCGTCCGCAAATTCCGGCGATCTCCACCTCGGCCAACGAATGCAGGGCTTTGGCATGCTCCTGCGCCATGTACCCGGCCCCGACGATCGCAATCTTCCATTTTTTCATGACCGCTGCTCAGCTCGCATCTTGCCTCAGGCCCATTGAAACCGGCGTCCATCGGGCAGCGACGGCCCGACCGCAACGGCGGCTCCCCCATTTTCGTGCGAAACGTGCGCGGCAACACAGCACGCCAGCGCATGAATCCCGGCCTCGCCGCCGGGATAGGAGTCCCCCGCGAGAAGCGCCGTCCACAACGCTTTCGTCGGCCCCACCACGTCCGCCGGCGCAATGCTCTCCGTAAGAATGTCGGACGGCATGCCGTATCTGGTGGTGGGAAGATCGCGGAACTCGCTCTTGCGGGCGACCACCCGCATGGCGCCGTTCAATTCGTCCACCACGATCTGACCGTAGCGGCAGATGTAGACGACGTTGATGCCGTTGCCGGCGTTGACGGAAAAATCAAGGTACAGCGACGGACCGCCCTGACTGTGCGCCAGTATGCGTCCGGACCGGTCCTCGAATTGCGCGCCGCGCGGGTTGGCGAGTTTCGCGTCTTCAAACCACGCACTGACCGAGTGAACGGAAACACCGCTGACATAACGGAACATCTCGAAATAATGGCTGGCATTCATCGCCAACCCGAAATTCGACGCGGCAACCACAACGCTCGCCAGCGGCCCGAGATGTTCGGATCCGATCAAGGCCTTCACGCGGGTATATTGCTCCATGAAGCGCATCTGGTGATTGATCGCCAGCACGGTTCCAGAACGCCGGCACGCCTCCATCATTTCCCGCGCCTCGGCGAGCGAGGTCGCCATCGGCTTCTCGCACAGGACGAAGCGTACGCCGGCCTCCGCCGCGGCCACGACGAGCGGTGCGTGCGACGGCGCCGTCGTCGCCACCACGAGGGCATCCGGACGAATGCTGCGCAGCATCTCCGCGCCGTCGGCGAAACTCGCGGACGGATCGAGCTTGCAGGCTTCGCATGCGGCGGCGCGGGCCTGCTCCGCGATGTCGGATACGCCGCAAACCTTCATGCCGAGGTTGGTGATCGCTTCGATGTGCCGCATTCCCATGCGGCCAAGACCGATGACAGCGGCGCGCAGGCCCGAGGGAGAGGATACGTATGTCGTCATATCAAAGGCGATCCTGAAGGCTGGAAGATTCAAGAGGATTTGAAATGTGAGCGCCCTGCAGCAAGGCGGTGATCGCACGTCCGGGCTGGAGCCAAGGCAGATCGAAATTCTTCATCGCGATGGTCGTGGAAAACAGGGCCAGAATGCCTTGCGTAGCGGCATACCCCATCGCCGCGCCTTGCACGCCGAACGCCGAGACCAGTCCCCAGACGGCCACAATGCCGACCGTGGCCGCGCTGACTGTGGACGATGCCAGAAGAGCCGTCCGCTCCTGAAAGAAATAAATGCTCGACGTACACAGGTAGACGCCGCTGAAGGCGCCGCCGAGCACGAACCAGGGAAGCGTCTGCACGGCTTCCGCGTAGCGCGATCCGAGCAGAAGGCCGCTGGTCCAGTGCAGGCCGACCTCAACCGCGGCCGCCAGGCAGAGAAAGGCCGGAGCGGCAACGTAGATCGCTCCCACGACGCGAAGTTTGTCGAGCGCGCCGCCGGATCCCAGTCTCGCATAGAGCCAAGGATTATAGGCCTTCACGAAGGCATCGGCGAGAACGGTCATCACCATTCCGAGCTGAGCGCCCGCACCGTAAATGCCAAGCACCTTTGGGCCGAGATGCGTCGAAACCATCCATCTATCGACGGTCGCGAGCATGACGCCGGCGATGACATGGGGCACCAGCGGCAGGCCATAGCGTATCTGTTGCTTCAAATAGTCGGTGCGAATCGACCAGACAGCGTCGCGCGACACGATGAACAGCATAAGCGATGCAGACGCCATGACCGCCGCGGAGAGTGCGATGCCTGCGTTGCGGCCTCCAGCTCCCCACCCGAGCCAGAGAACGGCAATGAGCGAAAGGCTGACGTTCAGTACACTTGCCGTCACCTGCAACAGCGCATTCCTGAACGGCTGCTGCTGACTCTGCCATAACACCAGACGGGACTGGAAAATCACGTTGGCGCCGGCGGTCAGGGCGGCAACGGCAGCCCAGGGCGCCGGGAGATCGGCAACCAGCGACGGCATCCCCGTGACGATCAAAGCCGCGATCGGCGCCACCAGCAATGTGGTCCCGATGGCGAGGATCAAAGCCGTGCCGTTGTATGCCGGAATCCGATCGCGCGGCCTCGAAAACCAGGCGACGCCAATCGCCGAATGCACATTGAGCCCGGCGAACGGCATGCAGAACGTAACCAGCAGCGTGAACGCGACGATGTGCCCGTACTCCGCAGGAGCAAGCACGCGTGTCAGTAACGGCAAAAGCAGAAAGGGTACCGCCGCGGACGCGACGTTGGCGCCTGCGTAGATGGCTCCCGCTCGAAACACTTTCATGTCGGACGCCGCCGAATCTTACAGCCGGAGAAACGCAGTCAGTATTTTCAGGCCTTCCCCGCCGCTTTTCTCAGGGTGGAATTGCGCGCCCAATATCGAGCCTGAGCGCACAGCCGCCGTCACGCGATGGCCGCCGTAGCCGCAATCGGCCAGCAGATGCGCGGGATCATCGGGGACGAGATGGAACGAATGCACGAGATACACCGGCGTTCCCGGCGCGGTATCCTCCAGCATCGTCCCCTGCCAGTCACCACCGGATGCGGGAGATATTTCACTCCAGCCGATATGAGGGATTTTGTGCGGCTCGCCGCCGACCGTCTTTGTCGGAATTCGCTTGACCCGGCCGGGTATCAGACCGAGCCCTCGATGCTCGCCAAATTCCTCGCTGGCTGTCGCCAGCATCTGCATTCCGAGACAGATACCGAGCAACGGACGGCCGGTCGCCGCGAATTGCAGCAGAGGTTCAATCAGTCCGCGATCGCGCAATCCCTGCATTCCGTCCGCAAAGGCCCCGACGCCCGGCAACAGAACCCGGCTGGCTCCAGCAATATCGGCCGCATTCGACGACAATGTCACGTTCGCGCCGCAATGATCGAGCGCGCGCTGCACGCTGAAAATGTTTCCGATGCCGTAGTCGACGACGGTGATCTCAGGCCTGATCATGCCTGCCTCACCGGAATGTTGTGCGCGCGCGCGGCTTCGCGCAACTGCGGGACGGTCGCGCGATTGTAGTGAAGCGCATCGGCAATCGCGACGGCATCCGCCCCCGCGGCAACAACCTCGGCGAGATGTCGCGGCTCGCCGTATCCACCGCTCGCCACGACGGGAACGGACACCGCGGAGGAGACGGCCCTGGTCAACTCCGCGTCAAAGCCTTTTCGGGTGCCTTCACGATCGATCGAGGTCAACAGGATTTCGCCCGCGCCAAGCTCGATGCCGCGGCGCGCCCATTCAACAGCGTCGACACCCGAGCGCTCGCGGCCGCAATCGGTATAGACCTCCCAGCGGCCGTCGGCTTGCGACTTCGCCTCGATCGACAGCACCATGCACTGCGACCCGAAGCGGCGCGAGACCTCGGTAATCAATTCCGGCCGTTTCACCGCCGCGGTATTGATCGCGACCTTGTCCGCGCCCGCGCGAAGCAGGTCGCGGACGTCGTCGGAACTGCGAATGCCGCCGCCGACCGTCATCGGCACGAAGACATCGCGCGCCGCATGCCGGACGATATCCATCAGGTTGTTGCGCCCGTAGAGACTTGCCACGATATCGATATAGATGAGTTCGTCCGCGCCCTGCTCGTAGTAGCGTCGCGCGTAGTCCCGGGGATCGCCGATGACCCGCAACCCTTCAAGGTGAATCCCCTTGATGAGGTTTGGTCCCTTGACATCGAGCCTGGCGATGAGCCGTACGTTGGTCACGTTCTACTCTTCATTCCAGACGGTCTTGCGCAGCGACCATTCGCCCTTTTCGTATTTCCAGAGATGAGGCGACCGGAATGAATCCGCGAGGTTGTCGAAATATCTCCGATCCATCACGGGTTGCTCGAACATCTTCGATGCTTCCGGGAATTCGGTTTCGGGAATGCTCAGGTAGCGGAAGATTTCCTCGGCGAAGCGTTCCGGAAATTCTCCGTCGAACCGGCGCGCCAGGCTGACACCCTCCTCGCGGGTGATGTCGCGGGACCGGATTTCCTGAGCCGCATCGTAGGTGGCGCGGCCGATGCCGAACTTGATGAAAGTCGTGTAGTAATGGAAATCGTCGATGCGGTCGTCGATGCTGTTGTACTTGCTGTAGGTGCCTGCCGTTCGTTCCGGCGAGGCCTGAAAGCCGCCGTGCTCCACCGAGTAATAGTAGCAGCTTTGCGGATGCCACTTCAGGTAATAGCCGAGGTAATGGACATCGACCTTCTGACGTTCGATCTCCGCGGGATCGGCCGGCATGTACGGCTGCAGTTCATGCGGATCGACGCCGAACTGATTTTGCAGATCGGCGACGGATGTGCCGCCCAGATAGATCTTTGATTTGTCCTGCGCGGCGAAATACGACCAGTCGCGACGCGCCGTTTGCGTATCGGCAACGGGATTGCCGTATTCCGCTTCGTTCTCGCCGTAGAAAACAAGCGGGATCTTGTGCAGCAGCGCCATTTTCGGGGCCAACGATTTCTGCCCGAAGATGAACGGCTGAAACGGATGAAACAGATTTTCCACGGCCAGGCGCGTGAGCAGACGATGCACGCGGCCATTCGGCGTGCAGAGGAAATTGTCGAATCCGGCGTGAATCCATGACTGGAAATTGCGCCATCCCCAATCCGTGTAGATGTGAGGCGCCCAGGTCACCGTCAGCGGATGCATGTTGTACTTGGTCTTCAGGATATGCGCCGCATAGAAACTGTCTTTTCCGCCAGATCCGGGCAGGATGCAGTCATACGATCCATCGGTCTTGCGATGACGATCGCACAGTTCGCGCAATTCCTCTTCACGCGCGGCCCAGTCGATGGTCTTTGCCTTGTGCTCGGCCACGCGGCAGGCATCGCAAACGCCCACGTCGTCGAAATTGATGGTTTTCTTCTTGCTGTCCTTGGTGTGCTCGTATTCCACAGCGGAATTGGGGCGCTGGTTCGAGATCACGCAGCTTTTGCAGAAGTGGACCTGCAGCGGCAGCCCGTAACGCGCATGATTGGGCCGCTCGGACTGGAACGGCGCCATATCAACGTCACGGTGACGGGGGTAGCGGTCCATTATTCTACTCTCCTGCTATCTTCTTGAATTGCTCGATGTCGGCCGGGGTGTCGATGTCAAGCGAACGATCGGCCGGCATGGGAAAACCAACGGTTTCATCCGACAGGAACGTCCGCTCGCGCATGAACCAGTCGACGCGAGCCACATAAACCGCGCCATTCAGGCACCATGCCTGCGGCAAATCCTGTCTGCGCTGCGGCATGCCGCCATCCGGCGCGGCAAACCGCGCAAGGCGACCGGCCGGATCGACCCGGAAGGTCCAGTACGGATGATCCTCGGCTTCGCGAACGCTGACGCACGATGCCGCACCGCCTTCGACAAGCCGCGTCAGCGCGCCGTCGATATCGGCCGCAATTCGCAGCGGCGACGTCGGCTGCAACAGAACGACGATGTCATAACCCGGCACGCGACGCAGCGCATCGATCACCACATCCACCGACGATGCTTCGTCGGTGGCGAGCGCAGCGTCGCGAACGAACGGCACATCGCATCCGGCATTCCTTGCAACCTCGATGATCGCCGCGTCGTCCGACGACAGGATCAGCCGATCCACATGACGCGATCCGCGCGCCGCATCGATGCTCCACTGGATCAGCGGCCGCCCGGCCACCGGCAGGATGTTCTTGCCGGGAATTCCCTTCGATCCACCGCGCGCGGCAACGATCGCAAGAACCGACTGTCCGTCGATCATCGGAAAATCTCGGCGAAATCGACGTTCGCCCGCTCATAGTCGGCCATCCGGCCGATATCCAGCCAGTAGCCATCGATGTGATGACATCGCGTCTTCATGCCACGCCGCATCATCGCGTCGAACAGCGAGGGCATGTCGAACGCCGTATCCTTCGGAATCAAATCGAGGCTCGACGGCGACAGAACGTACATACCCGCGTTGACGACGAAGCTCTGAACCGGCTTCTCCTCGATCGCCTCGATACCAGCGTCGCCTTCACGGACGACGCCGAACGGAACCTGCATGTCATAGGTGCGGACGGCCATGGTGCCGTCCGCTTTCGACTCCACATGCGTGTCGAGCATGTGGCTGTAATCTTCCTTGGTGAGAAGGTCGGCGTTGGTCACGACCAGCGGCAGCGTCGGCTGCTCGGTCAGCAGGCTCAGCGCGCCCGCGGTCCCAAGCGGCTTGTCTTCGCGGAGATAGGAAATCTCCACGCCAAACGACGAGCCGTCGCCAAAGTGGTCCTCGATCTGCCGCGCCTTGTACCCGACCGCGAGCAGGATGCGGCGGAATCCCTGCTGCGAGAAACTCGAAACGATCGTCTCGAGCAACGGCCGGGAGCCGACCTTCAACATCGGCTTCGGCGTTTCGCTGGTCAATTCGGCCAGGCGCGTTCCGCGGCCGCCGGCCATGATGACAACCCAGTTGTCGCGCTTCGGCGTCGTCAGCAAATCGTCGAGGGTCTGCAGCCCGACGACGATGCCGTGCGGATCGACGATGGGCATCTGGTAGACGCCCCTGCTCCGCATCGACGCGACGATCGCCGGAATGCTCTCGCTGGACTTCGCGACGGTCGGATTGACGTGCATCGACTGCGCGACCTTGTCGGTCAGCGTCAGCCCGCGCAGCAGCCCGCGGCGGACATCGCCGTCGCTGAGCGTTCCGAGCAATCGGCGATCCGCATCGACGACCAGGACCATGCGCGTCCCCGCCTTGTCGATGACCTCGATCGCGTCTCGCAGCGACAGCTCGGGATCGACCAGCGTTTGCTGCCAATTCTTCATAGGGATGGACTACCGACCAACCATCCGATAGTGCGGAGCGAATGATCATTCAACACCACGGACCGGCTCATTAAACTATTCATGTTTTCGGTTTGGCCGGAATGCCAACCAAGGTAGTTCCTTCCGGAAATTCCTTTGAAACTACCGCTCCCATCCCAACCAGCGTTCGCGGGCCGATCGTCACGTGATCCCTGACGATTGCACCCATTCCGACGTAAGCATCATCGCCAACCACCGCCCCCCCACCCAACGCAACCTGGGGCGCAATGTGAACAAAGCTGCCAATGCGCACATCATGGTCGATGGTCGCACCGAGATTGATAATTGAATGGTTACCGACCGAAGTCCCCGAACAGATAACAGCGCCAGGCATAACAAGAACGCCCGGGCATAGATTGGCGCTTGGCGAGACGCTACTGAAAGGATGAACGACGGTGGCCCAACTCGCACAACCATCGATCCTCTTTACGATATCCCGACGCAACGAGCTCACGGTAACGGAACCGACGGCAAGGATCAGCAATTCATCAGAGAGCGAAGACAAGGCTCCATTGTCCCCAAGCCGACGTACCCCGGCTCGTCGAACAGTTTCCTCACAAGGCTTGGGATCTACAAATCCAACAATGTCCCAACATCCCTGAGCGATCGCAGCGTCGATAACGGCGCGGCTTAACTCGCCGCCACCGACGATGATCAGCCTTCGTTTCCCTGAGGACAAGAACAACCTCCCGACTCGATTATCGCTCGATCAATTCATCCGGCGCAAAGTCCCGGCGGGCCTGACTGCCCAGAAGTGACCATAGCTCCATCGGCGACAAACCAATTCCCGGGCGCTTTGACGCCACCATGTCAGGAGTGAAAACCTCACCTTTCTTGACGATACGCGTCGCGACCAAACTACGGCGAGCAACGTCAAGATTGCCAAGCTCCTCCGCGACGGGAATTTTTGCCGGACTACCTAGCGCACGTTCAATGTTGCGAATCGCGCAAATCATGCCCTTCAGTTCGCTTGGCTCGAGAGATGCGAGATGATCGGGGCCTGATAAGTTTCGATCAAGCGTAAAATGTTTTTCAATCATTCTCGAACCGCGCGCCACCGCGGCAAGGGAGACCTCTATACCGAGGGTGTGATCTGAATAGCCGACCGGCAGGCCAAACGCCGCAACCATGGTATCCATAGCGCGCAAGTTAACGGCATGGGCCGGCGCCGGATATTGGGTAACGCAGTGTAGAAGTGTGACGGTCTTCTTTAGTGCGGCCTGACCGTCGGCACTTCGGAAGGCCGCCTCAAAATCGCTACGACGTATGGGCTCGCGATCGGTGGTAAGCCCAAACGCAATCACTCCCAGCGCTTGCTCGATTTCTCCAAGCGTCGCCATTCCCGTCGAAACAATCATGCGACGGCGCAGACGAGCAGCCTGCAGAAGCAAATTGGCGCACGTGATGTCGCCGGAAGGTATCTTTATTGCAGGCACATCGAGGGTAGCCAAAAATGCAAGACTTTCACTATCGAACGCGGTCGACATGAAAGCGATGTCACGCATCTTGCATCGCTCGATCAAAGCTGAATGATGCTCGGTCCGTAGTTCGAGCGCTCTAAGCATTTCGAGCTGCGGTCCTGACTGCCCGGTGTTCGTGGCTTGGTATTCGGCTTTTTTGGCTGCCGCAGTCGCCAGCTTGTCCGCCTTGAAGGTCTGAAACTTGACAACATCAGCGCCCGCATCGGCGGCGGCATCGACCATTTCTAAAGCTCGATCAAGCGAACCGTTATGATTGACACCGGCTTCAGCTATGACCCAGACGCGATCAGACATGCTTGACCTCAATCATATGGAAAGACTTCTTCAAGAGATCGGCTTTGGAAGGCATGTTACGCAGCAATCTCGTAATCCGGGCCGACGATTCCCCGTCACCGTAAGGGTTGACCGTCCTCACACAGTCCAACGCGACTGCCCGTTTCACCGCTGCAAGGATCGCACCTCGTTCGGGAGCAGCATGCAACACGGAATCCGCTGCAAGTCTCCCGCGTTGCCGGTCGCCGATATCGACGGTCGCGACTTTCAGCGACGGCGCCTCGTAAAGCCCGCTCGACGAGTTGCCCACCACGGCATCGACCTGCGCCATGAGACTGAGATAGCCATGATGACCGAGCGATGGGTAGAGATGCGCCCGGTCTTTATGCCGTTCAGTCCAGCTCTTGAGAATTGCGGCCATGCTTCGTCCACCTGTATCGGCATTTGGCATTGTGAACCAGAGCATGGTGGACGACTCGACACCTTCGAGCGCGGCCAAGAGTTCGTCAAATTGGGAAGCGCCAAAGTCGGATTCGAGTGTGACCGGATGAAACGTAATCAACAGGTTTCGTCCACCAAGCGAGGCACCCAGCATTTCTTCGACAGCGCCTCGATCAAGCAACGGTTGCCGCTTCAGGTGATCGAGCCCCGGGTTGCCTACAATATAAATGTGGTCGGGATTTTCTCCGAGCTGCCGCACCCGGCGCGCCGATTCCGCATTCGTGACGAAGTGCACATGCGACATCTTGGTGATGGCATGCCTCATCGCTTCGTCGATCGCACCCTCGGTGGTGTCGCCACCCGCGATATGAGCAACCGGAATATTGTGCACGAGACAGGCCTGCACCGCGGCAAAAATCTCAAAGCGGTCGCCGAGCACCAGCACGATGTCCGGCTTGAGCTCCTCCAGAGCGTCGGACATGCCGATCACGCCGAGGCCGATCGACTTCGCGACTCCCCCAGCGGCGCCGCTCGACAGCAGCGAATCCACGCGGCGGGCGATGGCAAAGCCGTCCTTCTCGATCTCCTCGACCGTGCTGCCGAATTCCGGCGACAGGTGCATTCCTGTCACGACCAGTTGAAGATCGACGTCCGGCGCGTCGCGCAGATCGCCCAATATCCAGCGCAGCAACCCGTATTCGGCGCGGCTTCCCGTTACAACGCAGATGCGGCGATTCATGGCGACGCAACCAGTCCCGGGCTGCTGGGCAGGTTGATGAGTTGCGCTTCGATCCGTTCGGCGACGTCCAGATCCATGCGTGGGCAGGCCCGATACATCGGCAGCCTGTGCATCAGCGTCCAGGCCGGGCGCGACATGAAACCGGCCGCATTGAGCGCGCCGAGCAATTCGTCGCGATGCGAGGCCAGATCGTCATCCAGCAGAATGGCGTTCAGCCAGTAGTTGCTCACTGTGTTCTGCGGTTCGCTCAGAAACCGGACGCCATCGATCCCCGCAAATGCCTGTGCATAGCCGGACGCCAGACGCCGTTTACGCTCCAGCATCGACGGCAACCGCTCCAGTTGCGCGCAGCCGAGGGCCGCGTTGATGTTCGGCATCCGGTAGTTGTAGCCGACCTCGTCGTGCAGGAAATTCCATTCGTGCGCGACCCGCGCGGTCGTGCTGATGTGCTTGGCCCGTTTGGCAAGTTCAGGGGCGTTGGTGAGAATCGCGCCGCCGCCGCCCGTGGTGACGACCTTGTTGCCGTTGAAGCTCAGCGCCGCGAGACATCCGAAATTGCCGGTATGGCGGCCGTGATAGTACGAGCCGAGCGACTCCGCGGCATCCTCGACCAGCGCCAGCTTCCATCGCTGCGCAACGCCCGCCAGCGCATCGATATCCGACGGATGGCCGAATACATGCATCATGACGAGCGCCCGGATTCGCCGCCCCGTGATGCGATTGATGCAGACACCATCGACAACCTGCGCGACGCGCTCCAGATGCTTTTCCAGCCGCCCGGCATCGATGCCGAGCGAGATCGTCTCGCTGTCGACGAAGTGCGGCACCGCGCGGATATACGACACCGCATTCGCGGTCGCGATGAAGGTCAGCGCGGGGATGAGAACTTCGTCATCCATCTCCACACCCGCCAGGATCAGGCAGATGTGGAGCGCGGACGTGCCGTTGGAGGTTGCGATGGCGTGCTTGCAGCCAACGAACGCGGCGAGGTCTTGCTCGAACCGGTCGACATAGGATCCCACCGACGACACCCAGCCGGTATCGATGCAGTCCTTGACGTAGGTCCACTCCTCGCCGCGAAACTCCGGCTCGTGCAGCGAAATCCGCTTGTCGGGCGAGCCGAGCAAACCGCGCACGGCGGCGACCACCGATGCGGTGATGCCCGAAACGTCTCCGGCAGAAGCCTGCATCGCGCCGCCAGGGATGGGTGGAGTTGCTGTATCGCGCATGGTCAGATGTTGTAGAGTTCGGCCTTGTAGCGGCGCAGATTGCCTGCGTCGCTGAACCAGGAAACGGTTTCTCTCAAGCCGCGGCCGAGCCCTTCCCGGCCCGCATAGTCCGGCTTCCAGCCCGTCAATGCGCTGATTTTCGAATTGTCGGCCCACAAGCGCTCGACCTCGCTGCCCGCCGGGCGCACGCGCTGCTGGTCGAGTTCGAATTCGACATCTTTCTCCATCTGCGCGGCGATCAATCTGGCGGTATCGCCGATCGAGACCTCGAAATTGCTGCCGACGTTCAGCACCTTTCCAACCGCATCGTCGCACTCGCCGACGGCAACGAACCCTCGTACGGTGTCGCCGACGTAGTTGAAATCCCGTGTCGGCGTCATTGCGCCGAGCTTGATGCGTTTCGCGCCCGAAGCGATCTGCGTGATGATCGTGGGGATCACCGCGCGCGCGGACTGCCGTGGACCGTAGGTGTTGAACGGCCTGATCGTGCTGACCGGCGTGCCGAACGAAAGATGGAAGCTCATGGCGAGTTGGTCTGCCCCGATCTTGGTCGCCGAATACGGCGACTGCCCCTGAAGCGGATGCTCCTCCGTGATCGGCACAAAGCGGGCCGTCCCGTAAACCTCGCTGGTCGAGGTATGAACCACCCGCGCAACGTCCAGATCGCGCGCGGCCTGCACGACGTTCAGCGTGCCCCTGACATTGGTGTCCACATACGCATCCGGGGAATGATACGAATATGGAATCGCGATCAGCGCGGCGAGATGAAACACCACGTCGCAGCCGCGCATCGCCGTGCGCACGCCATTCGGATCGCGGATGTCGCCGGCGAACACATCTAGCTCGCGCTTGACCCGCGCATCGGATTCATCGAGCCAGCCCCACGAATTGAAGCTGTTGTAATAGACGAATGCGCGCACGTTCGCGCCCTGCGCGACGAGATACTCGGTGAGGTGCGAGCCGATAAAGCCATCGGCGCCCGTCACCAGAACTTTCTTGCCCTGAAGTTTCATCGGCTCATTCGACAACAACCGCCCTGTCTGCATCGGCGACAGCCATGCTACCGCCCTTCGGGTGAAAGGGAGGTCATCCTCGCACCCGCCGTTTAACGCCAATCCGATCGAGACAGCCGCGCTAGGCCGCCTCGATCGTATCCATGTTCATCGTCACCCGGACCTTGCGGCCCAGCAGATCGAGCAACACCAGGACGCGCTCGCTGTCGGTCATCGACTCGAACAGGCCCAGGCAATCGGAAAAGGCGCCCCCGACAACGCGAACGGCATCGCCCGCGGAAAACCGCGGCGCCAGATCGAGTTGAACGAAGCCCGCTGAATCTTCGCGCTGTTTCAGGCGGCTGATGACATCGGCCGCCACCGGCGCCGGCTCGTCGCCGCTGTAGACGAGGTTCGTGACGCCCACGGTCGACCGAATGGCGCGCCAGCGCTGTTGAAGCAGATCGATCGCAACGAACATGTATCTCGGAAACAACGGCGATGCCGCGATGTCGACGCGCCGTGCGTGGCGCCGGCGCTTGGCATAGCGCGGCAGGTACACATCGAAGCCCTGACGCCGCAGATGTGCCGCCGCCTTGCCCTCGGCGTGCGGATGGGTCTGCACCACATACCACTGTTGTCCGGACGGGATCATGATGCCAGATCTTCCCGATGGCTCAAATCGTCCTGATGACTCAAGTCTTCCCGGCCGCTCAAATCATCCGGATTCTCGCGGTCCTTCACGACGCCGAGAAGGCGCGGAAGCAGAATTCGATCCTTGCCGAAACGTTGCGCCGCCAGATTCCAGCTCTCGTAGGCGGCGACCAGATCCGTGATGACCACCGCGCCGAAACTTCCGTCCACCGCATCGAACGACGCGACGAGAGGAACCCCCAGAAACCGGCCCGGCTCGGCTTCGGCATCGACCAGCGCAACAATCTCGACGCCGCACTCCATCGCGCACAGCACCGCGATTTCGGCAAGATCGGAACGGCCCATCAAGACGGCGGCGCGCACGCCGCGCGACTTCGCCGCCTCGAACATCGCAATACAGTCGCTCTTCGCCTCGCGAAAGAAGCTGAAGGATTGCGACAGATACGTCACCGTGAGACGCGATTTCTCGGCGAAACCTTTTGGGGTGAGATAGTAGGCGTAGCGCCGGGCGGGAACGTTCTGGACCTTGACCAGCCCCTTGTTGACGCAGCGCTTCAGATACGCGTTGACGAGGCCGAGCGCGATACCGAGTTCCGCGGCCAGCCGGCGCTGCGACCGCCCGCCATCCTCATCGAGGGATTTGAGCAATCCCAGGATGATTCCGCTCTCGCTGTCCCTGTTCTCGGCGGTATCGGGCACCCAGATCGCTCCATTGATCCGGCTGTCGCTTACTCCGTTCACCACGTGAACGTCAAGCCTTTTGTTCACGTCATGAACATCAAAGTTTCAGAATTTTCTTCGTAAAACGATATGGTTAGCGCGGACCCGCCACGTCGCCGGCCGACACAATCCCGGGTTTGTCGGCATCGGCCGGTTTCGGGCTCAGGATCCAGACCAGACCCCCCACGGCGCCCGCGACGAAATTCACGGCCCCGAACAGCAGCGAAGCCCCGACGCCATCCTCGGGCCGGAGCGCGGCGTAGCCGAAGGCGAGCGCCATGGTCGCCTCACGCACGCCCCACCCGGCAATCGAGATCGGCATCGTCGTGACCAGCATGACCGGCGGGATCAGCAAAAAGAGCTGCGCAAAAGACCCGCCTGCCCCGATCGACCGAACAACGGCCCAGGCGATCACCGCGTTCAGGACATTGACCAGCAGCGACAGGATGACGAGCCGCACGCCATGAGCCCGGCTGACGATCAGCCGGCCTGCGATTTGGGAACACGCGTGGGCGTGCCGTACGATCTGCCAGCGGGTCAGCCACCTCCACCGCAACAGCCCCAGCACCAGAAAGCCGGTGCCGCCGGCAATCGCGGCGGCATCGACCAGCAGCAGCGCCGCGCGCCCTTGCGGGTTCGCGATCAGCCGCAGGCTCCAGGGCAGGCTTGCGACCACGAGCAGCGCCAGCACCGCGAGGCCGATCGCGCGATCGATCAGAACCGAATAGCCGGCCGCTCGCCAGCCCGCGCCGCTGCGGCCGACAAACCACACGCGGGTCGCATCGCCGCCGACCGACGACGGCAGCGCCTGATTGAAGAAGGCGGCAATCATGTTCAAGCGGAAGGCATGCCATGTCGTCAGCGGCGCGCCGCAAACCTCCGCGATCTCGCGCCATCGCACGGCGCCGAAAAAAACCTGGACCACCACGGCGCCGACAGCAAACATCAGCCACCATAACGTGGCCAGATCGATCCGCGCGGCAACGTCGGAAAAATCCACCTTCCGCAGCGCCAGAACAAGCAGCGCGAGCGAAACGACGACCTTGATCGCCAGCGCCAGAGTTCCACGCATCCGTTTCGTGTTCGCTGTCATCGATCGGCCTTCACCGGCACCCCGCCGCGGCATTTCCATCGTCCGAACGTTTCGGATGGAGCACGACGTAACTTGCGTTCCGGTACGATACGTCATACCGGCTGCCGTCGATCAGATGCTCAGGGGTGCGAACGATGAGATAGTCGTAGCGCGCACATTCCTGACGCGATTCGTCATGCATGCGGCGCAGCCAGTCGAGGAAAACGGCCGTCGGAGCGCCTGCGGAAAAGATATCCCGGCTTTCGGCCGTGAATGGATAGTAGAGCAGCATCAGATAAAACGCGAACGCCTGATAGGCCGTTTCGTCGACCGGCCGCTTCAAGCCGTCCTTCAGCGTGCCGTTGTAGGCGGACAAGGCATCCGGCGTGATCGCGGAGAGATCGTCAAGGCGCGCATGGCCCTCCGCTATCTCGTCAATGGAGCGAAAATAGCGTTTGACCAGTTTCGCTTGCGGCAGGATCGTCAGCCCATACAGCGGAACGTAAGGTTTTCCGCGCGTGTAAAAATCGATCAGAAAGCTGTCTTCGAGGCTGGTCGAGGCGATGACCGAATTGGCGGGCGTATGCCGTTCGATCCACATGAGCGCCTGGTATTTGTCATGATCGACAAAGCCGCGCGGCCGCTCCAGATCGAAGGGGCGAACGATCTGCATTATCCCGAAGAGAATACAAGCAGCAGCCACGGCGGAGAGCGGCGGCCACAGACGGCTGCTCCCTATCGCGCGCCAACGTGCAATTCCGGATGGCAGGCGAGCCGAAACCAGCGCGGCGCCAACATACTCGGCCCAATTCCACAGCCACGCGGCGCACGCCAGAAAAGCAAACACGCAGGAGCCGCGCAGCCACAATCGCGACCCCAATTCGACCGAGTCACAGAACATTCCAATAACGGCGGACGACAACAGGAGGCATTTCATCAGCATGTTCTGCTCTCGTCCGGCAGAGCCGATCCTGCCGATCGCCACGGGCACGAGCAGCCAAAGAAAGTAGAAGTTGGTGCGCAATCCCACTATTTCGCCATGGTGCAGACTCGTGCCGAAGCGGGTTTTATAAAAGACGGAAAACCCGATCAGCGTGTAAGCCGCGCCTGCGGCCAGCACCGCCGCGACAGAGAACACCAGCCAGTCGATCCGCCGCCGGATCGACAGCTCCAGACAGAGAAAAAGCCCGAATCCTCCGATCAGAGCAGCCGTCACGGCAAGCCCCGCGGTCGCACAGACCACGGCGGCAGCGCCAGCGCATACCGCCATGGTGCGGCTGCGTTGCCGCATGGCCAGAAGGACGCCGGCGAGCGTCAGGAGCCCGAACGACCAGAAAACAGTCGGATTGAGAAGCCGGGCGAAGCCGGGCTCGAGATCGAGCACGGCCTGGAAATTCAGGTACAGCGATCGCAAATAAAAACTGAGGCCGAAGTTATCGAGCAGCAGCAACGATAGTCCCGCAATCGCCGTCGCCGACGCGAACCCGAATTGCCGGTCCAGAACCGCGCCGAACGCAAGGATCAACGATATCGCCAGAAGCGCTGCGCAGAGAATCAACAGCAACGAGATCGCCGCGCGCTCCGAAGTGGTCACGGCGTGGGACAGGCGCCACAGAACGTTGCCCACAAGGATGCCGCCGATATACGTGCAGGCGAGCGAGTTGCCCTCGATTCTCGCAGCCTCTGGATAGGCCGCCGGATTGCACGCTCCCGTGCCCTGCTTGATCAAGCCGAAGTAGACGTAGTTATCGCTGGCGTCCGTTCGAGAACTCGCCAGCGGCACGCCGACCTCTTGCTGATTGTCGACAGCAAGCCTCGCCAACAAGTTGGAGTGGAAGATCGCCGACACCAGAAGCGAGGCCAACAGGTATACTATAACCGAGCGCCAGGTCGGCATTGACGGGTTCCGCTACGACAGGATTGATCGTCCATCTTTGGCAGCCGCATGATGCCGCACATTGCGGTTCTGACATCAAAGCCATGGGTCCGCAACGCCCGCCGCCGAGAGCCCGGCGCAGACTCCGCATCTGCCCGGTGGAGGCCCCAATATTCCAAAGATAGCAATACGTTGTGCGGCTTGATAAGCTCGCGGGCGCAGTCAGGCTCACGTTGACAAGGCCGCGCAAATGACCGATCAACCCCAGCCGACAAACGACGCGGCACCGAGACATCGGCATTTTCATTCTTGCCGATGATGCGCCCGACAGCCCCATGCGTTGCTGCCAGTGATGTCATTGACCGAACCAAACCGCCTATCCGGCCCGCCCGATGTCAGCGTGATCCTGCCGACGTTCCAGGAATGTGAAAATATCGTTCCGCTGGTGCGCGAGTTACGCCGGGAGTTCAATCGCATCGGCGCGAGATACGAAATCCTGGTGGTCGACGACAGAAGTCCCGACGGCACCGCGAAGACGGCCCGCGCAGCCTTCTCCGACGACAACGGCGTCGTCATTGTCGAACGTGTCGCCAATCCCGGGCTCGCACTTTCGATCCGCGAGGGCATCGAAAAATCGCACGGCTCGGTCATCCTTGTCATGGACACCGACTTCAACCATCAGCCGAAGGACGCCGTGCTGATTTCCGAAGTCGCCAAGCTGGTCGATCTCGGCATCGGATCCCGCTTCATCTTCGGCGGCGGCATGCCGAACCGGCTGCGGTATTTCCTGAGCTATCTCTACAACCTCTTCATGCGCATTTCGCTCGGCACGCGCATGGACGACAATCTGAGCGGCCTGTTTGCGATCCGGCGAGCCGCGCTGTTCAAGCTCGACTTCGACAAGATCTTCTGGGGCTACGGGGATTATTTCTTTCGTCTGTTGCTGCTATCGCAGCGCGAAGGGATGACCCATGTCCAGGTGCCCGTCTTCTATGGCGAACGGGCAGCAGGGGGTAGCAAGACCCGTTTTATGTCGATATTCATGCGCTACACGCGCGAGGTCGTGCGGCTGATGTATCTCAGAGCGGTCAACCGATGGTAACTCCGGACCTGTTTCACGCAATTTCAAAGTGCCGGATCTGCGGCAGCTCGGATCTGCACGGCGCGATCGACCTCGGACCGCAGGCCCTGACCGGGCGATTTCCCGCGGCGGGGGAACCGGACCCGCCCAAGGCGCCGCTGGAGCTCCTGCGGTGCGGCGAATGCGGACTGGTGCAATTGCGCCATTCCGTGCGCGTGGCCGAAATGTTCGGAGACAATTACGGCTACCGGTCGGACACCAATGCGACGATGCGCAATCACCTCGGACAGCTCTCGGCTGCCGTAGCATCACGCGCCGCGCTTGCTCCCGGCGACGCGGTACTCGATATCGGCTGCAACGACGGCACGCTGCTCAAGAGTTATCCGGTCACGGGCCTTGTGCGCACCGGCATCGATCCGATTGCACGGTCGTTCGCCGGCCAGTATCCCGACGATCTCAAAATTCATGCCGGCTTCTTCGATGCCAAATCGTTCGCCGGACTGCTTCCTGGCCGCAAGGCTCGCGCGATCACGTCGATCGCCATGTTCTACGACCTCGAAGATCCCGGCAGTTTTGTCGGCGACATCGCTGCGGTGCTTGCACCGGACGGCATCTGGGTTCTCGAACAGAGCTATCTTCCCGATATGCTCGACCGGAATTCGTTCGACACGATCTGCCACGAACACCTCGAATATTATGCATTGTCGCAAATCGAGAGGCTGACCCGGCAAAAGGGCCTCAGGGTGTTCGACGTCAAACTGAACGACATCAACGGCGGCAGTTTCCAGATATGGGTCTGTCACCGCGATGCGGCCTACCCCGAAAACCGCGCCATCATCGAGCAGCTTCGCAACCGCGAGAGCGCGCTTGGAATTGCGACGGACGCGCCGTTTGCGGCGTTCCGCGCCAATGTCGCGGCACTCGGATCCAGGCTGAAAGACTTCATCGCTTCGGAAGTCGCTCGCGGAAAGCGCGTGTATGTCTATGGCGCATCGACGAAAGGCAACGTGCTCTTGCAGCACTTCGGACTGGACGCAAGCCAGCTGACGGCCTGCGCCGATCGCAACCCCGCCAAGTGGGGCCTGCGTACGCCCGGCACAGCCATACCGATCCTGTCGGAAGAAGACGCGCGCAAGGACGCCGACTATTTTCTGGTGCTGCCATGGCACTTCCGGGACGAGTTCGTCGCACGCGAAGCGGAATTCCTCGCCGGCGGCGGGCAACTGATCTTTCCTCTTCCCGAGTTTGAAGTGGTCGGACATCCACCCGACGCGAGCCGCAGCGGGACGCGTCCGGGGATCCGATGACCGAACCGATTCATATTCCGTGGGCACGGCCCAAACTTTTCGGAAACGAAGAGCCGATGGTGGTCGATGCGCTGCGATCGGCATGGATTTCCGGAGGCCCCTACGTTCAACGGCTTGAACGGGTGGCCGCAGAAAGCATGCAGGTTGCCGAAGCCGTCGCGGTGTCGAACGGCACGGTCGCAGTAGAGCTTGCACTTCGCGGCCTCGGAATCGGTCCCGGCGACGAAGTCATCGTGCCCGGATTCACGTTCGTGGCCGCAGCCAACATGGTGCTGTCGGTTGGCGCCACACCGCTTTACGCCGATATCGATGCGCAATCCTGGCTGCTCGACCCCGACGAGATCGATCGGCTCGCGACACCGCGCACCAAAGCCGTGCTTCCGGTTCATCTGTACGGCAATGTCGCCGCCATGGATGCGATAACGTCGCGCGCGAAGGCGCACGGCCTGGCCGTGATCGAAGATGCGGCCGAGGCCGCTTTTTCGCGGTTCGACGGCAAGTGCGCCGGCACGATCGGAAACGTCGGTACGTTCAGCCTTCATGCCACCAAGACGATCACGACGGGCGAAGGCGGTCTTGTCGTCACGAACGACGGGGATCTCGCACAGCGCATGAGAACGTTACGCGACCACGGGATGCGTCAGGGCAAGCGATATTGGCACGACGTGGTCGGCTACAATTTCAGATTGACCAATCTGCAGGCCGCCATCGGCTGCGCCCAACTGGAACACCTCGACGAAATTTTGGCGGATCGCCGCCGCATCCATGCGTCGTACCGTGACGCGCTCCGCGCTTGTCCTGGCGTTCGCCTGCAGCATTTCCCGGATCGCGTCGATCCGGTTCTCTGGGTCATCGCCGCGCTGATCGAGGACACCGATCCGTCGCGGCAGCGATCCAGGCGCGACAAAGTCATGGCCGCGATGCTGGAGGACGGCATCGAAACGCGCCCGGGCTTTTATGCCTTGAGCCTGATGCCGCCCTATGATGCGCCCGACCTGCCGCGCGTGCTGGCCGCAAGCGCCGGCGTCATCTCGCTGCCGACCTTTTTCGGCCTGAGCGAGCAGGAGATCGGCTATATCTGCGACCGCTTTAGTCACCATGTCCGCAACGCGGGTTGAGCCGTGATCTTCAGAAACAATTTCCTTCGCCGCTATCTCGATCTGGCTCCCGCTGCGCTCGCGGTCGAGCGCGCCGTCGAATGCGACATCCTCAAGGAGCGCGAGTTCAACCGGCCGATCCTGGACATCGGATGCGGCGACGGGATTTTCGCCGCGATCCTGTTCGATGAAAAGCTCGACACCGGCATCGACCTCGATCCTGCGGAAATCGCGCGCGCAGAAAGGCAGGATGCCTATCGCGAGTTGCTGGTGTGCGCGGGAGACAAGATTCCGAAGCCCGACCAGGCCTACAACACCGTGCTGTCGAACAGCGTGATCGAGCACATCCCCGACCTGATGCCGGTTCTGAAGGAAGCCCATCGCCTGCTGGCGCCGAACGGACAGCTCTTCCTGACGATCCCGACCGATCGCCTCGAACACAACTCGCTGCCCGCGCGGATTTTCAATCTGTTCGGTGCGACCGGACTGGAGACGCGTTACGGCGCATTTCACAACCGCTTCTGGCAGCATTACAACGTACATTCGCGCGCCGGATGGCGGGAGTTGTTCGCGGCCGCGGGATTCCAGGTGGACGACGAGCGGCTCTACGCCTCACCGAACTTTTCGTCGTTCTACGATCTTCTGATGCCTTGCGCGCTTCCGTCGATGGCGGCGAAGCGGCTGTTCGGCCGCTGGTTCCTGCTGCCGGGATTGCGGCGGCACTATGCGGGCCTGGTTTACTGGCTGATCGCCGGAATCTTCCGCAGCCTCAAAAAAGAAGCCGGCAGTTCCCTCGTATTCTATGCCCTTCGCAAAACCTGACGCATACGCGCTGCGCTTGCCGGCCGGCTGAACAACCCCATCCCTCTCGACCGGCTTATGGTGCGATCAGAGCGAATGCTGATGGGCGGCGTGCTCAAGTCTGGCCGCCTTGAGGTCGCTCGCGACCATCTCCCTCACCATCTGCGCAAATGTCGTCGTTGGCCGCCAGTTCAGTTTGGCGCGGGCCTTCGATGCATCGCCGACGAGCAGATCGACTTCGGTGGGACGGAAATAGACGGGATCGATCCGAACCAGGATAGCGCCGGTTTTCGCATCGACACCGGTTTCATCAATCCCCTTGCCTCGCCACTCGATGCGGCGACCGATCTCCGCGAAGGCAATTTCCACGAATTCCCGCACCGAGCGGCACTCTCCGGTCGCCAGCACATAGTCGTCCGGCTTGTCCGCCTGAAGCATCTTCCACATGCCTTCGACGAAATCCTTGGCGTGCCCCCAGTCGCGCTTGGCTTCGAGATTGCCGAGAAAAAGCGTTTCCTGCAAACCCATCTCGATCCGGGCAACCGCACGGGTGATCTTGCGCGTGACGAATGTTTCGCCGCGGATCGGACTCTCGTGATTGAAGAGAATGCCGTTGGTCGCGAACATCCCGTAGGCCTCGCGGTAGTTGACCGTGATCCAGTAGCCGTACAGCTTCGCAACGCCGTACGGCGAGCGCGGATAAAACGGCGTGGTTTCCGACTGCGGCACTTCCTGCGCGAGGCCGAATAATTCCGATGTCGAGGCCTGATAAAACCGGACCTTGTCGGACATGCCGAGAATCCGGATCGCCTCCAGCATCCGCAGCACGCCGATCGCGTCCGCGTTGGCGGTGTATTCCGGGCTTTCGAAGCTGACGCCGACATGGCTTTGCGCGGCGAGGTTGTAGATTTCAGTCGGCTGAATTTGCTGCATGAGCCGGATCAGGTTGGTGGAATCCGTCATGTCTCCGTAGTGCAGCAGAAACGGCACCTCGCCGGCCAGAGGATCGGAATAAAGGTGATCCACGCGTGCCGTGTTGAAGGAGGATGACCGGCGCTTGACGCCGTGAACGACGTAGCCTTTTGCGAGCAGCAATTCCGCCAGATAGGCGCCATCCTGCCCCGTCACGCCTGTAATCAAGGCAACCCGCCGCTGCCCACTCCCGTCAACCATATGACCTCCGAGGATCGAATGAGTTGCGCCCTCATTCGCTGACGTTCGTTACGTGCTCCTGAACCGCGACCTTCTTTCATCTCGAGATTGATGAGTCAAACCTCCGAGGCGTAAAACCGCCTGCTCGGGGGCTTCCGCACGGGCGTCCAGCGGACGGAACGTTGAATTTTCCCGAGACACGCCATAACGTTATTTGATGCGATTGTTCTTCGTCGGCCACGACAATTCCGGATCTCAGTACATCCTCAAATCGATTCTCGCCGCGTTTCCCGATGCGACTTGCGAGATGGCCATAACGACGGGCCTTTATTATCGAAAGAGCAGGATTCAATCGATTTTAAAAATTCTCCGGGAAAGTAGCATCATTTTCTGCGCGTCCCGCGCGATCGAAATGGTGCTGCATTCCGGAGACGGGCTTCGCAAGATCGCCAAGTCCAACAACATACCATTTTTCCAGACCGACGATATCAATGGCGCAAACGCCCTTCAGAATATCCGGCGCTTCAACCCGGATTTCATCGTGTCCCTGTACTCGATGCACATTTATCGCGCCGAGATTCTGGGAATTCCGCGATTGGGTGCGATCACCGCTCATCCATCCATCCTGCCGGACTATCGCGGCCTCGAAGTTTTCTTTTGGGCCATGGCGAACGGCGAAAAGGAAATCGGCGTCAGCGTATTCAAACTCACGCCGCAGATCGATCTCGGTCTCGTGGCAAACGAGGAGCGGTTGCCGCTTCGGCAACCGGATGGAATGAGGCGGGTCTATTCCATGATCACCAAATCCGCCGCCGAGTTGTTGATCAAAACGATACGGCAAATGGAGGACGGCACCGTAACCTTTCGGGTGCCTCGGGGAACGGGCCGATATTTCGGAATGCCGACCCCGGATGCCATGAAACGATTCTGGAAGCTCGGCCACAGCCTCTTTTGACCCTGGCTGATCCTGACGCTTCGACATCCCGCGCCGCCAGGCGCAACCTGCAAATCGGGCCGTCAGACATTCCTCCTCGTCCTTGCTTTGCCGAATGGAGCGGATAGAACAGGAGCGCTGTCGATCACGGCTCTCGGGACCGGCCGCGCCACGGTCGGAGATTCGAATGCCCTTTCCCCGCGCTTCGCAGGCCCTTTCCCGCTTCACGGTTCTCGATCTCACCCGCGTCCGCTCGGGGCCGACGGCAGTGCGGCAACTGGCCGACTGGGGCGCCAATGTCATCAAGATCGAGGCGGTTCCGGACGAAGCTGCCGGCGAACAACTCGGCGGCCCGCGCCACGGCTCGGACTTCCAGAACCTGCACCGCAACAAGCGGGCGATGACGCTGAACCTGAAAGACCCCAAGGGCGTCGCCGTGTTCAAGCGGCTGGTCGAGAAGGCCGATGTCGTGATCGAGAACTTCCGTCCCGACGTCAAGACGCGCCTCGGCATCGACTACGACAGCCTGCGCAAGATCAATCCGCGCCTCGTCTACGGCAGCATTTCGGGCTTCGGCCAGGACGGCCCCTATCACAAGCGGCCCGGCTTCGATCAGATTGCCCAGGGCATGGGCGGGCTGATGTCGATCACCGGCGCGCCCGGCGAAGGCCCGATGCGGGTCGGCATTCCCGTGGCCGACCTCACCGCCGGACTGTTCTGCGCCATGGGCGTGCTGACCGCGCTGCTGGAGCGCGACGTGTCCGGCGAAGGTCAGTGGGTGCAGACCTCGCTGTTGCAGGCGCAGATCTTCATGCTGGATTTCCAGGCCTCGCGCTGGCTGATGGAGGGACAGGTGCCGAAGCAGGCCGGCAACAACCATCCGACCAGCATCCCGACCGGCGTCTTCAAGACGTCGGACGGCTACATCAACATCGCCACCGCCAGCGGCAAGATCTGGGAGCGGCTGGCACACGCGATCGGCGCGGCGGAGTTGATCGACAATCCCGACTACAAGACCTCGTCCTCCCGCTCGAAAAACCGCGACGCGCTCAATGCGGCGATCAATGAGCGCACCGCGACGCGCTCGAGCGCGGAATGGGTCGAGGAACTCAACAAGGCCGGCGTGCCCTGCGGGCCGATCTATTCGGTCGATCAGATGTTCGACGATGCGCAGGTCAAGCATCTCCGCATCGCGCAGGACGTGCCCAACGCCGAGAACCGCAAGATCAAACTCGTCGGCCAGCCGGTGACGCTGTCGCGCACGCCGAGCAAGATGGCTGCGCGGCCGCCGGAAGTCGGCGAGCAGACCGATGAAATTCTGGGTGAATTCGGTTTCAGCGCCGACGAAATCGCGGCGCTAAAAAAAGACAAGGTGGTGTGAGCGTCGCGTCTCAGGCCCTCGCCGGGCGCAACATCCGTCCGACACTTCCAAATGCCTTGTCGATCAGCGGCCAGAACAGCAGCGCGATCGCGAGCGTCGTGATGGAGCCGACCAGGCCGTTCGACCAGAACACGCCCATGCTGCCGCCTGAACCGATCATCGACTGCCGGAACGCATCCTCGGCGCGGCTGCCGAGCACCAGCGCCAGCGTGAACGGCGCCAGGGGAATGCCGATCTTCTTGAAGACATAGCCGACCACGCCGAACAGCAGCATCAGCCAGATATCGAACATCGCGTTCTGGATCGCATAGGCGCCGATCGCGCAGGACACCACGATCATCGGCGCGATGGCCGCGAACGGCACCCGCAGGATCGAGGCGAAGATCGGGACCGTCGACAACACCAGCACGAGGCCGACGATGTTACCGAGATACATCGACGCGATCAGGCCCCAGACAAAATCCTTGTGCTCGACGAACAGCAGCGGGCCAGGATTGAGGCCCCACACCATCAGGCCGCCGAGCAGGATCGCCGCAGTGCCCGAGCCGGGAATGCCGAGCGCCAGCATCGGCAGCAGCGCCGCCGTTCCCGACGCGTGCGCGGCCGTCTCCGGCGCGAACACGCCCTCGATGCGGCCCTTGCCAAAGCTGTCGGGATCCTTCGCGAACCGCTTGGCGAGGTTATATCCCATGAACGATGCCGCGATGGCGCCGCCCGGCGTGATGCCGAGCCAGCAGCCGATGAACGACGAGCGCAGCAGCGTGACCCAGTATTTCGGAAGATCCTTCCAGACCTTCAGGATGACCTTCAGGCTGATCGACGCAGCATGACCGCGCAGCGCCAGCCGCTCCTCCATCGTCAGCAGGATCTCGCTGATGCCGAACAGGCCGATCACCGCGACCAGAAAATTGATGCCGCGCAGCAGATCGGTGGAACCGAACGTCATGCGCAACTGGCCCGAAATCGTATCCATCCCGATGCCGGTGAGCAGCAGGCCGAGCGCCATCGAGATGAGGGTCTTGTGCTTGTCCTCGCGGCCAAGCCCGACGAAAGAGCAGAACGTCAGCAGATAAACCGCGAAAAACTCCGGCGGACCGAAGCGCAGCGCAAACGTGGAAATCATCGGCGCAAGGAACGTGATGAGCAGCACCGCGCAGAGCGAACCGATGAACGACGAGGTGAAGGCCGCCGTCAGCGCTTCCGCCGCGCGCCCCTGCTGCGCCATCGGATAGCCGTCGAAAGTGGTGGCGACCGACCACGCCTCGCCCGGAATGTTGAACAGGATCGAGGTGATGGCGCCGCCGAACAGCGCGCCCCAGTAGATGCAGGACAGCATCACGATGGCCGAGGTCGGGTCCATCGTGAAGGTCAGCGGCAGCAGGATCGCAACGCCGTTGGGACCGCCAAGGCCCGGCAGGACGCCGACAAAGATGCCGAGCACCAGCCCGACCATCATCAGCAGCAGCGTCTTTCCCGTCAGCAGAACGGTGAAGCCGTGCAGCAGCAGTCCAAATGCTTCCATCGGTCGCCCGCCTGAATCCGGATTAGTAGCCGAACGCCGCTTCCAGCGGTCCCTTCGGCATGATGACATCGAAGGCGATGTCGAAGGTGACGAACATCGCGGCGGTAAAAACGAAAGCGGTGAGCAGCGACTTCCACCACGCGATCCGTCCGATGAAGCGCATGAATCCGGCGGTGAGCAGGAAACTCGCGGCGTAGAGGCCCAGGAACTGCATGGCGAGACAGAACAGCAAGGTCGGCACGAACACCTGCATGACGCGGCGAAGCTGCGCACGCGTGACGAACGTTTCAGCCGTTGCCCGGTCGCGCAGCGACACAGCAATTCCGTAGAGGCTGGCTCCGGCCAGAATCACGCACAGATAGAACGGGAAGTAACCGGCCTGCGGGCCGGTCGAATCCCAGGATATGCCGGTGCGCCAGTTGTCGTAGCCAAGCAGTGCCGCCAGAGCCAGCAGCAACAGCGAGACGATGATCTCGACGGTTCGACTGGACGTCACCGCCGGCGAATCCGCCTCGGGCGCAGTGGGATCGTCGACGACGATTTCGATCTCGGAATTAGCCATTCGATGGTCTTCGCTTGTCGGAAGGGCTTCTTCCCTCTCCCACAAGGGGAGAGGGAAGAAAGCGAGAAAAGCTTCACTTCGCAACAAAACCCGCTTCGGTCATCAGTTGCGTGTTCAGCTTGTCGTCCTGTTCGAGGAAATCCACCATGTCCCGGCCCTCGAACCAGACCGGCTTCAGCGCCTGCTTCTCCATGTACTCCTTGTATTCAGGCGTCTGCGATACCTTCTTGAACAGGTCGATATAGAACGCCGTCTGCTCCGGCGTCACCTTGCCCGGCAGGAACATGGCGCGCAGCATCAGGTACTGCACGTCGAGCCCCTCTTCCTTGCAGGTCGGAATGTCGTGCCACGACTGCGTCGCCGTGACCTTCGTCTTGTAGTCGATGCGCTCGCTGTCGAACACGCACAGCGCGTTCACCTGCCCGGCGCGCCAGACCTCGAGATTCTCGGACGGATTGTTGACGTTGGATTCGGTGTGATTGCCGACCAGTTGGGTCGCCGCCTCGCCGCCCGACTTGTAGGGCAGATAGGCGAACTTCGCGCCGGTCTTCTTTTCCATGAAGACAGTCAGGACATTGTCTTCACGCTTGGAGCCGGTGCCGCCCATCTTGAACGGCGTGCCGGATGCCTTGGCCGCCGCGACGAAGTCTTTCACCGTCTTCGGCCCGCTGGCGTTGTCCCACAACACGAACTGGTCCATCGCGATCACCGAGACCGGGGTCAGTTCGCGCCAGTTGAACGGAATCTTCGCGGACAACGGCAGCATGTAGATCAGCGAATAGGCGATCAGCACCTTGTTCGGATCGCCCTGGCTCGATTTCATGTAGATCAGCGCTTCGGCGCCGGACGCGCCGCCCTTCAGCGATACCACCATCGGCTGCTTCATCAGGTTGTGCTTCTGGATCGCCGCCTGGATCATGCGCGCCATCTGGTCGGACGCGCCGCCGGCACCCGCCGCCACGACGATTTCGACGGGCTTGGTCGGTTCCCAGGCCTTTGCCGGAACTGCCGCGAGCAACAAGGCGGCCGCACTCGCGGCCATGATGAAATTCCGCATCGATCAACCTCCCCGATAAATTTGTTTATGGTGTCCTTATGCCGGGCTTTGCCGCGGTTGGAAACCTGTGCCTTCGCCGCGGCCGGCAGTCTGCCCGCTATCGGCCCTTCCAGTTCGGCTTCCGCTTGTTGAGGAAGGCGTCCATGCCCTCCCGGAAATCCTCGCTCATATAGGCCTTCAGGATCAAATCCTGGCCCTCCTCGCGCGTCAGCGTGCGGCGCAGGCGGAGGACAGCCTCCTTCGCGGTTTCCATGGTCAGCGGAGCGTGGCTGGCGACCAGTTGCGCCATCTCCAGCGCGCGGCGCTGCAGCGTCTCGACATCGGGCACGATCTCGTTGAGCAATCCAAGCGCCAGCGCCTCCGGGGCCTCGACCAGACGCGCGGTGAAGATCAGATCCTTGGTCCGCGCCGGTCCGATCAACGAGATCAGCCGGCTGAAATTCGACATCGAGAGGCAGTTGCCAAGGGTCCGCGCGATCGGAAACCCCATCCGGGTCGAGGCAGTCCCGATCCGCAGATCGCAGCAGGCGGCGATGCCGGCGCCGCCGCCGGTGCAAGCGCCGGCAATCGCAGCGATGACCGGCACGCGGCAGCGCTCGAGCGAGCCGAGCACCCGATCGATCCGAGCCTCATAGTCGAGGGCGTCCTGCGGGGTCTTGAAGGCACGGAATTGCGAAATGTCGGTTCCCGAGGCGAAGGCCTTGTCGCCCGCGCCGGTCAGGATCAGGGCCTTGATCGAACGGTCGCCGTTGATGGTGTCGCAAATCTCCGCCATCCGCTCGTACATCGCGAATGTCATCGCATTGCGGGCCTGCGGGCGGTTGAAAGTCATATGGGCGATGCCGTCGTTGACGACATAGATCAAGTCTTCATTGACGCTGGTCGGGGCGTTCATCGCATCCACTCTTTCCTGTTGCGCAGATTTAAACCACGCGATTCCTTCACAATGAAACGCCGGGGCGCGACCCATGAGCCGCGCCCCGGCGAGAACTTGCTGGCCAGTCTCAGGCAACCGCGGCAGTCACCGCGGCCTTGGGCATCTGGACCACGTCGCGGGCCTTCAGAACCTCCATGGCGGCCGCGACGCCACCGGCGCGATGCGGCACCTTGGCGAGATCGAGGCCCATCTCGACACCTGCCAGTGTTCCCATCAGCATCAGGTCGTTGAAATGGCCGAGATGGCCGATGCGGAAAGCCTTACCCTTGATCTTGCCAAGGCCGGTGCCGAGCGACATGTCGAAATTATCCAGCACCACCTTGCGGAAGGCGTCGGCATCGTGACCGTCCGGCACCATGACGGCGGTCAGCGCGGGCGAATAGGCCTGCGGATCCTGACAGACCGGCTCAAGTCCCCAGGCCTTCACGGCGGCCCGGGTTGCGGCCCCATGGCGTTTGTGGCGCGCCCAGACGTTTTCGAGACCCTCCTCCTCCAGCATCGCGACCGCGACCTTGAGGCCGTAGAGCAGATTGGTGGCCGGCGTATACGGGAAAGTGCCCTGTTTGTTGATGGCGATCATGTCGTGCCAGTCCCAGTAGGAGCGCGTCGACGTATTGGCCTTCGAGGCGGCCAGCGCCTTTTCCGACACGGCGTTGAAGCCGAGACCCGGAGGCAGCATCATGCCCTTCTGCGAGCCTGCGATCGACACGTCGACGCCCCAGGCGTCATGCTGGTATTCGAGCGAGGCGAGGCCCGAGATGGTGTCGACCATCAGCAGCGCCGGATGCTTCGTGCGGTCGAGGATTTTGCGGACCTCGAGCGGATGGGTGACGCAGCTTGTCGAGGTCTCGTTGTGGACGACCATGACCGCCTTGATCTTGTGCTCACGGTCGGCCTTGAGCCGCTCCTCGATCAGATCCAGCGGCGCGCCGTGCCGCCAGTCGGTCGGCAGCATGTCGACATCGAGCTTGAATTTGTTGGCGATGCCGAGCCACAGCGCCGCGAACTGGCCGGTCTCGGACATCAGCACCTTGTCGCCCGGCGACAGCGTGTTGACGATCGCCGCCTCCCAGGCACCGGTGCCGGACGACGGATAGATGATGACCGGCTGTTTGGTACGGAACACGCGCTGAACCGCCGCCAGCACCTCATGACCGAGCACCGCGAATTCCGCGCCGCGATGGTCGAGGGTCGGCATGTCGATGGCCCGCAGCACCCGGTCGGGGACGTTGGTGGGGCCTGGAATCTGGAGAAAATGCCGTCCTGTATGCAGCGTCATCTGGCGTCCTTCCCGGAGCAAATCTCGTGGCTCGAGGATCAAATATCATCCTTCGGCGGGCTTGTCCCGCGCCGGCGGACGGGCGTCAATCCCCGCAAAGTGCGGTCATGCCTTGCAAAGGCGGATAGCGGATGCAAGACAGAACGCCATCACGCGAGATTGAGCCAATGGCGACGACGCGGGCCAGGAAAGCCCCAGATTCCCTTGAAAACAGCGCCCTCGCCGCGCGTCTCTCCCGTGAGATCGCCGGCGAGGTGCTGTTCGATCCGTTCAGCCGCGGCCGCTACGCCACCGACGCCTCGTTCTACCAGATCATGCCCGCCGGCGTGGTTGTGCCCCGCAGCATGGATGAGGCGCTGCGGGCGCTGGCGATTGCACGCGACGACGGACGGGTCGTCACCCCGCGCGGCGGCGGCACCTCGCAATGCGGCCAGACCGTCAATCACGGGCTGGTGATCGATTTTTCCAGGCACCTGAACCGTATCGTCGCACTCGACGTGGAGAACCGAACCTGCCGGGTCGAGCCCGGCATCGTGCTGGACGACCTCAACCGCCAGCTCAAAAAACACGGCCTGTGGTTTCCGGTCGATGTCTCCACCGCCTCGCGCGCAACCATCGGCGGCATGGCCGGAAACAACTCCTGCGGCGGCCGCTCGCTGCGCTACGGCACCATGCGCGACAACACCCTGTCGATGGACGCAGCGCTCGCTGACGGCACGCGTCTGCATTTCGGGCCGGTCGATACCGGCGATGCCGGCGCGGCGCTGTTCCGCGACATGCTGGCTCTTGGCGCCCGCGAGGCCGCCGAAATCGCCGAACGGTTTCCAAAGGTCCAGCGCCGGGTCGGCGGCTACAATCTCGATGCGCTGGTGCCGAGCAACCAGCCGAACAACCTGGCGCATCTCCTGGTCGGATCCGAAGGCACCCTCGCCTTCACGACCGAAATCGAACTGAAACTATGGCCGCTGATCGGCAGCAAGGTATTCGGCGTCTGCCAATTCGGCAGCTTCTACGAGGCGATGGATTCGGCCCAGCACCTCGTGAAGCTGAAGCCGATCGCGGTCGAACTGGTGGATCGCACCATGCTCGCGCTCGGCCGCGACATCGCGATGTTCAAGCCGGTGATCGACACGGTGGTACGCGGCGATCCGGACGCGCTTCTCATCGTCGAATTCGCGGAACCGGATCAGGCCGGCAATCTGCGCAAGCTGAGAGAGCTGTCCGACCTATTGGGAGACCTCGGCTTCGGCTGGAACAATCCGTCGCGCACATGGGGCGGCGTGGTCGATATCGTCGAGCCGGCGGTGCAGGCGGCGATTTCGGACTTCCGCACCTCCGGCCTCAACGTCATGATGTCGATGAAGCAGGAGGGCAAGCCGGTCTCCTTCGTCGAGGACTGCGCGGTTCCCCTGCCGCATCTCGCCGACTACACGCAACGGCTCAACGAGGTATTCGCGAAGCACGGCACCAGCGGCACCATGTACGCGCACGCGTCGGAAGGCTGCCTGCATGTGCGTCCCGTGCTCAATCTCCGGCTGGAGAAGGACGTGCACGCGATGCGGGCCATCGCCGAGGAAGCGTTTGCGCTGGTGCGCGGCTACAAGGGCTCGCATTCCGGCGAGCATGGCGACGGCCTCGTCCGCTCGGAGTTCCACGAAGCCATGTTCGGCAGCCGCATCGTCGCGGACTTCCGCGAGGTGAAGCATCGCTTCGATCCGGACAACACGCTCAATCCCGGCAAGATCGTCGATCCACCCGACATGGACGACCGCTCGCTGTTCCGCTACGCGCCGGACTACCGCGTCGATGAATTGAAGACCGTGCTGGACTGGTCGGCCTATCCGGGCGCGGGCGGCGGTTTCCAGGGCGCAATCGAGATGTGCAACAACAACGGCGCCTGCCGCAAGCTCGAGGGCGGTGTGATGTGTCCGTCCTATCGCGCGACGCATAACGAAAAAGACGTCACGCGCGGGCGAGCCAACACGCTGCGGCTTGCGATTTCCGGACAGCTTGGTCCCGGCGCGCTCACGTCCGACGCGATGATGGAAACGCTGAAGCTCTGCGTCTCCTGCAAGGCCTGCCGCCACGAATGCCCGACCGGCGTCGATATGGCCAAGATGAAGATCGAGGTGCTGGCCGCGCGCGCGGCAAAGCACGGCCTCTCGCTGCGCGACCGTCTTGTCGCCTATCTGCCGCGTTATGCGGGATGGGCCTCCCGCCTCGCACCGCTTGCCAACCTGCGCAACCGGAGCTGGTTACTCAGAGGGCTATTGGAAGCCATTGCCGGTATCAGCGCGCGGCGCGCGCTGCCGGTTTGGCGCCGCGATACATTCCAATTCGGCCCCGAGGCCGTCGGCCCTGCCGATGGCCGCGAGGTGGTGCTGTTCGCGGACACCTTCAACAGCGTCTATGAGCGCGAGAACCTCGACGACGCCCTGCGTGTCCTGGTCGCCGGCGGCTATCGCGTGCATCTGCCGAAGCCAGCCGATGCAGGCCGCCCCCTCTGCTGCGGTCGCACGTTTCTCTCGGCGGGGCTCGTCGATCAGGCCCGCGCCGAACTGGATCGCCTGGTCGCGACCTATGTGCCGTTCGCCGCTCGCGGCGTGCCGATCGTCGGCCTTGAGCCAAGCTGCCTGTTGACGCTGCGTGACGAATTGTTGTCGTTGCGGCGTGACGAGGCCGCGCAATCCGTCAGCGCGCACGCGCTGCTGTTCGAGGAGTTTCTGGCGCGCGAGGCAGCCGCGGGACGATTGCAATTGCCGCTCGGCAAGGTCGCCGACAACGCGATCGTCCATGGACATTGTCACCAAAAATCGTTCGGCGCGTTCAAGCCGGTGGAACAGGTGCTGCGCCTGATCCCGGGCCTCAAGGTCGAGACCATCCAGTCGAGTTGCTGCGGCATGGCCGGCGCATTCGGCTATGGCGCCGACACCTATGACGTTTCGATGGAAATGGCCGAGCTGTCGCTGCTTCCCGCTGTCCGCAAGACGGATGCGGCGACGCTGGTCGTCGCCGACGGCACCTCCTGCCGCCACCAGATCGCCGATGGCGCGAACCGCGTCGCGCTCCATGTCTCCCGCGTGCTGGCGATGAGCCTCGACGCCAAGGCGCATCCCGGAATGACTGAAATCTCCTGAAAGGACAAAACTCATGGCCGATCTCTCCCTCGACGTTGCCCGCAAGATTCTCGATGTCGCGCTCGCCAAGGGCGTCGAAAAGAAACTGAAGCCGCTGGTGATCACCATTCTCGACGCGCGCGGCTGCGTGAAAATCACCGCCGCTCAGGACGGCACCAGCCTGCTGCGCGGCGAGATCGCGCACGGCAAGGCTTACGGTGCGCTGTCGCTCGGAATGGGCTCACGCGCGATCTTCCAGCGCGCGCAGGAGCAAGCTTATTTCGTCGATGCCGTGAACACGCTGGCGCAAGGCCGGCTGGTGCCGGTGCCGGGCGGCGTACTGATCCAGGATGGCAGCGGCAATCTCCTCGGCGCGGTCGGCGTCAGCGGCGACACCTCCGACAACGACGAAATCTGCGCCGTCGCGGGCATCGAGGCGGCCGGCCTGAAGGCCAACGCGGGCTGACCGCTACGCGCTTCAATAGACCCGGCGGGGGATTCCCTGCCGGTCGCTGGCGAGATTTTCGGCTTCGACCGCGCGGCGATAACCGTCGCGCTTCTGAAGCCGCTGCCAGTACGCGGCGACGTTTGGCGTGAAATCCTTGGCCAATCCGATCCGCGATGCCAGCAGCAGCGCATAGCCCACGGACACGTCGGCGACGGTGAAACGTCCGCCGCAGAGCAGTTCGCGGTCGGCGAGCGCCGCCTCGAGACCGCGCAGCCGGCCGAAGAACCATTTTGCGTAGTCGGTCGCCACTTGCGGGTTGCGCCGCTCCTCCGGCTCGAGCTGCGAATAGCGCAACACCAGCGTCTGGGGGAACGTCAGCGTCGCCTCGCCGTAGTGCAGCCAGTTGAGGAACGCGCCGTAGTCCGGCTCATTGGCCGCAATCGCCAGCGGCGTCGGACCGTAACGGGTGACCAGATATTGCGCGATCGCGGCCGATTCCGTCATCCGGGTGCCGCCGTCGAGCAGCAGCGGGATGGTGCCGAGCGGATTGATCCCGAGATACTCCCTGGCAAGCGCTCGCGGCGGAAACGGCAGCATCCGCAGGTCGTAGGACAACCCAAGTTCCTCCAGCGTCCACAGCGGGCGAAAAGAACGGGCGGCGGCGCAGTGGTAGAGCGTAATCACTCCGGTCTCCTCAGGTGTTTTCCAATGCCGAACGGGCGGCCTCAAGCGTACTTGGCATTGCCCGGCACTTGAAGGGGGCATCCAGCATTGGGCGCGGGCCGCTTGTGGACGTTGACAGCAACCGGGGCCAGCCCGAACATGGAACCGATCCGCATCGATTCCAGTTGACGTGGCGCGTGCCCCGGCATCCGTCACGCGGCAGAGGGAGAGTTGTCGATGATAATCTTCAGAAGTCTGGCCGCCGCCGCCGTATTCTCAATGATTGTCTCGGCGCCCGCGCTGGCGCGGTCGCATCACCGCAAGCATCACCGGCATCATTCGTCCGCGGCCGATATCTATCTCCACAACTACGGACCCGCCGTTTTTCCCGAGCGGCCCTTCGCCTATTACGACGGGCCAATCCGCGTGCGATGCAAACAAAACGCAGCCGCGTATCGGGGACAGGACGGCCGCGCCCATCCCTGCAACTAACCCCGGCTTGATCGGCGCGGGAACCGTCGCATCCCCAGGCATCGACAAAGCTGTGCATAGCGCGTAGCGCCGCCGCAAGCGCCGACGTATGATCGCTCGCCCAGCAAGAAACGGGCACGGCGGGGCGGAGCATGAGCGATCAGGAACAGGGCTACGACTACACCCGTTATCGGAGGCTGCTGGCCGAAGCGACGGATGAGCCGAAGCGGCTGGCGCTCATCGACTTGTTGATCGAGGAAGGCGCGCGGGATCGGCTCATGCGTGAGCGGATCAGCCGTCTCGGCCTTGCCAGACCGCTTGAGCGCCCCCTCGCCCGCGACTAACGCCTTTCCGCTTCCGATGTAATCAGAAGCGGGGCTCTATGATCTTGATTTGACGCGTTTTCTTGGCGCGAACCAGTATCCGCTTCGCTCGAAAACGCGATAGCCGGCTCAGGCCTCAACCAGCGTGCGCATGCGTTCGACCGCGGCATGCGGTGCCGTCAGCACAGGTACATCCACCACCGCGCGCACGTTCTCGGCCGCCCGCGACGTCGAGAAATGAGCCAGCATGATCGCGTCGCAACCTTTCAGGTCCGGCGCGCGCGCCGCCACAAGCCGGTTGTGAGCCTCGGCATCGCCGCCGCGCAGCAGTCTCATGGCGTCGTCGACAACGACGGTCGTGAGCGTCGCCGGCTTTCCGCTGCGCGATACATACTCATCGAACTCCTCGGTCATGGTGCTGACCGACGGCGCGAAGGTCGCGAGCATGCCGATGCGACTCCCTTGCGCGACCGCCGCCTCGAACATGGCCTCGTTCGGCTTCAGCACCGGCACCGCGACCGACGCAGCGAGGCGTTCGATGGCAGGACCAAACGCCGAGCATGTCACCAGGATGCCGTCGGCTCGCATGCGCGCGCCGTATTGCCCGAACCCGACGAACCGCTCGATCATGGCCGGGGTCAAATCGGCGTCACGCGCGCGGTCGATCGACAGCCCGTCATCCAGCAAATTGACGGTTTCAGCCTCGGGCCAGCGCTGCTCGAACGCGGTCTGAACCGGTTGCATCGCAACCGGGGTCGCGTGAAGCAGCACGATGCGATGAGCCATGATGAGTGTCCCTGTATTCGGCGCAGCCCGGATTAAGACCGCCCTCTCCGAACGTCAATGCAGCCCTGCGCGGAACCTCTTTCCGCGGGTCGTCATTGACGGCATCGTGACTTTCGCGGACAAGCCACGCGACAACGATGCAGGGAGCCAAAGCAATGGCAGGTCAATCCACTCCGCTGAAAGTGATGTGCGCGCTGGCGATCCGTCAAGCCTTCGATCAGGCGATCGTGCCGGATCTCGCCGCAGCCGGTGTCACGCTTGAGATCGACTGGAATCCGACAACGGTCATCATGAAAACGATTGAAGGTGGCGGCCGCGCCGACGCGCTGGTCATCATGACGGAATCGATGGATGTGCTGGCGGCGCAGGGCCTGATCGATCCGGCCAGCCGGTTCGAGGTGGTGCAGAGCCGCGTCGGCATCGCGGTCCCCAACGGGGCGCCGCATCCCGACATTTCCTCGGTCGAGGCGTTCAAACAAACCCTGCTCGGCGCCCGTTCGGTCGCTTATTCGCAGGCTGGTGCGAGCGGCATCCATTTCCGCAACGTACTGGACCAGCTCGGAATCGCCGATGCCATCAAGGCCAAGGCGACCGTCATTCCCGCCGGCTTCACCGCGGAAAAGCTGATGACCGGCGAAGCCGATATCGCCGTGCAGCAGATCAGCGAACTGATGACGGTGCCGGGCGTGGAGATCGTCGGCCGGTTTCCGGAGGCGGTGCAGAAAGCCTCGCGGCTTGCGGCGGCGATGTTCGCCGAGACGCCGCAGCGCGCGGCTGCACATCGATTTCTCGATACGCTCCGCTCCGAGCGTGCCATCGAGGCCTATCGATCGACAGGACTGGACGTCGTTTCCCGCTGACAGCTCGAGCCTTTCCGCTTCTGCCGGAATCAGAAGCGGGGCTCTATGATTTTGATTTGACGCGTTTTCTTGACGAGAACCGGTATCCACTTCGCTCGAAAACACTATAGTCGCGCCATCCCGCCTCGCCGCCCGGCCAGACACCGCCAAGCGCGCGCGTCAATTGCATCGCAACGGGACGCAACACCATCTTCATCCGCGCGATATCGGGAGGCGTGAAGCGATCACTCGGGCCGGCAGATCTCGCATCGCTGTTGCCGGCCTCGTCATGCTGCACCGGCTTTGGTTTGGCCACGGGATGCAATCACGCGCGACACGACCGGCCAGTACAGATCGCCAAATCCCTGATCGGTCGCCGCAGCCAGCAACCGGTCGGCCAGTTCGGCGCCTTCCATCCTGATGTCGACCGACTGCGCCAGATCGAGCGCATAACCGAGATCCTTGCGCGCGTATCGCGTCGAGAACGCGCGTTCCGGAAAGGTGTCCACCAACATCGCCTTCATGCCATGGTTGCGCAGCGCAAAGCTGTCGGCCGACCCTTTTGCAAGCGTGTCAAACAACAGCCGCCCATCGAGGCCGCTGCGCTTCGCCGCTTCGAGCGCCTCCGCCAGCGCCACTACGGTTTGCATCAGCACCATGTTGTTGAGAATTTTCACCACCTGCCCCGACCCGACCGGACCGCAATGGGTGATGTCGGTGGCGAAGGTTTCGATCAGCGGCTCGAGCTTTGCGAAGGTCGCCTCGTCTGCACCGACCATGACGCTCAGCGTACCGTCTTCGGCCGCCTGCCGGGTGCGCGCGATCGGCGCGTCAGCATAGCCCGCGCCTTTGGCTGCAAAGCGCCCGGCCAGCGCACGTGTCAGATCGACGGCGGAGGTACCGAGATCGACGATGGTGTGACGCGCCGTGGCGCTGGCCAACAGCCCGTTCGGCCCGTCGCAAACCGTCTCGACATGCTTGCCGCTCGGCAGCGCCATGAAGATCGTATCGGATTGCTCCGCAAGCTCTGCCAGCGATGCCGCGCGCGTCACCCCGGCTTCGGCGAGCCGCTGCAACGGCGCATCGGCCAGGTCGAAGCCGATGACCGGCTTGCCGCTCTTGCGGGCAAGGTTGCGGCAGATCGGCTCTCCCATCACGCCAAGCCCGATGAAACCGATTGTCTCCGCCATGCACAGCGCTCCTGTGTTTCCAACCGCAACAATTCTGCCTGGAAGAATGATTGTTCTTTTATAGAGCAGGCGTAGTTTTAAGGGTTGAATGGACTGTGGCGCAAGCTGGATCGGTTGCGGGGCATTGGGGTTATTCAGACGACCGGCCGGCGGCGTCCCGGCTCACCGTCGAACCGATTGCGGGGGAAAACGATTGCAGGCTTCAGGCCCGCCGGTGACCGCCGCGCTACAACGGCCACGCGCGCAACGACAGGATGAAGCCATGACGGCCTACGACGATCAGAACATCTTCGCGAAAATCCTTCGCGGCGAGATTCCGTGCTTCAAGGTCTACGACAACGAGCGCACATTCGCGTTTCTCGACATCATGCCGCGCTCGCCGGGCCATACGCTGGTGATTCCGAAAGCACCGGCTCGGGGCATTCTTGATATTTCGCCGGACGATTTCGCGGAAGTCGCACGGACCGCGAAAACGATCGCGATCGCCGCCATGAAGGCGTTCAACGCGGAAGGCATCATCGTCCAGCAGTTCAGCGAAGCCGCCAGCGGACAGGTGGTGTTTCACCTGCACATGCACGTCATGCCCATGACGTCGGGCGTCGAGTTATTGCCGGCGCAGAGCCGGAAAGAAGATGTCAAGGTACTCGAGGATCACGCCACCCGGCTGATCGCCGCGTTGCGCTCATAGCCCGCGGAATGGCGAACGTCAGACGCCGAGATAGCGCTGCAGGATTTCAGGCTGTGCCTTGAGCTCGCCTGCCGGCCCCTCGTGCACGATATGGCCGTTGTTGATGATGTAGATACGCTGGGCGAGCGCCAGCGTCGCGGCGAGGTTCTGCTCCACCAGCACGATGGTCTGACCGGCCGCAGCCAGATCGCGGCAGGCCCTCATCAAATCCTTGACGATGACCGGCGCCAGTCCCTCGAACGGCTCGTCCAGCAGCACGATCTTGGGATCGCGCACCAGCGCGCGCGCGATCGCCAGCATCTGCTGTTCGCCGCCGGACAATTCGTTGCCGCGGTTGTTGCGCCGCTCCTTGAGCCGCGGAAACATCTCGTAGATGCGGTCGAGCGGCCAGCGCTTGGAGGCCGTCAAGCCCGCGATCACGATATTTTCCTCGACGCTGAGGCTGCCGAAAATGCGGCGCTCCTCGTGCACAAGCTGCATGCCGGCCTGCGCGATCTTGTGACTCTTGCGGCCGGCGACATCGGTACCGTCGAACATCACCGTGCCGGCGCGCGGCGTGACGACGCCCATCAGGCTTTTCAGCGTCGTGCTCTTGCCCGCGCCGTTGCGCCCAAGCAATGCCACGACCTCGTTGCGCTCCACGCGCAGCGAAACATCGAAGAGGATGTGAGAATCCCCGTAGTAGCTATTGAGACCGTTGACCTCGAGCAAGCTCATGCGTCGAGCACTCCGTGCACGCCGCCGAGATAGGCTTCCTGAACCGCGGCGTTGTTCTTGATTTCGTCCGGCGTTCCCTCGACCAGCACCCGGCCTTCCTGCAACACGGTGACGCGTTCGGCGAGTTCGAACAGCGCGTCCATGTCGTGATCGATGATGATCATGGTACGGCCCTTGCTGATGGACTTCAGCAGCTTGACCGTTTCCACGCGCTCGCGCGGGCTCATGCCGGCGAGCGGCTCATCGAGCAGCAGCAGACTGGGCGAGGTCGCCAGCGCCAGACCGATCTCAAGCCGGCGCTTTTCGCCATAAGCCAGTTCGGATACCGGCGTGTCCGTTCGGTGCGTAAGGTTGACGAGTTCGAGTGTGCGCTCGACCTGGTCTGAAAGACCGGGAATGCTGTCGAGGCTGCGGAACATGTCGAGGCGGAACTTGCCGCGCAGCTCCGATAGCGCCGCGATGACGACATTCTCGCGCACGGTCAGTCCGGTAAAGAGCTGGTTGACTTGATAGCTCTTGGTCAGGCCGAGCTGGCAAACGTCGGTGACGCTCATGCCGGTGATATCAAGTCCTTCAAACACGATCTTGCCCGACGTCGGCGGAACCTCGCAGGTCAGCATCTTGAAGAAGGTCGACTTGCCGGCGCCGTTCGGACCGATGATGCCGCGCAGCTCGCCATGATTGACGGTGAAGTCGATATCGCTGTTCGCCAGCAGGCCGCCATACCGCTTGGTCAGACCGGTCGCCTGCAGAATCGGACCGGAATAGCCATCGTTCGCATGATGTACCGGCGCCAGCGGCGGCGGATCCGGTTCCTTCGCGAGCTCGGCTTCCGCCGCTTTCTGCTCTTCCTCCGCCGTCAAAGCGGGAACTGGCGCCTCGACCGGTTCATGATGGCTGCGCTTGCCGGTGACAAGCGCATACAGGTCGGCGATACCGCCAATGATGCCGCGCCGCAGGAAGCAGACCAGCAGCACGAACACGACGCCCAGCACCAGCTTCCAGGCGGCTCCAAGGCCCAGGGCGGACTGCAGGAAATCCTGCAGGAACAGCCACACCGCCGCACCGACCAGTGGGCCGAACAGCGTGGCGCGGCCGCCGATCGCGGTCTGCATCACGAGTTGGCCCGAGGTATCGAACATGAATGCATCGGGTGGCATGAAGGCCTGCATCACGCCGAGCAGACCACCGGCAAATCCGGCATAAGCCGCGGCGATGACAAATGCCGTCAGCTTATAGCCATGAATATTGTGTCCGACCGCGGTGGCGCGCAGCGGGTTGTCGCGGATCGCGCTGAGGATCGCACCGACCGGCGAGCGTACGATGCGCAGCGCAATGACCACGCCGACGAAATAGCACACCGCCAGAAACTGATAGAGCGACCAGCCGGTGGTGAAATGAAGCGTGGTGAAGCCGAGATTGAAACTCGGTGTCGGCACGCCCGGCAGTCCATTCTCACCGCCGGTCCAGTCCGCCAGCGGATTGAATTCGACGAAATAGAAGACTTCCGCGATGGCCACGGTAATCATGGCGAAATAGATGCCGGTCCGGCGCAACGCGATCAGGCCGATCAGATAGCCGGTCACCGCTGCCGCGATCATGCCGATGACCAGGGCCAGGAACACATTGGGGAAACCCGCGCGGGTCAGGAGATAGGCCGCGACGAAGCCGCCCGTGCCGTAGAACGCCGACTGGCCGAACGACAGCAAGCCGGTGAAGCCAAACAGGATGTCGAAGCCGAGGCCGAACAGGCCCCAGACCAGGATGCGGTTCACCGTGTTCGGCGCGAAGCCGAGGTGCGGCAGCACGAACGGCGCGGCAATCAGGCCGACCGCGGTCAGAATTTCGATCAGGAAACGGCGTTGCTTCAGCATCTGACGATCACACTCATTCGCGTCCCTGCGTGCCGAGCAGACCGTGAGGCCGCAGCACCAGCACAAGCGTCATCGCTACGAACAGCATGACATAGGCATATCCGGGATTGATCATGGACGTGATGCTGATGATTTCGCCGGCGATCAGGCCGCCCAGAATGGCGCCCGGGAACGACCCGACGCCGCCGATCACCACGACCACGAAAGTCTGAACCAGAATGTCATCGCCGATGCCGGGCGTCAGCGATACCACCGGCGCGTTGACGATGCCGGCAAAGCCGGCCGCCATGGCGCCGATACCGAACACGATCATGAAGACGCGATAGACGTTGATGCCGAGCGAATCCACCATGACGGAGTCTTCAATACCGGCACGAACGATCATGCCCAGCCGCGTGCGATAGAGCACGATAAACAAGGCACTCAGCGCGATGGCGATAATGCCGACGACGGCAAGGCGATAGGTCGGATAGAACATGAAGCCGAGCGACGTGATGCCCTGGAACAGCGGCGGCGGCGGCACGACCTGCGATTGGCTTGAGAAAACAAACCGGACGATCTCGACGAAACAAATGCCGAGGCCGAACGTGACCAGAAGCTGATCCTCGTGGGGACGGTGATAGAAATGGCGGATGATGACCCGCTCCATCACGATGCCGAGGATCATGACGAACAGCGAACCCGCGATAACGGCGACGACGAACGAGCCGGTGTAGGTATAGGCGGCGTAGCCGGCATAGCCGCCGACCATGAACATCGCGCCATGGGCGAGATTCAGCACACCGAGCGTGCCGTAGATAATGGTCAATCCGGAACTTATCAGCGCGAGCAAGGCGCCAAGCGCCAGCCCGTTGAAAAGTTGCGAGACGAAATTTGGCCAATTGATCATGAAGCGCAATCGCCGGGCATGGTTGAAATGAAGCCTTGTTGGCCGAAACGCCGTACTTGAACACGAAACCGGCGCCGCAGGTGGTTAGTCCACCCGCGGCGCCGTCGTCTACCCTGGATCAGGTGTAGTCGCCGAGCTTGCAGCCGAACGCGTCCGGCTTCTGCATCAGCCCCTCACCCGGGACAATTTCGATCACGTCGTAGTAGTCTTCCTTGTTCTTCATCGCCTTCGGATCCTTGCCCTTGACGATGATCACAGGGCGCACGCACTGATGATCTTCCTTGCGGTAGTGGACGTCGCCGAGGAGAGACGGAATGGTTTCGCCCTTCTCGAAAGCCTTGATGACATCCGGCGGATAGAAGCTGCCGGCTTCCTCGACCATGCGCGCCCAATGCGCAAAGCTGACGTAGGAGTTTTCCGCGCCCCACTCCGGATTGTAGCCGAACCTCTTGTTGAAGGCTTCGTTGAACATCTTGGCGAGCGGATACTTGTCCTCGATCGTCCACCAGTAGTCGGTAGCCGCGTAGACGCCCGACATCAGGCCGCCACCGGCTTCACGCGCCAGGAACGGAACCTGATAGGGAACCACCAGCTTCATCTTGTCGAGCACGCCGAACTGCTTGGCCTGCTGAATCGACAGCACCGCATCGTGACCCCAGTTGACGTTGATGAGAATTTCAGCGCCCGAGTTGGCGATATTGAGCAGGTAGGACGAGAAGTCCGGGGCGCCGAGCGGCGAGATCTGGTTGGTGACCGTGGTCCAGCCGGCATCCTTGGTCATGTCCTGCACCGACTTGGTCACGGTGTGACCGTAGGTGTAGTCCGGCGTCATGTAGGCGACTTTTTTGTTCTTGCCGAACTGCTTGACCAGCACGGGCGCGATCGCGGCGGCCGCGGTCTGGCCGAAGAAGCCCTGACGGAAACCGTAACGCACGCAATCCTTGCCGGTGGTGTCGTTGGAGCCCGAAATCGCCGACATGTAGAGCACGTGTTCGCGCTGCGCGAGCTTGTTGAGAGCAACCGCAACCGCGCTCGAAGTCGAGCCGGTCATCATCACGATCTTGTTCTCGGTGATGAAGCGCTGCTGCGCCTGCACGGCTTCGTTCGGCTTCGCGGCCGAGTCGGCGACCACCAGCTTCACTTCCTTGCCGAGCACGCCCTTCTTGCTCTTCGGGGAGAGCTTCTGCATCAGCGCATGGCCTGAATTCAGGTGCTCCACAGCAAGCTGCATGCCCTTGAGTTCGTCTTCGCCCTGCACGGCATAGGTACCGGTGCGCGGCACGGCAGCGCCGATCGTCACCGACGACCCGGACGAGCCGGCCGGCCAGGTGCCGATCGCCGGCTTGTCATCCGCGAAGGCGGGCATCGCCAGGCCCATCGGCAGCATTGCGCCGCCGACCAGGCCCGCGCCACCCTGCAACAGGGAGCGGCGCGATACCGCCAAATTCATTGCCTGCTTAAATGTGTCCTTCATCTCGAACAGTCCTCCCAAAAGACACCTTGGTGTGGTGTCAATTTCACTCACCGCCAGCTTGGCATACCGGATGGCACGCCCTGTTAGCCGCTGCCAGCCGCGGTGTTTTGTTGCCGGCACTAGAAGTCCTTTCGCCACAGCTCTGTCAATGTCACTTTCGTCGAAGGAGATCGGCCGTATCCGTCAGGAATCAGGTCACTTTACGCTTTTGACGATTGGTCAAGCGGCCGGTGCCCAATTTCAGGTCACGATGCCACAGCCACTCCCGGCATCGATCCGGGAGAACAATCTTCTAAAAACTTCAGCCGGACTGTCCGGGCGCAACAAACCCGTTTCTGCCACCGGCAGCCGGCGCATGCCTGATCAGACTTTGGTGTCGTGCGTTGCCAAGACGACACCACCTTGAAAGAATAAGCTGGTTGCAAACGGCCACGCGCGGCCGAACCAAGATCCGCTCCGCGCGGACGCCGAAAGAGAGGAGACCCCATGCCGGTTATCCAGGCCGACCGCCTCACCCGCATTGGCACGGCGCTCCTGAAAGCGGCCGGCGCATCGGATGAAGAGGCCCGTGCGGTCTCGGCCGGATGCGTGAGCGCCAACCTGGCCGGGCACGACTCCCACGGGGTGATCGCGATCCCGACCTACATCGACCGTATCAAGGTGGGACATATCGTTCCCGGCGCGCCCTCGACCATTGTGCAGGAGTCGCCGACCACGACCGTGATCGACGGTCACTGGGGTTTTGGCTTTCATGTCAACGCCAAGGCGATGGAACTCACGATCCGGAAGGCGAAGACCGCCAACGTCGCCGCCTGCACCGTCTTCCGACAAAGTCACGTCGGGCGCCTTGCGGCCTATCCGCTCATGGCGATGCGCGAAGGCATGATCGCCTTGGCGACCGCCGACTCCGGACGCTCCCCCAAGCACGTCGCCCCATTCGGCGGCCGCGAGGCGCGGCTCGGCACCAATCCGATCTCCATCGCGGTGCCTTCCGACCTTGAAGCTCCCTTTTATCTCGACATGGCGACGTCCGCCGTCGCCGCGGGCAAAATCAACCTGGCTGCTGCGCGCGGCGACAGCATTCCGACCGGCTGGATCGTCGACAGCGAGGGGCGTCAGACCACCGATCCCACCCAGTTCAAGAAGGGCGGCGCGTTGCTGCCGCTCGGTGGCACCGAGGGCTACAAGGGCAGCGGCCTCGCCGCGATGGTCGAGGTGCTGTGCGGGCTGCTCACCGGCCTCGGTTTCGGCGTCGAGCCCACCGGCCGGCACAACGACGGCGTGTTCATGGCGGTGTTCAACGTCGCCGCGTTCCGGCCGCTCGCGGATTTCAAGAAAGAGGTCGCCGAGTTCGCCCGTTACCTCAAATCGACGCCGCCGTCCGAGGGCAGCTCCGGCGTGATGTATCCGGGCGAGGTCGAATACCTCCGCGAACAACAGCGCCGTAAATCCGGTATCGAGATCGAGGACGCGACGTGGGACAAGCTGCGCAAACTCGCGGAAGACTACAAGATCGCCGCGCAACTCGATCTGCACTGAAATCCTGAATGATCGGACTGTTTCGCTGTTGCGCTCGTCGCAACGGCAACGCTGAACGGAGAGTTTCATGTCGCGGCAAATGGTGATGGTCGGTTTCCTGCAGGCACAGAACTGCACCAACCTGCCGAGTTCCTGGCGTCATCCGGACTCGCGCGACGATTCCATGTCGGCGGCCTACTATCAGGAAATCGCCCGCATTCTCGAAGCCGGCAAATTTCACATGGCGTTCTTCGACGATCGTCTGGCGATGCCCGACCGCCTCGGCAGCGACCATGCTCATACCGTCGAATACGGCATCCGCTGCGTGAAGATGGATCCGGTCATCGTGCTGACGGCCATGGGCCTGGTCACGGAGAAACTCGGCCTCGCCTCGACCTGCTCGACGACCTACTACGAGCCGTTCGACGTGGCGCGCCGCTTCGCCACGCTGGACCTGATGAGCGGCGGCCGCGCCGCCTGGAACGTGGTGACGTCGGTCAATGACGGCGAAGCCCAGAACATGGGCAAGGACCAGCACCTCGAACACGACCTGCGTTACGACCGCGCCGACGAATTCATGGAGGTCGTGCTCGGCCACTGGGATTCCTGGGAAGACGGTTCGCTGCTGATCGACAAGACCTCCGGCCGCTTCGCCGATCCCACCAAGGTCAAGCGCCTCGACCACAACGGCCGGTTCTTCAAATCCCGCGGTCCGTTCACGGTGCCGCGTTCGCCCCAAGGACATCCCGTCATCATTCAGGCCGGCGCCAGCGGACGCGGCCAACATTTTGCCGGCCGCTGGGGCGAAGTGATCTTTACCGCCGCACGCAACCTGACAAACGCCAAGGCGGGTTACGCCGCGATCCGCACCGAAGCGGAAAAGGCAGGCCGCAATCCCGACCACATGTTTCTATGCAACCTCATCACTCCGATCGCAGGAGCAACGAAGGCGGAGGCCGAGGACAGGATGGCGCTGATCGAAAAGCTGCCGCTGGAGATCGACGCGCTGTCGCTGCTCGCGGAAGCGCTGAATTTCGATTTCGCCGCCAAGGATATCGACGAGCCGCTGACCACGGAGGAATTGCAGGGCATGCAGGGTATGCTCGGCATGCGCGACGGCGTGCTCAAACTGAGCGGCAAGCCCAATCCGAGCGCCCGCGATTTCGTCAAATTCTCCGGCCGCGGCCAGACCCAGGATGCCATCGTCGGCGGGCCAAAGGAAATTGCCGACCGGCTGGAAGAGATGTTCGTCGAACGCGGCTGCGACGGCTTCGTCATCGCGGCGACCTATGTGCCCGGCTCCTATGCGGACTTCGTGAAACACGTCGTGCCCGAGTTGCAGCGGCGCGGGCTGTTTCACAAAGACTATGCGGGCAAGACGTTGCGTGAAAATCTCGGCCTGCCCCGCCCGGCCGCCGGCGCCTGGAAAACGTCCACGCAGGCGGCCACCGAATAAACTCACACCAAGGAAACGCAAATGCGCTGGCTGAAATTCACCGCCGACGGCACGACCTCATGGGGCATCGTTGAGCAGGAGCGCGTGATTGCGATTGTCGGCGATCCCTTCGGCGAATGGCAACGTTCGCCGCGCAGTCATGCGCTGGCCGACGTCAAGATCGAGTTGCCGCTCATCCCGCGCACCTTCTATTGCGTCGGCCTGAATTATCTCAAGCACCTGAAGGAGGCTGCCGACAAGGCAGGCACCGTCCCCAACATTCCCGACCGCCCGGAGATCGGCTATCGCGCGCAAAACGCGCTGATCGCCCATGACGAAGACGTGGTGATTCCACGCACCGCCACCGAAAAGATCCACTATGAAGGCGAACTGGTCGTCGTCATCGGCAAGAAGGCAAAACATCTCTCCGAGGCCGACGCGATGTCCTGCGTGTTCGGCTACACCATCGGCAACGACGTCAGCGAACGTAGCTGGCAGAAGGCCGATCGCGGGCTGTGGCGCGCCAAAAATGCCGACACCTTCAAGCCGATGGGGCCGTGGATCGAGACCGACGCCGATCTCGACAAGATGGACACCATCGTCAAGGTCAACGGCAAGGAGACCGGCCGCTTCCACACCAACGACATGATCTTCGGTGTGGTGCCGTTCATCGTCGAACTGACCAAGTACTTCACGCTGTGGCCGGGCGACGTGATCTGGATGGGCACCGACGGCGCCTCCCCCGATCTGAAAGCCGGCGACGTGGTCGAAATCGAACTCACCGGTATCGGCACCTTGCGCAACCGTTTTGTCGCCGAGACCTGAGCGCAACGGGAATAAAGCGTGAGTTATTTCTTCTTCGCGCCGACGCGGCTGAGACTCTTGATCTCAAGCGGCGTGCGCCCGCTTTTCTCGGCGATCTCGCGATCCTGTTCGATGATGTAGGCACGCGCCGGTTCGTCACCCTCGAGCCCGCCCAGCAGTTCGCTCGGCACCCGACGGTTGGAGCGCTGCGAGCCGTCCTCGTAGAGGACGTTGAAAAAGGCGAACTCGCCCTTGGGGTTGGTTCCGGGTTTTTTCGGCATGCGGGCTTGTCGGACAGGAAGCGCCCCAAGTCAAAGCAAAAGTCAAAGCAAAAGCCGAAACAACCGCACCACAAACCCGGCGACGGCGACGCCTGGGTCGTTCGGAGATTGGCACGTTCGCGAAATAGCCGGATTTGCGGTGTTTTTGACGGTGATCGGCGCGGCGTGGCAGGATGGCGGAAGGCGCTGAAAACAAGGACTTTTGAGCATGCGATATTTCAATTTGGCCCTTTTCGCCGGCGCCTGGCTGACGGGCAGCCTGGTTTCCGGCGCAGCACAGGCCGCACAGTGCGGCGGCGATTTCAACGGATTTGTGGCCGCAATGTCCCGTGAAGCCGCGGCCGGCGGCATTTCGCAGGGCGTCATTTCACAGGCGCTTGGCGGTGTGCCGCAGGATCAGGCGGTGCTGAATTTCGACCGGCGCCAGCGCGGCACCTTCCGCAAGAGTTTTGAGCAATACGTCGCGACCCGCGTCGGCGCCGGCCGCATCAAGAGCGGACAGGCGATGCTCGTGCGCCATGCCTCGCTGTTGTCGCGGATCGAAAAGCAGTTCGGCGTGCCCCCGCAGATACTCGTGGCGATCTGGGGACTGGAAACCGATTTCGGCAAGGGCGATATGGGCAAGCTGCCGGTGTTCCGGGTGCTTGCGACCATGGCGCACGATTGCCGGCGCACCGAACTATTCCAGACCGAGCTGCTCGCCGCGCTCAAAATCGTGCAGCGCGGCGATCTCAGGCTGACGGACATGATCGGCGCCTATGCCGGCGAGATCGGACAGACCCAGTTTCTGCCGTCGTCCTATATCAAGTACGGCGTCGACTACGACGGCAACGGCCATGTCGACCTGCGCCACTCGGTGCCGGATGTGCTGGCCTCGACCGCCAACCTGCTCAAGACCAACGGCTGGAAAACCGGCGGCGACTATCATCCGGGGTCGGCCAACTTCGATGCCATGCGCGAGTGGAATCGCTCCGAGATCTATCGCCAGACCATCGGCTATTTCGCCGACAAGCTGATCGGGCGGTAGGGCGCAGGTCTATTCCGCGGGCTTCTGCGCCATCGCCGTTTTCCTGGCCATCTTCTCGAACCGCCGCTGCAGCGGCGTCCAGTAAGTCGCCGGCCGGAGCCGTTGCAGAATGTCCATGAAGCGGGCGTCGCCGCCGATCAGGATGCGCGGCTGGTTCTTCTCGATGCCGGCAACGATGCGGAGCGCCGCGGCCTGCGGCGTGGTCCTGGCGGAGGCGTCGAAGCGTTCGATCGACTGCACGCGGCGCGCATTGTCGGTGACGCCGGCGCCGGTGCGGGAGTTGCGGACGATGTTGGTCGAGACCCCGCCGGGATGCACCACCGAAAGCCGCACCGGGCTTTTGGCGGCCTGCAATTCGTGGCGTAGCGCTTCGGAAAATCCGCGCACCGCGAATTTCGCGGCCGCATAAGCGGTCTGGCCCGGCGGGGCGACGATGCCGAAAATGCTGGAGAGGTTGACGATGTGCGCCTCTTTCTGGCGGGCAAGCCGAGGCAGGAACGCGCGGGTGGAATGCACCACGCCCCAGAAATTGATGTTCATCAGCCAGTCCATCTGCGCCTGATCGATCTCGGTGAACTGGCCAAGCAGCGCGACGCCTGCGTTATTGACGACGATGTTGAGGCCGGGATGGGCCGACGCCGCATCCCGCGCGAAGTCGGCGATGTCGGCCGGATTGGAGACATCGAGGCGATGGGTCGTCACCTTCCGGCCCGGAGCCTTGGCGATCTCGGCGGCGGCCGATTGCAATCCGGCCTCATCCCGGTCGGCCAATGCCAGGTCGCATCCGCGCGCGGCCAACTCCAGCGCCAACGCCCGGCCGATCCCGCTGGCGGCGCCGGTGATGGCGGCCGCGGATCCTCGGATGACAGTCATGAAACCTCCGGATTGACGAGCCTGGCTCGGGACCAGTTGGGAGCCGGACTCTGAAAATCAAACGGCGGGCTCCTGGTGAGGCCCGCCGTATCGATCCCATCGGCGCTTTGCGAAGCGCCGCGATCGGGAGGCTCGGGCGAAGCGAACTCCACCCGAGCCCTTGAAAAACTACTTCTTCTTCTTTTTGGCTGCCTTCTTGGCCTTCTTCGCTGTCTTCTTCTTCGCCTTTTTAGCCATAACATCCTCTCAGGGTTAAATGGTTGAAACGCGACACCGAGGCATGCTCAGCGGAGGGCCATCCTCGCAACAGCCTCGCATTTCGATCCGAGCAGATTCGCTCGGTTCTGTCGTCGCGCTGTCGCGCCGGTGTCATCCTGTTATCCACAGCTGTTGCGAAGGTCGTCCATCTTGCGCAGTCCGCCATCGGCGCCCGTCCGATATCGCGCCTCTCCGCATTGGGGTTAATGATCGGAAAATGGCCGGATCGGCTGATTTTGAAACGGGCCGCGCCTGAAGGCTTTCGTTCCGCAGCGGCATTCATCATTTCAAAACCACAACGAAAATGTTCCGCCGCGGTGATGGTCCGTTAAGCGCCGCGGCCGCAGATTAAGCGGGGACGACGCGGAAGGTCGTTGGGAAACGGACAGGGGTAAGGCGCAATTCGCCTTGAACAAGCAATGCTGAGTGTTCCAACGCTATGGATCGTGTTCATGGTCAACTTCCTGGCGCTGGGTCTCGTCTGGACCTATGTCGTCCGAAGTTACCCGACACTCGTGGCGGCTCGCTATTGGGCCTCGGCCGCATTTCTCGCGGCGCTGTTTGCAGGCGTCTCCATGCTGCGGAGCGCCAGCAACCCCACCGTGCCGCTGCTGGTCAGCGGCGGGGGCCTGGTTTTCGCAATCTGCGTATGCACGATGGGAATTCAGCGCTTCTATGAGCGGCGTGTATCCTGGCTGCCGACCGCCGCGACTGTCGGACTGTGTACGGCCGGACTCGCGTTCTTTCTGTATGTGCGCGACGACATGCCGATGCGCATTTTCGTATATTCATTGGGACAGGCCGTGCCGATCGGCATGACCTTGGATTTGCTGCTGTCCCGCAAGGACGGCCGGATCAATTCAGGTGCGCAGCTTGCCGGCATCGTCGGCGGACTGATGATTTCAATCGGCGTGATACGATCGGTCTGCTCATTTTTCGACATTGGCGGTGGCGTATCCTTCGTCGAATTCAATCCGCTGCAGGCGGCCCTGCTGATCGTCCTCGTATTTCTGTCGATGGCCTGGAATTTCGGTTTCCTGCTGATGGCGATCGACCGGCTGCGCAACGAGGTCGCCGATCTCGCGCTGGTGGACGATCTGACGGGCGTCGCCAACCGGCGGCAATTGCTGCGGCGTCTGGAAGACGCCTGCGCGATGTCGCAACGGAGCGGCGGGCCCTTCACTCTCCTCGTGATCGACCTCGACGGCTTCAAGCAGATCAACGATACCCACGGTCATGCCGCCGGCGATGCCTGTCTCCAGCACTTCAGCCTGATGGCGCAGACGCAATTGCGGTCCGGCGATCTGCTGGCGCGGACCGGCGGCGACGAATTCTGCGTCGTGCTGCCTTCGACGACGCTGCACGACGGGGCGATGATTGCGCGCCGCGTGCTGGCCGCATGTCAGGCGGACGCGGCTGGATGCGTCGGCGACGATGTCCCGATGGCGGCCTCGATCGGCGTGGCGCAGTGGACGCCGGAGATCGGCGCCCATTCGGAGCGTCTGCTGGCCGCAGCCGACCATGCCCTCTACGCCGCCAAGAACGAAGGCAAGAACCGCTACGCGATCTACGACCCGGCGCCGCCGCTCGCTCCGGATTTAACACCGGCGCAGGAGTGGATACGCCAGACCGCCTGACCCCATCCGCTTGGCAAATTCGCCCGCTCGGCAAAAAGGCCGGCGTTGCCGCCGGCCTCCAGATTTCGAGTCGAGTCGACAGAGCCTAGTAAGCAGCTTCCAGCGCCGCCTGCTCCTGCCGCGCGATCGTGGTCTTGACCGCCGACTGCACCTTCTCGAAGGCGCGGACTTCGATCTGGCGCACCCGCTCGCGCGACACGTTGAACTCGGCAGCGAGATCTTCCAGCGTCATCGGCTCATCGGCGAGCCGGCGCGCTTCAAAGATACGCCGCTCGCGCGGGTTGAGCACGCCCATCGCGCCGGTCAGCGCACGATGGCGATGATCGAACTCCTCGTGCTCGGCCATGATGGTTTCCTGGTTGGGCGAGGTGTCGACCAGCCAGTCCTGCCATTCGCCGGCCTCGCCGTCGTCGCGGATCGGCGCGTTCAGCGATGCGTCGCCGCCAAGACGGCGATTCATCTCCACAACGTCCTGATTCGTGACGCCGAGGCGCTTGGCGATCAACTGCACCTGATCGGGGCGCAGATCGCCTTCGTCCAGCGCGGAGATCTTGCTCTTCGCCTTGCGCAGGTTGAAGAACAGCTTCTTCTGGTTCGCGGTGGTGCCCATCTTCACGAGCGACCACGAACGAAGAATGTACTCTTGTATCGACGCCTTGATCCACCACATGGCGTAGGTGGCGAGGCGAAAACCCTTCTCGGGCTCGAACCGCTTCACCGCCTGCATGAGACCCACGTTGCCTTCCGAGACGACCTCGGAGATCGGCAGGCCGTAGCCGCGATAGCCCATGGCGATCTTGGCCACGAGCCGAAGGTGGCTGGTGACAAGGTGATGCGCCGCATCGCGATCGTCATGTTCGCGCCAGCGTTTGGCGAACATGTATTCCTGCTGGGGTTCCAGCATCGGAAACTTGCGAATTTCGGCGAGGTAATGGGAAAGGCCGGACTCTCCGTTGAGAACCGGCATGGTGGCTGTACGGGCCATTGTAGCGCCCTCCAGTGGTTCAGGCTCCCGACAGCGGCGAGCCAGGCAGATGGTCGCTTTGTTAAAGCCGACCGCGCTGCGATGTTCCGCGTTGGATATTCAACGCAGGTGCAACATACACCGGATTGAGCGGAAAAGGGAAGAACAAATAGGGGTCACGATCCCGTGACGCTGATATAACCTTCTGTCATAGCTGACGTTTTCCAAAATGCTGCGTCATTCCGCCGCCTCCAGCAGCCGCTTCAGCAGCAATAAATCCTCCGGCAGAGCCGCTTCCCAATGCAGAATTTCTCCGGTTCGGGGATGTTCGATCGCGAGGAGCCAGGCGTGCAGGGCCTGACGGCCTAGCCCATCGAGGGCCGCCCGGGTCCGGGGGCCGAGCTGGCTCGCCTTGGTCTTGAAGTGCGGACCATAGACCGCGTCACCCATCAGAGGGTGGCCGGCATGGGCGAGATGCACCCGGATCTGATGGGTGCGCCCGGTCTCGAGCTGACAGGCGACGAGGACGGCGACCGGCTTGCCGCTCCGGCTGTTGAACGTCTCCTGCACCTCCCAATGGGTGATGGCCTCGCGGCCGCCTTCGCGCACCGCCATTTTCTCCCGCGCGTGGGGATGGCGATCGATCGGGGCATCGATGGTGCCCTGCCGCCGTGTTGGAACGCCCCACGCGAATGCCATGTAGCCGCGCCGCAGCGCGCCGGTCCGGCCATGATCGGCGAACTGCGCGCTCAGCGATTGATGGGCCGCATCGTTCTTGGCCGCGACCATCAGGCCGGTGGTGTCCTTGTCGAGCCGATGCACGATGCCGGGCCGCCGGACGCCGCCGATCCCGGAGAGACTGGCGCCACAGTGCGCGATCAGCGCGTTGACCAGCGTCCCGGTTTCGTGACCCGCCGCGGGATGGACGACAAGTCCCTTCGGCTTGTTGATGACGATCAGGTCGTCATCCTCGTAGACGATATCGAGCGCGATGGCCTCGCCTTCCGGTTCGGCCGGGCGCGCCGGCGGCACGTCGATTGTGATCGTATCCCCCGCGGCGACATGATATGCGGGGTCGCGAACCGGGGCCGGATCGTCCGAGGCCTTCGCCGCACGCCCTTTTGCGGCAGAGGCTCGAACAAGCACCTGGCCCGCGAGAATCAGCGACTTGAGCCGCGATCGCGACAGTTCTGGACTATGAACCGCGAGGACGCGGTCAAGGCGCGCCGATCCCTCGCCGCCGGTGACCACGACCTCCAGCCTTTGACCGCCATCCGGCGACGCCCCATCAGGAGCAGAACCTAGCATGACCGAGCCTCTTAACCCTGATCCGACGCCCGAACAGGCCGCGCTGTTCGCGCGCGTGCGGCGGATGATGTTGATCGCGGGTCTGACGACGGCGCTTGCCGTGTGCGCCGTCCTGATCGCCATCGGCTATCGCCTTTTCCGCGCCGAGGGAAGCAGGCCGGCCGCCGACGTTACCGCGATGCTGCCGAAGGGCGCCCGCATCACCGCGACCGCGGTGGCCGGCGACCGCATCGTCGTCACCCTCGATGCCGCCGGTTCCGTCCGGATCGAAACCTTCGACCTGCAGACGCTGAAGCCCGCGGGCACGCTGAGGTTCGCCAGCGAACCCTGACCCCCGATCCGGGACGGCATCTTGCGGTGCGGTGATTTCGAGGCTATTGCCTGTGCCGTACGCTCCCTTCGTCTAGCGGTTAGGACGCGGCCCTCTCAAGGCTGAAACAGGGGTTCGATTCCCCTAGGGAGCGCCATGCGCGCTCATCGCGTTTGATTTCCTTCGTCTTTTTCCTCGAATTGTCCCGCTTGATGTTTCGGTGGGACAAAATGCGTTCGGGGTTTGATCCCGCCGCCACACCCGGCATCATCTTCTCCATCGCGGAGTCTGCCATCTTCCGCTTCCGTGCCGCCTAAGTGTATCGCTCGACTTCCTCAAGCGTCTGGGGCAGGGAGTTCGCTGCGCTTCGTGCAACGGAAAATGGCCGGGACAAGTCCGGCCATGACGAATGTTGCACCTATCTTCGCAATCGCGGGTCTGCGGAGCGGCACATCGCGCCGCACCGCGCCCGGGATGACGGGTAAGTCAGTCTGGCCGACTTGCCGATTGCGTGTGGTCGGTGTTCATGCCGAGACGCAAGCGCATGCGCAGCACGCATTCTTCGCAAGACTCTACGACGCGGCCGACGCCTTCAGTTCACCGTTCGCCTTCATCTCGCGATAAAGCCAGCCCGGCGCGGCGTCAAAGCCGTTCGGCCAGACCAGCGCGCCATCCTCGACGAAGGCCTGTCCGAAGAAAGCCGGATCGTGCAGCGGCTCGACCATTGGCCCGCTCTCGCCACACAGGTTCGCGAAATCGTGCTCACCCACGGTGCCGTCGCTGAACGACACCCGCAGGCGATGGTCTCCGCACCATTCGATTTTCGCGATCTTGATCATTCGTCGAGGCCCGCCACTCGGATCAGGGGCTCGCGTCGCCGCGCGCGCTCCCAATTATCGTCCAACTCGCGCCGATGGCCAGAGTCCACTCGCTGACCAGCCGCGCTGCGTTGACGGGCAAATGCCCCGTCAATGACGTCGCCGGTCGCTATCGCGACATTGGCTTCATGACCGCCATAGCTTACGAACACATGCGGCGGCGGACGATCGTTGAAGAACATGCGGATCGCGATGCCGTAGAAATATGCGATCGTCGGCATCGCGGTCTCACCTAGTTATCGAGGAACGAGCGCAACTTCCTCGACCTTGACGGATGCTTCAATTTCCGCAGCGCCTTGGCCTCGATCTGGCGGATGCGTTCGCGCGTCACCGAGAACTGCTGGCCGACTTCCTCCAGCGTGTGGTCGGTGTTCATGCCGATGCCGAAGCGCATGCGCAGCACGCGCTCTTCGCGCGGGGTGAGCGAGGCCAGCACGCGCGTGGTCGTCTCGCGAAGGTTGGACTGGATCGCGGCGTCGATCGGCAGCACCGCGTTCTTGTCCTCGATGAAATCGCCGAGGTGCGAGTCTTCCTCGTCGCCCACCGGCGTCTCCAGCGACAGCGGCTCCTTCGCGATCTTCAGAACCTTGCGCACCTTCTCAAGCGGCATGCCGAGCTTTTCGGCCAGTTCCTCCGGCGTCGGCTCGCGGCCGATCTCGTTCAGCATCTGGCGCGAGGTGCGCACGATCTTGTTGATGGTCTCGATCATGTGCACGGGGATGCGGATGGTGCGCGCCTGGTCCGCGATCGAGCGCGTGATCGCCTGCCGGATCCACCACGTCGCGTAGGTCGAGAACTTGTAGCCGCGGCGATACTCGAACTTGTCGACCGCCTTCATCAGGCCGATGTTGCCTTCCTGAATGAGGTCCAAAAACTGAAGGCCCCGGTTGGTGTATTTCTTGGCGATGGAGATGACGAGGCGCAGGTTCGCCTCCACCATTTCCTTCTTGGCCTGCCGCGCCTCGCGCTCGCCCTTCTGCACGCCGTGCACGATCTTGCGGAATTCGCCGATCTCGAGCCCGGTCAGCGCCGCGAGCTGCTGGATTTCGCCGCGCAACTCCTTGATGCGGTCCTTCTCGTGGCTGACGAAATTCTTCCAGCCTTTTGCGGAGAGTTTCGAGACGCGGTTGATCCACTTCGGATCGAGCTCCGAGCCCTGATAGTTCTTCAGGAAATCCTCGCGCGCGACGCCGTGGCTGTCGCCCAGACGCAGCAGGCGGCCCTCGAACGAGACCAGCTTCTTGTTGATGTCGTAAAGCTGCTCGACCAGGCTGTCGATGCGCGCCTGATTGAGGCGCAGCGACTTCACCTCGACGATGATCTCGTCCTTCAGCTTCTTGTACTTGCGCTCCTGCGACGGCGTGAGCTGCTCGCTCTGGAGCTGGTTGGCGATATCGGCTTCCTGCAGGCGGCGCAGCTTCTTGTAAGAGTCGGCGATCTTGTCGAAGGTCTCGACCACCTTCGGCTTCAGTTCGGCCTCGATCGCGGCGAGCGACATCTGGTTCTCGAAGTCGTCGTCCTCGTCGCCTTCGGCGGCGGACTCGGACGGATTCTTCTCGTCGCCGTCACCGGCGTCCGCCGGCGCGCCGCGCGCGGGTGCCGCGCGGAACGGCGTTGCCGACGGCGGGGCCGCGGGCGGCGCGGTCACCGTGGCGCCGCCGGCCGCGGCGTCGCCCGCGGACGCGCCATCGGTCCCGGCCGGGCCGCCGATCAGCGCCGGGTTCATGTTGTTCTTGGCGTCGGGGCCGGCATAGGTGGCCTCGAGGTCGATGATGTCGCGCAGGAAGATCTTTCCTTCGTTCAGCTCGTCGCGCCAGATGATGATGGCCTGAAAGGTCAGCGGGCTTTCGCAGAGCCCTGCGATCATCGCCTCGCGGCCGGCCTCGATGCGCTTGGCGATGGCGATTTCGCCCTCGCGCGACAACAGCTCCACGGTGCCCATCTCGCGCAGGTACATGCGCACGGGATCGTCGGTGCGTTCGCCCGGCTCCGACTTCTTGACTTCGGTGACGGCCTTCGAGGTGACTTCGACCAGTTCGTTGTCGGTCTCGTCGTCGGCCTCGTCCTTGGACTCCTCCTCGGCATCGTCGTCGGACTCCGAGACGTTGATGCCCATGTCCGAGAGCATCGACATGATGTCCTCGATCTGCTCCGGCGAGGTGGTGTCGGACGGCAGCACTTCATTGAGCTGGTCGAAGGTGACGAAGCCGCGCTTCTTCGCCTGCTTGATCATCTTCTTGACGGCGGCGTCGCTGAGGTCGAGCAGCGGCGACGGCGCATCGGGAGCATCCTTCTCGGGGGCGTCCGCTGCCTTGTCGTCTTTTTCCTTGTCCTTGACCTGCAGCGTCTTTGCCTTGCTCGCCATTCACAGCTCCTGAAACGCACTCATGCGGGAAGCGCACCCGCTCCGCCTTGAAACCCGCGCCGCGTCCGGCGCTTCCGAATTTGCGCTGCATGCAGCGCCTTGAATTACACCGTTTACGACGCGCAAAGGGCGGCGCAAACGTCTCGCCACCCCGTCAACCTTCACTTCGAATGATCGGTCTCGCGTCGGATGTATTGGCCTTTAAGCCTCTAACTTTCGATTAACCCTGTTTTTGCAGCCAAACCATGGGTTTGGCGAGTCTTTTCACGATTCCGGGCGCCGCCGTCCCGTATCATTTCGTTTCAGACGCTCCGCTGGAACCGGCCGGACGATTCCCCAAAACCCTCGATCAGCGCCTCGGTGCCGTCCACTTCCGACAGCCGCGCCTTGACGTCGCGCAGCCAGCCCAGATGCGCGTCGCTCGGCTCGTCGCCCAGCGCCAGTTCGGCATCCTTCAATTCCCTAAGTAAGGAGTGCCACTGGCGATGCAAGGCGATCAGTTGATGCCAGGTGGCGAGCACGTCGTCGCGTGCCGCGCCCGCTTGCGCGCCCCACACCGCCGAGGTCGTGATCGACCGCTCAATCCGTTGAATTTGCTCGCTATATCCGTTTTTTTCGAGCCAGTCGGCAACTCGGGCCCGCTCGGCATCCTCGTCGTCCGTCGGACCGTATTGGGCAAACCCCGCCAGAATCCCCGCCCGCAGCTTGATGGCATCGGGATGCGCCAGCTCCAGCGCGGCGACTTCCTCGAGGTGGTCGTGCAGCAGCCAGGGGTGATGGATCAGGATTTGCAGGATCAGTGCCTCCCGGCGCGACATCACGCTGCGCTGGCCGCGCATGATCGGGGAGTTGGCCAGATGGGGACTGACCGCCTGATACGGCCCGCGGGGCAGGCTCGATCCTGGGGCCGGCCCCGGCCGGGCGCCGCCCCGGCTGCCCGCCGAAAAGGCGGCGCGTGGCTGAAACCGCCGGCCTGATTCGGTCCCGAACCCGCCCCGGCCGTAGCCACCGCGGGCCTGTTGCGGCGCGAACGTACGCTGCAGCCGCTCGGCCAGATCCTGCCGGTAGTAGCGCCGCACGACGTCGTCGCGCACGGCATTGGCGAGTTCGTTGATGCGCGCCTCCAGCGCCGCGCGGCGCTCCGGCGTCGCAAAGCTGCCGCCCTCGATTTCGCGCGACCAGATCATATCCGACAGCGAGCGCGCGGCGCCGATCACCTCCTCGATCGCGGCGCGGCCGCCGGAGCGCGCGAGGTCGTCGGGATCCTGTCCTTCCGGCATCAAAGCGAAACGCAAACTTTTTCCGGGTTTCAGATGCGGCAACGCCAGATCGGCGGCGCGGTACGCGGCCTTGCGCCCCGCGCTGTCGCCGTCGAAGCAGAGGATCGGCTCGTCCGTCATCTTCCAGAGCAGTTGAAGCTGATCTTCGGTCAGCGCGGTGCCGAGCGGCGCCACGCTTCCGGCAAATCCCGTCGTCGCGAGCGCGATGACGTCGACATAGCCTTCCGCGACGATGAGTTGCGCGCCGTCGTGCACGGCCTGCCGCGCGGCGGCGATGTTGTAGAGATTGTGCCCCTTGTGAAACAGCGGCGTCTCCGGCGAATTGAGATATTTTGCCGGCGCATCCTTCTGCAGCGCGCGGCCGCCGAAGGCGATGACGCGGTTACGCGCATCCGCGATCGGAAACATCACGCGGTCGCGGAAGCGGTCGTAGGGCACGGGAATGTCGTCGCCGTGAACCAGCAGTCCCGCCTCGTTCATGTCCTCGACCGATACGCCCTGCGCCCCGAGATATTCTTTCAGCGCGAAGCGTTCGGCGGGCGCATAGCCCATGCGGAACTGAACCTGCGTCGCGGGCGAGATGCTGCGATCGGCGAGATAGCCGCGCGCCTTGGCGCCGCCCCGCGAGGCCAGCGCGTCGATGAAAAACCTTGCCGCCAGTTCCATCACATCGTGCAGCGTGCGGCGGCGCTGCTCATGACGCGCGGCATCGGGCGACGCCGCCGGGATCGGCATGCCGGCCTGCGCGGCCGCGGCCTCCACCGCTTCGACAAAGCCGAGGCCTTCGGTCTCCATGATGAAATCGAAGATGTTGCCGTGCTTGCCGCTGGCGAAGCAGTGATAGAAGCCCTTCTGGTCGTTGACCGTGAAGGACGGCGTCTTTTCCTGCTTGAACGGCGACAGGCCTTTGAACTCGCGCCCTGCCCGCTTCAATTTCACGCGCCGTCCCACGACTTCCGAAACCGGAAGCCGGGCACGCAGTTCCTCAAGAAATTCGGGCGTGAAGCGCATGGACTCGCCAGGAGGTTTGTCAACCGATCATTCATATAGGGTCTCAACGCCCCTCCCCCAACTCGCCGCCGATTGTCTCCGTTATTCACAGGCCCGGCGCGGTAAAAGGTCAGCCGGAAGGGCCAAACCGTCCCGATTGAATCCGCGGCAGTTTTTCGACCGGCCAGTTGTAGAGGTAGGTCCAGGCTTCAGCCGCACCGCCCTCCGCGCGTGTGATCGGCAAGACCCGCCTGACATATTCCGTCGGCTCGGCAAAACCCTCGCCGCAGGCCTCGTACATGTCGAATTCCCGCAGCAGCGGTTCGGGCTCGCGCAGGCGGTAGAGTTCGCCGTGCACCAGATCGGCCGGCTCGTGCGAGAGCACCAGCCCCGGATAATGCCGGATGAGATGCAGCCGGCCCCGGCAGCGCGCTTCACCCTCGAATGCCGCGTTCGACGACAGCAGCCGCGACATCGGGTGGTCGTAACCGCGCATCAGCGTGCCGTAGACGAAGAGAAGATCGAGCATTGCCGTTCCAATGTTACGCCTGGGTGCGCCTCGCGCCGCCCGCGTCTCTTGTTGGGAGAGCGCATTGCCGAGGTCAAGCGGCGTGGAAGCCTGCTGGCCGAATCCGCGCCATTGGCTATAGACAGTCATGTTTCTCAACGCCAACGCAGCTCCGCAGCATGACCGACCTGATCCTCGCCGAACCGCCCGTCATCGAGCGCAACGCTTTCGGCGCCTCGCCATTCCTGCTGACCTGCGATCATTACGGGAAGCTGATACCGGATGAACTCGGCGGCCTCGGCTTGCCCGAGAGCGAACTCACGCGGCACATCGCGTGGGATATCGGCATCGCCGGCGTCGCCGAACGGATGTCGCAGGCGCTCGGCGCGCACCTGATCGCGCAGCGTTATTCCCGGCTGGTGATCGACTGCAACCGTCCGCCCGCCGTCGCAAGCTCGATTCCGAGATTGAGCGAAGCCACGGTCGTTCCCGGCAACGAGGGGATTTCACAGGATGAGGCGAATGCGCGCCGGCGCGCGATCTTCGACCCCTATCATCGCAGGATCGACGAGGCGATCGACCAGCGGCTGGCGCGGGGCCGTCCTACGGTTCTGATGTCGCTACATAGTTTCACACCGGTCTATGCCGGGATCGCACGGCCCTGGCACATCGGCACGCTTTATCACCGCGACAGGATGGTGGCCCCGCTGCTGCTGAAACTGTTGCGCGCCGAGGGCGATCTCGTCGTCGGCGATAACGAGCCTTATGCGGTGAGCGATCTGACCGACTACACCATTCCCGTCCATGGCGAGGCCCGCGGGCTGATGAACACCGGCATCGAGATCCGGCAGGATCTGATCGCGGACGCCGACGGACAGGCGCGATGGGCGGAACGGCTGACGCGGTTGTTCCGCGACATCGAAGCGACATTGATCGCGCCGCGATCGGCGCATGCGTGAGGATCACGTGACCGCCGCGTAACATGCGACGCCCCAGACCGCGAACGCGATCAACCACAGGAGCCACGCACCGCCGACGCGCGGCTGCGGCAGGCAGGTTCAATCAGCGGGCGCGCGTCAGCGCCAGCCAGATGCCGCCGCCGATCATCAGGCTGCCCGAGATGCGGGAGATCAGTTGCGTGCGCCGCGCCGACATCAACGCCCGCGCCCTCCCCGCCAGCAGCGCGTACAAGCCATCGGTCAGTCCCGCGACGACCATGAAGGTCGCGCCGAGCACGATCACCTGCGGTAACTGAGCGCGCTGCGTGTCGATGAACTGCGGAATGAAGGCGCCGAAGAACACCAGCACCTTGGGATTGCTGAGCAGCACCAGCAATCCTTGCAGGAAGAAACCGCCACGCGGCGGCGGCGGGGGCTCATCGGCTGTGAGGGCTGCCGGAGGCGCGCGCACCAGTTTGATGCCGAGCCAGACCAGATAGGCTGCGCCTGCGAACCGCGCCCGGTCGAACCAGTAGCCCATGGTCGCCATCAGCGTGGTCAGGCCGACCGCAACGATGCCTATCGTAATCGCGAGCCCGACCTGCGCGCCGGCGATGTTGATGAGCGCGGCGCGGGTGCCGTGGCGCAGCCCGTTGGCGATCACCATGGTCACGATCGGACCGGGGAGCAGCGCCAGCGCGATGCAGGCGGCGACAAAGGCAAGATAGAGATGGAGGGACATGGCGAAGCACCCTTGAAACGCGATCCCGCCACTATGCACGATTGAACCTGGCCCGAAAACATCCATCGCTGAATTGTCGAGCAACCGCTGCGCATGCCGGCGCTGAAAAAACTCGAAATCGCCGCGGCCCTGGTGCGCGTCATGCAAAGCCCCCCGAAGGTTGTGTCCAACTTTCGGGGGGCAGTTCAAAATCCGGGGCCTTTTTCATCCCGCGTGGAAACGCGCTCGTGGATGCCGTCTACAATCGCCCCATCAGGAGCAGGATCACCAGAATGACGATGACGAGTCCGAGACCGCCGCCGCCGTAATAGCCCGTCCCGTAAAACGGTCCGCCGCCGATGCCGCTGAAGCCGCCCAGCAACGCGACGACGAGAATAATAAGAATGATTGTGCCGATGCTCATGTCGTTCCTCGCTTCGACTCAGCGGTGCATGAAAATGGCGAGAAGAATGATGAGCGGGATCGGAATCCCGATCAGCCAAAGAAGAACTCCACGTCCAAAGCCCATAGTCGCCTCCTGTTTGCTGGAGCGACAACGCCGTGCTTTCGGCGTCGTTCCAGCCCAGGAACCAAACTATTTCTTTGACGATCGCGGGAACGAATTCAGCCGAACGCGCGTAGGCCTCGCTTCAGGTTGCGGTCCTCGCGTGTATCGACGTGCGGCAGTACGGGGCGCGAACGGTTCTTCTCTCGCCCCTTATGGGAGAGGAAGCGCTAGCCCGTCAGCGCGGCCTTCACCAACCCCGAAGCCTTGCCGAAATCCATCTGTCCCGCGTGCTTCGCCTTCAGGGCCGCTATCACCTTACCCATGTCCTTGATGCCGGCCGCGCCGGTATCCTTGATGGTGGCGGCGATGGCGGCCTTGACGTCGTCATCGGACATCTGCTGCGGCAGATAGGCGGAAATGACCAGAATTTCCGCGCGTTCCTGCGCGGCCAGTTCCTCGCGCCCGCCCTTCTCGTAAAGTTCGACCGACTCCTGCCGCTGCTTGATCATCTTCTGAAAGACGCCGAGCAGATCGCTGTCCGACAGCGGCGGCTTGCCCTGCCCGCGCGCCTCGATGTCGGCATTCTTGATGGTGGAATTGACCATGCGCAGCGTGGAAAGTTTGCGCTCGTCCTTGGCCTTCATCGCATCCTTGACGGCGTTGTTGATGTCGTCGCGCAGCATGGTGGATCCTTTCCCGTGCAAGCGTTCGCTTCGTTGAAACGATGTGTCAAACGATGTGTCATACGCGGGCTTGACCCGCGTATCCATCTTCTTCTCGAGATGGACGGCCGGATCAAGTCCGGCCATAGCGCCGACCCTTTATGACGCCGCCCCTTTCAAAACCTGCATCCGCATCCATTCGGTCAACGCGGCGGCGGTCGCCTCCGGCCGTTCCGCCTGCGGACAATGGCCGCAATCGGACAGGATCACGAGTTTCGCGCCCGCGATGCCGTCGGCCATCTCCTTCGACAGGCTGTTGGGGATGAGCCGGTCGTCATCGCCCGACAGAACGAGCGTCGGACACCTGATGGTGGCCATCGTCGGCCGCGAATCGACGCGCCCGATGATCGCGGTCTGGTTGTTGAAGAAACCTTCGGCGCCGACGTCGTCACCCATGTCGTGGATCAGCTTGCGGATCGCGGCATCGCCGCCGCGCGCATGGTGCACCAGCAGCGGAAACTGCTCGTCCAGCACCTCATGAAACGCACCCGCCTTCGCGCGCGCCATCAGGCCGCGGCGGCGCGCGGCGATCTCAGGCGTATCCGGCCGCGCCTGGGTATTGACGAGTGCCAGCCGGGCCACCCGGTCGGGCGCCTGCCGCATGATCTCGAAAGCGATGTAGCCACCCATGGAATGGCCGGCGAGCGCGAAACGCGGCGGCGCTTCCGCCAAAATCCGCCGGGCGATCGCCCCCATCGTATCGTCGCGGATATGGTTGGCGACCGTAACCGGACCGAACCGCCACAACGGACCGATCACCGGCTCGTAGATTCGCGGCGAGCTTCCAAGGCCCGGAATCAGCAACACCGGCATGCGATCCAACATGAGCGCCCCCTCAAACGGCTGAATTTTCATAAAATTTCGTCGCGCCGCGATGCCACAGATTAAAATTCCGGGGACCGCTGTCAAATCGTCGAAGGCGGTGGGAATTCTCCTCTCACGGCTTTGACGCGGCGCGGTGGCGGGTCTATGTCATGCACTCATGACCACATCAGAAAACGCTTCAGCCTGGCCGGACCTCAAGCCGACCGCGCTTCTCGTGCTGGCCGACGGCACCGTGCTCGAAGGATTTGGCCTCGGCGCGGAAGGACAAGCAGTCGGCGAAGTCTGCTTCAACACCGCGATGACCGGCTACGAGGAAATCCTCACCGATCCTTCCTATGCCGGCCAGCTCATCACCTTCACCTTTCCGCACATCGGCAACGTCGGCACCAACGACGAGGACATCGAGACGGTGAACATGGCGGCGACGCCGGGCGCGCGCGGGGTGATCCTGCGCGGCGCCATCACCGATCCCTCGAACTATCGCGCGGCGAAGCATCTCGACGCATGGCTGAGGGCGCGCGGCATCGTCGGCATCAGCGGAATCGACACCCGCGCTCTGACCGCGCTGATCCGCGGCAAGGGCATGCCGAACGCCGTGCTCGCGCACGCGAAGAGCGGCCGGTTCGATCTTCACGGACTGAAGGAAGAGGCGCGCGAGTGGCCCGGCCTCGAGGGCATGGACCTCGTGCCGATGGTCACGTCCGCGCAACGCTACACCTGGGACGAAACGCCGTGGGCGTGGGACAAGGGATTTGGCCGGCAGGACACGCCTGAATTCAACATCGTCGCGGTCGACTACGGCATCAAGCGCAACATCCTGCGCCTGCTCGCCGGCGAAGGCTGCAAGGTCACCGTCGTGCCCGCGACCACCTCCGCGGAAGACATTCTGGCGATGAAACCGGACGGCGTGTTCCTCTCCAACGGTCCCGGCGATCCGGCCGAAACCGGCAAGTATGCGGTGCCGGTGATCCAGAAGGTGATCGAGTCCGGCACGCCGACCTTCGGCATTTGTTTGGGCCACCAGATGCTCGGCCTCGCGGTCGGCGCGAAAACCAAGAAGATGCATCAGGGCCATCACGGCGCCAATCATCCCGTGAAGGACGAAACCACCGGCAAGGTCGAGATCACCTCGATGAACCACGGCTTTGCCGTGGACGAGGCGACGCTGCCGAAGGGCGCCAAGCAGACCCATATCTCGCTGTTCGACGGCTCCAACTGCGGCATCGAGCTCGAGGGCAAGCCGGTGTTCTCGGTGCAGTACCACCCGGAAGCCTCGCCCGGCCCCCGCGACTCGCACTACCTGTTCAAGCGCTTCGCGGATTTGATGCGCGAGAAGAAGCGGGCGTGACCGCGGAGCTCCAGTCCTCGTCGTTATTCGGCCTCACGCCGGCCGACGTGCTGGCCTCCATGAGCGGCCTGGATTTCCTGCAAAAAATGTTTTCAGGCGAACTGCCGCACGCCACGATGATGCAGCAGGTCGGCTTCACGCGCGGCAGCGCCGAACCCGGTTTCGTGGTATTTCAGGCGATGCCCGGACCGCAGCATTATAACCCGATCGGCAGCGTGCATGGCGGTTTCGCGGCGACGCTGCTGGATTCGGCGATGGGCTGCGCGGTGCAGTCGATGCTTCCCGCAGGGAGCGGCTACACCACACTCGAATTCAAGGTGTCGCTGATCCGGGCCATCACCACGGATACCGGTGAGGTCCGCGCCGAGGGCCGCGCACTCAATGTCGGGCGCCGCGTCGGCACCGCGGAAGGCCGCCTGCTCGACGCCAAAGGCAGGTTACTGGCCCATGCCAGCACCACCTGCCTCGTCTTCGAATTCCCCAAAGCCGCGCTACGCGGAACGTAACGCATCGAGGGCCGTTAAATCCTTTCCATTTGGAGGATTATCATGTCGCCGGTTCGCGACGACATCGAACCACGCACGTTCGTATTCGAGGATGACGGCCTCATTCCCAACAGCGTGCCGCCGCTCGTGCTCTCTCGCGACACGATCGATACGCTGAGTGACGATCCGGACAGCGCGATCGAACGCGAGTTCAGCCGCAACGGCCGGGGCGGACTGTGGCGCAACGGGATCTACGACTATCGGCACGACCACACTCGGGCGCGACGGCGGGTTGATCGCTCTCTGGAAATCAGGCGCGGCGCGTTAGTCGGCGATCCCCGCGTCCGGAGGATCGATGCCGAGCGCGGTCGCAAGCGCGATCAGATGATCCTGCTCCTCAAGAAGAATGCCGCGCAGACTCTCGGCAATCGCAAATTCGTTCAGTTCCTCCGCCTGCCGCACCCGGCGCCGATACTGGCGAATCGTTTCCTTCTCATTCGCCAGATCGAACTTCAGCATGTCCTCCGCCTTCTCCGAGGTCTTGACCGGCTTTGGCGTCACCGACGGCATGCCGCCGAGATAGTCGATATGGTTGGCGACCTTGAGCGCATGCGCAAGCTCCTCACCGGCGTGAACCGCCAGTTCGTCCGCGATGTTCATGTATTCCGCGCCCTTCAACACCTGCGAATAGTTCACATAGGCGATGATCGCCTGATATTCGCGCGACAAATCCTCATTGAGGCCGTCGAGGAGATCCTTGCGGGTGACTTTCGATGCGTTGGACTTTGACATGACTTCTCCTGTCGTGATCGGTTGCTCAAATGACGGGATTTGCGGGAATGAACCGGCACGGCCGCTCTCCGCGACGGGCCCGCGGGAACGGAAGGGGCGCGCCCGTAAGGTTTGAAAAGCCAGAACCATCCTCCCGGCATGTCGGCATGCCGGCCTCATTCAGCAAACTCTGTCAAAACGCCCCGCCTGCCGGTGGAATTCGCTTTCCACCGTTCGGCAAAGCCCTCTACATCCATCCAACGCGCGGGTATAAAACCGGTTCCACTCAAGGGAACAAAGATCATCCATGGATGACTGGATCGACTATTACGACTCCACCCATACGATTTACGTCAGCAAACTGCACCGCGACGTCCACTTCGAGGCGATCGCCAGGGACATTGTCGGCTACATCACCTCGCCCGACGCGGTGGTCCTCGACTACGCCTGCGGCGAGGCGCTCTCCGCGACGCGGGTGGCCGAGGCTTGCAGCCGGCTGATCCTCGCCGAACCCGCGCCCGGCGTGCGCGGCCGGCTGGTGGCGCGGTTCGCCCCCAACACGAAAATCCGGGTGCGTTCGCTCGACGAACTCCGTCACGCGGAGGAGAAGTCGGTCGATCTCGCGGTGATGAATTCGGTCGCCCAGTACATGACGCCGGCCGAACTCGATACCGCCTTCGCCGTGATCCGCCGGTTGCTCAAGCCGGCCGGCCGTCTGGTGCTCGGCGATATCCTCCAGCCGCATGTGGGCATGTCGAGCGACGTGATCGCGCTGCTTCGCTTCGCGGCCAAGCATGGCTTCGTGAAGGATGCGCTGTGGGGGCTGGCGCGCACCGCGTTGTCCGACTATCGGCAGCTTCGAACCCGGATCGGCCTGCAACACTACAGCGAGGCCGAGATGCTGGCCAAGCTCACCGCCGCCGGATTCACGGCATCGCGGGCATCGGCGAATATCGGCCATAACCCGTCCCGCATGACATTCGTCGCGTATCACGCCTTCGAGCGCCCGGCGCGAGACGTGGATGCCGTGAAATAACGCGCCTGACCGCAGACTCCGGTTAAGGTTAAACCGCGTTAAGAGTGGCTTACCGTCGTCAATTGTTGCGAAATATTGCTCACGGCCCGGTGGCGGAAGTCTTACGCGGGAGCTGTGCAAAGCTTTTTATCCTGGTTCAAATCCAGGCTGGGCCTCCAAACTTTTTTCTCCTCACAACATCTCCAACGCCGCGAGTCCTGAAGCCGGCGCAGCAGGACATCCCTTGCGCTTGCCCGCGCGCACAAATGACAACGGCCGCAGATGACTGCGGCCGTGCTTTTTGATTGGAGCGGATTCGATGAATCGAACATCGGTCTGCGGCCTGGAAGCCGCGGCTTTGCCACTAAGCTAAACCCGCGTGAGGAACAGCTAACACATCCCCGCCCGCACATGCGTCGAAGTTACGGTTAAGGTTACATTGCACGATGGCGGCGCTCGGTTCGGCCCGCGCGCGCCGGCGGCGTTCAAGGCGCTTGATTTTTAGTCGTCCATGCGAACGAGCGTGACCTCGAACGGCACATCCGGAACCTGACGGGAGAAACCCGTCGCCGACACGATCTTGCCGGACGGCGACTTGCCGGAGACGGTAATTTCCACATCGTCGACCCCGAAGACGGCAGGTGCGGCTTCCGAATGGCGCCATGTCCGGATCGTCGCGGCAACATTTTCGCCGTCGTCGACGTAGGCCCCCTCGTAGGACAGGGCAATATCGCCACCTGAAATCCTGCCGTCGGCAATTGTCACAACGCCGGAACCCTCGCCTAGCGGCGTTCTGAACCACGAAGAATATCTGCCGTTTTTCAGCATCGGACCGGCCTGGATCGTTGCAGGGACGCCCAGAATTGCCGCAAGAAGTTAACCCTCGGCTACTTCGATGCGGCCGATACGCCGGCGAGGAAAGTTCCAGCTTTCGGGACGGCCGCGCAGGTTCGGCTGGCCGCCGGAACACCTCGGGCGGCAAAGCGGAAAATGCTCGAAATTGCCGGTTGATGGGCCCCTTAAAATCCTTTCCCGGCTCCGGAATCTGGTCTAAAGACACCCCGCGCGCGACGATCGCGCTCTTGCTCAAGGGACGCGCGGCTGCGCGCCCTTTTTTTGTGCCCAGTTGTCAGCCTCGGGACTTAATGCCTAAACGCACCGACATATCGACCATCCTCATCATTGGCGCCGGCCCCATCGTTATCGGCCAGGCCTGCGAATTCGACTATTCCGGCACCCAGGCGGTGAAGGCCCTGAAGGAAGAGGGCTACCGGGTCGTCCTGGTCAATTCCAACCCGGCGACGATCATGACCGATCCGGAGCTGGCCGACGCCACCTATATCGAGCCGATCACGCCGGAAATCGTCGGCAAGATCATCGAGAAGGAACGCTACGCCGTTCCCGGCGGGTTCGCGCTGCTGCCGACCATGGGCGGCCAGACCGCGCTGAATTGCGCGCTGTCCTTGCGTCAGCAGGGCACGCTCGATCGGTTCGACGTCGAGATGATCGGCGCCACCGCCGACGCCATCGACAAAGCCGAGGACCGGCAACTGTTCCGCGAGGCCATGACCAGGATCGGCCTCGAGACGCCGAAGTCGCGGCTCGCCAACGCCTCGGCGCTGAAGAAGCAGTATCGCGAGAAGTATCTCGAAGAGAAAGCCAGGCTGTCCGGCGATGCGCTCGCCGAACATGAGCGTCAGTGGACGCTCGGAGAAAACGAGCGCCGCAAACGCTATCAGGAAGCCGCGCTCGGCGAAGCGCTGATGGCGCTGTCCGAAATCGGACTGCCCGCGATCATCCGCCCCTCGTTCACCATGGGCGGCACCGGCGGCGGCATCGCCTACAACAAGGAAGAATATCTCGACATCATCGAGCGCGGGCTCGACGCCTCGCCCACCAACGAGGTGCTGATCGAAGAAAGCGTGCTCGGCTGGAAAGAGTACGAGATGGAGGTGGTCCGCGACAAGAAGGACAACTGCATCATCATCTGCTCGATCGAGAACCTCGATCCGATGGGCGTGCACACCGGCGACTCCATTACCGTGGCGCCCGCGCTGACGCTGACCGACAAGGAATACCAGATCATGCGCGACGCATCGCTTAGCGTGCTGCGCGAGATCGGCGTCGAGACCGGCGGCTCCAACGTGCAGTTCGGCGTCAACCCGGCCGACGGCCGCATGGTGGTGATCGAGATGAACCCGCGCGTGTCGCGGTCCTCGGCGCTCGCCTCGAAGGCGACAGGTTTCCCGATCGCAAAGGTCGCGGCGAAGCTCGCGGTCGGCTACACGCTCGACGAAATCGCCAACGACATCACGGGCGGCGCGACCCCGGCTTCGTTCGAGCCGACGATCGATTACGTCGTCACCAAGATTCCAAGGTTTGCATTCGAGAAATTCCCCGGCGCCAGCCAGACCCTGACCACCTCGATGAAATCGGTCGGCGAGGTCATGGCGATCGGCCGCACCTTCCAGGAAAGCCTTCAAAAGGCGCTGCGCGGACTCGAGACCGGCCTCACCGGCCTCGACGAGATCGAGATCGAAGGTCTCGGCAAGGACGACGACAAGAACGCGATCCGCGCCGCGTTGGGTACGCCGACGCCGAACCGCCTGCTTCAGGTCGCGCAGGCGATGCGGCTCGGCTGGACCAACGAGGAAATCTTCACCTCCTGCAAGATCGATCCGTGGTTCCTCGCGGAAATGCGCGGCATCGTCGAAATGGAATGCAAGGTTCGCGCCCACGGCCTGCCGGGCAACGCCTTCGGCATGCGCACGCTGAAGGCGATGGGCTTCTCCGATGCCCGGCTCGCGGTGCTGGCGGGCCAGACCGAAGCGGAGGTGAAATCGCTCCGCCGCACCCTCGGGGTGCGGCCGGCCTTCAAGCGGATCGACACTTGCGCGGCGGAATTCGCCTCACCCACCGCCTACATGTATTCGACCTACGAGTCGCCGTTCGCGGGGAATGTCGCCGACGAAAGCGCGCCCACGGACAAGAACAAGGTCGTCATCCTCGGCGGCGGACCCAACCGCATCGGCCAGGGCATCGAGTTCGACTATTGCTGCTGTCATGCCTGCTTCGCGCTGCACGACGCCGGCTACGAGACCATCATGGTCAACTGCAATCCGGAAACGGTGTCGACCGACTACGACACCGCCGACCGGCTCTACTTCGAGCCGCTGACCGCCGAAGACGTGCTGGAGATCATCGACACCGAGCGGCAGAACGGCACGCTGCATGGCGTGATCGTGCAGTTCGGCGGACAGACGCCGCTCAAACTCGCGCGTGCGCTGGAGGCCGCCGACGTGCCGATCCTCGGCACCTCGCCCGACGCCATCGATCTTGCGGAAGATCGCGACCGCTTCAAGCGCATCCTCGACCGGCTGAAGCTGAAGCAGCCGAAGAACGGCATCGCCTATTCGGTCGAGCAGGCGCGGCTTGTCGCCGCCGATCTCGGCCTGCCGCTGGTGGTGCGTCCCTCCTACGTGCTCGGCGGCCGCGCCATGCAGATCATTCGCGAGGAAAGCCAGCTCGGCGATTACCTGCTCGGCACCCTGCCGGAGCTCGTGCCCGGCGACGTCAAGGCGCGCTACCCGAACGACAAGACGGGCCAGATCAACACGGTGCTCGGCACCAATCCGCTGCTGTTCGACCGCTATCTCTCGGACGCGGTCGAGATCGATGTCGACTGCCTCAGCGACGGCAAGGACACTTACGTCGTCGGCATCATGGAGCATATCGAGGAAGCCGGCATCCACTCCGGCGATAGCGCCTGCTCGCTGCCGCCGCGCTCGCTCGACGCCGCGACCATCGCGGAACTCGAGCGGCAGACACGCGAACTGGCGCTGGGCCTCGATGTCGTCGGCCTGATGAACGTGCAGTACGCGATCAAGGACGGCGATATCTACGTGCTGGAAGTCAACCCGCGCGCCTCGCGCACGGTGCCGTTCGTCGCCAAGGTGGTCGGCATTCCCGTCGCAAAAATCGCAGCGCGGATCATGGCCGGCGAGAAGCTGGCCTCCTTCAAGCTCAAGCCGCAGAAGCTCGGCCACGTCGGCGTCAAGGAATCGGTATTCCCCTTCGCCCGCTTCCCCGGCGTCGACACCGTGCTCGGCCCGGAGATGAAATCGACCGGCGAAGTCATGGGCATCGACCGTTCCTTCGAGATCGCCTTCGCCAAAAGCCAGCTCGGCGGCGGTACCCGCGTGCCGCGCAAGGGCACGGTGTTCGTCTCCGTGCGCGAGGCCGACAAGACTCGGATTCTTGACGCGGTGAGGCTTCTCGCCTCGGTCGGCTTCCAGGTGATCGCCACTTCCGGCACCCAGCGTTATCTCGCGGACAACGGCGTGCCGACCGAGAAGATCAACAAGGTGCTGGAAGGCCGTCCGCACATCGTGGACGCGATCACCAACGGCGAGGTGCAACTGGTGTTCAACACCACCGAGGGACCGCAGGCACTGGCGGACAGCCGCTCGCTGCGACGCGCTGCCCTCTTGCATAAAGTCCCCTATTACACCACTCTTTCGGGTGCCGTGGCGGCCGCGCAGGGCATCCGCGCCTATCTGGGCGGAGACCTTGAGGTCCGCACGTTGCAGAGCTATTTTTCCGAAACGTAGGCTGGAATCGGGTTTGTTGGCCGGGTTCCCGGTTTACAAAACCCCAAGACAGCCGGAACCCGCCGGCGATGGGGATGTTCTGTTCCGGCTCAGGCCGGTTCGTAAGCAGCCAGGCAAGGACGGATTTTGCGGCCTTCGAGACGGCCGGAACAGCCGCTTTGCCGCGATGCGGCGTGGCCTTGCGGATGAAGCGAAGGACAAGGTGAGATGGTCGATAAGGTTCCGATGACCCCCGGCGGACATACCGCGCTCGAAGACGAACTGAAGAAGCGCCAGTCGGTGGACCGCCCCCGCATCATCGAGCAGATCGCCGAAGCGCGGTCGCATGGCGACCTGTCGGAAAACGCGGAATATCATGCGGCGAAAGAAGAGCAGTCGCACAACGAGGGCCGGATCGCCGAGCTTGAAGACAAGCTCGCGCGTGCCGACATTATCGACGTCACCAAGCTCTCCGGCGACACCATCATGTTCGGCGCCACCGTCACGCTGATCGACGAGGACACCGACAAGAAGGCGGTATGGCAGATCGTCGGCGAAGCCGAGGCGGACGCCAAGAAGGGGCGTATCTCCATCACCTCGCCGCTGGCGCGCGCCCTGATCGGCAAGAAGAAGGGCTCCTCGGTCGAGGTGGTCGCCCCCGGCGGCGCCAAGGCCTACGAGGTCGCCAAGGTCGAATGGCGCTGACATCTGTCTTTTGTCGCGAATGCATCACAATGGCCGGAATTCATTCCGGCCATTGGTTTTTGAAGCGGATTCTTTCGGCTCGACCCGACGGGAGATCAGGATGCGACACATTGCCCTGATTATCGCGACCGCCCTTTTCGCGGCCATGACGGTGCTGCCCCTCGGCGGCGCCCGCGCCGGGGATACGGTCCTCGCCGCTGACATGGATATCCCGAAGCCGCCAGCGCCGCCGCACGACACCTCGGTGCACAGGGGGCCACCGAATTGCAGCCGGTGGACGGACGACTGCGTGAACTGTACGCGCAGCGCCGACGGTGCCGCGCCGGTCTGTTCCAACATCGGGTTTTCCTGCCAGCCCAAGGCGGTGCGCTGCCTCGATTGAGGACCGACGCAGATCGCCACCGCAATGATGCGGGCCATGCGTCCGGCCGCGCCGCAACGATGCAGCCGCCGCGCGATGCTCACCGGCATGCTGGAATATTTCGACGGTAAAGATGTTGGCATCTGCGGCACCCGGCGACGACGACGGCCGGAGGCATGCTAGTGTCCCGATTCCGAAGTTCGCATGTCCTTGCGGCGACCTTTGATGCGAACTTCGGAATTAAAGGGACACTGGCAAGTTTATGATTCTCGTGTGGTTCAGGTTCAGAAGTCCGCT
>Ga0153956_1000050_pt1 | contig 154197 bp, 128 predicted proteins | sample TSFL040MetaG_FD_104704 | JGI IMG/M metagenome (GOLD analysis project Ga0153956, IMG submission 104704) | Attine ant fungus gardens microbial communities from Florida, USA - TSFL040 MetaG | ecosystem: Host-associated > Fungi > Mycelium > Unclassified | place: USA: Florida, Wekiwa Springs... | reverse complement strand
ACGCTCAGGGATGGTGCTGGCATCGGCCAGCCGGCCAATGACGACGAAGGTAACGGCGGCGTCGGTAATCGCAGGCTGGTCCCAGGCGATCGGACGCAACCGGGCCTTGGCCTCGGCGGTACGCACGGCAATGAAGCGCCAGTTCTGCAGATGGAAGGATGTCGGCGCGGACGTACCGATCCGCACGAGATCACGAATCTGTTCGTCGCTCAGGGTTGCGGCAGGATCGTAGTACTTCGCGGCGCTGCGGCTCAGGATGTTTTCGATAACGGCGTTGGTCATGGTGGTTCTCGTTGAAGTGGTGATCAGGTGCCTCCACTGTAGAACCCCGCCGTGATTTCATCGAGACTACATCTGCTCAAAAAGATGCTCAAAAGGATCAATTTAGATCCTGCATGAAACCGGGTGGCCCCGGTTTCCCATTTCTCGCTGACCCATCCTCCGGCATGTACTGAACGACCGGAATCGCGAACTCCGGGGTGTCACGTCATGCGTCAATTTCCTTCGATCATTTCCGCCAGGACGCTATGGCAGATTAGCGGAGACGATGCCCTGGAATCGGCGCTGTCAGATGCGGAACCTAAAATTGGACGATATCGAACAAGTTCAGGACTTTTGCGTTAACTTCTCGCCCTAAACTGTCGAGGATTTAGCGCTGGGAAGTAACGACTGCATTTTTGTACAGGGGCACTTCGGCACGGTCTATCGGAAAGGAACTAACGTGATACGTGAAAAATTTTCGACCGCGGCTGGTGCCTTGAAGCGCTTCCCCGCGGCGGCCCAGACGCGGCACCAGAAAGTGGCAACCGTGATGGCTGCAGCTTCGTTGGCGTTCATGGCAAGCTGGGTAGCAACTCCGCATCACAACAAGCAAGCTGCGGTGAACTGGCTGGCCGACCTGTGTACGAGTGCGGCTCGTCCTATGTTTTCGTCGCCCCCGGCAGACGAAAACTCCGGCGGAACGGTCAGGCCGGCTACCTCTTCCAGGATACTGTCCTGCGAACCGTTGCCGCATGTCCCCGGCAAGTCGATTACGACACAGCTCGTCGTTTTTCCGCCGCTCGCTTTTAGCGCGGCACACCGCCATCCAGGGTCGGTCACGGCGGTCATTCTCGAGGGCACCATACGTTCGCAACTGGCGGGTACGCCGCCAGCAGACTATCGGGTCGGCGAAACCTTCTTCGAACCACCGGGCACGCTGCATCTGTTCGCTGAAAACCCCGATCCGACCCATCCTGCGAAGTTGCTTGCAACCTACGTGACGGACGAAAATTGCGGTCCTCTCGTCTTGCCGCCGTAAAGAGGTGGTCGATCCCGGTTTTGAAAGCCAGGTCACGAACGCGGCGCGGGCGCGAGCAGCGGACGGTCGCGCAACACATCACTACCAAGTTCGGCCCGGCGCATCGCCAAGCGACGGCCGGCCATCGCACGACTGGCGTCGAGCAACACGGCACCGGTTCGCGCCAATTGTTCCCATATACGAAACATCAAAGCTCGTCGACCGGCCACCCCTGCATCACCACTGCAACAAGGTGGCGCAGTTGGCGACGGGGCGCGCCGCTTCTCGCCTGAATGGCTAGTCCCTGGATGAAAGTCGTGAGAAACAAAGCAACGTCGGCAGCACTCATTCCAGCCGGCAACGACCCTGCGTGCCCGATCTCGTCGAGACGGAGGCGCAGGCTCCGCTCGAACTGATTTCGGCTCTCAGACAGCTCGTTCGCCAACGGGCGAGCCTCGACACTACAGGCTAGCGCTGTGAAGGTAACAAGACAGCCGGTTGGTGTTTTCTTTCCGGTATGCAGATTGACCATCCCGTCCAGTAGCGCCTCAGCGACCCTTCGCGGCGTCGGCTGCTCGAGTGCCTTGGAGCAAAACGACAAATGGGTGTTGTTGTATCGATCAACTACCCGGCGGAAGAGCCCCTCTTTGCTTTCGAATGCCTTATACAAACTCGATTTCGTCAATCCCGTTGCCTGCTCCAGATCGGCCAACGTCGACGAGTCGAATCCTTTCTCCCAGAAGACATACAACGCCTTCTCCAGTACATCGTCCTCATCGAATTCTCTCGGCCGTGCCATCTCAATTCCCCTGACAGGAAGCCCGTTGCAAGCGACCTCGACTGAAAACAGGCAACATGCATGATGCGCGCCGTACTGGCGACTGCCGCCCGTCCAAAGATCATCGTTACCCGCGAAAATCAAACGTATTGTTGCATCCATGGCGGCTGTACATTATAAACCGCGTGGTACACAATTCGTTCACCGCCACGAATCGAGGAGTCTCACCATGAGTGACAATATTTCCTTCATCGTTCATCTGCCCGGCAAGCCGGAAGCCCGCGAAGAGCTCTTCACCAGCCTCAGCGGAGTTCTTGAGCAGATGTCTCATGAACCTGATTTCGTCAACACGTATCTCCATCGATCGACGGAAGACCCGGACACGCTGGTACTTTATGAAACCTGGGCTTGCAGTTCCCAATACTTCATCGACGTCCATTTGAAGAAGTCGTATCGGGTCGAATACGAAGGCAAGCTGCAGCATCTCCTGAAGTCCGAGCGGAAATTCGAATGGCTCGAACCCCTGCGCACTTTCGAGCGTCCGGTCAAGTAAACGACTAACGTAGGAGTATCAAATGCAATCACGCCTTTCTGGAAAAGTCGCCTTTGTCACAGGTGGTAGCAGGGGGATCGGTGCGGCAATCGTGCGCCGCCTTGCCGCAGAGGGAGCAACCGTCGCGTTCACCTGGCAAAGCTCACGCGCGAGCGCAAATGAGCTGGCTGCTAGCGTCGGCGGCGGCACTCTGGCGTTGCAGGCCGACGTGAGCGATCCGGCAGCGCTCACGGAAGCGATCGACGAGGCAGCGCGCGCGCTTGGCAAGATCGACATTCTCGTCAATAACGCCGGCATACTACTGTTGGGCCCCGTCGCCAGCTTCTCGCTCGAAGATTTCGACAAAACGCTAGACGTAAACGTGCGACCGATCTTTGTCGCGGCGAAAGCCGCCCTGCCTCATATGGGCCAGGGCGGGCGAATCATTAACATCGGCAGTTGCAACGCCGACCGGATGCCGTTTCCGGGTGGTAGCGCCTATGCGATGAGCAAATCGGCACTACGTGGACTAACACAAGGTCTGGCGCGAGACCTGGGTCCACTGGGCATAACGATCAACAATGTCGATCCAGGCCCTGTGAATACAGACATGAATCCGGAAGCAGGCGAGTTTGGTGAGTCGTTGCATGCTTTGATGGCTATACAACGTCATGGAACGGCAGAGGAAATCGCCGGCATGGTAGCGTACGTCGCGAGCCCTGAATCGGCATTCGTGACGGGTGCAAGTCTCTCCATCGACGGAGGATTCACCGCATAGTTACGACCTGAGGCCACAAGTCCCGGCGAGCACTCGCCGGGACACCGCCGTTACGCAACCCGGCACCTGGCACACGACTTTCGACTTCGACTGGCGTCAATGCGTATCCATCTGCCTTCATGCTTTCCGCGCGCAATCGCAAGGCAGTATGCGGGGCCCGACGTCTTTCTCGCCTTAGGCCTGCCACCGCCGTGCGGAGTACGGAAAGATCGGGGATTCGTGCTCCCTGACGGCAACTCGCCGCGAGAGGACATAGTGCGGTAACGCCGCCAACCGGTGCCGACAGCACAGGCCACCTGTTAGCGGTTCCACACCTCGCTACTACCCAGCGCAGCAGTTCAAAAGCTGCTCGTCGCGCCACTGCACGCGTGCATCCCAATCCTTGATGTCCAGTATCTCCCGTCGCTGACGAGTCACCTCCGCGACAAGCGCCTCTGTCCAGGGATCGTTTTGCCCACGCTCGGCGCCCATGCGCGCATACGCTGGCCCCATCTTCCGGGCATGCGAAGCGATGCCACCACGCGTATTCAGGTCCGCCGTTTCAAACGGCCCGACTACGCCCCAGCGCCGTCCGAGCCCGAGTGTCACGATAGCGTCGACCTCCGCCACCGAAACGACACCATCCCGAACGAGGCAATATGCTTCACGCAGTAAGGCGCCTTGCAGGCGGTTGAACACGAAACCCTCGATCTCACGCCGGACGACGACCGGCGTCAGACCACCCCGCTTGTAGATATCACAGGCTCGCTCGATGTACGTCGGGTCAGTCCGGGGCGAAGGAACAACTTCGATGACCGGCAGCAACCACGGCGGATTCGCAGGGTGGCCTACAAGAATACGCCCGGCGACGTTACTCCCCTCTGCGAGTGCCGAAGGCGTAATTGCCGAAGTGGAGCTCGCGAGCACCGCGTCAGCCGGCGCGCGTACGGCAAGGTCCGCCAGCAGGCGCTGCTTCAGCTCAAGTCTCTCCGGGATGCACTCCTGCACGAGCGCGGCACTCTCCACAGCTTCATCGAGCGACTCATGCCACGTCACACGTGCGAGAAGGGCTTCCGGCGACTCCTTCAATCTGCCAGCCCGAGCAAGCTGGGCGACCTTGGCACTGAACTCCTGATTCGCTCTGGCTAACGCAGTGCCCTCCACATCCCACATCCGAACCAGGTAACCTGCGCGCGCGAACACGATACCGAACGACACGCCGATTGACCCGGCTCCGGATATGGCGATAGTCGATACCGCCGGGCCGACCGCTTGCTGGACTCTGGCCGTGCTCATACGATCTCCCACCAGCTTCGATCGCCGTCGTAGCCCTTCTGCAAAATAGCAACGACCGTTTTCTTCGTGAGCGCGCGTGGATTGTTCGCAAGCAGTCGCGTTGCCTGCATGGCCTGGTCTGCGATCGCATCAAACTGCTCAGGCTTGAGACCAATGGATTTGAGCTCCAGCGGTGCACGCGCCGTCTCCAGCAGCGCCTCAATTCGCCGGATTGCCGCGTGAGCTTGCTCGATGAGTGGTTGTGATGCCTGTGCCACCCCGAAGATACGGCCCATCCCGGCAAAGGCGTCCACGCACGACGGCAGGTTGAACCGCATGATATATGGCAGCAGCGCACCGACACCGAATCCGTGCGGCGCATCGCAGTACGCCGCCATGGATGACTGGATGGCGTGTGCGCCAGCGGTACCAGTCGTGTTGATCGCCATCCCCGCACAGTAGGCAGCGAACATCGAATCGGCACGCGCGGCGATGTCGGACGGCGAATCGATAACGCGCGCAAGGCTCGTGCTGAGAAGCGCCAGCCCATGGCCCGCAAAGAGATCGGTCAGGCGGTTCTTGCCCACATACAGTTTCGTGTCGATTTCCTCCGGCGTGGGATTCTTTGCACGCGCAGTGACCGCTTCGACAAGGTGAGACAGTGCATCCGCCGCCGTGGCCGCAGTGAGTCCTGGTGGACACGTCAACGTCAGTTCGGGGTCAATCACCGCCGCGTAAGGCTCGAGATACGGACTCGCGATGCCGAGCTTCATCCCTTTCTCACGGTCGTACACGACCGAAATACAGGTCACTTCAGCGCCAGTGCCACCGGTCGTCGGCACAGTGATGACCGGCAGGCCAGGTGCCGGCACGCGAAACTCGCCGTAGTAGTCGCGCACATCATGCTGGTTCACCAGCGCGACAGCAGACACCTTGGCGAGGTCGAGGCAACTTCCGCCTCCTATGCCGATGACGGCGTCAATCGCGCGCGACGCCGTTCGATTCGCATACCGGTTCACCACCGCAAGAATGTTTTCGCGCGGCAGATCCGGCTCAGTCTCTGCGTAGACCGAGACGGCAATGCCATGGTCCTCGAGACCGCGCCTGATTTCGTGAAACGTCTCGCTTGCCGCCATACGTGCATCGGTGACCACCAGTACCGACGATGCAATGTTGCCGGCAATGTACGGAAGCTGCCGACGTTGTCCTGGTCCGAAAAGCACGCTCTTCGGTTGGCGTAGCAGACCGAGGCCGAGGATGTTGTCGTTCATGCCAGCACCTCCCCGGCGGATTTCACAGTAATCGCCAGATACTTCGGCTCGAGGAACTCATAGATGCCATCGTGGCCACCTTCCCGGCCCAGGCCCGACGCCTTGATCCCGCCGAACGGAGCGGCGGGATCCGCCATGATTCCCCGGTTGATGCCGACCATGCCGAAGTCCAGATTCTCGCCGAGCGCGATGGCGCGGGAGATGTCCTGCGTGAAAATGTACGCGGCCAGACCGTAGCAAGTGTCGTTTGCAAACGCGAGCGCTTGCGCCGTCGAATTCACCGGGAAGATGGCCGCCACTGGCGCGAACAGCTCTTCGTCGTGCAGCGCCTCGCATGCGCCGGTGAAACGTATCACGGTCGGCTCGTAGAAATAGCCGTCGCCCTCCAGCGCCTGGCCGCCTGCAAGAACTTCACCGCCGGCCTCGGCAAGCTGACTGATCATCCGGTCGACACGGTCGCGCTGACGGGCCGACACGATCGGGCCCACATCCACTGCGTCGAGGCCATTGCCTACGCGCAGCGCCCTGGTCCGCTCGACAAACTTGCGCGTGAACGCCTCTTCTATGTCCTTGTGGACGATGATGCGATTCGCAGCCACACATGCCTGGCCTGCATTACGGAACTTGCAGACAATGGCGCTTTCGACTGCTGAGTCGATATCGGCATCGTCAAGAACGATGAACGGCCCGTCGCCGCCCAATTCCATCGACACATTGGTGATGTGCCGGGCGGCCTGCGAAAGCAGCGTGCTGCCCACTCCGGTCGAGCCCGTAAAGCTCACCTTGCGCAGACGGCGGTCAGACATCAGCCGGGAGGAAACCCCAGCGGCGTCCGACGTATGGACAAGGTTGATCACGCCGGCCGGGAAACCCGCGTCCTCGAGCACTTTCACGAACAGCGCCGATGTAAAGGGCGTTTCACGCGCAGATTTCGTCACAACCGTGCAGCCTGCTGCAAGCGCCGCTCCCGCCTTGCGCGCGATCATCAGCAGCGGGAAATTCCAGGGCGTCACCAGCAGGCACGGGCCCACTGGTTGATGCGTGGCGACAACACGATAGCCACCGTGCGAGCCATCCGCAAACGTTCCGTGCAGATGCGCAATCTGCTCGGCATACCAAAGGAAGAACTCCGCCGATAGCCTGAATTCGCCGCGCGACTCGGTAAGCGGTTTGCCGCTTTCAAGTGTCATCGTCTGAGCGAATAGCTCGGCACGCTCAACCAGCAGCGCGTGTGCGCGATGAAAGAGATTAGCCCGCGCACGCGGCGCGACCGCACGCCAGGCAGCCTGCGCGGCGACGGCCGCATCCAATGCCTCTTGGGCGTCGGTGAGCGAAGCATTCGCCACCATTGCCAGCACGCGCCCGGTTGCGGGATTGACCACCGCAAACGACGCCTGCACTTCCCGCCAGACTCCGTTGATGAACAGAGAGCGGGGTACTGCCTCGCTCAAATCAACATCTGTGACTTTCATCTGCATGTTCTTCTCCTTCGTTTCCTGCCGTTCGTCCCAATCCGCTACGCGCCTGAGGCTCACACGGTTCCCTAGATCGCCCAGCCACCATCAATAGCCACTTCGGCACCGGTGATGAATGCGCTGTCCTCGCTCGCGAGGAATGCCACGAGCGTCGCAACCTCCTCAGGCGTGCCATGGCGCTTGAGCGGCGCAGCGTCCGCGCCAATCCGGTTCACCTCGGCTGTGTTCTCCTTGAGCATGTCAGTGGCGATAAAGCCGGGATGCACGGAGTTCACGCGAATGCCGAACTGGGCAAGTTCGGCCGCTGCGACTTTGGTCATGCCGCGCACCGCCCATTTCGTCCCGCTGTAGGCAATGGCGTTGGCGAAGCCACGCAGGCCGGCAATGGACGAGATGTTGACGATCACACCGCCGCCCGTTCTTTTCATCGACTCAGCCGCGTACTTCATGCCAAGCAGCGTGCCGAGCTGATTGACCCGGAACATGGCTTCCGCCGACTTCGAGGTCGTTTCCGCGATCGGAGCCGGCCGATAGATGCCAGCGTTATTGACCAGCACATCGCAACGTCCATGGATGCGCTCGATCTCCGAAAACGCCGCCGCCCAGGATTCGTCGCTCGTCACGTCGTGATGCAGGTAGATGGCGCGGCCTTCGAGCCGCCTTGAAAGTTGTTCGCCCTCCGCGTCCAGCACGTCCGCGAGCACAACCTTCGCTCCCTCGGCCGCGAAGCGCTTTGCCTCGGCGGCTCCCTGACCGCGTGCCGCCCCGGTAATGAAAACAATCCTGTTCTGGAACTTCATGACATCGTCTCCCGTTCGAAACGCCCCGGACAACGTAGCCCATCCCGACTGGCCGTCGCCGTAATATGCGAGGGGCGTGTGTGTGAAGCGATGCAGCCAGCACGACGCCCTCAAGACGTCTGGAGGTGCCGCTGCATCCCGGTGCACTGCCTTCGATATTCATCAGGCCGTAGCCAGCACGCCCTCGTGAAAGCCAGGGAAGCCATTGCTGGCAATCTCTTCGCAGCGGCGGAAATAAATGTCGGCGCCGCCCATGTAGACGTTGAACTCGCGCGGCTTGCCGGGGATGTTCGCGCCGAGGAACCATGCGTGCGCGCTACCGCCCTGCGCCATGATGGTTGCGGAGCCGGCCCGCTGGACCTCGCGCGCCCAGGCCTCTTCTGCCTCGACACTCGACTCCATGCAGGCAATTCCGTTCTCGTCCGCATAGCGGATAGCCCGAGAGACCCAACCCACGGCTTCCTGGATCGCCACGGGCAGATTGGCGTAGGGTGTCTGGGGACCCAGGACCATGAAGAAGTTCGGGAAGCCGTTGACGGCCAGACCCATGTTCGTCTTCAGGCCATCCTTCCATTTGTCGCGCAGCACGAGCCCGTCGCGGCCCACGATATCGATGCGTGTAAGCGTTCCGGTCATGGCGTCGAAGCCCGTTGCAAAGATGAGAACGTCGATCTCGACATGACGGTCGCCTACGCGTACACCCGTCTCGGTCACTTCGTCGATGCCGTTCGCACGGATATCCACCAGATGGACGTTCTCGCGATTGAACGCTTCGTAATAGCCGTGGCCACCGGGCGGGCGCTTGCCGTTGAACGGATAGTCTTTCGGACACAGCAGTTCGGCCTTGACGGGATCCGTTACGGTTTCGCGAATCTTGCGGCGGATGAAATCCGAAGCGTAGGCGTTCGATTCTTCGTTCGTCGCGAGGTCGTTGAATGTTTCGAGCATGAAGTGAAAGCCCCCCTCCTTCCAGCCCTCCTCGAACACACGCTCGCGCTCTTTCGCCGAAACATCCTTCGCGCCGACGGTGGGCTTTCTGAACGGCACGGCGAACCCGTGTGACACAGCCTGCTTGTGGATCTCGTCGTAGTTCGTGCGAATGCTCGCCATCCAGTCGTCTTCGACCTTGTAATTGCTGCTCGCCACGACATAGTTCGGCGTGCGCTGAAACACGAAAAGGTCCTTCACGACCGGAGCGATAACCGGCACGATTTGCACACCGGAGGCGCCGACGCCGATAAGGCCGACGCGCTTGCCGCTCAGATCAACGCCTTCCTTCGGCCATGTCGCTGTCTGGTAGACCTGCCCCTTGAAGGACTCGATACCCTTGATCTTCGGCGTCGACGGCGCAGAGAGTACGCCCATGCCGCTCACGAACCAGCGCGCGGTGAACACCTCGCCCTGAGCGGTCGTCACGTGCCAGATGCGGCGACTCTCGTCATATTCGGCGCGGGTTATTTTCGTGTTGAAGCTGATGTCCTTGCCGAGATCGAGCTTTTCGGCGACAAACTCGAGATACCGGAGCACCTCCGGCTGCGCGGGGTAACGCTCGCTCCACTTCCACGAGTCGCGGACTTCGCGCGAAAAGGAGAACGAGTAGTAATAGAACTCGCTGTCCGTGCGTGCACCGGGATAGCGGTTCCAGTACCACGTTCCGCCAACGCCGCTCCCCGCCTCGAACACGTGCGAACGCAGACCGAGCTCGTTAAGATGGTGGAGCATTCCAAGACCGGAAAATCCGGCACCGACGATGATGGCGTCATAGTCAACGCCTACGGCTTCGTGCTTCGGGCTTGCTGTGATTGCTTCATTGCTCATGGCTACAAGTCTCCTGTTGGGATTGGATAGAAGTTCCGCCACTCAGCTACGATCGTCGGACGCACGCTGCCAGTACCAATCGGCGATAGCCGCGATCTCCGCGTCCGCTACGGCATGCCGACCGGCAAGAAACGGATAGACGTGCTGCATGCCTTCGCCAATCGTTAGCGTGACGTCCACGCCAGCGCGTGCGGCGCGGTCCTTTAGCTGCACGCTGTCGTCGAGCAGCGACTCCACGGAGCCCGCATTGATGTAGAGGCGTGGAAAGCATTTGAAGTCGGCATGGAGAGGATTGACGCGAGCGTCGCTGGGTGCGACCTTGCCGCCGAGATAGCGGTCGATATTGGCTTGCAGCCCGGCGCGCGTGATCAGGAAGTCAGTGGGATCGTTGGAATCGAGGGTCGCACCGTTGTTTTCCATGTTCAGCCACGGAGACATCACGATGACGTTGTCCGGCAGCGGCCGGCGCTCACGCATGCGCCGCAGCACGAGGCTGATGGCAAGGTTGCCGCCCGCGCTGTCTCCAACCGGCGTGATCCCCGCCGCCGGGTAGCCCGCTTCGACAAGCCCTTCGAACACGGCCGATGCGTCGTCGACCTGCGCTGGGAACGGAAACTCGGGCGCAAGACGGAAGTCGGCAATGAAAGCCTTCACACGCAGCGCGCTCGTCAGATGCCCAACCAATTTGCGATGGCTGGCCGACGAACCTAATGCGAAGCCGCCACCGTGCAGAAACAGCACGACTCGTGAAGGGTGCGCGCTTACCGGATTGACCCACATGCCGGGCACGCCGCCAACGCGCGACATCTGGTATGTCACGCCTTCGGGTTCGAACGTCGCACGCTGCCAGTCATCGAAGATGATCCGGAGCAGGTCAATCGACATATCCGGGTGCCGACCCATTGCGTCAGCCCACGTCGCATAGATCTCACCCAGCAGGTCCGTCGGATGTATTTCGCTCATTTCGCCTCCTGATTGGATGTCTCGGTCAGGCAGCCACGCGACACGGGAACATGCCCGCGTCAAGGCAACCTTTTATGTATTACCCTATGGCCGTATTACGGTAATTGACGCCTGCGAATCCATAGGCTTCCCAGCGTCCAGTAGCGCCGCGGTGCGCGATGCCGTCTGTGTAAGTAGACTAGTGGGCCGCGAAACTGACGTCTTTCAGATTTTTTTGCCGTTATAGATTCTTGTTTACCAGGGCACGACCAGGTCCTTCTGCGCAGATAAGCGAGGCTCTCTATACTTCTATGAACAGGTGCCATGGACCATGAAAGTTCGGCGCACCAGATGCCCGGGCTGCGTAGCCGGACAACAAGGAGACAGGAATGAAAAGAGACGCTGGATTGCCGACAGCTCGCGGATTCGAACAGTTCAGTGTGGCTGATGGGGTGCCTGGGCTTGAGTACTGTCTTCCAGGTGCAAATCCCTACCTGCTCGATTCCGCCAATCCGAGCGATGTCTTCTGCGTGCTGCTCGGCGATATCGCCTCGGAAACCCGCTACGACGATGGGCAACTCACCGCGCACACGTTCAGGGCCGAAACACTTGCATTCCATCCGAAAGGCAGTCGCATGTGGATCAACGCGCTCGAAGTGCGCCAGCGATTCATCGCCTTCCGCTGCTCGGACGCCTTCATGGATCAGATCTGCGAACACGACGTGCAGGCATTGCGCCGCAACGGCAACGTCGACAACATCGCAGCTTCGACCATTCGGCATCTCGTACGCTACGCGCGACAGAAGGTAGGTGGGATGGCTCATCTCGATCCATGGGAAGCCCAGTGCCTCGGCACCCTGGCGTGCCTCGAAGCGGTGCGCGTGCTCGAGCGTAGGGTAAAGCCGCGCAAATCCCCGCTCTCCGGTACGCAATTTGCGCGCATGGATGAGTTCATCGCGGCGAACATTGCGGAGAATCTGACCTGTGCTCAAATCGCGGCTGCGCTGAACTTGCCGGTTCGGGTGGTGGTCGAGGGCGTGAAGGAACGCACAGGCTATTCGTTATATAGGCTTGTCGTCGACAAGCGCATTGAGGCGGCTAGCGCCCTGCTGCGCGACACCGACCTTCAAATCAGCGAAGTCGCTTTCGCCTGCGGTTTCTCCTCCCAGCAACATATGACGGGCGTCTTCTCTGACCGACTCGGTGTCACGCCGATGCGGCTTCGCAAGGGGACCGGCTCTCCGGTCTCGTGATTTGCGCTGAGAGATGGAAAGGCGGGCGGGAATATCCCGATCACGTTCTCAAACTCACGATACAGCGGACGTCATAGAGCGCCGCTTCCATCGCCGGGTCTGACAGACCAAACCACTGCTGCATGAAGTAGATCTGCTGCATCGTCGGTATCGGAAACGGCGGCTTTCCAGTCTTACCCATCGGATAGTGCGGTTCGTTGACAGATCCAGACCAAGACCAAACTGCGTCATCGAGGAACCCCTTAAACCTGCCTTCTCCCCTCCAGGTTGTTTCTGAACAACAACTACCACCTGGTTCATCATGATTTGCCGCAGGTGCCGTGGTTTGCGCTGCAGGCGGTCTATCGAACGTCCCGTCAGACATACATCGAACGCCCTGGATTCTTTTTGGTCAAGGGTTACGGCGAATGGATCAGGCGCTATGAACTCGAAACAGTGGCGCAGGCATGTGGCTTACGCGCCGATCAGCCGCTAACCACCCGGGCGAAGTAGTTGAAGGAGTGCTCCCAGTGGATCGGGGTCATGACCTGCGAATGGCGCTTGACACGCTGCTGTTGCGGCAGTTGCGTGTGAAGGCCTGCCGAACGCGCCATCAGTTCGATGCGCGACGCACGCTCGAGGAACACGCCTACGCAGATTGCGTGTTCGATACTTGTACCGCAGAACGTCACGCCGTGGTTTGCCATCAGCACCACGAATTCGTCGCCCATCGCCATGGCGAGTGCCTGACCTTCGTCCTTTTCTTTGATCAGTGCGGCCGTTTCGGTCAGCACCGGCAGTTTGCCGAAATAATCAGCATCCACCGAAAACGGTTGGAATTCCGTAATGAAGGCCGACAGGATCGTAGCGTGCTTCGGGTGAGTGTGCGCAACAACCTGAACATCCGGGCGATTGCGGAAGATTTCGCTATGGATCGGCCATTCCGAGTGACGGCCGCCCGTACCTGCGATCTGGTTACCGTCCCAATCGACGAGCACGAAGTCTTCCGCCGAATGAACTTCTTCCAGACCGATGCGGTTGCGCTTGAGCCAGAATCCACGCCCGTCAGGGTCGCGCAGCGAAAGGTGGCCGAGCGACATATCGCCGTGTCCTTCGACTTCGAGAATCCGGCATCCCAGGGCCAGTCGTTCGAGCGAGTTTTTCAGTTCTACATTCATTTTCAATCTTCCAAAGAATTGGGCCGAGCATTTAACCGCGTGCATGTGTGATTCGATTTGACATGAACAATACTGCTCTATCGAATATCAAACCCAACGCCCCGATACAAATCATCCCGGCATAAACACGTTCAGGACGGAACAGCGCACCATAATTGGCGATATAGAAGCCAACACCATGCGTATCGCCGATCATTTCTGTCACGATCACGATCGTGAGCCCGATGGGCAGCGCGATACGCAAACCGTTGAGGATTCCCGGCAAGCAGGCTGGAATCAGAACACTCCACAGAAGCCGACGGTGACTCATCCCCATGTTCTCGCCGGCCCAGATAATTTGCTGCGGAATCATTCGACTGGCTGCGTGGGTTGCCACGACCATCGGATAGAGACATTCCAGGGCGGCGAACGCAACTTTTGACGGCGTTCCAATACCAAACATGAATGTGAAGATCGGGAACAATGAAATTTTCGGAACGGCGTAACTTGCAAAAAAAATGGGTTCGAACAGATAATCCACCCAGCGCACGCGAGAGAGGATAAAACCAACCAGTACCCCGGCCACCGATCCGATCACAAAACCGGCAAGGGTACGCTCTACCGTGATCGCGATGTGAAATGGAAGCTCGCCGTTGCCGAAGTCCTCGACCAGCGCCCTGAAGACATTTTCCAGCGGCGGCAGGATTCGCGGAGAAACGATCCTGAAGTGCGCGCACAATTCCCAGATGAACAGCACAATAGGGATGGAATAGGACGCCTGGAAAAAGCGTTTGATGGCCCCCATTATGATTGATCTCCCTTAAGGACGCGCGAACGAATTTTGAGCAGAATTCGATCCGAGATAAATCCCAGAAATCCGTACGAAACGACGCCAGTCAACATGATGTCGAAACGGTCGGCATCCTGGCCTTCGGAAATCAGCAGGCCGAGGCCCGTATGTGCGCCGACCAGTTCCGCTGCGAACAGCGAGATATAGGACAACGCCAGCGCAATACGCAGACCCGCGAAAACACCTGGCATCACCGAAGGCAGAATCACACGGAACAGGATCGCGGATCGCGGCGCTTCGAAGTTCTCCGCGACCCAGACCAGATGCTTGTCGATGTGCTTGACGGCGCTTTGCGTGGCCATGAACACAGGAAACGACACGCTCAACGCCACGATCACGGCTTGCGTCGAGCTTCCAATGCCGAAAATCATGATCGCGATGGGCATGAATGCAATCTTCGGGACCGGATATACAAAAGCGACCAGCGGGTCCAGGAAACCATTCACCTGCCTGGACATGCCCGAAATCAGGCCCATCGCCACACCGAGGATCGAGCCGACAAAGAACCCGCCAAAAAGACGCAGTAGCGTGTCTCTGGTGTAGGGAAGTAGTTCGCCTTGATCCCAGAGCTCCTTGAAGGCAACACCAATCTGGCTCGGGTACGACAGATATTCCGGCAGGATTGCGGATTTGCCCAGAGCCTGCCATACGATCACCAGCACGACGGGCACCAGACAACGGCCGAGCGGCCGAAGAAACGCAACCGGCCCTCGCTGCTGGAAGCTAGCGGACGCGCTCATTTGGAATTGTCCATTTGGCGAGCCTTGATCACCTCTTCGCGCAGCGACTCCCAGAGTTGGGTACGCAGTTCAAAGAACTGTTGAGACTTGCGGAATTCAACGAAGCCCATACCTTTGCGATCCACCTTGATATCGAGTTTGATTCGACCAGGCCGCGAGGTAAAGACGACAATACGCGTTGCAAGCGCCACGGCTTCGTCGATATCGTGCGTGACGAACAGAACGGTACGACGGAACTGTGCCCAGATTTTCCCGAGTTCTTCCTGCAGCAACTCGCGATTCTGTGCATCAAGCGCGCCGAACGGTTCGTCCATCAGCATGATCTTCGGCTCGAGTGCAAGCATGCGTGCGAGCGCAACCCGTTGCTTCATCCCGCCGCTCAACTGGTTGGGATACATCGGACCACCTTGCGGCAGTCCGATGAGCGTGAGCAATTCTTGAACACGGGCCTCGCGTCGAGCCTTGGGAGCGCCGCCTATCTTCATCGGCCATTCGATATTTTCCGCGAGCGTAGCCCACGGGAACAGCGAATAACCCTGGAACATCATCCCGCGGTCGCGGCCCGGACGCGTAATCACATCGCCGTTCGCCAGAATCTGACCGTCACTGATGCGATCGAAACCACCGACCATATGCAGAAACGTGGACTTGCCGCATCCAGACGGACCGAGGATCGCGAGAAACTCCCCATCGTCGACCTCGAGATCGAATCCGTCGAGAGCGGAAATCGTTCCTTTAGGCGTCGAGAATCGCTTACAGACGCCGCGTGCTTCAAGAATTGCCATTTTTCTTCAGTCCTTCGGGATATACGACATATCCACAATCGAGTTCACGTCGATACGTTTGCGCTGGAATCCGGCCTTCAGAAGCAGGTTTTGCACGTTTTGCATCGACGAAACATCGAGCTTAAGGCTCGGATCGCGGTAGTAGTCCTGCATCGATATATAGATCGACGGATCAATACGCACGAGGTGTGCGCTAATCAGCGCCTTGCGTGCGTCCGCCGGATGCGTGTCGTAGTAGCCCGTCGAAGCCTTCAGATCCGAAACGAACGCGCGCACTTGAGCCGGGTGTTCCTTTAGAACCTTTTCCGATGCCAGAACGACCATGAGTTCTTCGTCGAACGGGATCGCGTCTGTCGAATCGAACAGCTTGCGAACACCACCCTTGGTTATTTCCGCAGTAAAGAACGGTTGCGGGAATACTCCCACGTCGATCACGCCCGAACGCAGTGCCTGGGCCTGGGCGGGAAAGCTGATCGGGATAAACGTCACATCACGGTCCGGATTGATGCCAGCCTCTTCGAGCGCGAGTTTGGCCCACAGGTGCGTCGAGCTATTGAGCGCGTCGATACCGATCTTCTTACCCTTCATGTCCGCCACGGACTTGATAGGCGAATCGTTCTTTACCAAATAGCTGGTCGCGAAACCCTTTTTCGATTCGAGGCACAGCGACGCCACGATCTTGAACTTTGTGCCTTCCGACGCCGACAGCATGGCGGAATTTGCGCTCGACGTGATGAAGTCCAGAGCGCCCGACTCAAACGCCTGGAAACGCTTGTCGTTGCCCTGGAAACGCGTCAGCGTCAGCGAATAGTCTTTACCCTGATGCGGCGCGACATCCCGCTTGGCTTGCATCAGCCAAAGCTGCTCTTCGGCTGCGCCCCCGATACCAACGTTGAACGCCAATGGATCAGCATGTGCGACGCCGATCATCATCGAGGCCATAGCGAGCGCAGCGAACAGCTTTTTCACACCATTTTTTTTCGAAATCATATTTCCTAGTCTCCATAGCGAAATACCAAGGTAAAGTACAACCCTATTTCAAACCGAAAAGTTATTTCTTTTCGGCCATGAATTTCCCTTCTGGCGCCTTCGCGCTGATCTGGCGGCGGGTGTTACCGTCCAGACCGCCGTCGATGGCCCATTCCGCAAAAACGGTCGGACCCGGTTCGAACTCACGCGCCACCCATTCAGGCGTAAGCTGGTCTTCGTCTGCGTAGTACTCCACCAGGGAACCCGCGGGATTCTTGAAATACCAGAAATAGGCCGACGACACCGGATGACGTCCTGGTCCAAGCTGGGTTTCCCAGCCGCAACGACTGATGTGCATACCTCCGCCGAACACTTCGTGAATATCGCGCACCGTAAAGGCCACGTGATTCAATCCCCGTTTGCCGGTGGGAAGTTGCAGCAAAAAGATATCGTGGTGACCGCCATGCGGACCACAACGCATGAACGCACCGCGACCGGGATAACGATCCGAAGTTACGAATCCCAGCTTCTCCTGATAGAACTTCTCCTGTGCATCAACACAATTCGTAAAGAACACCACGTGACCGACTTCGATCGGTTCGGCACGCTCATACACAGGCGACGGCTTGTCGACCCTGAGCGTGCTACCCCAGACGTTCGATGGCGAACCCTTCACGTCGATTTCGCGACGGCGCGTCACCTCGATACGAACCGCCATACCGAGAGGATCAACGCAACCTACGGCATCTTCCGTGTCGTAAAAACCGGGGACATTTGCGAGCTTCGCCCGGTACATATCGAGTGCAGCCGTGTCCGCGACACCCCACACCACTTCACGCAGCGTCGGGCCTTCTTCGATCGCGGTGGGTAGAGTTGCGTCGCTTTCCAGCGCAAGCACCACCGTGCAGCCGTTGAGCGTTTCAAAACGAGCGCGCTCCTCGCCGCGAACCGTTTCCTTCAAGCCCCAATCGCTGAAGAAACGGCAGCAAATATCGAGATCCGTCACGCCATACGTGATTTGTTCAATACCGATAATAGTCATGGAATCCCCAATTATTTCGCCCACGCGATTGGCGCCTCGTTCATACCCCAATACAAGCTCTTTTGTTGCATGTATTCGCGGATGCCCAGGCGGCCCTTCTCTCGGCCCAGACCACTTTCTTTCCAGCCCGAGAACGGCGTCGAAATCGAAAAGAGCTTGTAGGTATTGATCCAGACCGTACCTGTTTCAAGCGCGCGAGCTATTCGCCAGATGCGTTTGTAGTCGCCCGACCAGATACCGGCGGCAAGGCCGAAGACGCTGTCATTCGCCTGCTCGATCAGGTCCGCCTCATCATCAAATGGCATCGCAACCAGCACCGGCCCGAAGATTTCCTGCTGGCAAATCGTCGCGTTATTCAATACACCTTCAATGATCGTCGGCTGGAAGTAGAAGCCCTTGTCGTAAAGCTCGCCTCGCGGACACTCGCCACCGACCAGCAGTCGGCCGCCCTCTTCCAAACCCTTCGCAACGTAGCGCTCGACCGACTCGCGGTGCGCTTTCGAAATTAACGGCCCCATATGCGTGTCGTGATCCAGAGGATCGCCGATACGCAATTTCCTGGCGCCCTCGACCAGTCGCGCCATGAACTGGTCGTAGACGGAGCGCTGAACGAACAGACGTGCGCCCGCAATACAGGCCTGGCCCGACGAACTGAAAATACCGTAGAGCACGCCATTGACTGCGTGATCCATGTTCGCATCTTCGAAAACGATGGTGGGCGACTTACCACCGAGTTCGAGTGACAGCGGCATGAGCTTTTCAGCCGCCAGACGCGCGATATTGCGGCCGACTTCGGTGCCGCCCGTGAAGGCGACTTTCTTCACCAATGGATGCTTGACCAGTGCGTCGCCGATCACCGAGCCTTTGCCTGGAACGATGCTGATAACACCCTTGGGAACGCCGGCTTCCTCGCAAATGCGTGCGAGAGCGAGCGAAACCAGCGGCGTGGCTTCAGCAGGCTTGAGCACCACTGCATTCCCGCCAGCGAGTGCCGGAGCCAGCTTCTGCGCATCCGAAGCAATAGGCGAGTTCCACGGAACGATAGCCGCGATCACACCCATCGGCTCATACACGCTCATGGTCATATAATCGCCACGCGAGGATGTAATCTCCTCGTCCAGCGTTTCGAGACAAGCTGCGAAATATCGGAAAGTCGCAGCGGCACTCATCGTGAGCACGCTCGTTTCACGGATAGGCTTGCCGTTGTCACGACGTTGCAACTGCGCGATAGCGTCCTTACGCTGCGTGATCAGGTCCGCGATGCGATAGAGGATCGCGGCACGCTGGAAAGGCTTCAGACCCGCCCAGTCCGGGCGACGCCATGCCTTATCCGCTGCTTCGATGGCCTCGTTGACGTCTTCGACACTGGCCGTCGAAATTTCCATATTGACTGCCTGGTCAGCCGGGTATGTGCTGACGTAGCGGCCACCGCGACCTTGCCTCCACTCGCCTCCGATGAAAATATCGGAGGAAGGAACAAGGCTTTCGACTATTTCCCGGGCAGACATACGCGCTCCCTAGATGACGCAATGACCGGCACGATTGCGCAACGCGCGGATCACGCTGAATGCGGTGAGGGCCGACGTTTTCGGGTTATCCGCGAGCGGCTTGCCGATCATTTCCAGCGACATTTCGCCGAACGCTCCCGAGGCGAAAATACGATGGACGTTCCTGGTCACGGCCGGGTCCGCGATCAATTGAACCTTCGTTTCGTCCATGCCCAGACCGGCCAGCGCCGTCGTTGCGGCGACGTTTGCGTTTTTTGGATAAAGACTTGCCGCTTCGCGTGCAGTGCCTTCGAAGATCACAAACGGCTCCTTCAGGCTCGCGAGGTCGCAAACCTTCTCCGCGAGCGTGTCCTTCCAGCCAAGAGGCGGCTTACGCCCCGTGTACTCCACCGTATCCAGACCGCCCTGCCTGGCTGAGGCGAGCGCGTCGATGGCGCCGATTGCCCCCGACAGCAGCGTGACCCTGGTGTTACCGCGTTCGGCTTCTTCGACCAGCAATGCCAGCAGTTCCGTATCGGCGAGCGCACCAACGGAAGCAACCGCACATTCCACTCCATTGCGCAACAGCGGAACGACATGTTGCGTCAGGGCCGCATGGCCCGCGCACTCGACAACGAAATCCGGTTCACGGTGGAGCTCGCCGACGGACGATGCAACCTGAGCGGCCGAGCCGACCACCTTGCGCACGTCGTCGATCAATTCAGCCGGCACCAGAATCTGACTGATCTTCAGATTCGCATCGTCCTTGACTGCTTTCCAGACGGTCTGACCGATTGCACCGAAGCCGACCATCGTGACGTTGAGTTCCGACATTTCAGTTCTCCTGCTTGCGGACCGGGGGACCAGCGAACTTCGAGGAGAAGCTACCGATGGAAAGCATATCGATTTCGAGCATCACCGGCCCCTGATGTGCGAGGCCTTCACGAATCACCGCTTCCACGTCGTCGAGGCTACTCATGCGGTAGTGCTTGAGCTTCAGACTCGCGCAGAATTCCGCGAAGTCCGGCTGGTGCAGGTCCACGAAGCAGCGACGGCCACCGTAAGCCGCATCCTGGATATTGCGGATCACGCCGTAGCATTGATCGTTCATCAGCACGATCATGACATTCGCGTTTTCCTGGACCGCCGTTGCCAGTTCACCGACGTTGACCATCAGACCGCCGTCGCCCACGAGGCAAACCGTCTTTTCAGCCGTGCCCGCGAGCGCGGCACCGATTGCCATTTGCATGCCCTGGCCGATACCACCACCAAGCGCATGGACGCCAGCACGCGGCTCGAAAACTTTCAACAGACGGTTGCCCCACGTGCTGTTGGAAATCGTCACGTCACGAACCCAGTTGTAGTTGTCTCCCATTTCCTGCTGGAGCGCTTCAACCAGTTTGCGATATGGGCCGAGGGCGGTTACCGTTTCGTCGACTGCCTTCCCGTGCGTGGCACGCAGATCTGCCGCGAAATTCCGGTCGATGTTCATACGGCCTTCCAGCAGCGTTGCCAGTTGATCCAGAACCGCCGCCGAATCGCCGTTGACGAACAGCTTATTGCGATAGCCGCGGTTGTCCGCGAGCGCATCCGCATCCACGCGGAAAAGGGGCTGCGGCAAAGCCAGCTTGTACTTGAGCGTTTCGTTACCGCGCAGACGCGAGCCTACAACCAGCGTTGCGTCACAGGTGCGGTAGAAGTCTTCCACGAGGCTTTGCACGTTGAATGCGCCCAGCGAAGACGGATGGTCTTCACGCAGAATGCCGCGGCCCTGCACGCTCGTAACCACGCCGAAGCCCAGACTTGCCAAACGCTCGATCTGCGCGCGGGCGTGACGCGCGCCACCGCCCACCCAGATCAGTGGCCGTTTTGCCTTCGACAGTTCGTTGGCCAGCTTCTCGACCAGAGATGTGTCGTGCGTCAGCTTCGTGATATGCGGCTTGCGCATGTCTTCCGGCCAGTCCGTGAGTGCGGCCTGAATGTCGATCGGAATTTCCACGCTGACAGGGCCAGTCGGGACCGTGAGGGCTGCGCGCACTGCTTCACGAATCGTCGAAAGAGCCGTGTCGACCGAGCGCACACGGTAAGCCTTCTTCGAAATGGCCTTGAGCATCGAGAGCTGGTCCGGCGCTTCGTGGATGTATGCCAGGTCTTGATCGAGGTACGGTGTTTCGATTTGGCCAGTGATGTGAACGACCGGCGTACCTGCCGTGAGCGCTTCGACCATTGCGCCCGCCGCGTTGCCCGCAGCCGTGCCTGTGCTCGTAAAAGCCACACCGATGTTGCCGGTGACACGTGAGAGCGCGTCGGCCATGTTTAGTGCACCGGCTTCACCGCGAGCGCCAACATAGCGAATCCGGCCGCGAGTGTTGATCGCGTCGAGAATTGGCATGTTGTGGATGGAAATCACGCCGAACGCGGTTTCGACACCGCAGTTTTCCAGAAACGCGGCGATCAGCTCACCAACGGTGACTTGCTTGTTCTCAGACATGGCGGGCATTGCCTCCAGAAACGTCGATATGACTGCCCGTCGTATAGGACGATAGTGCAGTTGCCAGATAAAACAGTGCTCGCGCCGCCTCCTCGGGTTTGCCGAAGCGGGCCAGAGGAATCTTTTTGTTGCGTGCGAGGTTGCCCGTCCACTCTTCCCAGCTTTGACCTTGCTCGGCCTCGGCAGCGAAACGGCGCCGCCATTGTCCCGACTCGATAATGCCGACCAGGATCGAATTCACGCGGATATGGAACGGTGCGAACTCGGCAGCCATTGATTTCGTCAGTCCCAGCACACCCGAGCGCGCCGAAGAGGTTGCGACCATATGCGGTTCCGGTTGCAGAGCGAGAAGCGAGTTCACGCACACAATCGCCGCATTACCTTCCCTGGCCGATTCTTTTAGCATCGGCAGAAATGCACGGGTCGGACGCAGGATGCTGAAATACTTCAACTGAAGCTCATCCAGCCACATTTCGTCAGTCGTATCCGCGAAAGTCGAAACGCGGCCTTGACCGGCGTTATTGACGAGCATGTCTACTCGGCCAAAGCGCTCCTGAACCCGCTCTTTAAAATTGTTCACATCGTCAAGATTTAGAACGTCGCACTGTACCGACAGCAGCCTTCCCTCGGGGAAGCGATCACGCAGACCCGAGTCGGCTTCGGCAAGACGTTCTGCATTGCGGCCACATATGGCGACTGAAGCGCCCGCGCTGAGGAATAGTTCGGCGGTGGCCAGGCCAATACCGGAGGAACCACCCGTCGTGACGACAACCTGACCTTCCAGATCTATTTGAATCATTACTTGTGCCTATTCGGAAATACTCACCATCTTTGGCCTCTAGTTCAGATAAGACGACAGCTTTTCCGCTGCGTCTTTCACCTTCTGCGCCAGTCTTTCTTCCAGTACGATTCCTTCATTTCGGCTACCCGGAATCGTTGTCGCAATGGCCGCCGCAATCTTGCCTTTCTGGTTCCTAACCGGTGCGGTTACCACTGATATCCCATACTCGAATGTTTCGCGCCCTATCCCATAACCACGCTTCAAGTCGGCCTGGATAACCTCGTACAACTCGTACACCGTCTTTGGCGTGTTCACCGTGTATGGCCGCAGCTCGCGCTCGGGATAGAGTCTCGTGAGTTCTTCCAGGGAAAGATCACCCATCAGTACATGTCCATGCGCCGTAGCGTGTGCGGGAAGCCGTGTGCCGATATTCACCTTGACCGAACTAAACTGCGCCGTATTACTTTGTGCTTTCGCAATAAAAACCACATCACGCGCATCCAGAATCAGCATGTGCGTGGTGTACCCGATGTCGTCGCGAAGTGCCTCGATTATCGGTGTACCCAGGTCCGTGATATCCAGCGAACTCAGATAGTCAAAACCCAGACGTAGAACGGCAACACCCAACCGGTAATTACGATCGTTTCCTGCACGCTCGATGAATCCTAGCGACTCCAGTGTTTGCAACAGCCTGAACACCGTAGTACGAGGAATTCCGAGTCGGCCAGAGAGCACGGGAGCGCTCAGCGTCGGCTCCTTCATCGAAAATTCCGACAGGATATTCAGACCTTTTTCCAGCCCCGGAACACGGTAGGCACCATCGGCTTTACCGCCGTTTTCGTCATTCTTTTCCCACGAACCCTGCCTCATATTTTGTATTTCGAAACAGATTTATTGATCAGGAAGTTGTAGTCTTCAGGTGCTTCGATATAGCCTGTGTGACCGGCACGCCTGATAACCTGGAGCGTGGTCTCCGCGGCATTTGCGATCTTTTCGCAAGCCTTCGGCGGCGTGATCGTATCTTCTTCACCCACTGCAACCTCAATCGGAACACGCTTTCTGCAACGTTGCAGGTCGGCAACCAGGTCGGCATTCGCCAGAAGATGCGTAGCCTGACGATATCCGGCAGGAATGACTCGCGACATATTCCACTTGACCCAATCGCGCGCTTTCTGCGATGCGTGGTCCGAAAGCATGTTGCGACTACGCGTCTCCGCCAGGCCCTCCGGACCCAGGCCATCGATCAGCGCCAGACGGGCATCACGCTTTTCCTCGCGCAACGAGGGGTCGGCGGCACCATAGCCAACTGCCGGCGAAATCAGAAGCAAGCTGCAAACCTGTTCCGCGCGTGCGACTGTGAATGCACCGGCGATGATTGCACCAAGAGAATGGCCGGTCAGCACGCATTGCTCGAGCTGAAGCGCATCAAGCCATTCCGCGAGCACGAAAGCATAGTCGTTGGCGACGGGAGATTCAGGCAGAACAGGCGTTGATTCGCCGTACCCAGGCGCATCCCAGGCTAATACACGATAGTGTTCGCCCAGCGCTTCGAACTGTTGAACCCAGGATGCCGAACCGGACCCGATACCGTAAAGCAGTACGAGCGGAGGACCATCGTTGCCTTCGCCTGCTTCGCGATAGCTCACATGCGATTCACCAATTTTCAGGGATCGGAGTGGAAATTGAGCAAGTCGCGTTTCAAAGGTGATGGCTGACGAGTCGTTCTTGATGGACATGTTTTCGTGTTCCGGACGGCCCCTGGGTACCGGGTCTTACCTGGACAGATCGCGCTTGATCTTTGCCAGCGGAGAGTCAGGTGGGTAAGTCGGCGTGATGGGCGTCGGGGAACCCAGCATGACGCACATCAGTGCGTCTTCATCGCCGATGTTGTGTTCTTCGCGATAGACGCCGGGAGGGACCGAAATCAGGTCACGTTCGCCGAGGACGGCCTCCCACTTCTGGCCGTCCTTCTCGCAGAGAACCTTCATCTTGCCGCGTAGCACGAAGAAAATTTCTTCCACGTCCATATGGATATGGCTCGGGCCGATGTTGCCAGCCGGGATCACCATCGTGGAGAACGTGAAGCCGCCTGCCGGAACCGTGTTCACGTCCTTGGCGACGCCGGTACCACCCGTTCCGACGTAGCGCATTTGCGCACGGCGATACTTCGGATCAAAGTCGGCCTGGAACTTCAGTGCGTCCCAGTCGTATTTTCGCGTCTCGAAACGGGCGACCCGGCTATCCAGCCATTGCTGGAAATCCTTGTCTTCGGGCTGATCCCACGACTTGCGTTCAACTTGCTCTTTGGACATTACATATTCCTCACTTTATTGCATCACAAAGCCGCCGTTGACCGGCAGAATCTGGCCGGTGACGAAACGGGCCGATTCGGACAACAGGAAAAGCACCGGGCCGGTGACATCCCGCGGCGCCTGGCTGCGCTTGAGCGCACGGCCATCGCGGTAGAAGTCGTGGCGCTCCTTCGGAACGTAGGCGGTTGCCTCGACTTCCGTCAAACCCGGCGCAATGGCGTTGACCGTCACTTCGTACTCGCCGTATTCGCGCGCCAGCGCATGCGTCATCGCAATGACAGCGCCCTTGCTCGCAACGTAGGCCAGCAGCTTCGGGGCGCCCCACCGCGCCGTATCCGACGCGAGATTAACCACGGCGCCATGCTTCGCCTGCTTCAGCCACGGCAAAGCCGCATTGCACATCAGCCACATACCGCGAACGTTCACGTTCTGAACCGCGTCCCACGTATCGCACGTCAGTTCATTCGCCAGCTTGCCACCTGAATTCGTGATCGCCGCGTTGTTGATCAGGCCGTCGATACCGCCCATCAGCCCGGCAGCTTTCTTCACGAATTCATTGATTGAAAATTCCGACATCAGGTCCAACGGCAGGAACGTTGCATCGTGACCGGAATTGCGCATTTTCTTCATCACGGCTTCACCTTCCTCATGAAGCACGTCACCGAAGACGACACGGGCACCCGCGACGCAGAGGTCATTCACGAATGCCGCGCCGAGACCGCGCGAACCACCCGTGACGACCACCCGATGCCCAGTCAGCGGAATGGGAGCCTTATCAAGCATTCCCCGCCTCTGTTCTGGACGCGTTGAATGCCTCGAGCTCCGTCAGATGCTGTTCGGCGCGCTGGCGCAGCATACGGCGAACGCGGGTGATACCCACGTCGTGCTGATACAGGAATTCCTTGTCGCGAGCTTGCGGAGCCAGGTTTTCAAGCACGATGCGATCCTGCTCCAGGACAGCCCAGTGCAGGCCTTCCAGACGATTCGGGTACAGGAACTTCCACACGTCGCGTTGCCAGCCCTGAACCTTACGCGTGCGCCAGAAATAGACCTGGCACAGGTCTGCGGTAACGGGCACGGCAAAGCCGATAATACCGAAGTTGCCGCCAGGGCCGAACTTCTTGCGGTACGGAATTTCCAGTCGCAACCACAGACCGCCCGTCTCGCCCATTTCAACCCAGTCGAAATTCACATCACGCTGACCGACCTTTTCAAACATGAGGCCCGTATCGGTCTTGCGAACGCGCATTTCCGCCGACTTGTCGCCTTCCGCCATCGAGTGCGAAACGGCATGCAGGTAAGCACCGTGCATCGGGTCCATCACGTTGTCGATGGCGTATTGATAGTTGCACTTCCAGTTCGAAGTGCAGAGAAAGTGGGCGTACTCTTCATCCTTCGTCAGTTCGTCCGGCAACACCAGCTCTGCCGGTTCAGCGTGAGCGTCGTCACCAAACCACAGGAAGATCGCTCCGGCGCTCTCCTGAACGCAGTACGATTTCACGCACTTCTGGCCTTCGAGCGGGCAGGTATCGACTGCCGGGACGTTCTTGACTTCGCCATCGCCCGCGACTTCCACGCCGTGGTACCAGCAGGCGATACGGTCGCCCAGATTCCAGCCCATCGACAGACGCGCGCCACGGTGCGGGCAGCGGTCTTCAAGAGCCCGGATTTTGCCTTCACCGTCGCGCCACAACACGATGTTTTCGGAAAGGCGTGTGATACCGACCGGGGCGCTGCCGACCTGATAGCTCGGGAGAACCGGATACCAGTAGTTTTTCAGGCCACGATCCAGATATGCCTGGACGGCTTCGGAATTGATCGTCATGGAATTCCTCTTATTCGGCCAGCTTACGCATCGTCTGCGTGAAGCTCTCCATGGTCCACCGCGCACCGTCTTGCGAGCGTAGGCCCTGCTCGTTCAAGCTCTCGACCACCTGATCAAGCTCGATAGCACCTGCATCGAACGCGTTCACGAGCGCATCGCCCAGGTCGTTTTCGAACCTGGTCGGCTCCGCTTTACGCGTCTGCCAGATCATGTTTTCCGTCTGCCCGGGAATCTCGATCGTGCCGTTACCTGCAACGTTGTTGGGTTGTGGCTGCTTCCACGGGCTGAGCTTCGGATTGAACGTAACGACTTTTTCCATCATTCCACCTTGATCTGGATTTTTTCGCCGGCAAGACGCACCGCGTAGGTCTTCAGGTCTCGACCGCCAGGACCGGACATGCATTTGCCGGTGGGCAGGTGAAAGACTGCGGCGTACAGTGGACATTCCACCGTGTCGCCCTCGACGAAGCCCTGCGTCATCAACGCATATGCGTGCGGGCACACGTTTTCGAGTGCATACACCTGGTCGCCCACTTTGTAGATACCGATTTGCTGGTCGTCCAGCTTGAACTCGATCGGCGCATCCTCAGCCAGATCACCGATATGTCCGGCGCAACGCCATTCGTCAGCCATCGCACTCACCCTTTTTGTGGCACTTCACTTTTGGGACGTTAATTACATACGACATGGCAGATCGCCCATATCAGGCAGTGGCATGCACTTTTGCCAGGTACCGCAAGGCGGATGAGCGCGAGCGCCGAAGCCACGGCAAAGTGCAAATCCGCGCGGGTTTCGGGTACGTGATCTATCAGGCCCCGGGAGGCAGCGGGTACAACCCTGCTTCCATGGAATCGATGAACTCCAGAACATGCTCGTGCGGAATCACGTCCGAATACTTGGCGTTCATGTCGCATAGGCTCAGAGCATGGCTCGACTGGAGACGATCGAAACAACCGTCTTCCACGACTACAACGCGATAGTTCAAGCTGAACGCATCCACCACCGTTGCGCGCACGCAGCCCGAAGTCGTACCGCCAGTCACGATCACGCTGTCGCAACCGAGCAGGTTCAGGTAAGCCACCATTTCGGTGCTTGAGAAACCGGACGGTTTCTGCTTGTGGATCACGACATCTTTAGGCCCTGGCGTAATCGCATGAACGATTTCGTCGCCGTCGATACCTTGTGCACGATCGGCCTTTTGCTGCTCCGTCATGCGGCCGGCCTTCCACAGCCAAGAACCGGCATCCCAGCCGTCCTTGCGCCATGCACCGGTCGTATAGATGACTGGCACACCCTTGTCGTGCGAAGCGTCGATCAGCTTGCGCATAACGGCAACCGCGTTCCAGGCTTCTTCGCCGCAGGCGTTCGGCCAGCGCTTGATCGCGTCCAGGATCGGCTCCGACTTCTCTCCACAGAATGCCCAGCTGGCGTCGATCACCAGCAGCGCCGGACGCTTGCCGAACCCACCCAGGGCGCCATAGCCAGAGGCCTTCAAAACTGCCTTGTCACGTTCGGTCAGGTGTTTGTCCCAAATACGTTCCTGCACATCGGTCTCCTTAGGTCCGCTTCCAGATATCAGTAATTGCGTTCTTTTTTTGATCAGTCAAAATCAATGCACCCAGCATTGATTCGTTAGTCTTTCGTTATTTTGTTTCATATATGGAACAATGTTCACTTGTTTAACGAATGATAGTCACGTTACTCCAAGTAAAGCAATCAGTCCATACCCCTGCGAACGCCAAATTTTCTCAAATTTCGTCAAAATTTCACACCTTGCTATCACGAAAATATTTCAATGTCCATGAATAAGTGCGAAATCTTGCATGAAATATGGAATTTTCTAACAGATGAAATGGGAACAATGCATGTTAACCCCAACATGAAACTGATTCATTTTTGCCGGGAATCACCTTACTATAGTTATTGCGGATAAACGCGGTTTCACTGGTGAAACGCCGTGTTGATGCCGATAACTGGCGATCTAATTTCAGATCAGTAGGACAAGATTAAATTATTTGGGGACCTAATTAGTGAAGAAGACTCTTATCGCTCTCGGGCTGGCAGGTGCTTCCACCGCAGCGTTCGCACAATCGACCGTCACGATGTTCGGCATCATCGATGAAGGACTGCAATACTCCAGCAACTTCGGCGGGAAGAGCCAGCTCGGTATGGACGCGCTGAGCGGCCCATTGGGTTCGCGCTGGGGCCTGCAGGGTTCGGAAGACCTCGGTGGCGGCACCAAGGCTATCTTCATGCTGGAAGGCGGCATCAACCTGAACAACGGCGGCTTGGGCCAAGGAGGCCTGCTGTTTGGTCGCCAGGCGTTCGTCGGTCTGTCGAGCAATACGTACGGTACGGTGACGGCGGGCCGTCAGTACGACGCTATTGGCGACCTGACGCTGGTCTTCGGCCCGCAGTCGCCATGGGGCACGAGCGCAGGCCACGTGGGTGACATCGACGGTATGATCCGCAGCACCCGCAACAACAACATGATCAAGTACCAGTCGCCCAACTGGAACGGCCTGTCAGTTGACGTGACGGGCACGCTGGGCGGCGTCGCCGGTGACTTCTCGCGCGCCAGTGCTTACTCGATCAGCGCGCTATACAAGAACGCAGCTTATTCGTTCGGTGTCGGCTATGCGCTCACGAAGAACCCGTCCGACAAGGGCGCTCCGTTCAACAGCGGCGGCAACGCAGTGACGCCGGATCAAACGCACAACTTCTTCGGCCTGAACTCCGGCTACATGGCGGGCTCCGCCCCGGCCAACTCGTGGCAAGACATCGTGGTCGGTGGTTCGTACCTCTACGGCAACTGGGGTTTCGCTGCGAACTGGACGAACGTTCGCTACGGCAACATCGGCCAGCTCGGCGGCGAGTCGGCTACGTTCAACACGCTCGATTTCAGCGCTAAGTACAACTTCACGCCCTTTGACATGGTGAGCGTGGCGTACCACTACACGAAGGGCAACGCAGTCGGCGCGAACGATCTGGGCAACCAGCACTACAACCAGTTCGCTGCGATGTACGTGCGTACAATCAGCAAGCGCACGCAAGTCTATGTCGAGGGTATCTATCAGATCGCTTCGGGTATCGACTCGACTGGCCACGCCGCCCGTGCGGACATCGATTCGCTGGGCGACTCGTCGGGAAAGAATCATGTCTTCGCGCGTCTGGCTCTTCGTCACTTCTTCTAAGCGAGTCCTGAACTAGTTTGAGCTGGGGCGACCGCCCCCCTCAGACTGCTGACAAAACCTCATGTTTCTCGAAGCATGGGGTTTTGTTTTTCAGGCACAGGCGACATTGAGATCCACGATGCCGGGCCGACCAACTCGATATCACATAACGTAAAGGATGCTGCCATGGAATTTTGCATCATCGCCATCATCCTCCGCTCATGTCGAACCCATTAGATAGCGCTGCCCAATTGCCGCGTCAACGCCATGCACTACCGTGTCGATCGCGTGCTTATGAAGGTCGAACGCATTGACCACACGCGCTACGAGACCGGCACTCAGGCTCACCTGGATATCGCCGACTGGATCGAGGAATATTACGATCGATCGCGCATGTACACTTCGAACGAGCGCCGCCCTGTCGTAGCACCCGGCGTTTGGCGCCAGGGAGTGCCAAGCCTTAAATACCGGCGTGTCGTTAGCTGTTTAGAGAGAATTCAGCAGCTTCTGAATTTCTTCAGGCTCCGCCTCGGGATTGACGGCCAAAGCCATCATCAGCGCGATACGCAGCTTCTGCGGCGCGAGATCGCCCCCCGCGAGAATGCCATCAGCCTTCAGGAAACGTTGTTCAGGCACGCAACCACGGGGCGCACGGCTCGATTGCACGACCACGACACCGCTATTGACCGCGCGCCTATACGCAGGCACCTCACCCGATGCAGGACGACCAGGAACCAGTCCGGCGCTTACGATAGCCTTGGTACCCGCCGAAATCAGCGCGTCGATCAGCGTGCCGTCAGCGCCCGCATACGACAGGACGATATCCACACGCGGAATCGTCGCCTCTTCGTCGTCGAGGAGCTTCTGGGCGAATTTGCCGGGCAGAACAGGACGACGACGCATCGTCAAGGTGCCGTCCGGCTCTATACGACCGAGCGGACCAAACGGCGTGGCTTCAAAAGCGCTCAGTTCGAAGCTGGAGGCCTTGGTGACGTCGCGCGGGTCGAAGACCCATCCATCCATCGCAATGAATACACCCTGACCCTGCGCCTTCTTCGATGCGGCCGTAGCAATGGCTGCACGAAGGTTTGCGGGGACGTCGGTGCCCGCCGTATTCGCCGGACGCTGCGCGCCGGTAATAACCACCGGTTGGTCAATGTCCAGGAGCAGTTGCAGGAACCACGCCGTTTCTTCCATCGTGGCCGTACCGTGAGTCACGACAAAGCCGGAAATCGTCGAGTCTTGCCTGGCTGTTTTGTTGATCACACGTCCAAGTTCGAGCCAATCCTCGGGCTGGATCGCGACGCTGCCGAGACTTCGGAAATTGATCGGAACGATTTCCAAGTCCGGCGCAATCTCGCCCATCTGGTTAAGCAGATATTCGATCGGATGAACGACACCACTCTCCGAATATTCGACCCAGTCGAACTGACTGCGGGCGTACATGGCGAAGGTGCCACCCGTGCCGATCACGGCAATACGCGGTTTGCCGGATGATTGTTCAGGAGCCACGTTTGGCTTTTCCATCGTGAAAACCTCGTTGTACGTCCCAAAAACCGGCGTTCATTCAGTGGCATGAAGTTTGATGAACACCTGGCCCTCTTCGATACGTACCTGGTGCACGCGCGTATCCCGAACAATGGGCGACGTGCAGGCTTTGCCGGTCTTGATATCGACCAGACCGCCGTGGAGCGGGCATTCAACCTGACCATCTTCGATGTAACCTTCGCTCAGAAGCGCAGCGCCGTGCGTGCAGATATCGTCCAGAGCGCTTATTTCACCGTCGATATTGAAAACACCCACCTTGACGCCCTCGAGCGTCAGACCTGCGCAATTCTTGTCACCGAAGAGAGTTTCGAGCGTCCCTACGCTGTGCCATCCATCGACCGCGGGTGCGGCGTTGGCTTGTGCTTCTGAAACCACAGGAATAACCGTCATACTTTTTATCTCTTGTATTACCTGGTCCGGAGTAAATCGAGACCCGGGAAATTGGGTGCGATGGGGATGCGGCCATCCCCGAGTTCCATCATATGAAGCTCGGCAAACTTCATATAGCTGATCAACCAATGGCCATCCTCAAGTTTGTACTTCTCGTGAGTAACGGCCCCGAGCCATACCGCGCGCTCGTTGTCGTGGCGGATCGCTATCTGCATCAGTCGCCAGTAGCCTTCAATCTCGCTATGGGAGTCATTCATCATCAGCGAATCACTGACGTAGTAGTGCATCGCGAAACGCCACGGAGAGTTTTTGAACCATTCCGTCAACGCTTCACGTCCAACCAGATCACCGCCGAACCCGTTCCCGCCAGCCCACACTGCATCGCGCGTGAAGCAGGCTGCTTGCTGGCCCGCAATCACCTCCAGCCGGTCAGCAGAAATACGTTCGTAATTCGACGTATATTTCGCGTCAGCGAGGGCGCTGTAGTGCGCCTTCAACATGCGGACTTCTTCGATAGCCTCGAGACGCGCCACACGGAACTCAATGGGGCGCGTCTTGTACGATTCGGGGGGAAAGGAGAGAACGGTCTCGCTCATACGAGAGTTTTCAATGCAATGGCAGGATCGGCCAGCCTGACAACGTCAACGGTTTTGCCCGTTTCGACCAGCTTTTCCAGGAAACGGCGGTCACGACCCTGGTCAACCAGAATACCGCCCTGCACGGCGCCGTTTCGCACGAGCATGAGCGATGCGGGGCCTTCTTCGATGTTGCCGCGCATCACCTCTTTCGCACCTTCGGCAAGACTGCCGACGATCTGAAAGTTGTGTCCGAGCAGGTCGGTCCACATCCACGGCGTTTCCTCGTAGATCTCGTTTTTATCCAATAGATTCCGCGCAACGGCCCTCGCCTGGTTTTCGGCGTTACGCCACGTTTCGAGGCGAACGCCGTTGGTCCCTTCATCCTGCATCTTCACCACGTGAGCCGCATCACCTGCTGCGAAGATCCATGGATGCGACGGCACGGAGCAGAACTCGTTGACTGTGACGCCCGCGCGGCCACCCATGCCCGTACCTTCCAGGAACGCCGGCGCGCAGTTCACGCCAATTGCTATCAGAACCGTATCGACAAGCACCTCAAACGATTGACCCTCGCGCTCACAGACAACGCGCAGGTTCTCGACATTGCGTTCGATTCCCTTTACCGCTACGCCTGTCCGGATATCGACACCGCGCGCCTCGAACTTCTTCGTAAGCCATTTACCCAGCGACGGCGTGAGGGCACGTGCGAGGATGCGGTTGCTACCCTCCAGCACGGTGACAGGCACGCCGAGACCGAGAGCCGATGATGCGACTTCCATACCGATGATGCCTGCGCCGATGATCGCAATGCCTCGGCTCGTCCGCAGTGCTTCGCGAATGCCCAGGCTTTCGTCGATCGTGCGCAGAACGTGAACGCCGGGAAGGTCCGCACCCGGGATACCGCTATTACGCGGCGCGCCACCGGTTGCGACCACGAGCTGATCGCATTGGACCTGGCGACCACTTTGCAGATGCAGGGTGCGCGACCCGGTATCGAGTTTCACAACTGCGTCGTTGACGAATTCGATATCCTGAGCTTTCAGATTGTCTTCGTCCCAGAATTCCGGCGGTTGGAGCGTGACAGACGGCAATTCAGCATCGGTCAGCCACGCTTTGGAAAGAGGCGGGCGTTCGTAGGGCGCGTGGCCTTCATTTCCGATAAGTGTGATCTTGCCAGTGTGTCCGAGCGCGCGAAGGTTCTGGACGACTCGGCCACCTGCATGGCCAGCGCCAACTACTGCGATATGCGAATTGATAGCGTCCGGCATCATGCGGTCTGTTCGAGCGGCGTGCTAACGCGGTAAAGCGTGCCATTGTCCGAAACGCAGGTGACCTTGCGCGGCTCGCCGGAAGGAATCAGGATCGCTTCTCCGCGCTGAAGGCGATATTGCTCGCCTGCAGCTTCGATATCGAATATGCCGTCCTTGATCGCGATGACTTCTTCGCCCCCGGTTTGAACCGAATGAAACTCATCCTTGCCGAAGTGGTGGAAACCCATCGAGAGGATTGCGCCTTGAGCGACGGTGTCTTGCACGAGCGTGCAACTTTGCTCTTTCATCATGCGCCCCGATTGGCAATGGGGTAGTACGGAGTTCCGTCGCCGGAACCGTATTCAGCACGCGGAGGCGACACGACGTTCAGGCGCATCGACATGCCGTCGTCCTTCCAGTCGTTGATCCCGTAGTGGGTCAGGCCTGCCGGAATCAACAGGGCATCACCACGATCGAGCTTACGCTCGACTTCTGTGCCATCCTGGTGAACTTCGAAGAAAGAGCACGAGCCTTTGACCTGGAAGGACGCTTCCTCGCCGTGGCTGTGTGCCTTGGCCTCGATTTCGCCGCCCTTCTCTTCGACGAACTTCACGACTGCAACGCTCATGGTTTTACCAATGATGGTCTTCATGTAAAGACCGTTTTCGACAACCATTTTCAGGCTGTCGTCAATTGCGAACACGCGGCACTTGCTCATGCTCCCTCCTTTGAAATGCTTATGGATGCGGTGACATGACGAACGTTTCGTCAGCCACGAACCGGCGCGAGTCGTAACCGTCGATCACCGCCGGCTGTTTGTAGAACTCTACGGCCGGTGCGATTTCCGCGAGCGACAGCAGCATTTGCATCAGGGTCATGGCTTCCGGCTTCGAGTCCAGGTCCGACAACGGGATCGCGTTGAGGAACGTCACCACTTCATCGACACGCGGCAGGATGGCCTTGCTGTATTCGTAGATGGCGTCCATGCCGACAGTGTGGCGCTGGATGTTGCGTTCCGTTTCCGTTGCGAGCGCCCAGATCGGGGCGTAGGGTGCCAGTTCCGCGAACTGCGCGGGCAGAGATTTAACGATGCTCATTTGTCGTCCACTTATTGGTTACTGGCAGCTTCTTGTGCTTCGCCACGCGCCAGCATTCGCTCCACGGCGTGATATGCGTGGCGCACCATCAGTTCCCTGTCCTGCACGATCATATGCTTCTTGACACCGGTCTGCGCAGCACGTTGTGTGCGCTCCAGCGTGCTGAAGTCCTCCAGCAGCACGTCACGCAGTGCGACCTTCATGTACTCGAGGAAGAAGCGACCACCTGCCGTCGTCATTTCCGCGTAGAACACGCGCGCATCGACCATTGTTTTGTCGTGCGACACCGGACGGAACGTATACGCCTGGAAGTAGTTCGGGCGCAGCGAAACGTAGAAGTCTGGAAAAATCACGTTCATATCGAAAAGCCAGTTCGGGCTTTTCGTCCAGTTCACACCCTCCGGCAGTGCGTCGAGCGGGAACTGTTCCTTCGCGCTACCCACGCCTGCACGCAGAGCCGCAGCCGCAATAGGGCGTGCGTTCGCGGCGTCGGACAATGCCTGTTGCGCAGCTGCGCCACCTTCCGTAACCGCCTTCGGGTTGCCGTAGACCGACTTCTGGTTGCCCGCGAGCGACAGGCGACGGTGAACGTCACCGCAGATCACGTCCAGCGGAGGCATGCCTTCCACACTGGTCGACCTGTCGATTGCGTCAGCGATGGAGTTGCCGTGAACGTAGGCGACGTGGTACGCCTCCTGGAACGCGTCCAATGCCAACTTCCAGTTGCAGTTGACGACTGAAGTCCAGCGGAAGCCCTCCTTGAGCTTGTCCCATGGGTAGCCCTCGATGCTGCCGTAGACCGGCTTCATGAATTCTTCCAGCGACTGGGCGGGGTTCGGCTCCATGTTGACAAAGATGAAGCCTTGCCACACCTCGCACGCGACACGCGTCAGGCCGAATTTCGACTTGTCGAGGTTGAAGAAGCTATTTTCTTCCGGCACGCCCGTGAGGTTGCCATCGAGGTCGTATGCCCAGCCGTGGAATTTGCAGAACAGCTTGCGTGTGTTGCCGCGCTTGTCATAAACGATTTCGTTCAGACGGTGCGAGCAGACATTGTGCATCGCACGGATTTCGCCCTGGCGGTTACGGACCACGATGATTTGCGTGTCGCATACTTCCAGGTCGGCGACGAAGTAATCGCCGGCTTTCGGAATCTGATCGGCACGACCGACGTGCAGCCACGTCTTTTTGAAAATGTGTTTCTTTTCGCGTTCGAAATACTCCGGCGAGATATACGGCTCAACCGGAATCAGTCCCGAACCGAGTTCCGGGTATTTGGCGGTCACCGAACCTTCGGGCGCCGGGATATTGTTCGTGTTTTCTTGCATTACAGTTCCTCTCCTGGATTGGAGCAGAGAAAATAATGAATGCAATTCTCTTTTTATCGAACTGAAGTGTCAAGATCAAAAAGAAGCCCCGAGCACTATTATGTGCTCGGGGCTGTGTCGGGCGGGGATTTCAGGCTGTTCTAGGTATTTTCACCTAGCAACAATTTGATCATCAAATCCGCGATTGCATCGATATCTCTCTGAACGGCCTTCCGGCTTACAACGAAGCCATCGAAGGCCATCCAGATGATATGTGACAGCAGATTCCCTTCGGCAAGATGTTTCCGATCGTCGGGAAGTGCCTCGAGCATCATTTGCGTCAGAAGCCCCTCGGCTTCGCGCAGAAGAAGCGTCGCTTTCTCCCGGAGCTTGCCTTGGTCGCTACCACTATCGGAGACCGCAATCGCCTCTATCAGCGCGTTCGCGAAGCCGTGATCGGCTTGCGGAATATCACTCCAGACGCCAATCAGGATGCGCCTCAGCTTCGTCTCCGGTGTGCGAAACTTCTGCACTTCGTCTGCCAGCATCCGGACTTGATCCAGAAGCCAGGGTGTCTTGATTTCGTACAGAATCGTGAGCTTCGAGTCGAAATAGTTGTACAGATTCGAAACGGTGGTACCGGCCATCTTTGCGATATCGGTCATTGACGTGGCCGCATAGCCCCGCCGGCAGAACAGGTCGAACGACGCTGCAAGGATAGCGTCCCGCAATCCAGGCTTTTTGACTTGTGCCATTAAGTTTCCCTGCAATACGTAGAGCCGGGAAGCACGGATCCCTCCGTACTTCCCGGCGCAAAATATGCCAAAAAAAGAGAATTGAAATCACTTATGATTTTAACGTACCGCACCTCAGCTAACGGACACGTTCGCTAACACCCGGGAAGCCGCCTCCCATCCTCCACGAAGGACTTGCGTAGCCACCGCGAGCGCATCGGCTTCGACGCCAGGAATTATATTCGTCACGTCACGTTCCGGGTTGATCCGGTCGAGCATCGGCTGTACGTTCGAAGCGAACTTTTCAGACAACCTCTTCACATCCGAACCCGGCGTTGCAACTTCCATCGAGAATTGCGCCCCTTTCGCGAAGATCGTCAGTTTGCCATCAAAGTCCGCAAACGAATCGTCCGACACCGTGAATATCCGTTCAGCCATCGCGCGAATGTCTTTGCGCGAACGTTCTTCTGCACCGAGCGCGGCAAGCGTCACCTCACCGTCGAGCACCGCGGTAGCGAGCTGGTACGGCAAACTGGCGATTGCCTGAAGTTCCGTATCAAACGTCAGACGCGCCTCACGCGGCTCGCCGACGATAGGGATCGCCCACGGTGCCAGACGCGCTTCGATGCGATCGACGTCATCGGCACCAAGACCGGATTCGCTCATCAGGTGCAGCGTCGCGTCGATATGCGGATGGATCACGTGCGCGCACGGGTAGTACTTGAATTTCGATTCCGCACCCTGCCAGTCCGCTCCCAGGCGCCTGGTGATTGCTTCCATATCGATCGTTTCACCGTGCAGCAGTGCGCCGTACAGTCCTCGCGGCCCTTCAATGGCAAACTGCGGACCTTTGAAACCTGCCTTGACCATCGAAGCCGCCACGATGCCGCCGTGAGCAGCCCAGCCGGCGTGCAGCCACTTTGACCAGCCTCCGTCCACCAGAAATGCCATGATTCCGCTAGACATGCTTGCGGCCAGCCCCATTGCAGAACTGATTTCCTCGGCGCTGAGCCCCATCAAGCGACCTGCAACAGCCGCGGCCGCGAGCGGGCCGACTTGACCGGTCGGATGCAGGAAATGTTGATGGAATTTCTTGCCCGCCGCACCACCGATACGAGCCGCGATTTCGTATCCCGCAATGATGGCCGCGCCGAAATCTTCAGGTGTCGCGTTGACAGCTTCCGCGACCGCAAGCGCAGCAGGAACAACGACACTACCCGGATGAACGATGGAGTCCATGTAGGTATCGTCGAAATCGCGACAGTGTGCGGCCACGCCATGTACGAGCGCCGCGATGCTCGCGGGCATACCGACACGCGAGCCGATCATCGTGCTTTTCAGCGACGAAGACGATGCACCATAGGACGCGCCGAAAGCGATGGCTGACTGCACCGCCGGCGTATTCGAACCTGCCGCGATGAGGCCCACGGTATCGAGTACGCGCAACGGCACGTCCGCCTGCACGCTCTCGGGGATGCTTTGCCAACGAAGAGACGCGGCGAATTCCGCGAGTTGCCGGGAGACGGACGCGCTCATTAAAGCGCCTCGCGCAGAAGCGCGGCAACGTCCTCTTCGGACAGCGGGCCAGGCAGGTTGCCCATCATGTAGTCACCCATCGTGTTGCTGGCGATTTCAGCGATGTGCTCTTGCGTGACGCCCACTTCGCTCAGACGCCTGGGTGACGGCAATTTTGCCATCAGCGCCGTGATTGCGTCCGCGGCACGGTTTGCAGCTTCCTCCACCGAATCGGTGTGCTCGCAGCCAAGTGCTTCCAGCACGTACTTGTGGGCGTCGCCTCCTGCCATTGGGAGCATCTTGCGAAGCGCCGGAGCCAACATGATGCCGTGCGAGATGCCGTGTTGCAGGCCATAGCGACCGCCGATCACGTGACCGATTGCATGGACGATGGAAACCATCGAGTTGATTGCGGCCGTACCCGCCATGATGCAGGCGAACTGGCAGTTTTGGCGCGCATCGAGATCGTTCGGATTTTCGACCACGAGCGGCAAATTCCTGAGCATCAGGCGAGCCGAATGCAAAGCGATCCCGGTCGCATACGGATTGCGATCCTTCGAGTATAGAGATTCGATTGCTCGCGCAACCGCGGTCATACCCGTGGCGGCCGTCAGCTTCGCATTGGCGAAGACGGCCATTTCAGGGTCGAGCACGGTTGCATCCGGCGTCAAGGCCTTGTCCCAGAACAGGAGCTTGCGATTTGCCCTGGTGTCGCGAATGCCGGCGGTCGGCATCACATCCGAAGCCGAACCCGCCGTCGTGGGCACCGCAATGTGCTTGATCGTGACGGCCTCGAGCGATGCGCGCTCCATGCCCTTATCGAGGTACTTGATCGTGTACGGGTCGAAATCCCCATTCGTTGCGAGCGCAATCACGACGCCCTTGGCTGCGTCCATTGCGCTGCCTCCGCCGACCGAAATCACCACGTCGGCATTCATATTCCTGACTTCTTTCGCTGCGACAAACACGTCATCCAGCGGCGTGTGCGCTTTCACGCCCGCCCAGACGCCAGCGAACCTGTCGCCCAGACCCGCCTTGACCAATTCCAGCATCGGGCCGGTGGCAACCGTGTTGCCACAGATCACGACCGCGCGCGTTGCACCAATGGTCTCCATCACGGCACCCAAACGCTTGACGCTGCCACGACCGAATTCAACGTGTTTGGGCCAATCCCCGATGTTTCCCTGGTACATGCCGCGCTCCTTGAATCTAATTGTGTGAAATAACGAATACAACTATAGCATCCTGAATTTCACCCACGCAATGAAGCCGGCTTAACCCCGTCCGGCCATCCATGCGATTCCCTTGTACAGCATGGATTTCCCCGCGATGGAAAGACAGGAACGGTGGCGAAGACCGTTTTGCTCCATCCGCGGTCATTAGCACAAACACCAATATCTGGCTTCAATAAAGAATGTGATTCTACGCCCCGTCCACACTTCGCATCAAAAGAAGGTGACCAGGACAGGTAACCGGTCACATCAGGGTAATTACTAAAAGCGAGACACGATGGCTATTTCATCAAACAGGGGTTCTCTAACGAATGTTCCGCGGGGCCTTGCGAATCTGGTTCTCTTGCTGTGCTTTCTTACCATCCTCTCGGAAGGGTATGAAGTCGGCATCATGGGAACGATCATCCCGGTCCTGCTGCACGATCGCGTCTGGGGCCTCACGCCGATTCAGGTCACCGGCCTGGCTTCTGCTTCGCTGATTGGCACGATTGCCGGGGCTTTCCTCCACAGCCTGATCGTGGACGTGGCGGGTCGCAAACGTCCGCTGATCGTCTACGTCCTGATGTTCTCGGTCGCGATGATCTTCGCTGCAACTGCGACTTCGCCGTCTGCGTTTGCGGTTTGCCGTCTGATCGCGGGTGTCGGTCTGGGTGGCCTGGTTCCCGTTGCATCGTCTCTGACCGTCGAATACTCGCCGCGTGGCCAGGAGAACTGGAATTTCTCCAAGATGTACGCTGGCTATTCGCTGGGTGCAGTCGTTTCCGGCGCCGCCGGCTTCTTCCTGATGGGTCAACACAACTGGCAACTCGTTGTGTGGCTTGGCGCGCTTCCTATCCTTCTGCTGCCATTCCTGATCATGATGCTGCCGGAGTCGATGGACTATCTGATTTCGCGCGGTCGCAAGCAGGAAGCATCGAAGTTGCTGGCGAAGCACAACATGTCGTGGAACGACATCGACGAGGCGGCGAAGGAGCATCCTCAGAAGGTCAATTTCGTCACTGGCCTGGCCGAAATGTTCACGGGCCGGATGATCTTCCCGACGATCTGCCACGGTCTGGCGCAGTTCACGGCTCTGCTGGTTCTCTACGGTTTCGGTACGTGGCTGCCACAGCTTATGCGCAAGAGCGGCTACGAACTCGGTTCGTCCCTGCAATTCCAGATGACCTTCTACCTGACTTCGGCTATCGGCGGCGTCATCATTGGCAAGATCGCTGACCATTACGGTGTTCGCAGGACCATTGCGGCATTCTTCCTGCTGGGCGCCTGCTCGATCACCGGCATGGCGTTTTCGCACGGCATCGTGATGAACTACATCCTTGTCGCAATCACCGGTTTCGGTACGACCGGAGTTGCACTCGTGCTGCTCGGCTACATTGTCGGCTGGTATGGTCCGCGCCAGAACGGCATTTCGTCGGGTTATGCGGCACTTACCGGACGGGCCGGCGCGCTCGTCGGCCCGGTTCTCGGTGGCCTGCTGGCTCAGGCAGAACTCCCGGCGGTCTATAACTTCCTGGTATTCGGGGGCATCGCAGTCATCACCGCAATCGTGGTCGCAATCACGCCGAAGCCCACTGCAAGCGTGCCGGAACTCGCGCCGAACACCCCCGCACACGCATAAGTCGAGCTTCACCGGCAACAAAAGACCGCGCGTACCCCAAAAAGGTCGCGCAGTTTGCTTTAAGGAAGCTTGATGGCTTGGCCTGCGTAACCTTTTCGTGTGTCTTCCAGGGTCCGTTGCGACGATCTGCGCAATGACGTTGCCGCTGCCTTTCCTCCCTGCCTATGTCGAACGACCCCGCCTAACCGGACACGACCGGATCATCAAATGGAGCAGCATCGCCTGCAGTATTGCTTTTTCGTGTGGCGCAATTTCCTTACGTAACCTTCGCGTCTGCCCTCGTCTGCTCGTCGGTTTTTCGATATCGGCCATGTGGGCCAGACAATCGAATCGGTAAGGCGCAGTACGTTGTCGCTCTTACTCGCCCAGGACTCCACCGAGAAAGACGATCGCCGAAAAAAACATGACGAAGCTGTTCAACAGCTGACCGCCGATATGCAGGCATACGAGAAAATGGCTAACCTAGGCCATGATCGCGAACTCTTCGCCATCGACAAAACCACCATTTCGCGATTCCTGACCCTGGACACAAACATAGTACGGATGGCATCGGCAGATGATGCGGATTCCACGACTGTGCGATTGATGGTGAATTCAGCGTCCCAGCAGGCGTTTTATGCTGCAAAACATGCCATGGAATCGCACGTGAAATGGCTTACGGCTAAAGCCGACGAAGCGGGTAACAATGCCATCCAGATCTACCATCAGGCTATTAAGGTCACCAAGGTCTTGTGGAAATCAATCAGGCTATTGGAAAAATTGATTCCGTCGCTCAGCATAATGCCGCTCTGGTCGAGCAGGCTTCCGCCGCAGCGCGTAACGTGCAGGAAGAAGCGAACCGGCTGCGCAATCTGGTCGCGATTTTCAATTTGCCTTGAGAAAACCTTCGGCGGCAGGTCGAAGGCTGGGCTGCTCCGGCGTTTCAGGCGACCCGCTCAGCAGTTCGGGATTGTCGAGCGCAAAGCGATGATTGCCCGTACGTATGCGCTGCCGGTTCTGTAACAGACGCCACCGGTCATCATCGCGATGGCGCTTGAGGGAACTTCAGTCCGCGAGCGGCATGCCTTTGGTTTCGGGCCCGAACCAGATCGCCACGATGCCCGGCACGAACAGCAGCGAAACGACCGCGGAAGCGAACGGGAACGATCCGAGCGTGCCGACCAGCACACCCGCGGCGAGCGGCCCGAGACTCGTCACCGCGCGCGCCATGTTCCAGCAGAATCCCTGGCCGGTGGCACGCACGCGGGTCGGGAACAGTTCCGGCAGATACGCCGCAAACGTGCCGAATCCGCCGATCACGAAGTAGCCATAGACCGGCATAAACCATACGACGCTACGTAGATCGTGCACGCAGAGAAACAACACCAGCGAAACCGCGAGCGCGCCGCTCCAGAAAATGAAATACGACAGACGCCGGCCGAGCGCGTTGAGCATCCACATCAGTGTGAGATAGCCGAGCGTGGCGCCCACCATCATCAGCATGAACGCGTAGCTGACCCAGCGCCCCGCCGCGCCAGCCGACGCTTCGGCGGTCAATTGATGAATCCAGCTCGGCAGCAGCGTCAGCCCGCCCCACGAGCCGATCATCGCCGCTGAAGCAATCACGACGCCCACGATGGTCTTGCGCCGCAAGCCCGGCTTGAAGATCGCGGCAAAGGTGGAGGTCGCGGTCATGCCGCTCGCCCTCGCCTCGCGGTTCGCCGCCACCCAGCGCTCCGGCTCCGGAACGAACCTGCGGATCACCACGGTGAGGATCGCGGGCAATGCGCCGACGCCGAGCACCCAGCGCCATCCGAACGGGCCGACCAGCAGATTGTCGAGCGCGGCCGCGAAGAAACCGAAAGAGAACGCCATCTGCATGATCTGCACGGCGCGGGCGCGTTGCTTCTCCGGCCAGCTTTCGGCGACCAGCGCCGCACCCGCCGCCCATTCGCCGCCGATGCCGAAGCCGGCGATTGCCTGCGCGATCGCCAATTCCTGCCACGTGCGCGCAAATGCGCTCGCCGCAGTGAACCCCGCGTAGATGAGAATCGTCAACGCCATCACGCGCGAGCGGCCGAGCCTATCGGCCGCCACCCCGAACAGCACCCCGCCGATGCCCCACGTCAGCAGCTTGATCGAGATGATGAGGCTGCCGGTCTGTGCGACCACAGCGGGATGGGTCGTGCCGAGCAGTTCGCTCACGCTCGGAAACAGCACCAACGTGAAAAGATTCAGGTCCATCGAATCGAACATCCAGCCCAGAAACGCCGAGAGCAGCGCGAGCCGCTGGTACCGTGTAAGCCTCGACTTCGCATCGCGCGCCACCCGCTGCTCCGGCATGCCGGCTTCCTGTATCTGATTCATGTCTCGCTCCTGCGATAGGACGACCCGCCCACCGTGCCGAGAGGCTGCCGTGCAGGCTGGTCGGGAATGCAAAAATTCCGACAATCGGAACCACATTCCATTTATAAAATTGTTATTGCCATTCCGGCGCGCCGAACGCGAGGCACGCACTGCTCCGCACCGAATCAGACGCTGGCGGGCGCCGCCGCAAAGTAAAACGCATCGGCATGGATGTGCTCGTCGCGCATGCCCAAGCCGGCCAAGGTCGCACCGACCGCGTCCACCATGCCCGGCGATCCGCACAGATAGCCGCGCCAGTCGGTGCAGTCGGACAGATCGCGGCGAATCGCATCCGGCAGCATGCCGCCGCGCAGCGCGGCGCCCGTGCCCGCGTCCGGCTCGGCGACCACCACGTGCGCTTGCAGGCGCCCGCCTGCAAGCGCCTCCAGAGCACGCAGCGTATGCAGCCCGTAAACGTCGCCCGGCGTGCGCACGCCGAAATACAGATGGATGTCGTTGGTCATGCCCGCGGCAAGCGCCGAACCAACGATCGACAGAATCGGCGCGAGACCCGTACCGCCCGCCACGCACAACATCGGCCCGGTATGCTTGCGGCGCAGATAGGCAGTACCGAGCGGCCCGCTCACCTGGACCGCGTCGCCGGGCTCGAGCTGATGCGCGACGTAACCGCTCACGAGGCCGCCGGGCACCACGCGCACGTGGAATTCCATCAGCTCGTCGTCGGCGACGTTGGCCATCGAATAGGGACGGGCAAGACCGTTGCCGAAACGCAGCGTCGCATACTGGCCCGCGCTGAACGACAGCTTCCTGTTCGGCTTCAGGCGCACGATGCGAACGTCGTGCGTCGGCGCGTCGAGCTCGACCACCGTGGCCTTGATGATCCGCGCGGGATGCACGACGATTTCGTCGACCTCGGGGACCGTTACCACACTGTCTTCGCTTAGCGTCGTCTGGCAGGCCAGCACGCTCGCCGCCCCGCGGCCGGCTCGCGGGGGCGTCAGGCCCGACAGCGTGCAGCGGCACGTGCCGCAGCGGCCCGCGAGGCAGCTATGTGAAATCGGCACGCCCTCGCGACGCAGCACGTCGAGCAGATTGTCGCCAGGCGCAACCGCGATCTCGCGCCCTTCTGGTTGAACACGCAACAGCATCGTTTCTCGCCTCGCTCCGATATCAACCGATCTCGACGAAGACCTTGCCTTCGTCACGCCGAACCGGAAACACGCGGATTGGCTGTGTGCACGGGCCGCAGGTCGGAGCGCCGGTCCGCACGTCGAAGCGTCCCTGGTGCAGCGGGCACTCGATCTCAGCGCCATCGAAAAATCCGTCCGAGAGCCGCGCGTCGCCATGCGTGCAACGATTGGACGTCGCGAACACCTCACCACCGTTTTCGAACAGCGCGACTTCGCTGCCCTCCACCTGCACCGCGACGACATCCCCGTCGATCAGTTCGCTGTCGAGGCATGCATAAAAAAAAGAACCGTTCATGATTTCACGTCAAAAGAGTGGCATGCACGGCGAGCGCCACGCGCCCGCCGCGGCCCGATCCGTTTAATCCGCCGCGATGCCGGCAGCCCGCTCGACCGCCAGATACACGCTCGCGACATCCTTGTGTCCCAGCCCGGCGCCGCGCGCCTCCTCGTAGATCTGCTGCGCGACCGCGGCCAGCAGGAGCCGCACGCCGGTCTGCTTGCCCATCTGCGCCACGCATTCGAGATCCTTGTAGATGCCGTTCAGCGCGAAAGCCGCATCGAATTGCCTCGGCACGATGAAGTTCGGCACCGCGCGCTCCAGCGAATTGCTTTGACCAGAACTCACGCGCAAGACGTCGTACAGGCGTTGCGGGTCGAGCCCGGCCTTGCGGCCCAGCGCCATCGCCTCGCTCACCAGCACGTGCGTGACCCCGGTCAGCATCTGGTTGCACAGCTTGGTCGCGATGCCGGTGCCGACCGGCCCCATATGGAAGCAACGCGAGGCGAACGTATCGAAGAACGGTCTGGCGCGCTCGAACGCCGCCTCGGAACCACCCGCCATCAGCGTCAGCTTGCCCGCTCCTGCGCCGCCCGGACCGCCGCTCACCGGCGCATCGATGAAATCGACCGGCGCGCCCGCGCAAACACCGGCGATGTCCTTGACGGTGGCGGGGTCCACCGTGCTCAACTCGATCAGCAGCGCATCGGTCCGCGTGCCCTCGATCAATCCGTCCGGCTCCAGATAAACCTCGCGGCTTGCCGCCGGCGCAGGCAGGCAGGTGAAGATCACCGGACACGCACGCGCCAGCTCCAGCGGATTTGCGACCGTATTGAAGCCGAGACGGTCCGCCTGCGCGCGATGCCGCTCGATGGTCGTCACGCGGAAACCGGCTTCCTTGAGCCGTACCGCGATCGGCTCGCCCATCAGACCCAGGCCGATGAAGCCGACAGTCGATTGCTTGTCAGTCATGAGATATGGTTCTCCTGCCTCATGCCGGGCAAAGCGCGCGCCGCCGCTCGCCCGGCATGCCTTTAGATCGGATAGATCAGTGAATTCGGAATCAGCTCGTTATCGAAGATGCAGTGACGCGATTCGAATTTGAGCGCGCCGCCTTCCTTGACGATCACGTCGACGTAGCGCCCGACGCTCAGGAACTCCGGGAACTGGCCGCGCTTGGTGCGCAGCACGACGTAGTTCGCCTCCGCGTGCGTGCGTGCGCCGTCGGTCCCGGTCACACGCGCCGCCGACACGATATGCCGCTGAAAATACGACTCGTGGTACAGCGTCTCCTTTACGCTGAACACGCGATCTTTCAGCATGCCCTTGCTCTCGAACCACAGTGTCGCAAGCGGAAAACCGCGATCGTAGTTTTCTCGCGACTGCAGCTTGTAGCTGCCGTGCTCGACGAAAAATTCCGGCCACTCGTCGATACGGCCGTCGTCGAGCACGTACGCGTAGTTCGTATAGAGAGCCTGCAACGCCAGGTAGTCTTCGAAGCTCGTCATCGTCAAATCTCCATGATCCGGCGCCAGTACGCGTACATGCCGCGAATCAGGCCTTCTGTGATCGTATGGTCCGTGCCGCCGACCTCGCGGCCGTTCTGCTCGGCCAGCGTAATGCCGGCCTCGTCGCGCCGGTAGCCCATCTGGCAGTACTCCAGCACCTCTCCGTCGTCGGCCCATACATACCCGGCGGGACCGAACAGATTGGCCTGTCGCAGCCGCCGGGTCGTCATTTCAGGGCTGTCGTCCTCGAAACCGAAGTGGGTAAAGATGAAGTCGAACGCATTCGGCCCGCGCGGCACGATGGTGCGGGTGGTCATGCTGTTGCTCTGCTGCTGGATGATCAGATTCGGAAACACCGCGAGAATCGCGAGCGTCGGATCGCCCCACCAGTCCTCGCGCACGATGTCGAGAATACGGTCGTCGTGCAGCGACATGTCCGCCTTGAAGCTGCCGACGCGATTGATGTCCTCGGTTTTCATCGCGGTATTGCGCCGCGAGTCCATCACGCTGTGGCGGCCCTGCTCGTCGAGCACGGTGTTCGACTTCTGGTCGCCCCGATACAGCCCGAAGGTGATGAACCACGTATGCAGCAGGCCGGCGTGGTACGGGTCCTTGAGGTTCTCCTGCACGAGCTTCCAGTTGCCCGGAATGCGCTGCCGCGAATAGCCGTGCACCTTCAGCTTGCGCCCGCTGAACACGCGATCGTAATAGCGCAGGATGGCCGCTCCGAGGTAGTCTTCGAGCGGTTCGACGTCGTGATCGAACGACGCGAAGATCACGCCGTTGCGCCACGCGACCTTGAGCTTGCGCAAACCGTGCTCGGCCGGATTGAAGTCGGCCGGCATGCCGCCCTTCACCTCGCCGTCCTGCTTGAGTCCGCGTCTGAACGGCACGCCGCGCAAATCGCCGTTCAGATCGTAATTCCACTGGTGATACGGGCAGGTCAACTCCTTGCGATTGCCGGACTGCTCACGGCAGAACGCGGCGCCGCGATGCGCGCAGATGTTCTCGACGACGTTGACCGAGCCGTCCTCGAGACGGATCACGACGACCGAGCGCTCGCCGATCATCGCGAGCTTGAAGTCGCCATGCTCGGGCAGTTCTGCATCGAGCGCCACGTAGACCCAGTGCCCTTTGTAGAAGAGCCGCTCCAGTTCGCGCCGATACACGGCCTCGTCTGTATAGATCCAGTACGGGATGCGGCTCACGCTATCGTTGTCCCATACCTTGTCGATGCTTTGCCCGCTTTGTGTAGTCGTCATTGCGTCCTCCATGCTTCCGACTGTGCCGCAAACCGTTGCGGCATTCGTGTCGATCTTTCGTAGGTCCGGCGGCGCGAGACCGCCAGACGGCTTCACGCGTCGATGCTGCGCCAGAACGCATCCAGCGCGGCGTTGAATGCGTCCGGCGCTTCGATATTCGCCAGATGCCCGGCCTGCGCGAGACGCGTCGTGCGTGCGCTCGCGATTTCTCCGGCCAGCTTGGCGGTGGTCTGCGCGGACACCCGTGAGTCCAGCGCACCGCTCAGCACCAGCGCGGGCACGCGAAGCGCGCGCAACGCCGCCGTGCAATCGTGAAACAGGATGTCGCGCAGCGTGATCAGATAGTCGCCGGCCTTCATCGCGCCGATCACGGCAATCATGCGTTCCCGCCAGCGTGAGTCCAGCTTCGACGTCGCCGTGCTGTCCATGTATTGCCGCGCGAACGTGGCCATTGACATGCGCTCGAGCGCGTCGCGCGTGCCGTCGAGCCGCGCCTGCGAACTCGTGCCGGCAAGCGTCGCGTAGCTGCACGCGAGCGTCACGCTGCGCACACGCTCGCCGGCGTCGGGCTGCGCCGCCAGTTGCGCCGCCATCAAGCCGCCCATCGACAGTCCGACCACGTGCGCGCGCGTCACGGCGCGAGCATCGAGTACCGCGCGCGCATCGGCCACACACGCCGCGATCGAAAACGCGCCGCGGCAAGACGTGCGGCCGTGGCCGCGGCAGTCCATCGCGATCAGCCGGTACGACCGCGCGAGCGTTTCGAATTGCGGCGTCCACAATTCGGCGGACGTGCCGAGGCTATGAAACAGGAACACGACCGGCGCATCGGGGGTGCGACTGTCCCGTATGCTCACCTCGCCGTCGCCGAGCGTGATGAATTCGGGCGACGGCATCATGACTGCGCCAGCTCGCGCCCGGCGGCCCGCTGATCGCGCTCCGCCTCGATCGAACTGAGCGCGCTCGACAGCAGCACGCCGGCCAGTTCCGCCGACGAGTCGAAATCCGCTGTGTGCACGCTGCGCGTATAACGCTTGAGCGTCGCGAGCCCGAGCGGATGCTGCCGTACGATCTGCGCGACGATGTCGTCGACCCGCGCGGCCAACTGCTCGTCGACGGCGGTCTCGCCGACGAGCCCGATCGCTTGCGCGGTATGCGCGTCGAATTTCGCGAGCCCCCACACCATGCTGGCCGCCGCTTTCGCGTGAACCTTGCGGCTGAGGGCGGACAGCGCCAGGGTGGGCGGCAGACCCTTGTCCATCTCCGGCAGCGAGAAGCGCGCCGATTGCGCCGCCACGGCGAGATCGCAGGCAGCGACCAGCGCGCAGCCGAGCCCGGCCGCCTCGCCCTGCACCTGTGCGATCACCGGCATGTCCCACGCGCGAATCGCACGGTACAGGTCGAGAATCGGATCGATCAGACGGCGCCGCAGCACGGCGCTGCTGCCGCCCTTCGGCGCCCCGGCCGGCGGCGGCTGACGCCCCATGCAGAAGGCCGCGCCGTGCGCGCGGATGCGCAGCACCTTGAGCGTCCGCTGATGACCGGCAAGACCGTCGATGGCGGCGGTCAGCTTCCGCAGTCCGTCCAGCGACAGCATGTTGCCCATGTCGGGGCGGCACAAGCAGATGATCGCTTCCGCGTCCCCGAACGTGATGTCGAATTCATTGCTCACGGCAAAATCCTTACCTGCATGGAAATGGAGGACTGACGGCCGCCGCTAGACCAGCGGCCCCACGTGGTGCTCGACGCGCGCGACCGGTTCGGCTGGCGCGCCGAGCCAGTCGCGCAGAATCGCCTGCTGATCGCGCCCGAGCGGCGGTGGAAAGGCGTGGTCGCGCTCGCTTGCGCCGATGAATTTCAGCGGATTGCCAGCCACCCGGACAGATTGCCCGATATGCCCGTTGCATGCATCGTCCGCATGCAGCTCCAACACCATTTCGCGCGCCGCCGCGTGCTCGTTCAGCAACGCCCTGTCGAGTGTGTTGACCACCCCCGCCGGCACGCCAGCCGCGATCAGCCGATGCATCCAGTCGTCCGCGTCGCGCGCGAGAAAAGCGGCTTCGATTTCGCTCCACAGCGCGTCCCGATTCGCGTAACGGGCCTTGTCGGTCGCGAAGCGCGCATCCTGGGCGAGTTCGGGCCGACCGAGCACGGCCGCCATCTGCTGCCACATTTTTTCGGTGTTCGCGGTAACGACCACGCTCTTGCCGTCGCCCGCGACGAACGAGCGATAGGTCGGAATCGAATCGTGCCGGCTGCCCTGCCGGCCGGGCACCTGCGCCGAATGCAGGAAATAGGCGGCCTGATAGCTGAGCATCGACAGTTGGCAATCGAACATCGCCACGTCGATCCAGCGACCCTTGCCGGTGCGCTGGCACTCGTGCAGCGCGGCAAGCAGCCCGATCATGCCGAACATGCCGGCGGCCAGATCGCCGAGCGGAATGCCGGCGCGCACCGGCTCGCCGTCGACGCTGCCGGTCAGGCTCATGCCGCCCGAGAGCGCCTGCACCACCATGTCGTAAGCCGGCCAGTCGCGCCACGGACCGTATTGACCAAAGCCGCTGATGGAGCACCAGATCAACGACGGCTTTTCGCGCGAGAGCGCCTCGTAGGACAGCCCAAGCCGCGTCAGCACGCCGGGCCGGTAGTTTTCGACGATCACGTCCGCGGCCAGCGCGAGCGCTTTAACCTGCGCGAGGTCGCCGGGGTCCTTCAGGTCCGCGACGAGGCTGCGTTTGTTGCGGTTCACGCTCATGTAGTACGCGCTGTCGTCACCGACGAAGTGCGGTGGGATCGAGCGCGACAGCTCTCCCGCGGGCGGCTCGACCTTGACGACGTCGGCACCCAGATCGCCGAGAATCATCGTGCCGAACGGGCCCGACAGAAACTGTGTGAGGTCCAGCACCTTAAGCCCTTCGAGCGGCTTCGCGGCCGGTTTTGCGTTTTCTTGCATGCGTACATTCCAGTTTCCGTCAGGAATCGATGCGCCGACGTGTTTCGCGAAGTAGGCCATCCGAAATTTCCATTTGTTAGAAATAGCTTCTAATAATTGAAATTATACGATGACACCTGATTGTCCTCTGCGCGTGTTAACCCTGGCGCACCGTGCTTCAGAAGCGATGCCGCAGACCGAGCCGCACGCCGACCTGGCGGCTCGTGGCGGAAGGCGAGAAGCCACTGATGCTCGCCACCGCGCTGCGGCCGAGCGAATCGGTTCCGTTCGCACGCTGGAAGATGCCGATGCCGTAGACGTCGGTCCGCCTGGACAGCAGATAGTCCACGCCCGCACCGAACTGCAGGTAATCGGCACCGCCGTCTCCATTGACCGAATTGCGGCTGGTGTAGGCAACCGCGCCACCCACTTGCAGCGTCGGCGTAAGGAAATCGCGGACGTTCAGTTCGATGGTCGTGAAATTCGCGTTACCGGTGTAGGCGAGCGGATTCGGCGCGGCGGTGGCGCCGAGATGATCGAAGCGAGCCTGGGTCAGCAGCGCGCCGACCGTCAGCGCGCGGTACGTGTAGCTCGCCGCGAGGCCGCCGATCTCCGTCGTCGCGGCGGAGGCGTAGCCGGCATAGACGGGATTCACCTCAGCCGAGTTCGCGCTGCCGAACGAGCCCAGGTTGTTCGCGGTCGCCACGCCCTTGCCCGGAATGTTTCCGTAAAACGAAACGTTCGGATCGCGTGCGTTGACATAGCCCGCCGCGAACGAGAAGCCGCCGCCGGTATAGCGCGCGGCGAGACCCCAGATCTGATTGGCCGTGAAATCGCCCGCGACGCCGCCCGGCGCATACATCGCCTCGGCGCTGAAACCACGGTAGTCGGCGGAGCGAAACTTGATCGCGTTGTTCGCGCGATTGACGACGAGATTGTCGACGTCGTCGGGATGCGTGCCGATGAAGGCCGTCACGGTGGCGGCGGAACTCTGCGGTGCGATGGCGTCGACGTACGGATCCCATTGCCGGCCGAACGTCACCGTGCCGAAGGTAGTCGACGACAGGCCGACGTAGGCCTGTCTGCCGAACAGCGCACCGCCTTGCGCGAGACCGCCGGTATTGGCGAGAAAGCCGTTTTCGAGCACGAACAGCGCGCTCAGGCCGCCGCCGAGATCCTCGACGCCGCGCAAGCCGAAGCGGCTCGGGCTCAATCCCGCCTGGGCGTCGTTGAGCGCAACCTGGCTGCCGCCCACCGGCTTCTGACCGGGACCCACCGCCGTTTGCGCGTTGTTCGTGTAAGTCAAACCGATGTCGACGATGCCGTACAGCGTCACGCTGCTTTGCGCGTGTGCGCCGACGCATGCCAGCGCAAGCGGCCATGCGAAATGCAATCTCCTCACTTCCTTCTCCTTGTTATAAGAACGCCAGGCATCGGCCGAGCGATGCCGCCGCACCATCGAAACCACCGCCGGCCGCCCGCATCCGGCGATACGAAAACAGACCGGAACAGCGTCCGTTTAATTTCTATTAAATAGAATTTAATTCTTTTTAACGGAAACAAGTATCACCGCGTTTGTGCATCGACTGCAACATCGTGTTAACCCCGAACCCAATTTTTTAGGAATCTGATCTGCAAATGTCACGTGCACGAAGCTCGGGTTTGTCCCTATCTGGGCAATTCGTGGCCCTCCATATAATTTCGTTTAACGAAAATTACTTCCGTTAAAAAGAATTTTTCACATGTAATCGACAGCCGGCGCGCTCGCTGCCCGTCCGGCAACGTCGACGATTTCTGGAGATGCCATCGATGGAAAAAGCCATCAACGCCGCGCCCCCCGATGTCGGTGCGCTGCTGCCGGCCAGCTACGTCTGTGATGACGGCGACGCGGGTCTTGCACTTGCCGCGAGCAGGTGTGCCCACTGCGGGAAGCCTGTGTTTCCGGCCGCGACGATCTGCCCGTTCTGCCTGAGCACGGACAACCATCCGCTACCGCTGCGCGGCAGCGCGACGCTCTACAGTTTCACGACTGTCCACACGGGTCCGTCGACTTGGGAAACCCCGTATTCGATCGGCTATGCCGACTTCCCGAACGGCGTGCGCGTGTTCGCCAAGCTCGCGAACAGCACCGGCGGCTGGCGCATCGACGCGCCGGTACGGCTAGCGGTGCGCGAAGTCGCACCGGCGAAGCCGGGCGACGCAGTGTCGTATCGGTATTTCTTCGAGGAGGCAGGCGCATGAGCCGGACGAACTTCAGGCAGGTCGCCGTGCTCGGAACCGGGATCATTCCGTTCGGCAAATACAAGGACGTGTCGGTGCCGCATCTCGCGCGCCCAGCGGTGATCGACGCGTTGAACGAAGCCGGCGTTGCGCGTGCGGACATCGACACCCTCTATTGCGGCGCGGCGATTTCCGGCTGGATGGCCGGCCAGCGCATTGCACGCGAAACCGGACTCACCGGCATCCCGATCATCAACGTCGAGAACGCCTGCTCGTCGAGCGCGACGGCGTTCCGCGAAGCCTATATCGCTGTGGGCAGCGGCCTCGTCGACTATGCGCTCGTCGTCGGCGTCGAAAAGCTGACGCGGCTCGGCGGCGGGATGCTGCCGCTCGACCGCGAGGACATCGAGACCGCCAACGGCATGGTGATGCCCGCGCTTTACGCAATGCGCGCGAAACGCTATCTGCACGAGCACGGCTACACGAGCCGCGATCTCGCCGCGGTGTCGGTGAAATCGCGCAAGCACGGCGCGCTCACTCCGTACGCGCAGTTCCGCACTGAAACCACGATCGACGAAGTGCTGGCCTCGCGCGCAATCTGCGACCCGCTCACGCTGCTGCAGTGCTGCCCCACCGGCGACGGCGCGGCCGCGCTCGTCATCGGCCCGGCCGACGCGCCGTCGCGCTCGGCGCTACCGCGCATCAACGTGGTCGGCTCGCATCTCGCGTCGGGACGTTTCGAAGCGGGTTACCGTGACATGACGGTGCCGGAGATCACGATGCGCTGCGTATCCGAACTCTATGAGGAGACCGGCGTCGATCCGAAAGATCTCGACGTGCTCGAATGCCACGATGCGTTCACGATCGCCGAGCTCCTCTACTACGAAGCGCTCGGCCTGTGCGAACGAGGCGAGGCGCCGCGCCTGCTGCACGAAGGCACGAGTTCCCTCGGCGGCCGGCATGTGGTCAATCCGAGCGGCGGCCTGCTGTCGAAGGGTCATCCGGTCGGCGCGAGCGGCGCCGCGCAGATCGTCGAAATAGTGCGGCAGTTGCAAGGCCGCGCGGAACGACGTCAGGTCGACGGTGCGAAGCTCGGCCTCACGCACGTGACCGGCGGCGGCACCGCGGGCTTCGACCACGGCGCCTGCTGCATCCATCTGTTCGGACGCTGAGCGCGGCGCATGCCTTATCATGCGGATCGACCCCGAGAAACGGATAGCACCACATGAAACGAGCCTCCCTGCCTTCTTCGTCCGACGACGACAACACGAAGCGCGAAACCGGCACGACCGCGCGTACGATCATCGTGCTGCGCGCGGTCGCCGATTCGCAGTCGGAGCCGACGCTCAAGGATCTGGCCGAATCGATCAATCTTCCGCTATCGACCACGCATCGTCTTCTCGAGCTGCTGATCAAGGAAGGCATGGTCGAGCGCGACGATGTCAGGAAGACGTTTCGACCGGGCATGGAATTCTTTCGCCTCGCTTCGCGCGTCATCAGCCGCATGCCGCTCGCCGCAATGGCGCGTCCGTTTCTCGAAGCGGCCACGCACGATTGCGGGGAATCCGCTTATCTTGCCGGCCTCGAACCGCGCACGAACAAGCTGATATTCCTCGCCAACGCCGAATCGACGCAATTGCTCGACTACCGCGTGCCGCTCAACACGCCGACGTCGTTGACCACCGGCGCGTCAGGGCGCGCGGTACTGGCATGGCTCGCCCCTGAGCGCATTCAGGAAGTCATCCGCAATGAATCGTCGCAGGGTGCTTATCCGAACAGCACGGCGGAAAAGAAGGAACTGATCGCGGCGCTGGCCGAGATTCGCGAACGCGGCTACGCGAACACCTTCGGCAAGCGGATTCCCGGCGCAATCGGCTTCTTTGCGCCGGTATTCGACGGCAGCGGGCAAGTGTGCGCGAGCTTCGGATTCACCGTGCCGGAAATCCGCTTCGACGCGCGCGTATCGGTCCGGCTCGCGGAAGCGATCATGCGCCACGGCCACGCGATGTCGAAGGCCCTCGGCTACACCAACGCCTACCCGCCGAAAATCAAAAGCTAGCGGCAAATCCGCTCGAGATCCGCCCGCTTTGTCGGGCAAGCGCATAGTCGCCGCCCGGCGAGACCCGGCATGGCAGGCGCCGCGCAAGCGCGCGAGCCGTGTCGATCAGCGCAACGTGCCCGGCGCCTCCGCGACGGCGCCGGCGAGCTCGCACGACCGCGCTACGAATTCGGCGCTTCGGGATCCGGCTGGATGCTCAGCCGAACGCGCAACGGCTGATGCATATCGCGCGGCGGCGGATTCGATATCGAGTGCGCGGTCAGTAACGTGCGTAGCGCAGCGTCTGCGTCGGGATTGCCGAGCGAATCGAAACTCACGTCGGTCACCCGGCCATCGGGGCCGATCCATATCTGTAGCAGGATCGTCGATACGGGCGCACTATCCGCAGGCGCGGCGGCCATCCGGGTGTCGAGGTATTGCTGGAAACGGCCGGCATCCGCGCTGTCCGATTCGATCCACATCTGCAACGTCTGGCCGACCAGTTGAGCATACGCAACCCACGCCGCGGGTACATCAGTCGCCGCCGCATAGGACTGGGCCGCGGGCAGGCCGGTCAGCAGCGCGATCACCGCCGCGCCGAGACGGCGCCAATAACCTCGCTTCATCATCATTGCCGTCACCGTATCCGCCATGATCTCGCGCTCGCGAGCGCAATCAGTTCAAATCGTCCGCACCATCTGCAGACCCCTTCGTAATTCACGCACAACGCCACGTAGAAGATCGCGAGCAGCATCCAGCCGAGCGGCCGGGACCACTTCGTCAGCTCATTCGCGAACGCGCCCGCGCGCCGGCACGGCACACCCGCGCGGCCCGCGCTTTCGATCCGCCTGGCACTCCGCATATCGAATCGATCAGTCTCCCTGCATCGGCACATACAGACGCATGCCGCCGCGCTGAACCAGCAACGCCGCGTTCGGTCCCGCCTGCCGCAGTTGCCCGGCGAATTGCGCGAGCGTCGATACGCTCGCCCGGTTGACCGCGAGCACGATGTCGCCCGCCTTCAATCCCGCGCCCGAGGCCGCGCCGCTTACCTGCTCGACCAGCAGCCCGTGGTCCACCTGCGCACTCCGCAGCTCGGCCGGGCTCAGCACGCGCGCGACGATACCGGGATACCGTTGGCTCACGTTCGATGCGTCATTCGATGTGACGGTCAGCGCGCCGATCGTCACATCGACGTGCATGGCCGCGCCGGAGCGCCATACCGTCAGATCGGCGAGCGAGCCCGGCTGCAGTTTCGCGGCGACGGTCAACAGGTCGGCGGAGTCGCCGAGCGCGGCCCCGTTGACCGCCAGCACCACATCGCCCGGATGAATGCCGGCGCGCTCGGCCGGGCCGCCGGTTTCGACCGCGCTGATCAACGCGCCGTCAGGCCTGGGCAGACCAAAGGAGCGCGCCAGCGACTGGCTGACTTCCTGCGCCGCGACACCGAGCCGCCCACGCGTCACATGTCCGGAGTCGAGCAACTGGTCCTTGACGTCGAGCGCGATATCGATAGGAATGGCGAACGACAGCCCCTGATAGCCGCCGGTCTTCGAATAGATCATCGAATTGATCGCAATCACGCGGCCATGCAGGTCGAACAGCGGACCGCCCGAATTGCCCGGATTGATCGGCACGTCGGTCTGCAAGAACGGGATATAGCTTTCGCCCGGCAACGAGCGCGATTTCGCGCTGACGATGCCCTGCGTCACCGTATTGGCGAACCCATACGGCGAGCCGATCGCCATCACCCAGTCGCCGACTTCGGTGCGCGCCGGATCGCCGGTGACCACCGCCGGCAGATCGTGCGCATCGATCTTCACGACCGCGACATCCGACATCGGATCGCGGCCGATGACGCGGCCCTTGAACTCGCGCTTGTCGGTGAGCTTGACGTCGACCGTGGTCGAATCGCCGACCACGTGCCGGTTAGTCAGAATCACGCCGTCGCCGCTGACGATAAAGCCCGAGCCCAGGCTAACCTCCTCGCGATTGCCGATCACGCGGCGCGCGAGGAACGGCGCGAGCGGACTGTCCGCCGATACGCCCGGCGGCAGTTGCACGCCGAGCTGCGTCACCTCTCGCGTCACGCTGATATTGACCACCGCGGCGCCGTAACGCCGAACCAGCGCGGCAAAATCCGGCACCGTGACCGCCGGCATGTCGTTGGTCATCCCCATGGGTACCGGTTGAGCGGCCAATGCATCCGCGCTCATGCAGAAGATCAGCGCGCACAGCCCGGGCACGGCGCCACATCCAGTCAGTCGCATGCGACTCCTTATGTCTTGCTTCGGCATCGGGAACAGACGCCATGAAGAGTGCCCGTCGCCGTCGGGTCAGTGCCTCTTACCTCTGGCGTCCGGCGACATGGCAGATACCTCGCGGGGCCATCTTCCCGGCCCGGCCCCGCCGCCCGCTTCATTTCGGCGGCACGGCCACGGGCGGCGCGGGCCGCTGCGGCGTCGCGGACTTGCCCCAGTTGGAGCCGAAGCGATTCTGTTCGGTCGACAGATTGAACGTGCCGACCCGGTTCGACGGCTGCTTCGCCGCGGCCTCCGCCGCGCTTTGCGACGCACCGCGGTCAGTCGCCGGCTGCGGCTGCAACTGCGTCGCGAGGCAGTCGTACGACAGCGCCCGTTGCCCATTGACCTCCGCGTCGACACACACGGGTTTGCCCGCCGACGCGGGCTGTCCGGTTGCATCCGCGTGGGGCCGGGCTTCCTGCGCGTGACTCGCGCCGGCCAACAGCATGCCGGCGGCGACACACCACCGCACTGGTCGCAATCTCACCGTCGAGCCCCTCCTTTCGATCCCTGAAGCTTCGGCGACATCGACGACTCCGCGGCACCCGGCGTGTGCGTGCGGGATGCAATCGACAGAAACGCATGCCGCTCCGACGCGTCGATAGCCGGCGCAAGGTCTTTGCTCCGGGCTGCCCATGCCGCGCGCGCACCCGCGACACGCTCGCAGCGCAACACTTCATTGCCGGTCGGAAACGGCGTTGCTTCGGCTTCCCGGTAATCGACGCGGAACAACTCCGCCGGCCGGTCGCGCGGCATCCATAGATCACCCACGTCATGCACGCTCGAGTCGAACCAGAATCTGACCCAGCTCGTCGTCATCGCGTGTGGACGTTCGGCGACGGTAGCCGATTCGACGCCGGGCCTCGCGCCTCGCTCGACGGCCAGCCCATCGCCCGGCCGGATCCGGATGAAGCCCGCGAGCACCAGCAACACCACGGCGACATCGTCTTCGCGCAGGCCGGCGTACGACCACAGGCCCAGCACGTCCGCGAGCGCCAGCATGTTGACGAATCGCTGGATCGTGATGGCCGGCCACATCTGCCTGATCAACGCGTAGTGACCTTCCCAGGACTCGACGAAACGGCGGCGATTCAGCGCGGATAGCGCCGGATCGGCGACGCGCCGCACGGCCAGATCGTCGGGCTGATAGTGCGGGGTCGTCAGCACGCATTGCGCGGCGCGGCGCGCATTCTTGTGACGCACGAACCCCGTCATGCCCGGCGCCGGCTCCATCGCACCGAAGCACAGCGGACAACGCCTCAAGCCGTCTTCGGCCAGCGTGAGCCACGCTCCCGCCTCGACCACCGGCACCCGCCGCGGCTGGTCGGCCGATGCGCGCTGGCCGTCGGCAGATTGTGTTCCGGCATTCACGCTTTGGCCCGCCTCATCGGTCCGCATACCGCGCCCCTATTGCGTCGACACAAGCGCTTTTTTCAGCGCGTCTTCGTTGATCGGAGTCTTATCGGTCAGCTTCGCCAGATACGCCTGGGCATTCTGCTGCGTGCGCTGCGCACGCAGCATCGCGCGAAGCTGTTCCTTGACCTCGGTCAGCGGACGCACGGTCGCGGCCCGCGTATCGATGAGCTTGACGACGTGAAAGCCGGTCGGCGTCTGAATCGGCGCGGATACTTCACCGGGCTTGAGCATGGCGGCTGCCTGACGCACGGCGGGCAGCAGCACCGCCTCCGGCATGAAGCCCATGTCGCCGCCATTCGCCGCACTCGTCCTGTCCTGCGAATTCGCCTTCGCGAGCGCGGCGAAATCGCCGTTGCGCGCGCGCGCCGCCAGATCGTCGGCCCGCTTGCGCAGCTTCGCGAGCGTCGCGGCGTCCGCGTTCGGCGGCAACGCCAGGTAGATCTGCGCGAGATGCAACGAGGCCGGCACGGTGAACGCGCGCGGGTTGCCGTCATACGCGGACTGAATCTCGGCGTCCGACGGATAGCCGGCATCCGGCGCGTTGACCGACGCCAGATAGCTGCGCTCGATGATCTCCCGCTGGGCCCGCTCGATCTCCGCCTGGACCTGTGGCTGCTTGTCCCAGCCTTTCTCCTTCGCCTGCGCGAGCACGATCTTCTGCGCGAGCGCCGCGCGAACCAGACCGTCCATCGCGGCCGGATCGGCCGCCTGGCGCGCACGTGCATCGACGCCCTTCAGCAGCGTCTGGACATCCGATTGCGTAACCGATGCATCGCCCGCATGCGCGATCACGTCGTCCTGCGAAAACGCGACGAGCGGCGCACACGCCAGAAAACCCGCCATCGCGACGATAAATTTCTTCACGACTCCTCCTACCTGACTACTGTTCGCAGGCGCGAGGCCGCGCCCGAAAAAGCCGGCCTGCGCGGCTGCCCGCGACGAAGCGGGCAAGCTCGCGGCGCACACGCGCCTGCGCAACATCGCCCGGGCGCAAACCATCGATCATCGAGCGTGCGCGTCGTCGGCGTTCGCGGAATCGTCCGCCGCGGCGACCATCGGCGTGCCCTCCGCCACGGCCGCGGCATTCGCTTCCGGCGTTTGCGCCGCCAGCGCCGGACGGTTGCGCAGATGCAGCAGAAACTCCTGCATCAGCCGATCCCACAATTCGATCGTGCCGCGCAGATAGCCCGTGGACACTCCCCCTGCGACGATCACGTCCATCTCGAGCGCGAGGAACGCGCCATGACTCGCGAGACGGGCAAACCGCCTGGTGCGATTCCAGCTCGCCACCAGCTCCATCGGCAAGTCGCCCTGCACCTGCAACAGACAACTGAGCGTGTAGTCCAGGTAGCGCACCGGATCGGCCGCGCTCGACGACTCCCTCGGCCGGGCCGCCGCCGGATTGCCGAAGCGCACCGCGAAGCCCACGCCCTGGCTCGCGCTCATCAGTTGCACCGCGCCGCCCTGTTCCACCGTATTCACCCGGTAGCCCGCCGCCTGCAACAGGTCGGCTAGCTGGCCGATCTCCACGGCCTCGATCAATGCCTGCGCCATCGGCGGCTCGCCGCTGGTATCCGTGCTCTTCTGCGCCATCTCGGATTTCCTTTCTTGACTGACTGGATTTCGACGGGACACGTCCCCGCCGTCGTGCTGTTATGCCGCCGGTCAGACCGCCCAGCCGGCCATCGGCCGGCGGTCCGTTCCATGCTTATTGCGTCCGCGCAGCCGCGGCGTCCGGATCGTACTTCGCGCCATACAACGCGTCGCCGTAACGCTGCGCGATCTCGTCGTACTTCACGCGCGCGCCCTGCGCGAACGGCTCGCGCGCCTGCAGCAACGTACCGAATCCGACGTGCTCGTACGCATCGAGCACTTCGTGTCCCAGCTGGTACAGATCGGCATTTTTAGCCTCGCATGTGTGCAACTGTGTGTCACGCGCGCGAATCGCCGCCTGAAGCTGCGTGCGTTCGGTGTCGCGCGCACGCGAGGTAGCGGCGAGCTCGTCATACGACGATTTGTACTTCGCGAGCTGTCGCGCATCCTGGTCGTGCGCGGCCTTCTCCTGGGCGAGCGCGTGTTTCGCCGCGGCTTCGCCGCTCGACTCGCCCCTGGCTGCCGCAAGCTCGTCCTGCGTGCGCTTCAGATCGGCGAGCGCCTTGTCGCGCGACTGTTCGGCGGCGCCCTTCGCGGACTCCAGTTGCGCCTGGTTGTCCTGCAACTGGCGCAGCTGCTGGACCGTTTCGCGCAACTGGCTGCGCAGTTTGTCTTCCATGCTCTGCGCGCCGGCCGGGCCGGCGGCCGCCAGCAGCGCCGCGGCAATACTCGCCGCGAGCAGTGCGTGTTGAGCTGTTTTCATCCGGCTCTCCGTCAGAAGCGTGCGTTGAGCTCGAACTGCAGCACGTCGATGCTCACCGGCGGTCCGTAGATCTCGCGTGCGCTCAGGTAACGCGCGGACAGCCAGGTATCGCGCGCCACCGCATACGACGCGCCGAGAATGTAGCCGCGCGCGTTGGTGCCGCCGAGGTGGAAATCGGGATCGGTGAACGCGTCGAGCGTCGCATCGGGTTGCAGGTACTTGTAGGCGACCGAGAAATTCCACTGTCCGCGGCTCGACGGCTCCGGCTCGCCGAACGTGAGCTTCGCAAGGAAGCCGTTCGGGCCGCTGCGGTAGTCGCCTTGTGTCGCGTTCGGCGAATCCGTCTGGTAGTTGTTGACCGGCAGCGACGCCGAGCTGAATGCCTTGTTCTCGTTGTACGCGAGGTTGCGCACATATTCACCATCGAGCCGCACCTTCAGACGATCGGCGACTACCGTGTCCCACTGTCCCTTCAGATCGAACAGCCGGTAGTTGTACGCGAGACCGAACAGTTGCGGCTCAGGCGTGGTACCCGGCGCGATGTTCGGGTTCTGCACGATGTTGCGCAATGCGATCAGCGTGTTGCCGCCCTGGATGAACGCGGGCGCTTCGTTGTCGGTGCTACAGGCCGTGGCCCCCAGATACAGCGAGCAAGGCGACGATAGCGTGCCGCGCATGTTCTGGTAGTCGTAGAACGCGACCGCGCCTTTCAGCCGGTTCTGCTCGTTGATCTTCCAGTCCGCGCCGAACTGCGCGCCGAACATCCACTTCGTATCGCTGCCCGATTTCTGCGTGCTGTTGGACGGGAAGTCTTCCGACGTGTACTGGATCGGGAACACGCCGAACGTGCCGAACAGCCGCACGTCCGGTGCGGCCAGCAACACGTGGCTGAAGCTCGCGGCGATACCGTCCATCTGCAGATCGTCGGCGAACAGCAGGTCCGACCTGAAGAACGGATTGTCGAAACGGCCCGCGACGATATTCACCCAGTTGGCCGGCTTGTACGAAAAGTACGCCTTGTTCAGCCAGATATTGTTCTTTGCCCAACCGCCGCCCGCGGTCGCGGTGGTCGAGACCGGGCCATCGTCGTTGCCGGTCGCGAGCTGGATGCCGGCCGTCAGTTGATCGGACAGCAGTGCGCTCACGCCGATCCGCGCGCGGTAGCGCAGCAGGTTGTTGCGGTTCTCGGTGGTGTTCTGCGTCGGCAACTGCGTCGGGTTGGTCGCGCTGTTGACGTCGAAGCCGCCGCCCGAATTGATCGCGGCGAAGTTCGTCACGTTGTTCGCGTTGCGGCTGCCGAAGAAATGGAACTCGTCGCGAACGCGCAGATCGCCATCGAGCTTGATTCGCGACACCCAGTCGGGAAAGGTGTTCGGCTGCGCCCAGTTTTCATCCCTGGCCTGCGCGATCACTTCCTGCTTGACCTGATCGCGAATCTGGTCGCGCACGACCTGCGGCACATAAGGCACCGCGACGTCGCCTGGCTGCGTCGGCGCGTTGACGACCGCGGCCCCGGCCACCGGCGCGCGCGCGGCGTTTGCCGCTTTGGCCTGGGTGGCCTCCGACTGCGCCTGCGCAATCAGGTCGTGGGCATTCTGCTGGGTCAGCACGCCGCGTTTGACGAGCAGGTTGATCAGGTTGATCACCGTGCTTTCCGTCGGCGCGGCCGCACCGGCCGCGGCCTGGGTCTCCAGCGACTGCGCGTGCGCGAACGCCGAACAGGTGATCCCCAGCGCGAACAGCGCCGCGCTCATGCGCGAGCGCCGCAACGATAGTCCGCTATCGCCGTACCCGTCACCCCGAATTCTCATTTTCTGCACCATCAACGATCTCCGCATATCTGCTGTTTGCTGGCTGTCGCCGTTCATGCGGCGCGCCCGCCCCGTGTTCCGTACTGTTTTGTGTTTCCGACTAGCCTGGCTTGCGGCCCAGCAACTTCACGAGGACCGGATACGCGGTCCCGGGCGGCGGCGCCTCGTCCACCTTGCCCAGCGACTCCACCGCGGCCACCACGGCCGCATCGATCTTCGGATCGCCGGTCGACTGTGCGACCGTGACCTTCGTGATGCGTCCGGCGGCATCCATCCACAGATTCAGGTTGCCCGCGAAGCGCACGCCGCCCGCGTCCTGCACGCCTTTGTCCTGCTCGACCACGCTCCGCAGCACGTTCGCGACGTACAGCCCGTAGCCGGCATTGCCGAAGCGCCCTCCACCGCCGCTGCCCACCATGCCCGACCCATCGCCCGCGCCGATGTTGAAGCTGTCGGTGCCGGCCTGCGCGGGCGCGTTCATCGTCATCTGCTTCGGTTGGTTATCCGACGGTTTCGGCGTTTCAGCAGGCTTCGGCGTAGGCGTCGGCCGATCCACCGGCGTCTTCACCTCTTCCTTGATCTTCTCGGGCGGCGGCTTCTGTTGCGGCGGCGGCGGTGGCGGCGGCAGCGGAATCACGGTCGTCACCTGGGGCGCCGTCACGCGCTTGACACCCGCGGTATCGCTCGCGAAATGCCAGATCAGCCAGGCGAGGGCCGCGAGCGCCACCACAATGACCACGGGCTTGATAAAGCGGCCCGGGCCTTTGTCTGGCGAACCACCGGTATAGGTCATTTCCATTGCGCGTTCCTAGCTGCCCTGCTTCGCCTTGCCCGTGACGAGTCCCACCTGCGACAGGTCGAGGCGGCGCAACAGATCGAGTACGTCCATGACCCGCTGGTACTGCACCGCCGCGTCGCCTTTCAGCACGATCGGGAAGTCGGGATTACTGGCCTTTTCGCTGCGCAGACGGCTTTCCAGTTCTTCCATCGAAACCGGATAGGCATCCAGATAGATCTGCCCTGAATCGGCCACCGTGATCGCCTTGGTCTTGGGCTTGGCCAGACTCGCCGACGAACTTGCCTTCGGCAGATCCACCCTGATGCCCTGCACCGACGCGGTCGTCATGATGATGAAAATAATCAGCAGCACATACGCGAGGTCAAGCATCGGCGTGATGTTGATGTCGTCGTATGGCTTGTCGTCGTCCTGAACCTGCATCGCACGTTCCTCCGTTTCGAATCAGTCCGCGGCGAGCGCGTGGTCGGGGCTGCGATGCGCTTCCGCGAGACGCGTGACGAATTCGTCGACGAACACCTGCATGTTCGCGGTCACGTTCTTGTTGCGGATCAGCAGATAGTTGTAGCCAAACAGCGCGGGAATCGCGACGAACAGACCGGTGACGGTCGCGAGCAGCGCGGCGGCGATACCCGGTGCGATCGCGTTCACGTTGACGTCGCCGGATGCGGCGATCGCGGCGAACGTGATCATCACGCCGACCACCGTGCCGAGCAGTCCGAGGAACGGGCCGCCCGAGATCGAGATCGTCAGCAGCACCATCGATTTCGCGAGCCGCTGGTTTTCGCGCACCAGCGTCGCATCCATCGACGCGCGGATCGCTTCGATCGACTCGGTCGTGATCACCGTGCGGCCGTCCTCGTTGACGCGGCTGTGGATTTCGTCGACCCCGGCCTTGTAGAGACGATAGAGCGACGATTGATGCAGGCGGCGCCCCTCGTCGCTCGACTCCGCGACATGCGCGAGACCGACCAGATGGCGGCCGGCCACGCGGCGAAAGCGCTCGATGAAATAGTTGTTGGCTTTGTCGACCGTGCCGACGTAGCGGGCCTTGTTCCACATCACGACCCACGACACGGCCGCCATCGCCAGCAGGATCGAGATCACCACCCACGCGTCGACCGTCACCGACTGGACGATCACGCCGAAGTAGCCGAAGCCGAAGCCCGACTGTTTCTCGTCGGCGCCGTACGCGACGAGCTTCGATTCGGAGCCCTGCGCGAGCGTGTCGATCGCGAACATCGCCGGCGAGCGCGCGATCTTCGACAGACGCAGTTCGTCGATCGTGCCGGCGAAGCCGGTAAAGCCACCGGGTGCCCCCGCGACGTCGCCGGCCACCGCGGCAGCCGAGCCGAGCGCCGGCAACGCGGCCGCGATCCGCGCAACCTGTTTGCCGTTCACAAACAGCGTGACGTTCGTGCCGTCGGCGGCGACGCCGATCTCGCCCCACTGATTCACGGCCACCGCCGACGCGACCGGCGTGCGCACCGGCGCGCCGCCATTATCGACCTCGACGAACGGCACACCGTTGTCCAGCCCGATCAGCAATGCGTTCGCGCCATCGCGGCGGCTATAGAGCAACTGGTTGGCCGCCGGTGCCGACGGCCTGACCCAGGCGCTGAACGAGAAGCTGCCACCGGCGGCGAGATTCAGCGACGGACTCGCGGGCAACATCAGCGCCTCGCTGCCGTCGAATTGCGCGGCCTTACCGATGATGCCGTCCTCGACCGTTTTGAACGGTGCGTTCCGCGCATTGTTCGCATAGGCGGTCGCGTCTTTCGGCGGCGTGCCCGACGTGCCGCCGAAGTGATAGACCAGCGCGTAATCGGCGTCGAAGGTTTCGGCCGGCTTGCCGCCGTCGGGCGCTTTCTTGTTGCCGTAGTACATCCAGATCTGCTGCGCGCTGCCGGCCGGCATCTTCGGGACGTCCACCCAGATCAGCGCAACGCCGAGCATCGGATCGTACTGTTCGATGTGATAGTTCAGCGCTGTCCTGTCATCGCCGTCCACGAAGCGGATATCGCTGCCGCCGTCGGCCAGTCCGTCGAACTGGAAGTTGCCCGAATGCAAACGGATCAGGAGCGGCACTCGGCCCGCCGATTCCGTCAGATTCGCGCCTTTCGGGCTTGCATCGATCGTGATCGCCTTGCGATACGACCAGTCGTTCTGCCACCAGGCATTCGCGACACCAGGCAGTATCCCCATCAATACCGCCATCACAAAGAACAAGACTCGCTTCACAATCCACTCCCCGAATGAACTGTGCCGATACGCAACGCGCCGGCACAGCGCGATAAAAAGAAATCACTCAAAAGCTCAAGCGCACATAGAAGTCGAAACGTGGGCTGTACTGTTTCGTATAGATGCCCGGCTTCAATGGCCATCCCGCCTCGAAGTCCGCGCTCGCGTACTTGAGTAGTTGCATGCGCGTGCCGAAGCCGACGCTCAGCATGTTGAAGGTGGAGGTCTGTTCCGGCAGCGGGCTCAGCAGCCACAAGTGCGCGGCGTCGACGAACACGTGGAAGCGCCACTCGTTCACGCGGCCGCTGAAATATCTGGCGATCGACGGACTGCGCAACTCGAGTGAGCCGATCACACCGCTGTCGGCCGTGTCCTCGGCCTGCATATAGCCGCGCACGCTGTTCATCCCGCCGGCGGCGAACTGTTCGCTCGACACGAGCGGCGAATTGGCGAGCTGCGCGGTGACGTGCGCATTCGCGCGGATATCGTTGGGCAGATCCTGCGTGTGATTAACGTCGAACTTGCCGTAGATGAAATCGGGCGTCGCGTTAAAGCGTTTGTTGTCCCACGCATTCGCATCACTGCCGATGCCGCGGATGTTGGTCGTCATCGATGCGGAGAACGACGTCTGCGAATTCTTCAGACTGAGCTGGCTGTTGTAGGCGAGCGTGACCGGCACGTAGGTGAGCGGCGCGGTCGACTGCTGCCCCGCGACGCTGACGTTCTCGTCGAAATGCTTGCGGTCGATCTCGATGCTGGTGGATTGCGCGTAGGTATCCGTCGAGGGCAGCGCATAGATCGCGGTCAGCCCGAACGACGTGCCCCTGCCCAGCACATTGGTGCCGCCCAGCGATGCGACGTTGCTGTCCGAATGCAATACCGAAGCCAGCAGGCTCCAGTGAGAATCCTTCAGCGGCGCGAGATAGGAAAACGAATAGACGCGCGCATCGTCCGGATGCTGTGGCGCAATCAGATACGTGCCTGAAATTACGTGTCCGAGCTGCCACAGGTTCGAATAGCTGAGCGTCGCACTCGTGCGTAACGAAGAAGTGCCGGGGCTGTTGTCGTTGTTCACGTCCAACGTGCCGTGCAGCGGGCTGTGATCGTCGACCTTCAGATCGACGTCGACCGTCCGCGGCAGCGCACCGGGCTTCAGCACCGGAATCACCTGGCGATCCGCGGAACGGTTCAGATCGGTCAGTTGCTGCTGCGCCTCGGTAAAATCGGGCACCGTGCCTTCGGCCAGCGCGGGCACGCCATCGCGAATGTTCTGCAACGAACTGTATTTCGCGCCATCCACGCGCAGCCGCCCCACTTTCGCCTCGACGACCTGCAGCAGGATCACGCCATTTTTCACCTGCTGCTGCGGCAATTCGACGACGACGGACTGATAGCCCCGTTCCTGATAAACCTTCTGCAATGCGTCGCGTGCGGCATTCACATCGCCAAGCGTTTTGCCCGGACCTTCAAACGGATAAACGGCCCTTTCAATATCAATGCCCGGAAGAACCGTGTTGCCACGCACGATGAATTCATTGAGATCGAATGTTCGCGGCATACTCGCCGCCGCGCGTTCAGCCGGCGCGACGCCGGCCGTATCCTGAGCACGGACCGGCACGCTGAAACTTGCCACCACCGCCACCATGAGTCCCGCGAGACACCTCAGGCGGATTCGCCCCGGTCCGTACTGATCCCCGTCTACGTTCGGCGGCATGCGCCTTTCCCCTTGTGTTTCAGATCGGCAGTACTTCTGTCGGATGCATTTGCACGCAGCTAACAAAAGCCTGTTTCAGATATTTGACAGCGCTGTAGTAGAGCTAATCTGGCGACGGAGACAGGCCCCGTTCAATATGATTCACTTCAATTCACTGCGTCATTCATGAAAGACCGGTAGCTCGAAATTCGCGTCAATACCGGTCTGATTCGTAAAGACAGTCCTGCGAACGATTCTCCCTACCAGGTCTAAAAATCCATTCGCATTCGTGCCACGCTCACCTCGATGCCCGATAGATTTCGCGGCTTCCATATCAAGGACGACAGCAATGCGTGGAACCCGCAGATTTTTTTTGTACCGGGATGCTCACTGCGCCCGCCGCGCGTTTTCGTCTTCCTCGCGCGGACGGGTTTGCCAGAAGCCGCCCTTCATCGTGGTAATCGATGGCGTTTCGCTCCACTGCTGAGGGCTCAGAATTTCGGCGCGCCGGATACCGGGCATCACCTGCACGTCGAATACTTCGTCCACGCCGTTATAGAAGTGCAGGATGCCCAGCACTTCGCCGCTGCGGCGATCGATCGCCGCGACGCCGGCTACCAGTCGATCCGCCGCGCCCTCGATCGGCAGACCCTGAGGGCCGCGCTTGTCGCGCAGTCTCGACAGCCCCACGAACAGCACGCCACCGTATTCCGCGAGACCATGCGTGAAGCCGGGCAGCGTGGCCACGACCTGCTTCGCGCCGGAGTGCGGATCGATCTGCAGCACTTGCCCGCGGCCGCCTTCGAGCACGTACAACTGGTTATCGATCAGTCGCGGCGAATGCGGCATCGATAGACCGTCGGCCACGATGCAGCCCGACGGCACTTCCATGACGATGCCGCCGTCCGCCATGCGGCCGCGCCAGCCAAACGGCTTGTCGCTATGACCGAGCGCGCTCGCGTAGCGCACCTTGCCGTCATGAAAAGCCATCCCGTTCAGATGGCAGCGATCGTCCGGGCCGAAACCGCTCACGAACGGCGGTTGCCAGATCGGCGTGAAATTGAAGTACCCGTCGATCACGCTGATACACGAGTAACGCGTGTTGACCGCGAGCACCAGTTGCTTTTCGAACACCATGTCGTGCAGATCGAGATCGCCGGTGTAATACGACTGCCGCGGCACGAATACCGCGTCGTAGTAATCGGGTCGCACCGGATAAAGCGGCGCGAGGTTCGATACGTTCGAAAACACCAGTAATTCGTGGGTCGTCGCAACCGCCAGCCGGTTGCCGGACACCGTCATGCCCATCGAGCGCGGCAATAGACACGCCGACAGTGTCGGCACGCCCTTGTCGACGCCGAGTATCGCGACACCGGATGGCCGGCGGCTCAACGCAAGCGAGCATTGCAGCGACTCGAGCACCGCCAGAAAGCGGCCCGTATCGCGCAGATTGATGAATGGTGAGTCATTATTCCCGTGACTCGCATCCGGTTCGGCAATCGTCGGGTTGATTGCCGGATCATTGCCACGCTGTTTCACGTTCATGTATCCGTTTGCGCCTGATTTGTGCCTGATTTGCGCCTGTTAGCTACCCCGTTGTTCAGCCGGCCTCCACGCGAGCCCGTCGCGTCGGGACGCACACACCGGCGAGCGATGCCGCCGGGGCCCGCCGGTGCCCGCCGGTGCCTTCACTTACTAGACGGAACCCCGTATCGAAAGCCGCAAACTTTTTTGCAGCCATAGCGCGGACAAAGACGCGTCAGCTCGCGCCGCATGCGCTTCGAAGCCACATGTCGATGAACTTCCGGCCAATGCCCCGCGGCCCTCGATGACGGATTTCGGTGATATCGACCAGCGCGCGTATATGGCTGATATCTGGTCGTGCGTTGATTTATTGACGCTGCCTATCGTTATATTTCAACAGGTCATTTTTTATGACACTGCGCGGATGTTTCGTCGATATCCAGTCAGTTCAGCGAAGAGCCGCCGCGACGCAGATCGACCATCGGCGCCGACGCCACGTAGCTATCGCCGCCGCGGCTGAATCCGCTCTCCCGTACCTCGAACATCAGCCGGTTCCAGTCCTCGATCGACACGAGCAGCGCAATCGGCCGGTTGTATTTCGTTACCATCACAAACGCCTCGCTCGCGTGGCGCAATGCCTTCGACGGATTGCTGCTGAAGTCGCGCGTGGCCATCGCGATCGTACGCATATTGAACGAGCCGGTCAGTACCGTCTCGCCGTGTCCGTACAGCAGACGCTCGAGCGTCAACGCACGGCCTTCTTCCTGCGCTTTCGACGCGGCCCGGTCGCGCTTGTGCCGGCGCCGGCTACGCGGATCGACGTGCTCGGCGAGGCAGCGCACGATCTCGCCGATCTCCGGCACGATCATCTGGTCGTAGCGCCGCCAGCACTCCGGCGGCAGCGCGATCATCATCCCCTTGTAGGTTTCGCCTACACCCGACGCCATCTGCACGCACAGGCGCTCGATATCGCGCACCCCGAGCCCGAGCTCGCCGTCGACCGCATTCACCATCGCGATCAGCGTGTTGTGCGCAATCGCCAGAATCGCCACCGCCAGCAGCGCGGCGCGCGGCGGCACCTCGGCGAGCGCCGCGCCGTCGAACACCGCGTCCATCGACAGCGACGCGATGCGCTCCGGCTGCGTGCGCAACAACCGGACGATTGCATGCGCACCGAGCCGCGAGTTCGGCAGGTTCGTCAAGATCGCCAGCGCGCTTGCCGCGTGCTCGCCATGCTCGCGATCGCGCCATTCGATGCGCCGGAACGTCGGCGAGGTCTGCGGGCTGCCGGCCAGCACGACCCGCTGTTCATACACGCGGCCACCGTCCAGTTCGCCCATCTCCCGCGGATCGTCGAGCGTCTGGTACGCAGGCGCGCAGCCGTGGTCCTGCATCACGAACGCGCTGCCCACACGCGGCCAGCCGCCGAGCAGCGCATCCGCGCCGAAGCGCCCTCGCACGATCCATAGCTCGTTGTCGCCGACCGATTCGAGCAGGGACCCGATGAACGCACGCTCGTGAATCTGCCCGCGTTCATAGGGCACCAGATCGACGATCATCCCCGACTCCGGCGCATAAACCGGTAATGCCCTCAGTCTCGCGAACGACCCGGCGGCCGGTTCGTCCAGCGCGACCTCGTGGACGCGGCCGTGCGGACCCGGCGTGCATTTCACCGCGGCACGCTCGCCGTCCAGCACCCTCAGCCGATAGCCGCCGACGACCTGCTCGCCGCCGCGGCCGAAGCGCGCACCGCCGCCGAGCAACAGCCCGACGCCATCCTTGAGCAACGCGCGCCCCCAGTCCGGACGCAGCCGGCTCATGCTGTCGTGCAGCTTCGCGACCGCCGGCCCGAGTTGCGATAGCGCATAGGACGGCGACCATTGCGGCGCGCGCGGCCGCCGGCGCTGCACGAGCGCGTCCATGGCCGCGACGATCTGCGAACACAGCAGTTCGCGCGTCTGCTCGCCATCCGGATCGTTGCCGCCGCGCGGCGCATCATCGACCGATTCGGCGTGCAACGCGCATTGCATCACCAGTCTCGCCATCACCGCCGCGGGACTCTGCTCCACGAAACGCTCCATGACCGTGCGTATCACGTGACCACTCCGTTATTGTTTGCTCGCATCCGCGTGCGCCGCACCCGGGTCTCCCTATCGACCGATGCGCCACAGCCAGCACGCCCTCGTTCACCCGCTCTTTATCGATCCTTTATCGACCCGCACCGCGGCGGCTATGTCGCCCGCGACACCTGCGGCGCATACTGTGCGGCGACACTGCCGCGCTGGGATGCGGCCCAGATCCGCCGGGGCACCGATCTTCTGCAGTGGGTGATCAGCCATCTCGTGACCTTGCAAAAATCCGGGACCTTCGCGGAACGCTTTCCGTTCCTGCTGGAGCCCTACGTGAAAGGCGCTGATCCGCTCGACCAGGCATGGGATGCGGCTGTACCGTGACCGTTGCGCGGCGTGCAATGCGCTCCGCACCGGCCAGCCGCGCGCCACGCGCGACATCCGGCACACGCACATGCGGCGTCATCGCGATTAAGCGGGATTAAGCGCGATGACATCGCTCACATAAACAAGGTCGCAACGGCCAGGGCTAACCCGCAGAATTTTTTTTATTTTCTTTTTAGTCTTGTCAATTTGATGCGAGGAGAGGCATCGACGAGGGCGGGTGAAATATCCGCCGGATGGAAGAGGCTTTCCGGGACCGCTTTCCAGATCATGTTCGCTGCCCGCCGCACGCGAGGGTTGCCGACCCGCGCCGCCCCAGGGGGCGTTGTCCGGCTGTTCAACTATAAGGTCGTCGCGAGCGGCGCTAACCCGCAAATGCGGACGCGGGCAAAGCCGTCAGGTCATCAGTTCGATGTGCCCCGGCAGCCGCGTGATGTGTCCGTCGTAGAGACGGCAGAGCATGTTGACGGCGTCATCGAGCCGGGTGATCGGAAACTGCGCCTGCACCCGATTCGCACCGAGGGCGGCATTTCTGATGATGATCTTGCCGGGCCGATAGCGATTGATCTCGTCGACCACGTCGGAAAGCGGCACGTTGTTGAACACCAGCAGACCGCGCCGCCATGCTGTGACGTTGCCGGTATCGATGCGGGCAACGGGGCGCATGCTGCGATCGTCGTAGATCACCTGATCGCCGGCTTGCAGCGTGAGCCGTCCGTCCGGGTGATCGAGCGTGACCGCGCCGGCCAGACAGGTCACGCATACCGTGTCCTCGGCGCGCCGCACATTGAAGCGCCCGACATTGGCGTGGATGCGGCCGTTACCGGCTACCACCGCGACCGGAATGATCGGCCTCCTGCGCGCGCTGTCCGGCGCCATCGCATCGAACTCCGCCTCACCGGCGAGCAGCTTCACGCCATGCACGCCGTCCTGCTTCTTTAGCAGCGCGAGGCTCGTCTGCGTGTTCATCTCGACCGAGATACGCTCCGACAACACGACGCGACGCTGCTCGCCGGTGCCCGTGCGGTAGTCGGAAGCGAGATCGGCAAGCGACGGCCACAGCCCCAGCGGCGGGCTGATCGCGAGCCACGATACGCCCGCGGCCAGCGCGAAACCGACGAACGCGCGGCGTCCGGTGCGCAAGTTTTTCGACCGGTCCGTCGACTGGTTCGCCGACCGGTCCTTATGGGCGGCCGAAGCACCGGCTTTTGCCTGCTCTTCCTGCGCGACTTCAGCCGCGGCGACGCGCAGGCTGCCCCACGTGTCGCGCAGCAGATTCGCCGCCGCCGGATGATCATCGGACCATTGCCGAAACGCGGCCGCGTCCGAACCATCCGAGTGGTCGGAGCGCAGGTGCAATAACCACGCGCATGCCTCCTCCCGCGCGAGTTTTGCAGACTCAGAATCTGCTTTCGTCATCGTGGCGATACTCAAAATTTTCGTGGCCCGTTTCGCGAATCGGGGTAAGCATCACCCTCTTCCTGCATCCGCTGAAGGCAATACTTAAGCGCCGCGCTCAGTTCGCTTTCCACCAGACGCAGTGAAATACCGAACTGCTCGGCGATTTCCCGGTTGAGAAGACCCTCGACGCGCGCGGCAATCAGAATGTCACGGCGCCGCGTTGGCAAACCGCGCAGAACTTCCTTCAGCGCATCGATCTTCCGACGTGCGGCTACGACACGCTCCGGATCGGAAAGTTCGTCGGGTACTTCGAGCAGCATGTCGAGATCATCGTCATGCCCGTGCCGCCGATCATGCCGATGCTGATCGATCGCGACGTTGTTGGCCATGCGCAGTATGTAGGCGTCGGCATTCGCAATCGGCGTGGAGACATTCGCGTTGCCGATCCGCATCCACGTTTCGTGCAGTGCGTCGCTCGCGCCGTCCTTCGAGCCGACGACCCGCTCGAGCCGCCTCACCAGATACGTGTAGCGCGAGACCAGAATCTCCCTCAGATGCGCCCGGTTGATTTCCGACACGGTTAGCCCTGCCCGCCAGGTTGTGGGCAAGAGATATGCACGCCGTTGCCCGCGGGTCGCAGCAGAATCGTCACGGGCTCGGGCAGATCATCGGGCGGCGCGTCGAGCTTCAACGAGCGCAGCGCGCGCATGATCAGCGCGTCGCGCGAAGCCATGCCGCTTGAAGCCACCATGCTGGCCGCCACCACAGTCCCCTTGTCATCGATTCGTATCTGCGCGGCCAGACGGTAGCCGCCCGGCACGGTTAAAGGCTGTTCGCACAACGACTGCGTGAGGCGCGCCTGCAGCATGCCCGCATAAGCGAGCCGGTCCGCATCGTCATCGATCCCGTCGATCGGCCACGCTGCCGATGCCGCGGACGCCGCCAGCGGCGACGCTACCGCCTCCGGCCGGGCCACGATGATGGCCTCGTTAGTCCCCATGAACTCCGCCTGCAACCCCGTTCCTTCCATCACCAGATCGAGCGCTTCGCGCGGCGAATAATCGCCATTCACCGCCGCGCTGGTGCGCCCGGCCAGCAACGGCGCCGGCGCCAGCACCGCCAGCTCCGAGATACGCCCGAACGCCCGCAGCGCGAGTTCGAGCGATTCCGCGGGCAAATCGAAGTGGAGCCGGGGTTCCTGCCGGCGAGCGCCATCGTCCGTTTGCTGCGCCCGCACGGTCCTGACGAGCAATCCGCCAAGGACGATGCACAGGACCAGCGCCAACACACCCTGTGCAACCCGTGAACGTGGCATCGACGAATGGCCTGGGGTGAGGAGCAATCCTGGCAACCGCACCCGCAAAAACGCCCGTAAAAGAGACAAAGCATCTTAAGAAGCAAATATGACGGCTGGGTGACTAGCATCACCAATGCCGCTCGAGAACGGACGATGGGTTCGCGCGACGTACCGGGAAGGGACGCTCGCGCGTCGATGCAGACAATCGGCGATTCGGAGATGAGGGCGTTGCGAATGTGACGAGACGCGCTCGGGTTCGCTCGGGTTCGCCCGGCGCTCCTGAATGCTGCGACGGCGTCGGGCTCGCCCGCCGCCGTCGCCTACCTGAACCCGGATTACACGAACGGCTTGCTGGCAACGCAGAGCACACTCGTGACGCCGACGACCTCCCAGGTCCAGCTATCGATCGCCAGCTTGCGGAATCAGGACGCGAGCGGTGCGCCGATCATGGCGCCGAGTGCCGCGAACGCGAGTTCAACAGCCGGATCATCCTGAGCCAGGGCTATAAGGACGCAACGGTCGGAAACATTCTGCGGTGCGCTACTTTTCCTCAGGCAGCTCGAACAATTATTGCCCGTCACCCGGCAGCACGATCACATCCTGCCCATCCGCTCACGCTCATCACTATCCAGCGCGGCTCGCTGAGCCGGTCCTATCGAACCAAAACCCAGAATCGAAACCGCACTGGCGCGATCGTAACCCACCCGCTCGGCGCCGCGCTTCTTCTTCGAATCATCCTCGCTGCCGGCATTTCCGAAGCCTTCGACCTGCACGGAAATCGCCCATCGACGCACTCCGCCGCCCGATGCATTGTTCTTGACGATGTCCTGAGCCATCTGGCTCGCAGCCGATGCGGCCGAACTCGCCGCGGTCAATGCGCCGCTGTTGACCGCTTGTACTACCGGAATGCCGGTCGCCTTGCCGCTCACCTGAATGTTGTCGGCATTGAGCACCTGCAGCGCGGCCACGTTGATGTTGCCGGCACGAATACCCGCATCGCCCGCGTCGACGGTCCCTCGCGGCGCGATCAGATTGATCGTGCCCAGCGGCACGCCGGGAATGCTCTGCAACGTCGCGATGCCCGCGCCGGTCACTTCACCGCGCGCGTCGACCGTGCAGTAATGGTTCGGGTCGCATACGTATTGCGGCGCGGGCATATCGGCGGAGGTCTTCGCCCCCTTACCCGCGTTGATGTCGCCGTTCGAACTCCAGATCGTCATGTCGCCGCCCTGCTCCGTGAAGATCCGGCTCTGGGCAAGCAGTACGCTCTGGTCGGTGAATATATCGATGTCCCCCTTCTCGAGCGTCAGGATACCCATCGTGCCGGGACCCGCGACAACCTTGCCGTTGCTGTCGACGATCGCCGGCGGCGCCGTCGTGCTGCCGACCAGCGCCTGTCCGCCCGGCCCGAGGATCGACACGTTGCCGCCCTGCTGCGTCTGGATCGTCGTGCTGCGGATATCGAGGTTCCCCGTACTGGCGAGCTGGTTGGCGCCGTTGGTCCCGCCGTCGAGATTGTTCGCGGTATAGCCGAACGACGCCGGAAACAGCGTATTGATCGCCTGATAGCCGCGCGCGTACTGCTGGAAATACGGGCTCGCGGCGTTGTTATAGTCCTCGCCGACCTGAGTCAGCACGTTGAACAGCACCTGTTCGGCAAACAGTTGCCGGACATACGAAGGCAACGCCTGAAACTGCGTCCACGCCTGCGCCGCGCTCAGGGTGCCCACTTTATTCCGAGCCGCATCGCTGTCCGACTGAAGCCCCGTATCGACGCCAAGGCCCGCGTCGTACTTCTCCATGAACGCGATAAGCGCGGGCGTCGTGCTGGCAACACCGGCTACCGCGCTGCCCGATGCAATGTAGTCGGACTCGAAGGTCGCGAGATCGATGCCTGGACCGACGCCAAACAGCACGTTGATATCCGCGCTTTCGTGCGGCAGATTCGGATTGTTCGCGTTCCCGACCGCGTCGATGCCCGTCACAACGACAGTGGAGGATCCGGTCGCGTGGGCATCAAACAACTGCTGCTGGCTCGTGAGCGGTCCGATGTTCCGGCCCGCTTCGATATCGAACGTGCCGGGACCGCCCAGCATCAGAACAGGGGCGGCCCCGCCACCGTTGTCCGGCACCGGTGTGTCGTAAATATCTCGCCCAGCCACGATTCGCGTGACGTCCGAACGACGGAGATTCTGCCCGTCGAATGCGAGATTGACGATGTCCTGCCCCGCCTGAATCAGTGCCGGCTTGTCGATCGAGACACTGATCAGATTGTCGTAAAAGCCTGAATCCGACAGCGTCCCGTCCACGATACTGCCGTTCAGGCTATAGATCCGCACGGGCGTCGGGTCGTCCGCATGCAACGCGCTCGTGTCGTGAGTGCTTGCGTTCGCAAGGGGTTGTGTCGGCGACGGCATCTGCGACGGATCCGCGTCGGACATGCCGAACTGGTTGGCCGGGTTAGTACCGTCGCCGGTGCTGAAGGTATTGCCGATCGTATTGGGAACCGGACTGCCGGTCAGAATGCGACCGAGATTGGAAAGGCTGACGGACTGATCCGCGATAAGGTTCAATTGTCCTACCGCCGACGGATATAGCGTGCCTGCCGATTCCACATTGATTCCACCGTTGAACGCGGTGAGGTCGAGACTCGCGGGCAGCGTTCCGCTTGCACTGGTCAGCAACCCGCCGAACGATCCAAACGTGACATCGCCTGTCGTCGACAGAATGTTCACACCAGAGGTCGCCGAATAGCCCTGACCGTCTATCTTCTGCGCGGTTCCGGCGAGAGCGCCGCTCGAATACGATGGATTCAGAATTGAACCGATGTCGACTCCTTGCCGGGCGCTGACATTGAACATCCCGTCCTGCAACGCGAGTATCGTGGCTACCGGGACCAGGTCGGCGCCGACACCGTTCGGCACGGCTCTCACGTCTGATCCGATCAGGCCGCCCGCCGTGATCGTTCCATTTCCCTTCGCAACGAAGTAGTCGCCGCTCAGAATGTCACCGCCCGCATGCACCGTCAGGTTCCCGCCGCCCACGGTATTGACAATCGGAGTACCGGTACTGGAATTCGTCAAATACCAGGTCGTCGGCAGCGATACCGCGAGATCCGAGATATTGCCGCCGGCCGATACGGACACGTTTCCGCCGACGCTCATGACCCCCTGATCGAATGCGCCGAAGTCGATCGACGTACGTGTGAGCGACGACGGATTGGGCGTGATTTCCATCCACGGCGTCCAGAACTGGCCCGGAGTTCCGGCGACCGCGCCCGACGAGCTGGTCGTGAGCGTGTATTCGACTCCCTGGATATCGCCCTGCGCATGCAGCGTAATGTCTCCTGCCGAATCCGGATTCACAGCCGGAGACACGAGCGTATCCCCTGTCCATTTAACGATCGCCGCGGTATTCCCCGCAGCAGGCGCATCCGCCGACGGCGCACCCGCCGTGTAGATCGCGCCCGGCGCAACCATATCGAGAAGCGCGATATCGTTTCCTGCCGCCACGTCGATCGATCCCGTGCCGGTGCGGATCATGGTCGGCGTGAATAGTGTCTGACCGTTCGGATCGACATAGGCCGTGTGCCCGTCGAGCGTCACACTGCCAACACCGGTGTCGTTCTGGCCAATAGATGCAGCCTGGAGAGCAAGCGGATTAGCGCTGCGGGTATCCGCTCCCGCGACCACCCGCCAGGACGTACTCGATCCGCCGATCAAGGAGGCCGAAGACAGCGGTAATGGATTCGTAGCGACAGCTGCCGGCGACGGCGTGTTGTCCGCGGGAGTGGGCAACGCGATAGTCGAGCTATCGATTGGCGCGATGTTCAGCGCAGGGCTCGGCGCCTGAGGTGGGAATGGAAGAGACCTTGAAGAACCCTGGTTCGCCAGAGTCTGTATATAGGTCGCATACTGGTTGAGATACAGGAAATACTGGTGTGCATAGCTGGCGAGATCCGTCGATGTGACCGGAGCGGGTGGTGCCGGAGGCGCACCATTTGTCGTCGCGGCTCCATTATTCAGCCAGAAATACTGCAGATAACTGTAATTGCCCGGAACCCCAAAAGCACTGGCCTGATCGCTCGGAATTGTCTCGTCGAGGAAATGCGCATACGCCGTGTACAACGCGTAATACTCCTCCATCGCCTGTGGATCGGCGCCGTTAATGTTGGTGAACTCCGGTATGAGCCCCCTCGACGCATAGTACGCAAGTCCGGACCCGGACGTTCCCGTCCCAGGATAGGAGCCCCCCGCCGCATTGAACGCGTATTCGGCGGCCGAGTACGTTCCGTATTTCTCAAACGACGGCACCGTGATGCTCCCGCCGCTCGCAACCGGATTAGCGATCTGGAAAAACCCGTCCGTCAGGCTCGCCTTCACCTTCACGTTGTTTTCGGCGCGGAACGTGATAACCGGCGCCTCGCCATTGAAGCGGAACGCGAGGTCGGTCGGCGACGTGCCCGCGCCGAGATTCCAGTTCGTCAGCACCTGGATATCGCCGTTATTGATGCCGGCGTCCGGATTGTCCAGTTCGATCCCCGGCACGATCCGCGCATTCGCGATACCGGTTCCGGCAAACGGGTTGTTCACCGTGTCGAGCCCATGCCCGACGAAGCCCATCAACGTGCCCGGCGCCGCCTTCGTCGCATCGCCGTCCTGATAGCCATAGAACGTCTGATGGTCCGTATTGGCGCCCGTCGGCGCGAAGTCGTCGTTCTGCAGCAGATCCGCAAGATCCTTCGCGAGCTGGTCAGCCGTCGCACCCGGATCGCTCGACAGACTCGCCGGCGTATTGCCGTTCGCCGGGGTATAGGTAATGCTCGTCTTGCCGTCCTGGCTCGTGAACGTGCCCGCGAGAAGATTGCCGTTGCTGTCGTACCAGCCCGCCGGATCGACAACCCCGTCGAAATGCTGCGCGCCGCTCGTCGCGTCGGTCGTGCTCCACACCGCGTACGCTTCGAGCGTCGTCGCGCGTGACCCCACGATGCCGCGGCCCGTGTTGAAACCGCCGCCCGGCAGTTGCAGGTCGACCGTGCCGTTGGCAAGCAGCGGCGCGCGGAAGTTGACCGCGCCACCCGACAGACCACCCGCCGTGCCGCCCGACACATCGATCAGCGCATCGGCGCCCACCACGATCCGGCCTGAATTCGCGGGATCGATGTTCTCGTAACCATAGGCCGTGTTGTACGGGTTCGCCGCATTCGGATCGAACCTGCCGCTCGTGCCGATGTTGACGGTGCCGCCGCGCTGGTTCGCATCCGAGCCGCGCGCGAGCAGCGTGCCTTCGACGTCGACACCGCCGCGGCCGTACAGGTCGATCTCGCCGCCCGCCGTGCCCGACGCGTCGATCTTGCCGAGTACGTTCACGTTACCGTTGGCCGTGTCCGACGCGTTGCCCGCGCCGCCGTCGGCGATCAGCGATACCGCCTGCGCGGTCAGCGTATTGCCGGCCGACAGCGTCAGATTCCCGGTCTTCGTGTGAATCGCCACGGCCTGGTTGACGCCGCTCGCCGCGAGCGTATTCGCGAGGCTGTCCAGATTCGCGGCACCGCCCGTGTCGAGCGAGAACGAACCGCCCGCATAACCGCCGGCCGCGCCGCCCTTGAGCGTGCCGTCGAGGTTCACGATCTGCTGCGGCGCCGACAGCACGAGCGCGCCAGCTGCCCCGCCGCCGCCCGCGCCGGAGAAATCGAGCGTCGAGCCCGACTGCACGTCCACCGTGCCGCGGTCCGCGGTCAGCGTGATCGTGCCCGCGGGCGCGTACGCCGCGACATCGAAGAACTGCTTCGACACGCCCGCCGCGCTCACGAGCGAGCCGCCGCCGACGGTCAGATCGCCCGTGGTCGCCTCGAGGCTCACGTTGCCCGCGGGCGCGACGATCGTCGCACCGTTGTCGTTCAGCGTGCCGCCGATGAAGCTGAACGCGCCGCCGACCGGCGCGTCGCCGCGCGCCGTGCCCGCCGCGCTGTCGAGGGTCAGCAGGCCGGTCGTCTTCACTGTCGCGGCCGAGCCCGTATCGGCGAGATACACCGGCGCGTCGAGCGTGACCGGCAGCGCGCCGAAGTCGAATGTGCCCTTGTTCTGGCCGACGATGCCGCCGGTCGCGTTCAGCGTCGCCGAGCCAAAGCCGCTGACGACCTTGTCGCCGGTGCCGAAGTCGATCTCCTTCGCATTGACCGTCAGCGTGCCGCTGCCCGTGGCCGCGGTGCCCTGCGGCGCGCCGGCTTCGTTCGTGAATGCGATCTGCTGCGCGTTGAGCGTGACGTTGCCGCCGTCGCTCGCGAAGGTACCCGCGCTCAGATCCACGCTGTTGCCGAACGTCGCGTCGACGTCGCCGACGAAGTTGATCGCGCCGTAGCTGCGCAGCGTCACCTGCTGCGCGTTCGCGAGCTGGGCTAGCCCCGCCGTGTCGAGCACGAAGCCCGGCAGGTTGGCCGCCGCGCCGCCGCTCCGGCTCGTGAAGGTAATGGCCGAGCCGTCGGCCGTGACCGCGCGCGCCGACAGTACGGCCGTCGGGTCCACTTTCAGGTCGCCGGACGAATCGAGCAGCAGCGCCTCGCCGCCCGACAGCGTCGCGCCCGCGCCCACGGTCAGCAGCCCGGCGCCGCCGGTGCGGGACAGCGGCGCCATCGCGCCGTCCGATACGCGCAGCAAGGCGCCGTCGCCGCTGATCGCGAGCGGCACGTCCTTCGCGGCCGGATAGTCGCCCGTCGCCGTGATCGCCGCGCCCGCATCGATGCGCAAACCATTGGCCGCGTCGGGATCGGCGCCGGACGCGTCCGTTTTCGTCACCAGCAGGATTTCGGGCCCGGTGAGCGCGCTGTTGCCGTCGTTCGAGACCACGACGCTGTTCGCGATCGGCGTGATCGTGATGCCGCTGGCCGTCGCCTTGCGCGTGCCGCCGATCAGAAGACTGCCGGCAGCGAGCGAATCGAGCGCGTCGGCATCGATCTGCAGATAGCCCGGCAGTGCGGCGGCGCCGTTGCCGGTGATCTGGATATCCTGCGACGCGATATCGACTTCGGCCGGCGCGCCGCCTTGAGCGGCCGCCGTGTTCAGCGTCGCGCCGAGCGTCAATGCCTTCGTCGCGGCGAGCACGAGCTGGCCGCCGTCCATCGGCAGCGGCGGCGTTACGTTGCCCTTGGTGGCCGCGAGCGCGGTGAAGAAGCTGTCGGCGTCCTTCAGGTTGTATTGCGAGTACTGCTGCCACACCGCGCCCGACTGCACATTAAAGAGCGTCGGCGTGGCACTGCGGCTGCCGGTCAGAGAATCGCCGAAATAGCCCGACGTCACGACCGAACCGTCGGGCAGAACCCGGCTCGCGCCCGGCGCCGCGCTGCCGCCGGTGCCCGCAAGCGTCACCCGGAACGCGCCGGGCAGCGTCGCGTACTTGCCGGGCAGAAGCGTGTAGTAGCCGTCCGCGAGTCCCGGGACGCCCGACAGATACACCGACTGTCCAATCTCGCTGCCCATGCCGGCCTGACCGACGCCGGTCTGGCCGGTCGTCGTGCCGCCAATAGAGGTGGGCTGCACGCTCTGCGCGAATACCGGATCGTAGGCTGACAGCGGCGACTGCTTGCCCGGGATGATCGCGTAGACGTTGCCGCCGTTGGCATTGACCGGTACGGCAACGCCGTTCGAGCTATTCGCATAGCTCACGTTGTATTGCGAGAGCACGTCGCGCGTGCCACCCGTGCCGGGCACCCATTCTTCGGCCTGCAGATTGCCGCCGCCGGACAGATCGATCGAGGCGCCCTTGTTCAGCGCGACACTGCCGCCATTCGCGCCGATGTACCTGGCGGGCGGCGCGGTCAGATCGGGCTGCGTGGTCCCGGACACGGGATTGAACTGCCATTCGACGCCGTCGACGGTCGTGCCGTACGGAATGAAGATGCCGCCATCCGACACCGAGGTCAGACTGCCGTTCGTGAACGCAACGGAATCCGTTGCGACTAGCGGCAGATTGCCGAACTGCGTCTGCGTCGCGCCGTCGTTCGGATCGCCCACGCCGAACACGAGCGAGCCCGAGGGCGCGCGGATCGTACCGCCCTGCACGATATGGCTCGCATCGACGAGCAGCGTGCCGCCCGCCGACAGCGGCGTCGACGAGGCGCCGTTCGACTGGAACGCGATCGTCGTCGGCACGAGCTTGCCGGTAGACGTGTCCGTCGCGCCGACCGCGTCGAGCAGGAAGCTCGTGCCGGTCGACGGGTACAGGTCCGCGGCCGTGAAGCTCAGGTTGCCCGGCGTGTAGAGCAGGCCCAGCGCCAGTTGTCCGTTGGCGGCGCTCGTCGAGGTCAGGCGGATGTCGCCGCCGCTCGTGAAGTTGGCCTGGCCGAAATTGTTCAGTTGGAACTGGTTCACCAGATCGATGAACGACGCGTTGACGTTGAGCGTCGAATCCGAGGCGGCGGCAACGGTGGCGAGGTTGGACGTGGCGTTGTTCAGCGCAGGTCCCGCCAGCTCGACATAAGGAGCACGGAGGTTCACCGTCGAGCCGATCGAGGTCGGCGTTTGCGCACCGGTCTCGCCGTTCAGCAGCGAGCCGATCGTCGGAATCGTGTACTGGCCCGACGCATCCTTCACGCCGTGCGTCAGCTGGTCGAGCTGGCCGGCGTTGAGCGCGAGCAGCCGGTTCGTATAGATCTGCACCGCTTTGGGCACGGCAATGTTCACGTCGCCCGCGAAAGCCACCGGTACGGGTGTCACGCTGCTGCCCCGTGTCAGGGTCGAACTGTCGCCCAACACCAAGGTAGAGATGCCGGAGCCGGCGAGACGGTCGGCGGCAAACTGCAGGACTCGGGTCGGCTGGTATGTAGTATTGCCGCTCGCATCCGTCACCTGCGCGCCGACGAGGCCCGTAATGTCCTGGTCGACGGCAAGTCCGGCCGGCACGAGATTGCCGCTCTGCCGCACCACGATGGCAGCCGCCCCGGAGATACCGGGGAGCTGTTCCGGCAATATCGTCAGCGTGCCGCCCTCCGCCCGCTGTGCGCCGGGTTGGGCGCGCAGCGTGCCGTCGAACAGCAGGCCGTTCGATGCGCCGAGCGTAATGGAACCCGCGTCGCTCCACGCCGGCTGAGACGCATAAGTCCCGTTCGCCTGCAACTGGTCGAAATTCGCGGATACGCCCGATACGTCGATTTGCGAGCCGGTCCCGGCGACGATATAGCCGGTATTGCTCGACATCGTGACGGAGCCGCCCGCGAGCACCTTGCCGGTGTCGGGGATAAACGTCATCAGACCATTCTTCACCGGAGATGCCAGCGGATCGGTCAGCGCCACGCCCGCCACGTCGAGCAGCGCGTCGGCGCCAAGCCACACGGATTGGCTTGAGGTGAGATAAGGACTTGAGATGAGTCCACTACCTACCGAGCCAGGCGTCGCGTTATAGCTCGACGTCTGGCCGTTAAATTGACCGCTTTGAAGATAAGGTCCGGTGTTATCGACACTCAAGGTAATCGAACCACCCGGCGCAATCAACGAACCGAGCACGGTGACCTGTACCGGCGAACCGAGCCCGATGCTGGCGCCTGCATCGGCAATGACCGACGCGCCCTGCCCAATCGTCACCGCCCCCGTCACCGTGGCGGGAATCTCGTAGGGGAAACTGTTCTTCTGGAACACCGCCGCCCAGGCACGCGCGTCGCCCGCCGTCATCACGAGTCCGGTCGGCTGCCGGTGATACGCGTCGAGCGTGCCCACCGTCGTCAGACCGCCCGCGCCGAGGTCCGAGCCGCTCACGGCCTGCTGCAGCGCGGTGGCATTCGCCAGCAGATTCTGCTGCGTGAGCCGCACCGTCGTATCCGGCGCGACGTCGGCGTCGTAATGCGCGTTCAGCACATACCCGCCGAAGCCCTGCTTTGCGAAGAAATCCGCGGGCAGCGTCACAGCCCATGCCGGTGCGGCCGAAGCATCTCCGCCGATCTGGAAACCCGGAGCCGCGAGCGTCAGCGTGCCGCCCCCCGAGAAGCCGAGGCTCCTGATCTCGCCGTTCATGGTCAGATACGGATCGGTCGGAATCCGCGCCAGGTAATTGGCGTTGTCGGCGATGAGCGAAACGTTGCCGCCCTTGCCCTCGGGAATGCCGTCGCTCATCAGCAACTGGCCGTTGGCCCGCATCTCGCCGCCGCTCGATACGTCCAGCATGCTGCCGGCCTGCAGGTCGAGATGACCGCCGGCGCTCAGGCTGATCGAGCCGCCGTCGATGTACTGGCTGTTGCCCGGCGTCGAATCCGGCGCCGCCTGCGTGTCGTTGTTCACCCATTGACCGGCGGCGTCGATTTTCCCGGTCGGCGTCACGGTGATATCGCCGCCGTTCGAGATGTTGATCCTGCCCGACGGGACGACGATCTGACCGGCCACGGTGCTGTTGCCGGTAAAGCCTCCGCTCAGCGTGATGGAGCCGCCCGGCTGCAGCGCAAGCGTGGTGCCCTCGGCGACGGAGAAACCCTTGCCGTTGATGTTGTCGCCCGTGACATTGAGGTTCGAGAACCCGCCGGCGTTGAGCGTATCGACCGGCACCACGATCGTCGCGAGCACGTTATCGGGATCGGTGGACGGCAACGCGCCGAGCGCGGCGGTATCGAGCGGGGTGTCGATCGAAAACCCGGAAGAAGCGCCCGACACCAGATCGTTCAGATCCGGCGCGCTGTTGCGCAGAATCACCTGGTTCAGCTCGCCGTTGTTGCTTCCCAACCCGTTCTGGGTCAGGTTCAGGAGATCCGCCGCATGCGTCGAATTGGGATCGGCACCGAGATTGAACGTGCCGCCGGCCGGCAAGGCATTGCCCTGCATCTGCTTCGAGCCGCCGAACGCCTGGGCGCTGATATCGCCGTCGAGAACCAGCGCTTCGGTCGCGTAGAGATCGAGCGTCCCCGCATTGCCGCCGACGATGAATTCCGGCTCGTAGACACCGCCCGTCTGCAGCGGGTTATACCAGTCTTTCGTCACGCCCCAGCGCGGATGGCTCTCGACGAATTCGCCGGCAATCCCGACGTAGGTATCGTACGGACTCGCCTGGCCGATCGGCACGATCGCGCCATTCGCGTCGACGAGCCGCGTCGTGTTCACGATCCCGCCGTCGTAGTGCACGTAGCCGCCGTTGAGATTCATCGACGAACCCTTCGCCGTCATGACCTCGTTGCCCGACAGCGTGATCGTGCCGCCGTTCGTGAGCAACTGGTCGACCGTGCGCGGCATGTCGTTGACATAGCCGGTCAGGTTCAGGATCGGGCTGCCCACCCACTGGAGCCCATCGCTGCGCGTGCCGGAGAACGTGCTGTCCACCACGATGCCCTTCATGCCGTTCAGGAAACTGTTGCGCAGCAGCGGCGAGTCGGCCAGTTCGTTCTGGCCGATCCGGTCGATCGTGAGCAGGATGGCCGAGATCGGCAATTCGACGTTGGCAAGGCCCGACACATCGATTGTGGCGCCGTCGCCGAGCAGGATGCGCCCCGCTACTGCGGTGTCGCCGGCAGGCGTGGTATAGCCCGCCACCGGCTGCGTGAGCGCTGTCACCGTCACGCCCGAACCCGGCGCCTCGATCAGCGAGCCGCCCTGGAACCACACCGATCCCGCGGTCATCTGAATGTCGCCCGGCGTGAAGGTCGTGCCCGGAGTCGAGGTCGCGGTCTGTCCGTCCGTGTCCGGGAGCACCGCCGTGACCGAATCGGGACCGAAACTCAGCAGACCGGCACGGCGCGTATTTTTTCCGCCGCCCGTCGACGTATCGTTGACCTGTGACGCGCCTGGGTAAGCGTGGCCCAGCGGATTGTTCGACATATACTCGTCGACGGTCGAGATCGTGATCGTGCCCGGCGTATTGACGCTGGTGGTCACGCCCACCACGCCGTTCTGCGCGACGCTGCTACCCAGCAGATTCACGTTGCCCCGTGCCGCCTGCACGATGCCGGTGTTGCTGAGCGTGCCCGCCGGCGTGATGTCGACGGTCGAGTCGTTCTGCGCCGTCACGACCTGGCCGCTCAGTTCCGGCAACAGTACCTGCGGATTTTTGGCCCCCTGCGCATTCGGCGTGACGCTCACGCCGACGCCGGCCGCCAGCACGACCTGCCCGTCGGTCGCGCTGATGCTGCCGGCGTTCGTGACGTTCGGCGCGGCCACCATCACGAATCCACCGTCGCTGACCGTGCCGTTGACGTGCGTCGTGATCGACGCCCCCTGCTCGATCGTGACATCGCCCGGCACCTGGTAGGGGTCGCTCACCGTCGACACGTTGCCGAGGCCCAGTATCTCGTTCGGCGTAATGCCGCTTCCGTTCACGGTGCTCGAATTGCCCGACTCGGGATAGGCCAGGCCGCCGGTGGTCCCTGCCGGCAGACTCAGAAACGCCTGATTGCTGGCGACGATACCGGCGGCGCTCGGCATCGCCTCGTTCTTCATGTCGAGCAGGTTCAGCGACGACGCGACCAGCGAATGCACGTTGATCTGCGAACCTGCGCCGAACACGATGCCGTTGCGGTCAATCACATACACGGCACCCTGCGCGTTGATGCTGCCGAGAATCTGGCTCGGTCTGCCGGACGGGTCCATGATGCGGTTCAGCACCGCCCAGTTGTTCGCGCCGTTCGTCTGCGTGCCGCGGGACTGATCGAAGTTCAGCGTGGTCTGACGCCCGACGTTCATCGTCTGCCACGTCAGCACCGAGTTCTGCCCGGTCTGCTGGATGTCGACGCTCACGTGCCCGTTGCCGTCCACGGTCTGCGTCGGCGCGTTCGCGTTGTACCAGAGCAGCGCGCTATTGGTATCGGCCGTCACGCCCGGCGCGACCTGCAAACCTCCCGGCGTGAGGCCGTTCGGCACATTCGAGGCGGCCGCCCCAGCCGCTGCGGCGGCGCTGTGCTGGGCGGCGATCTGCGCGGCGATCTGCGCGGCGTGGCCGAGGTTCAGGATCGACGGCTGGCTTGCCTTCAGCGCCTGCTGCGGCGACACCCCGAGATTCGGCAGGCCCGTGCCGCCATAGCTGCCGGCACCGCCCGCGGTGGTACGCGTCGCCTGCCCGAGGTTCGTGATGCCGGCCGCCTGGGCATGCATCGACATTCCCGCCGCCAGCATCACGGCAATCGCGCGGCACAGCGGACGCACATCCGAACTCAGGGCATATCTCGAGAAATTGTTCTGTTGTTGTACGTCACGTGCGCGCGCTGCCATGTTTCTACCCCGAAGCAAGATAAGAAGTTGACGGCCTGCGCGTTGCGCGCAAGAGGATCGCGCGACGCGGAGGTCAATGCCACTGGCTACTTGCGGCCAGCTAAGTCAGAAGAAAATACGAAGCGCCTATGGCAACGACGTGGCCGAAGGTACGGACCATTTGCGACAGCAGAAAAGGTCCGTACCTTTTGTCAAATTCGGGTGCTCAACGCGTGCGTGGTTCATCGGCGAGCGCGCTGGCCAGATGAGCGGCGTTGGCTGGTCACTGTGTGTCCTTGCCGTACCGATACGTCAGTGATAGCGCGAAGCTCGAGCGCCAGCGCCAGCCTCGATGCAAGCGACATCCGGACCGGCCGGGCCCGCATCGGCCCTCCGGACTTCAGCGCGAATGGAGGCGGCCGCCGCCGTCGGCGGGGACCCGGCCGGCATGTCGCCGCCTGCCGCCAGGCTGACCCGGCTGAGCAAGGCTTTCGCATCGAGTTCCCGTTTCCCGACTGCGACCTCGGCCGGAGCCGCAAAGCGCTGTTTATTCATGGTGGTCTCCACGCGCAAGGATCGCCGCAAAGCGGCGCCATCAGCCCCGTCCGAAACTCGAACCGGTCGGCAATCGTCTCCATGCCCGGCCTGACGATAGACGCGTCGCCGCATGACCTGTCGATCACGGAAGCTAGTCGATCGATATGGCACGGGAATGTCCAATGGTGCGTAACATTTGCGCCGAAGCCCGCTGACCGGGGTCTCGATAGCCGCGCGGCATGGGCGGCTCGCCGCCGCCAAAAAGCGGGGATCCGATGGCCGTCGCTGGTCCGGCGGTGTCCGCGCCGCCACGGCGGACGCTAAAGACTTCGCGAGCGCACGGTTACAGGCGATAATCGGCCAGAAGCAATCGACGCCAGAAGCAATCGACCTCGAAAACGGACTCAAAAGCAGACTCACGAGCAGACTCAAAAGTGGAGAAGGAATGGACAAGCAGGGTTTCACCACAGGCATCGTTCACGGCGACAGAATCGCGGGCACCGAACACGGCGCGTTGCGCCAGCCCGTACATACGTCCGTGCAATATGGTTTCGAGCGCGTCGAGGACCTGATCGGCGTATTTCAGGGCACCAAAAAAGGCGGCTTCAATTACGCCCGCCAGGGCACCCCCACGACCGCCGCGCTCGAGCGCAAGATCACCAGCCTGGAAGAAGGCGTCGGCACGATCTGCTTCAGCACCGGCATGGCCGCAATCACCGCGACGTTCCTCACGCTGCTGCGCGCGGGCGATCACCTGGTGTCGAGCCGTTACGTGTTCGGCAACACCAACAGTCTGTTCGGCACCTTGCGCACGCTCGGCGTCGAAGTCACGACGGTCGACGCCGGCAATGCCGAAGAAGTCAGAAACGCGCTCCGGCCGAATACGCGCATGGTGTTCGTCGAGACAGTCGCGAATCCGGGCACGCAGATTCCCGACCTGCAAGGTATCGGTAACGTGTGCCGCGAGCGCGGCATCGTGTACTTCGTCGACAACACGATTACCTCGCCCGCGCTGTTCAAGCCCAAGGCGGTCGGCGCGAGCCTCGTCATCAATTCGTTGACGAAGACCATCGCGGGCCATGGAGCGGCGCTCGGCGGCGCGGTGACGGATACCGGCCTGTTCGACTGGAGCGCCTATCCGAATATCGCCGACGACTACCGGCGCTCGGCGGCAAAAGATCAGGGGCTTCTGCAGATCCGCAAGAAAGGCCTGCGCGACATGGGCGCGTCGTTGTCGTCCGAGCAGGCGCACTCGATCGCGCTGGGCGCGGAAACGCTCGCGTTGCGCGTGAAGCAAAGCAGCGACAATGCGCTCGCGCTCGCGCAGTTTCTCGAAGGGCACGAGGCGATCGGCAAGGTGTTCTATCCTGGGCTGAAGAGCCATCCGCAATACGACATTGCCCAGGCGCTGTTCAAGGGCGCGTCATGGCTGTTGTCGTTCGAATTGCTGAACGCGGATCGCATGATCGACGTCGTCAATGCGCTCAAGCTGCCCATCAAGGCGACCGGCCTCGGCGACACGCGCACGCTGATCATTCCCGTCGCGCCGACGATCTTCTTCGAAGCCGGCGCGCAAACGCGCAAGGCAATGGGCATCTCCGACGGCATGCTGCGGCTGTCCGCCGGCATCGAGGATAGCGACGACCTGCTCGCGGATTTCGCACAAGCGCTGAAGCTGGCCGCGTAACTGTCGGCCTCCTGAAATTCCGGGCTCGGCTGGGTTCGATCCGACGATCCGACGATCCGACGATCCGTGTCCGGCCGCCGGCCGCCGGCCGCCGTCGCGCTTTGTTGGCCTGAACGGCCGGCCGACGATGGGTTGCACACCATACGGCAGGGCCGCAAGTTGAATACGGGCGGCCGGGCCTGTATGCTGTGCGCCTTCGAGGCATAGAGAAATTTGCCATGCGTGATCAACCGCAAACCGCAGAATGACACTACGACGCTTCGCGGCGCGACGCTCGTCCGTCCATGGCACAGGGCTGTTCGCGCTGCAGCCCATCGCGGCCGGCGACCGGCTGATCGAATACAAGGGCGAAGTGACCAGCTGGCGTCGCGCGGCGGCCCGTCAGCAGTCCGGCAACGGGCATACCTTCGTGTTCGGTCTGTCCAACGGCCGTGTGATCGACGGCAGCCGCGGCGGCAACAGCTCCCGCTTCCTGAACCATGCCTGCACACCGAACTGCGAGGCGATCGAGACCGGCGAGCGCGTTTTTATTCACGCCGTCACCGCCATCGAGCCCGGCGAAGAGCTATTCATCGATTACGGCCTCGTCGTAGATGGCGATATCACCGACGACATCGGGCAACAATATGCGTGTCGTTGCGGCGGCCCCGCTTGCCGTCGATCGATGCTCGCGGACACCGCGGCGCCGGAGTAAGCGGGCCAGCCGCGCCGGCCTTTCTGTACGCGTTCCGTTATCATTTCGCCCACGATGTGCGGTAGCGGCCGTCATCCGGTGTTAGATGTCTAACTTTTCCCTGTTGTGGCGGCCCCGCGCTCCGATGTCAGCGATGAAAGTCGATCTAGCCACCCTTTACCTTCTTGCGATCGGAACCCTGTTTGCCAGTTCCGCGATGACGTATTGGGAGCATCTGTCTCACCCCAAACGCGGCCAGGAACTGCGCATGCTGGCGGCCGGCTATGCGACGCTGGGCCTCGGTTGCGCGGTGGCGGCATTCAGAAACCCGCTGCCTGGCGCCGCCGGCCCCGCGATAAGTAACCTCGTGATTCTCGCCGGCTATCTGCTCGTGCTGCACGGCGTCGCGATGTTCAATCGCCGGCGATATCTGTATAGCTCGATCGGTTTGCTGCTGCTGATGGCGCTCACGTGGGCGGCCGCGGGCGTGCGTTGGCAGGGCGTCGTCTGGATATATGTGAGCGCCTTTCCGATCGCGCTCGCTACCGCGATGACCTCCGTCGAACTGACGCGAAGCGACGGCATGCCGGCGGTGCAATCGCGGCGCGTCGCGGTAGTGGTAACGGCGATCCACGCGCTGTTCTACGCGTCCAGAGCTTTCGTGCTGCCATGGGCGGTTTCCGTCTTCGGGCCGCATGCATTGTCTCTGTCCAGCGTCATCACGATGTACGAAGGGGTGCTGTACTCGGTCGTCATGCCGATGACGTTGCTCCGGCTGACCCGGGAAGAAATTCACGGCGAGCTTGTACAGGAATCGCGCACGGATTATCTGACCCGGCTCGGCAATCGAAAGCTGTTCTTCGAAGAGGGGGAACGCGTTTTCAGCGAGTACGCGATGCATCGGCGACCCGTCGCGCTGCTCGCGTTCGACCTCGATCGCTTCAAGAGAATCAACGATCGCCACGGGCACAAGACCGGCGACGAGGTGTTGAGATCATTCGCCGAAACGGTTCGCGCGGTAATGGATACCGACGCGATTCTTGCGCGCATCGGCGGCGAAGAGTTCGCCGCGCTGCTGCCAGGCTACGACAGCGCTCGCGCTCAACAGGTAGGCGAAGCCGTGGTCAACCGGTTTGCCGCGATGTCGCATGGCGCGGACGGTGACTCGATTCGTGCGACCGTCAGCATCGGCCTCGCTGAATCGAGCCGCGACATCACCACGCTTGCCGATCTGCTGTCAGCGGCCGATCAGGCGTTGTATCGAGCCAAATCGCTCGGCGGCAACCGGCTCGAACAGATGCTCGGCGCGGTTTAACGAAGCAAAGCAAAAGACGACCGCTCCCGCGTATTTCCATCCTCGCGAAAAACCCCCATTCGCGAATTCCTCACCCCCGCGCCATCGCCCCGCTGCTTGTGCTGAATTGCGATAAGAATAGCGTTCCATATTATTTGCGCGGCGGCACCCGGCTCTCTACGATCTGCTGATCTTCACTTCGTTGAGTCCCGAAAAAAATGAATCCGACCCAGGCGCTCAAAGCCGCGTGCTTTTCCATTCTCGTCGCCTGCGGCGCAATCGCATTGAACAGTGCCGCCGCGCAGCACTGATCGCCCGCCCTCTTTCATCCCACTACTCGCCATGTCGAACACCACAACGCTACAGGACCGCCGCGCATTCCTGAAACGCTCCGTTGGCGCCGCGGCCGCAGCCGTATCGGCCGCGCATGCGCCGTTGTCCTTCGCGCAAGGAAACCCGCACACGCTGCGCATCGGCAATCAGAAGGGTTATCTGACTCTGCTGAAGGGCCGCGGCACGCTCGAAAAACGGCTCGCGCCGCTCAACGTTTCGGTCAGTTGGACGGAGTTCGCGGCCGGCCCCGTGCAACTCGAAGCGCTCAATGTCGGCTCGATCGATTTCGGCGACGTCGGCGAAGCCCCGCCGATCTTCGCGCAGGCGGCCGGCGCGCCGCTCGCGTATGTGGCCGCAACCGTCGCGCGGCCGCAGTCGGAAGCCGTGCTCGTGCCGCCGCAAGCGACGATCCGCTCGGTTGCGGACCTGAAGGGCAAACGGATCGCGCTGAACAAGGGCAGCAACGTCCACTACTTTCTGGTGAAGCTGCTGCAGCAGCACGGCCTGCAATACGGCGACGTCAAGCCGGTATTTCTCGCGCCCGCCGATGCGCGAGCGGCGTTCGAGCGTGCGTCGGTCGACGCATGGGTGATCTGGGATCCGTTCTTCGCGGCCGCGCAGAAATCGTTCGACGCACGCGTGATTGCCGATGCGACCGGCGTGGTAGCCAACCGCGCGTTCTATTTTTCGTCGCAGAGTTATGCAACGAATCATCCCGACGTGATCCGTATCGTGATCGACGAGCTGGAGAAAATCGATCAGTGGGGCAAACAGAACCGCGATCAGCTCGCGAGCGAACTGGCGCAGCTATGGGGCGTGCCGAAAGCGGTAGTGGAAATCGCGGTGCAACGTCAGCAATTCGGCACGCAGCCGATCACCCGCGCGATTCTCGGCGAACAACAACAGATTGCCGATACGTTTCACGACCTCGGATTGATTCCGGCGCGCCTCGATGTGCTGAAGGCCGCACCGCCCAATCTCGCGTAACGAAGCGGCTTCGTTCACACGTTGCGCGCTTGCCGCGCTTCATATGCGGCGAGCGCACGCGCGGCATAGTCACTGCAAGTCGAGCTGGGCACGCGGCGTGTCCGCCTCCAAGGCTCTCCCGTGGGCTTCGCCGAACTGCAATGTCGCAAGCTGCCGATAAAGCGGAGAACTCCGCAGCAACTCCGCGTGGCGGCCTTGCGCGACAATGCGTCCCTGATCGAGCACGACGATGCGATCCGCCTGCTGCACGGTGGCAAGACGATGGGCGATAACGAGCGTCGTGCGATTCAGCGCGGCGTTGTCCAGGGCGGTTTGCACGAGCCGTTCGCTCGCGGCGTCGAGCGCGCTGGTCGCTTCGTCGAGCAACAGGATCGGCGGGTTCTTCAGAATCGCGCGCGCGATCGCAATACGCTGCCGTTGTCCGCCGGACAGCCGCACGCCGCGCTCGCCGACGAAGGTGTCATAGCCTTGCGGCAATTCCTCGATAAAGGCGGCCGCGGCTGCCATCGCGGCCGCGCGTTGCACGTCGGCGAGCGTGGCCTCGGGCATCCCGTAGCGGATGTTGTCCAGCACGCTGCCCGAAAAGATCACCGATTCCTGCAGCACGACGCCGATCGCGCCGCGCAACGACGCGAGCGACACCTGATTCGTGGCGACGCCGTTGATCTGGATGCCGCCGGACTGCGGATCGTAAAAGCGCAACAACAGTTGGAACAGCGTCGTCTTGCCCGCACCGGATGGGCCCACCAGCGCGACGTGTTCGCCCGGACGCACATCGAGCGAGAAATCCGCAAGCGCGGCGCTGCCGGGACGCGACGGATAACAGAAGCCGACGTTCTCGAACCGGATGCCTTCTCCATGGGCCGGCAACGGCACGGTCGTCGCGGCTTCCACCACCGGCGAGCGAGCGGCCAGCAGTTGCAGCAGTCGCTCGGTCGCGCCGGCGGCCCGCTGCAGATCGCCCCACACTTCGGCGACCGCGCCCACCGCGCCGGCCGTGAACACCGCGTAGAGGATGAACTGCGACAACTGGCCCGCTGTCATCTGCCCGGCCAGCACCGCCTGCGCGCCCAGCCACAGCACGAACACGATCGCCGCGAACACGAAGACGATCACCACCGCGGTCAGCGAAGCGCGCGCGCGGATGCGCGTCAATGCCGTGTCGAAGGCCACTTCGACCGCATTGCCGAAGCGCTTCGCCTCGTGGCGCTCCTGCGTGTACGACTGCACGGTCGGCATCGCGTTGAGCACCTCGCCGGCCAGCGCGCTCGCGTTCGCGACCTTGTCCTGACTCGCGCGCGACAGCCGCCGCACGCGCCGCCCGAAGATCACGGTCGGCGCGACCACCACGACCAGTGTCGCGATGATGTAGCCCGACAGCACCGGACTCGTCGTGATCAGCATCGCCACGCCGCCCACCGTCAATAGCAGATTGCGCAGTCCGAGCGACAGGCTCGTGCCGACCACGGTCTGGATCAGTGTCGTATCGGTCGTCAGGCGCGATAGCACCTCGCCCGTCTGCGTGGTCTCGAAGAACTGCGGGCTCATCCGGATCACGTGGTCATAGACCGCGCGCCGCAAATCGGCGGTGACCCGTTCGCCGAGCCATGAAACCCAGTAAAAGCGCAATGCCGTCGCGGCGGCGAGGATCAGCGAGACGACGAAAAGCGCAATGAAATAGCGGTCGATATGGGTGCGCTCGCCGCTCGCGAAGCCCCGGTCGATCAGATATCTGAACGCGACCGGCAAGGCGAGCGTCGCGCCGGCCGATGTCAGCAGCGCGAGAAACGCTAGCGCCCAGCGCGCCGCGTACGGACGCAGGAATGGCAGCAGCGCGAAAAGCGGCGCGACCGGTTTCGAGCGCGGCGTGGCAGTGGGCATGGAGATTCCGGTAGGAAGCGAAAGGAAGTGAGTCGTGTCGTCGGGTGACTGTAAGCCGGGCGCACCGCTTGCCGTCGATCCGTCACCCGCCTGGATTGTCGTCTTCCGGCAGCGACGCGTCATCGTAACGTTTCCGTCCGACGCGTGCCGCCGCGTCCAGCAGATGCCTGCCGGCGGCCGTCAGCGTCGGGCGGCGCGAACCGCCGCCGTGCGGCTCGACGGCGATCAGCCGGCAATCCAGCAGCGTCGCGAGTTCGCTACGTGTCGTGTCGATCTGCTCGGGCGCGCTGTGGACGAGCATCAGCGTCGCCAGTTCATGTGGACTGAGCATGGCCGTTTTCTCCATCTCGATATAAGACTGCTATTGGCTATTGAGCGCTCGCCGAGTCGTCGCGCAACCGCTCACGCTCCTGCCGGGTCATCTGATGCCAGTGCTGCCAATGACGGGATTTGTGGCAGCCGCCATGGCCGCGGAATCCGCCGAACAGGATCCGGCACAACACCAGCAAGCCGAGCGCGTGCGGATAGTCGATCGCATGCGCATCGACGACGAGCGCCGGAACGACCCAGTTCCATAACCTCATGACGATCCAGCCCAACAGCGCGATGCTCAGCACGAGCAATAGCAGCTTCGCAAAAAATTTGCGGCGAAATCTCATTGCGTTCTCCGTGGTTCAATTATCGAAACCGTCGAAACCCTCGTACGACGATCGCAGGCGTTCGCGCAGATGCAGCACCGCGTAGCGCTTGCGCGCAAGCAGCGTGTTGACGCCGACGCCGCTCGCCGCCGCGATCTCCTTGAAGCTGAGGCCGTCCAGTTCGTGCGCGATAAAAACCTCGCGCTGGTTCGCGGGCAACTCGTCGAGCGCGGCGCGCAGCGTGTCGAGCAACATCGCGCGCGCGTACGCGGCCTCCGGGCCGGTATCGGCGGACGGCAGCGCCAGCTCCAGACGGTATTCGCCGTCGGCGGCGCCGCTCTTCGCGGCGTCGATCGCATCGGCGGCATCGGGCAGCGGCGCTTCCCTCCTCTTGCGAAAGCGGTCGATGATCCGGTTTCTCGCCACCCGAAACAGCCACGCGCCGACCTGCTCGACGGGTTCCGGCAACCGCCAGGCCTGCACGAGTTCCTCGAAAACGTCTTGCAGAATGTCGTCGGCTTCGTCCTGATCAAGCACGCGACGGCGGATAAAATTGCGCAGCCGCGGCCGCTCGCGCGCGACCGCATCGGCGATTTCGCGGTCTTGTGCACTCAGCGGGCTCGGCATGTTCGGCGGTTCCATACCCGTGATGACGATCCGGGAAGCGAAATATTGTGGCGCAAGCGGATGACCGGCGAAATTTTTTCAGTGCGCGCGTGCGTCCGCCGAGGCTAGTGCATTCTTCACTGATAGCCAGTCGGATATTTAATTTCCAAATAGCCGCGCACCCGCTTACCCTTCCGTCAGGGCTGATAATGCAGCCGGTTCTCAGACCTGAGGAATATCCAGATGACTGATTGCACAACGCCGCCGCATGGCGCGGCGAACTTTGCCGCTGCCGCCGCAAAACCAGACCGTACGCGGCAAGGACGCGCACGCTATGTCTGACCTCAACCCGGTGAATACCTCCCGCGCCGCGCGCGGGGTCGCGGCGGCACCCGCCGCGATGATCCTGCTGGTGCTGGTGGGTCTGAACCTGCGCCCGTTTCTGACGTCCGTCGGTCCGGTGCTGGACATCGTGCGTGCCGATACCGGTCTCGACTTCCGCGCCGTCGCGATGCTGACCACGCTGCCGTTCGTGCTGATGGGCGTCGGCGCCGGCGTGGGTGCCGGACTCGCGCGGCGCTTCGGCGAGAAGCGCGCGCTGGCCGCCGCACTGCTATTGCTCGCCATCGGCTGTACGTCGCGCTTATGGGCCGCCGACGGCGCAAGTCTGATCACGGGTGCCGGCATTGCCGGTGCCGGCGTCGCGATGATCCAGGCGCTGATGCCGGGTCTCGCCAAGCGCTGGTTTCCGGGCCGCTTGCCGCTCGCGATGGGGCTCTATTCGGCCGCGCTAGTTGGCGGCGGCGCATTCGGCGCGCTCATGAGCCCCTGGCTCGCTGCGCATGGCGGATGGCATCTCGCGCTCGCCGTCTGGGCGGTGCCGGCGCTCGGCACGCTCGCGCTGTGGCTCGCGAATGCGCCGGGCGGCGCGGCGCGCGTTGGAGCGCGCGCCGGGGTGCCGGCCGGCGCCGACGGAATCGCGCTCTCCGCGTTTTTCCGCAACCCGCGAGCGTGGCAACTGGCGATCTATTTCGGCCTTGCGAACAGCGGCTATTCGAGCCTGGTCGCGTGGCTGCCGTCGTTTTACCGGCAAGTCGGCATGAGCCCGCAGGCGAGCGGCAACCTGCTCGCGTGGATGGCCGTGTTCCAGGCGACGGGCGCGCTGCTGCTGCCGATGCTCGCGCGCGGCGCGACGGACCGGCGCGGCGCGTTGTGGCTGACGTTCGCGCTGCAGGCGGTGGGCTTCGCCGGCTTCGCGACGCTGCCCGCCTTGATGCCGTGGTGTTGGGTCGCGTGCGCGGGTGTGGGTCTGGGCGGTTTCTTCGCGTTGAGCCTGATCGTCACGCTCGACCATCTGTCCGATGCGCAGCGCGCCGGCGCGCTGGCGGCGTTCGTCCAGGGCATCGGATTCCTGCTTGCCGCAACCGGCCCGTGGCTGATCGGCTGGTTGCGCGATGCCGGCGGCGGCTTCGCCGCTGCATGGTCGATGCATCTCGCGGTGGTCGTCGCGATGGGTGTATTGACCGCCGCATTCTCGCCAGCCAGCTATCGGCGCAGCATGACACTCATCAATACACCGCGCAATTCATGAGGAAACTTGCCGATCAGAACGTCGACCCGTTCACGATTGTCCATATCCGGATTCCCCGTTGTTCGAGCGTCGTGCCTGGTTTCACGATAGGCCGTCATCGAGCCGCGGCGATCAGCTCGCCGTCGCGCGCGACGATGCGTCCACCTGACATCACCAGCTTGCGCTTCGGGCGGGCCACCACCGCCTGCGCGACCGTTTCCGCGTCGACCAGCACCAGGTCGGCGCGCGCGCCCGCGTGCAGACCGTAGTCGTCAAAGCCGCAACCGCGCGCGGCCGCCGTGCTCACGCAATCGAAGGCGATCTCCAGTTCGTCGTCGCGCCGCATGTCGTAGCGCATACCGATCAGCATCGCGCGTTCGAGCATATCGGGCGACCCATACGGCGACCACGTATCGCGGATACCGTCATTGCCACCGAAGATCGTGATGCCTTTTTGCCGGCATAGCTTCAACGGCGGGACCGGCCGCGACGGCGGCGCGGAGGTCAGCAGCGCCACGTTCAGCCGCGCGATCCGTTCGAGCAGCAGATCGCGCTCGCGCTCGGGCAGCGCGCCGAGACAGAAGGCGTGGCTCACCACCACCTGCCCTTGCATGCCCGACGCCTCGACGCGATCGAGCAGCAGTTTGAAGCTGAACGCGCCGACTTCGCCGGGCTCGTGCAGATGGATATCGATCGGCTTGCCATAGCGCCCGGCCAGCGCGAACGTCGTGTCCAGCGACGTGACCGGATCGCCGTCGATCAATGCCGGGTCCAGCGCGCCCAGCACGTCCGCGCCGTCGGCCAACGCGCGCGCCAGCAGTTCGTCGGTCCCCGGACGCCCGAGCAAACCCGACTGCGGAAACGCGACGATCTGGATATCGAGCACATCGCGCATCGTGTCGCGGGTCTGCAGCACGCCGTCGATATAGCGCAAGCCCGCATCGGTATCCACATCGACGTGCGTACGCAAACGCGTGGTGCCCGCCTGCACGAACGCGCGCGCGATCGCCAGCGACTGCGCGGCGGCGTCGTGACCGGACTCCTTGCGCCAGCGGCGTTCGTTGTTGATCCGGTCGAGCAGCGTCGCGCCGACTTCGTTGCGATACCAGTGCTTGCCCCAGTTGGTCTTGTCGATATGCGTATGCCCTTCGACGAAACCCGGCAGCAGCAGCGCGCCGCCGCCGTCCTCCACCTCGGCACCCGGTGGCGGGACGACGTCCGCGCCGAGCGCCGCGATGCGTGCGCCCGCAATCGACACGGCCACCGGCTGCCCGCCGGGCAGGCGGACGTTGGTAACGAACAGGGACGGCTGGGAGGATGTCATGATGATTTGAGCGGAGTAGCGCGGAGTAGCGATATGGGCGCGCAGCGTGCGCTGCGCAGCACTGATTGCGACGAAGAGCGCCGCGTTCACGAGCGGCGCGACGAAGCTCGTATTGATTGAAAGGACTACGTCAGGTGCACCGGTCGCGCCGCCGATCAGCGTGAAATAGACGACGACCAGTATAAACAGCGGCAACGCGATGCGCGCGACACGGACAACCTGCCGCCCGGTCGCGTGCGGTGCGCAGCCTTCGCGATACACATTGCGCGCGATCGTCGTCGACGCGTTGAGTATGATCGGCGAGCCGGGTACGAGCGCGCTCAACAATCCGGCACCGCCGACCACGCCGACGAACCACGGCGGGAAAGTCGGTTTGAGTTGAAACCCGAATACCGCGAAATGCGCTTTGCCGCCGCCTTCTTGCGTGGTACAAGTCGGCTAACCCATTCGAATCACAAATAGTTCGATGACAACCAGTGCAAAAGCACGCAGGCCGCTGTTCGATCTGGATCTGTTGAAAGCGATCGTGATGGTCGCCGATTGCGGCACTTTCACGGCTGCGTCCGCACGGCTCCATTCGACCCAGTCGACCGTGAGCCAGAAGGTGCGGCGGCTGGAAGAGATGGCCGGTCACAAGCTGCTCGATCGCGGCAGCCGCGACGTGCGGCCGACCGATGCCGGTGAATTGCTGCTCGCCTACGCGCGCCGGATGCTCGCGCTCAACGATGAAATGATCGAAGCGCTGGCGGGCGCGAGCGTGGGTTTGACGGTACGGCTCGGCGTACCGGAAGATTTTGTCGGCGGCCCCACCACGCATATGCTCGCGACCTTCAATCGCAAGCATCCGCAGGTGAAGCTCGAAGTGACCAGCGGCCTGAGCCGTGATTTAAGCAGTAGCTACGATCGCGGCGACCTCGACCTGATTCTCGTGAAGCAGCGGCGCAACAGCCGTGAAGCGGTCGCGTGCTGGCCCGAGCAGTTGAGATGGATCGACAGCGCGAAAAACCCGTCCATTCAGCTCGATCCGATTCCGCTCGTCGCGTTCCCGCCGCGCGGCATCTATCGCGACGACATGATCAACGCGATCGAGGGACTCGGGCGCCGTTGCCGGATCAGCTTTATCAGTTCGAGTCTGAGCGGCATTCAGGCGGCCGTCGCCGATGGCCTCGGCATCAGCCTGCTGCCCGCGCGCGCGGTCACCGCCGGGCACGTCGTATTGACGCGCAGGAGCGGACTGCCGCCGATCGAGACGATGGACATCGCGCTGCTGCATCGCCCCACCGCCGATCCGGTCGTCCAGGAACTCGCGCGCATGCTCAGCCGGATGTTCGGCACGCCGCGCCGCTGACCCACCGAGACCGGCCGGGACCGGCGCCGGGCGCTCAGCCGCACAGCGAGTCGGCGCGCAAGCCTCGTGCGGATTGCGGCGCCGCGATGGTCTCGGCGGCATCGCGCCACCACAGTTCGCCGCAATGCGGCGAGACCAGGCTCAGCCGCTCGCCCATGCGCGGCGTCGACAGCGCAACGCCGCGCGCCAAAGCCAGCCCCATCACGCGTTCGAACGGCTCCTGCCAGCGATGCATCGCGAGATCGAAGGTGCCGTTGTGAATCGGCACGAGCCAGCGGCCGCGCAGATCGATATGCGCCTGCACGGTTTGTTCCGGCTGCATATGCACGTAGGGCCATTGCGCGTCGTACGCGCCGGTTTCGACCAGCGTGACGTCGAACGGCCCAAGCCGCTCGCCGATCGTGCGAAAGCCCTCGAAATACCCAGTGTCGCCGCTGAAGAACACCCGCAGATCGCTTTCGACGATCACCCACGATGCCCACAACGTACTGTTGCCGTCGAACAGACTACGCCCGGAAAAATGCTGCGCGGGCGTTGCGGTGAACTGGATGCCATCGATCTCGACGTCCTGCCACCAGTCGAGCTGCCTGACCTTCGACGCGTCGATGCCCCAGTCGATCAGCCGGTCGCCGACGCCGAGCGGTGTCAGAAACACGCCGGTGCTGTGCGCGAGCGCGAGCACGGTCTCGCGATCGAGGTGGTCGTAGTGGTCATGCGACAGGATCACGCCGCGCAGCGGCGGCAAATCGGCGAGCGCAATCGGCGGCGCATGAAAGCGCTTCGGGCCGAGACGGCGGAACGGCGACGCACGCTCGGCGAACACCGGATCGGTCAGCCAGAATTCGCCGCGCAATTTCAGCAGCATCGTTGAATGACCGAGCCGGTAGAGGCTGCGATCGGGCGCCGCGGCGAGTTGCTCACGGGTGAGCGCATCGACGGGTAATGTGTTGGAGGGCACGCTGCCGCGCGGCTTGTTGAACAGCATGTTCCACACGATGCCGAGCGTCTTGCGCAGCCCTTGCGCGGGGCGCGGCTCGACGTTGCGAAAACGTCGGCCGTCGTGCTGCGGCGAATCACTGGACAACACGCGGCCGCGCTTCGCGGCGGTGACGCCGAGCGCGCGGCTGACAACAGAGGGAAGCGACATCATGAGCAAGGTCATCCGGAGAAAATGTACACCCGGCAGTGTAGTTTATTTCCATGAAAAGTAAACTGCCCAGTGTAAAATCTCGCGATGGATCCCGATACCAACCACCAACGGCTGACTGACCGCAAGCGTGTCGCCATCGTCGACGCGGCGATCGAGGAATTTCTCGCGTCCGGTTACGACGCGACCAGCATGGACCGTATCGCCGCGCGCGCGAACGTGTCGAAGCGAACGGTCTATAACCATTTCCCCGGCAAGGAAGCGCTGTTCGCGGCGATTCTTCATCAACTGTGGGATGCCAGCCAGGAGGGCGATGCGCCCACCTATCGCGCGGACGAACCATTGCGCGCGCAGTTGCTCGAGCTGTTGGGCCGCAAGCTGCGGCTATTGAACGACGAGGCCTTTCTTTCGCTGGCACGCGTGGCGATCGCGGCCGCCATTCATTCGCCGGAGCGGGCGCGCGACATGGTCGCCCGCCTCGGCGAACGCGAGGAAGACCTGACCGTGTGGGTGCGTGCAGCCGCCGCGGACGGGCGCCTGAAGACCGATGATCCACTGTTGGCCGCGCTACAGTTGCAGGCGCTGGTCAAGGCGTTCGCGTTCTGGCCACAGGTGACGATGGGGCAGCCGGCGCTCGGCAAACGCGAGCAGAAGCAGGTCGCGGAATCGGCCGCCGATATGTTTCTGGCGCGCTATGCATGAGGGGATGTCGCGGCGCGACGTGTGATGCGCAGCGGGCGCGCGTCGAAATCGAGCATGAGTTTCGAGCACGTGTTGGATCAGTTATGCCCGAGCCGGATCACGACGGACGGAATTCGCATCGCAACCGCTTCCTTTCCGAGTGGCCTGTGACAAAGCATGACATTTTCAATTCGATAGATTGTGAGTTTTTTGACGCTCCAACAGACTCGCGGAAAATCGACGCTACATTTGTTCACAGTGACTCTCCGCGACCCTCGATATAGTAGAGACCGTCGATCACGGGTCCGATCGATCTCCCCGGACAGGCGTGATAGTCTGTCCTTCAGAAGCCTCGATTGCGCCCTTCGCTTTCGAGGCTTATTTTTCAGGCACACCGATATGTCAATTGCACTGCTCGCCAGCCGTCGAATAATCTCGAAATAAAACTTCTTGAAATAAAAGAGATTCGGATATAAAACCTCAATCCGGAACTCGGCCGGCGCAATACGGGTCCGAGTATGATCATTTCATGGTGATCCATGGCGAGTACAGCGCCCAGCGCGGCTCGCCACCAGCCGTTCGTAGCGCGCGCCGGAAACGGCCTTGCTGCGGTCCCACAAAAAGACGTCGTGTCCGACTGACAGCGTCTGCCAGGTTTGAATAAAGCGATCATCGTTCAGAGCGGTTTTCACCCTTCCGCGCCGATATATCGATCTTTTGCCAACCGCAGCAGCCGCATCGTTCCGGATACCGTCTCGAATTAAATTACGATGAGCGTATTCCAGATCACAGGTGTGCTGTTCACCATCGTCGCGCTGTTCGGCGTCGTCAACTACCGGTTCATCAAGCTGCCCGACACGCTCGGCATCACCGCGGTGGGGCTCGTCGTCTGCCTCGGCATTTCGGCGCTCGGCTTTTACTATCCCGCCATGGCCGTCGCCGCGCGCAAGATCGTCGTGCAGGTCGATTTCGCGGACATCGTGTTTCACGGCCTGCTCAGTCTGCTGCTGTTCGCCGGCGCGTTGCACGTCGATCTGTCGAAGATGCGCACGCAGCGGCGCGCGGTAGTGATGCTCGCCACCGTCGGCGTGCTGATTTCGGTCGCGGTGGTCGGCTTCGGCTTTTTCTACGTCGCGCAATGGCTCGGCCATCCGATCAGCCTGCTGTGGTGTCTGACCTTCGGCGCGCTGATTTCGCCGACCGATCCGATCGCGGTGCTGAGTGTGCTCAAGCGCGCCGCGGCGCCCGAAAGCCTCGAAACCAAGATCACCGGCGAGTCGCTGTTCAACGACGGCACCGCGGTCGTCGCGTTCGTCACGCTGGTCGGGCTCGCGACCGGCGCCAACGAATTTTCGGTCAACGCGGTCGCGCTCGACCTGCTGCGCGAAGTCGCGGGCGCGCTGATCCTCGGCGCGGCGCTCGGCTTCGGCGCATCGCTGCTGCTGCGTGGCATCGACAGCTATCCGGTCGAAATTCTGATCACGCTGGCGCTCGCCACCGGCGGCTACAGTCTCGCGGAAACACTGCATGTGTCGGCGCCGCTCACGGTCGTCATCATCGGGCTCGTGATCGGCAATCACGGCGCGCTCACGTCGATGTCGGAAAAAACTCGCGGGCATCTTTTCAACTTCTGGGATCTGCTCGACGAACTGCTGAACCTGCTGCTGTTCGGCCTGATCGGGCTGGAGATCATCGCGCTGTCACTGCGCATCCATATCGTCTGGCTCGGGCTCGCCGCGATTCCGGTCGTGTTGCTCGCGCGCGGTGTCAGTGTGGCGATCCCGTTGTTCGCGCTGCAGAATTTCCGGCGGCTCAATCCACATTCGACGGTCGTGCTGACCTGGGGCGGGTTGCGCGGCGGCATTTCGATCGCGCTTGCGCTGTCGCTGCCGGAGTTTCACGGGCGCGAAATGTTGATTGGCGTCACGTATCTGGTGGTGGTATTCAGTCTGCTGATTCAGGCGACCACGCTCGGGCCGCTGATCCGGCGGCTCAATTTCGCGGGCGCTCCGGTAAAGTCCGCACCGCCGCCGCGCAGCGCTGAAGTCGCGAAGGATTGACCGCGTGCCGCGTTGGGCGCGGCGAGTATCGCGCGTCAACTTTTAGTACCTGCGGGTGTCAAACACACTCGCTCGGCCCTTCCACACGTTTCGCGCCCAAGGTTATCGCCTGCACGAAATACGTGAAGATCGTAAAGTGGATGTTCACGCGCGGCCGATCAGCAGCATGGTCGTGCACGAATGGAACTGCGCCGTGATCCAGAGGCTGGCCGTTTGATCGCGGCAGTTAGCGTATTACTTCAGGAGTCGATTTAAGCGTCTTCCGAACAGTGTCAGGCCACTCGCTCGGGCTGTCGTTCCGGCTCTACGGGAGGCCTTTTCAGCGCTCACTCAAATCATTGCCTACGCGTGGTTGGCTGCGGCCGGCTTCGCTCCGGCCATGGTTCCCACCGTGGTCCTGGCCCCGGCTCCACACGAGCTCTCCCGGCCAGCTTCTGGCGTGCTTTCAGCCAGCTTCCGGTCTGTCGTGCGAACCACGGCGCCGGGCATTTGGCCGTAAATGCCGGTTCTCCAACATACCCGGCATGCGCGGCTTGTCATCCTGTCGATTCGGGCGTCCGAAGGAGTTCGCCATGTCGGTCTATGTCGATGAAGGGTTTCGGCCCTGTGTGACGGAATGCGAGACGGTCGCGTTCCGCGTGTGCTGCGACGATCGCGCGCAGATTTTCGAAGTGAGTGCGGAAGCGCTGGTCGCCTACTGCGGCGCGGTAAGCAATCGCAAGCAGGACCTGCTGGTCGCGTTCGAGGACGCACAGGACGAAATCCTGTCGGTTGCCGCGCAGAAATGGAGGTTCGTGCCGACCGAATCGGTACGGCTCGGGCTCGACGAATTCAAGCTGGTCAGACATTAGCCAGAATCGCGTGCAATGACCTGGATCGCCGCTCTGCCGATGTACAACGTGACACCCGCGCTCGACCTCGAGTGGCGCGAGTGGCTCGACGACGTGCTGCGCCGGGTGAAACCCGCGTGCTGCGCCGGGTGAAACCCGCGTGCCGCATCGTCGAACCGGACGAGGAATTGCACGGTTTCTGGCGGCGTCCGAACCTGCTGATTTCGCAAACCTGCGGCTATCCGCTGATGCGCGGCCTGCACGAGCAGGTCCAACTGGTCGCGACACCCTGCTTCGATGCGCCAGGCTGCGACGGCGCGCAGTATTCCAGCGTGCTGATCACGCGCGCCGACGCACGGTTCGACACGCTCGCGTCCTGCCGCGGCACGCGCGCCGCCTACAACCAGGACGACTCGAACAGCGGTATGAATGCGTTTCGTCATGCGGTCGCACCGCTCGCGCGCGCCGGCATGTTTTTCGGCACGGTGCTACGCACCGGCTCGCATCTGGGTTCGCTGCGCGCGGTCGCCGACGATCGCGCGGACATCGCCGCGATCGACTGCGTGACCTTCGCTTTCGTTCACGATGTGTTACCGGAACTGGCGATGCGCGTTCGCGCGATCGGCATGACCGCCGCGTCGCCGGGTTTGCCGTTGATCGCGGCCGCCAATGTGCCGTCGGAGACGATCGCGGCGCTGCGCGACGCGCTAAACGACACGCTGACGGTTCGGCCCGAGCGTGCACGGCGCCTGCGTCTAACGGGTTTTTCGACGCTGCCGCTCGCCGACTACGCGCGCATCCACCAGATGGAAAGCGAGGCGCGCGCCGCGGGCTACGCGCGTCTGGCTTGATCCGTCCGCCCGGACACTCAACCGCGCATTCGCCGGCTACCCACTCGCGCGCGTATCCCCGCGCTCACTGCACGTCCAGCACCAGCAGCTGCGCGCCATCCGTCACCTGATCCCCCACCGCATACAGCACCTCGGCAACGGTCCCCGCCGCCGGCGCGCCGATCGTGTGCTCCATCTTCATCGCTTCCATCACGATCAACGGCGTGCCCTTCTCGACCACCGTGCCCGGCTCGACCAGCACCGCGATCACCTTGCCCGGCATCGGCGCGGTCAGCCGCCCCTCGCCGCCCTCTGCATCGCCGGCATGCGCGAGCAGGTTCTGCCACTCGAACGCCAGCGTCTCGCCATGGCAAAACACATGGAACCTGTCGCCGTCGACGAACACCCGCCCCGTCACGCGCGCATCGCCGATCGTCGCGCGGAATTCGTGCGCGCCCGTGCCGACGGACCATGTGAAGTCCTCGCGCAGGCCGCCGTGTTCGAGCGATTGCACAGCGCCGTTGCGCGCGAATACGACCGTGAACGGGTCGCCGCCGTCGTCATGGGCGCCATCGTCGATTGCGCGCCAGCCGAGCGTTTGCGTGTAGCCGCTATTGACGCGCCAGTGCGACAGCGCATCCCACGGCGACGCGCCGTGCGCGGTGCCGCCCTCGCGCGTGAGCAGCGCGGCGCAGGCGAGCGCGAGCGCTTCCTTGAACGGCTTTTTGACCGGCGCGAACAGCGCATCGTGATGACGCTCGATCAAGCCGGTATCGAGGTCGCCGCTCGCGAACGGCTCGCTCGCGACGATGCGCCGCAAAAACTCGACGTTCGTGTGCGGCCCGACCACCTCGCACGCATGCAGCGCGCGCGATAGCCGCGCCAGCGCTTCCTCGCGCGTCGCGCCATGCACGATCAGCTTCGCGATCATCGGATCGTAAAACGGCGTGATCGTATCGCCCTCGCGCACACCGCTGTCGATACGCACCGGCGCCTTGCGGCCCGGCTCGCCGAGACCGGCCGCGTCGATCGTGAACTCGACGCCTTCGGGCATGCGCAGATGCCTGAGCGTGCCCGTGGACGGCAGGAAGCCGCGCGCCGGGTGCTCGGCGTAGATGCGCGCCTCGATCGCATGACCGTCGAGCTTCAGTCGATCCTGCGTGAGCGGCAACGGCTCGCCGGCGGCCACCCGCAATTGCCATTCGACGAGGTCCTGCCCCGTCACCATCTCGGTGACCGGGTGCTCGACCTGCAGGCGCGTATTCATCTCCATGAAATAGAACTCGCCGCCCGGCGTCATGATGAACTCGACAGTGCCCGCGCCCACGTAATCGACCGCGCGCGCGGCGGCCACCGCCGCTTCGCCCATCGCGCGTTTCACGTCGGCGGCGAGCCCCGGTGCGGGCGCTTCCTCGAGCACCTTCTGATGGCGCCGCTGCACCGAGCAATCGCGATCGAACAGATAGACCGCGCCGCCGTGGCGATCGGCGAATACCTGCACTTCGACGTGACGCGGGCGCGTCAGATATTTTTCGATCAGCACGCGATCGTTGCCGAAGCTGCTCGCCGCTTCGCGCTTGCACGACAGCAGTGCCGCGCCGAAATCCGCGCTGCGCTCGACCACGCGCATGCCCTTGCCGCCACCGCCCGCGCTCGCTTTCAGCAGCACCGGATAGGCGATTGCATCCGCTTCGCGTTGCAATAGTTGCGGGTCCTGGTCATCACCGTGATAGCCCGGCACGAGCGGCACCGCGGCTGCATGCATCAGCGCCTTCGCGGCGGCCTTCGAGCCCATCGCGGCAATCGCCTCGACCGGCGGCCCGATGAACACGATGCCGGCCGCTTCGCACGCATGCGCGAAATCCTCGTTCTCGGACAGAAAGCCGTAGCCCGGATGCACGGCCTGCGCGCCGGTCGCGCGCGCGGCCTCGATGATGCGTTCGATGCGCAGATAACTTTCGGCCGCCGTCGAGCCGCCGATATGAACCGCTTCGTCGCAGGCGGCGACGTGTTTCGCGTTGGCGTCCGCGTCGGAATAAACGGCCACGCTGGCGATGCCGAGCCGCTTGCAGGTCGCGGCGACGCGGCACGCAATCTCGCCCCGGTTGGCAATCAGGATCTTGTTGAACATGAGTATCTCGATGAAATAGGCGCTACGGGGCGGTTGTTTTGAACGGCGCTCAAGCAATCACGCGCAGCAATACGCGTGGCAATACGCGCGGACAGGCGAAAAAACTGCGTCAATTGCGCCAGCCAGGCGTGCGCTTTTCGAGGAACGACGCGACGCCTTCGCGACCTTCCGCGCCGGCCCGCGTGCGCGCGATACGCGCGGCCGTGTCCTCGATCAGCGCGTCGTTCAGCTCGCGGCCCGCGACGTCCTGCACCAGCCGCTTGCAGGCGCGCACCGCTTGCGGGCCGTTCGCGCACAGCGTTTGCGCGAGTTTCGTGACGGTCGCATCGAGTTGCGCCGCGCTGACCGCTTCGCTGACCAGGCCGAGACGCAATGCGGTCGGGCAATCGAACGCTTCCGCGCTGACGAAATAGCGGCGCGACGCCTGCTCGCCGAGCGCGCGAATCACGTACGGCGCGATCGTCGCGGGAATCAGGCCGAGCCGCGCTTCGGACAGACAGAAGTGCGCGCTATCGACGGCGACCACGATATCGCACGCGGCAATCAGGCCCATGCCGCCCGCGTATGCATCGCCGCTCACGCGCGCGATCACCGGCTTGTTGCAGCGATATACCGACGACAGCATGTTCGCGAGCAGCATCGCATCGGCGCGGTTCTCGTCGTCCGAGTAGCCGGCCATCTTCTTCATCCAGTTCAGGTCGGCGCCCGCGCAGAACGCCTTGCCGTTCGCGGCCAGCACGACCGCGCGCACGTCGTCGCGCGCATCGAGCGTGGTGAACGCCGACGTCAGTTCGGCAATCATCGTTTCGTTGAACGCGTTGCGCACGTCCGGACGATTCAGCGTGATCGTCGCGATCTGGCCGGCAAAGTCCACTTTCAGCGTTTCGTATTGCATGCGTGTCACTCCTTCGGGCCGCATCGTTGCATGCGATGCCGTTGCGTCATAGGTCGTTGCGGAACACACGATTACATTCTGAACACGCCGAAGCGCGTGTCTTCGATCGGCGCGTTCATGCTCGCCGACAGACCAAGACCGAGCACGTCGCGCGTCTGCGCCGGATCGATCACGCCGTCGTCCCACAGACGCGCGCTCGCATAGTACGGATGGCCCTGATGTTCGTATTGCTCGCGAATCGGCTGCTTGAACGCCTCTTCTTCTTCGGCGCTCCAGTTGCCGCCCTTCGCCTCGATGCCGTCGCGCTTGACCGTGGCCAGCACCGAGGCCGCCTGCTCGCCGCCCATCACCGAGATCCGCGCGTTCGGCCACATCCACAGGAAACGCGGCGAATACGCGCGGCCGCACATGCCGTAATTGCCGGCGCCGAACGAGCCGCCGATGATCACCGTAAATTTCGGCACCTTCGCGGTCGCGACCGCCGTGACCATCTTCGCGCCGTTGCGCGCGATGCCTTCGTTTTCGTATTTGCGGCCGACCATGAAGCCGGTGATGTTCTGCAGAAACACGAGCGGAATCTTGCGCTGGCAGCACAGTTCGATAAAGTGCGTGCCCTTGAGCGCCGACTCTGAAAACAGAATGCCGTTGTTCGCGACGATGCCGACCGGATGACCCCAGATATGCGCGAAGCCGCACACGAGCGTGGTGCCGTAACGCGCCTTGAATTCGTCGAACGCGGAATCGTCGACGATGCGCGCGATCACTTCGCGGATATCGAACGGCTTGCGCGTATCGGCCGGAATTACGCCGTACATGCTGTGCGGGTCGTAGCGCGGCGGCTTCGGTTCCTGCAGCACGAGCGGCGCCTGCTTCGCACGGTTCAGATTGCCGACGATGCCGCGCGCAATGCCGAGCGCATGCGCATCGTTCTGCGCGAGATGATCGACGACGCCCGATAGCCGCGTATGCACGTCGCCGCCGCCGAGGTCCTCGGCGCTCACTACTTCACCGGTGGCGGCCTTCACGAGCGGCGGGCCGCCGAGAAAAATCGTCCCCTGGTTCTTCACGATGATCGACTCGTCGCTCATCGCCGGCACATACGCGCCGCCCGCGGTGCACGAGCCCATCACGACCGCGATCTGCGGGATGCCCGCCGCCGACAGATTCGCCTGGTTGTAGAAGATGCGGCCGAAATGATCGCGATCGGGAAACACGTCGTCCTGATTCGGCAGATTCGCGCCACCGGAGTCGACCAGATACACGCACGGCAAGCGGTTTTCCGCGGCGATTTCCTGCGCGCGCACGTGCTTCTTCACGGTGACCGGGTAGTAGGTGCCGCCTTTCACGGTCGCGTCGTTGCAGACGATCATGCATTCCTGACCGGCGATGCGGCCGATGCCGGTGATCACGCCGGCGCCCGGGGCGTCGTCGTTGTACATCCCGTACGCGGCCAGTTGCGACAGTTCGAGAAACGGCGTGCCCGGATCGAGCAGTTGCGCGATGCGATCGCGCGGCAGCAGTTTGCCGCGGCTCGTGTGTTTGTCGCGCGCGGCCTGGCCGCCGCCCTGGGCAAGCTGCTCGACCTTCGCGCGCAGATCGGCGACGAGCGCTTCGAGCGCCGCCGCGTTGGCGCGAAAATCATCCGAGCGCGGGTTCAGTTTCGATTCGATGATCGGCATGACGTGAGTGCTCCATATTGCCGCGTTCTTATAGGCCAATGCGCGTAATACGCATCGTGCGCAGCGCGGCTTTCACCGCGACGCGCGCGCTTTCCATCACAGCGTTTCGGCAAACAGCTCACGGCCGATCAGCATCCGCCGAATCTCACTGGTGCCCGCGCCGATTTCGTAGAGCTTCGCGTCGCGCCACAGACGCCCGACCGGATACTCGTTGATATAGCCATTGCCGCCGAGAATCTGGATCGCCTCGCCGGCCATCCATGTCGCTTTTTCGGCGGTATAGAGAATCACGCCCGCGCAATCCTTGCGCACCTGGCGCACGTGCTCGTTGCCGAGCGTGTCGAGCTGACGGCCCACCGCGTACAGATACGCGCGGCACGCCTGCAGCGTCGTATAAAGATCGGCGACCTTGCCCTGGATCAGCTGGAATTCGCCGATCGGCTGACCAAACTGCTTGCGATCGTGGATATACGGCACGACCGCGTCCATCACCGCGACCATGATGCCGGTCGGCCCGCCCGCGAGCACCGCGCGTTCGTAGTCGAGCCCGCTCATCAGCACCTTCACGCCGCCGTTCAATGTTCCGAGGATGTTCTCTTCCGGCACTTCGACGTCCTGGAACACCAGCTCGCCGGTATGCGAGCCGCGCATGCCGAGCTTGTCGAGCTTCTGCGCGACCGAGAAACCCTTCATCCCCTTTTCGACGATAAACGCGGTAATGCCGCGCGATTGCGCTTGCGGGTCGGTCTTCGCGTAGACGACCAGCGTGTCGCAATCCGGGCCGTTGGTGATCCACATCTTGGTGCCGTTCAGCACATAGCGGTCGCCCTTCTTTTCGGCGCGCAGCTTCATGCTGACCACGTCCGAGCCGGCGTTCGGCTCGCTCATCGCGAGCGCGCCGACGTGTTCGCCGGACACGAGCTTCGGCAGATACTTCTGCTTTTGCTGTTCGGTGCCGTTGCGATGAATCTGGTTCACGCACAGATTCGAATGCGCGCCGTACGACAGCCCGACCGACGCCGACGCGCGCGAAATTTCCTCCATCGCGATCATATGCGCGGTGTAGCCCATATTCGCGCCGCCGTATTCCTCGGCGACGGTCATACCGAGCACGCCGAGATCGCCGAACTTCTTCCACAGGTCCATCGGAAACTGGTCGGTGCGGTCGATTTCGCCCGCGCGCGGCGCGATTTCTTTGGCGGCGAACGACGCAATGCTGTCGCGCAGCATTTCGATTTCTTCGCCGAGCGGGAATTGCAAACCGGGCAGGTTGGGCATTGCGGTGTCTCCTGGGTTCGGGGGCGGCCTCGCGGGGAATGCGAAGCGGCGCGCGGATCATCGATCGTGTCACCGCGCATTTCACGCCAGATTAACGTATGCGTCAATAGGTATTTTTGAGTGTTACTCATAAATTCCGAGGCAACTGCGCCAGACGGCCAATTCGGTGCTAGGATCGCGTTCATCGGGCATGGATGCAAGCCGCCCGCCCGCCATCTTCGTCACAAATCTGACTTCGACTCATATGACGGTTGCCGTGAAGACCGCACTGCCCGCATCGCGCCGCGAGCCGGCCGGGCGCAAGTCGCAACAGCGCGTGAAGGAAATTCTTCAGGCGGGCCGCGACGTGTTCTCCGAAAAAGGCTACGAGCGCGCGACGACCGCCGAAATCGCGCAGCGCCTCGGTATTTCGGAGGCCACCGTGTTCAGCTATTTCCGCGGCAAGCGCGAGCTGTGCGCGCGCGTGATCGGCGACTGGTACGACGAGATCATCGACGCGATCGAAGCAGGCCTGCCGCGCGACGGCAACGTGCGCCAGCAGTTCGCGTTTATCGTGCGCATGCATTTGCGGCTGATGCTGGTCAATGGCACCGATCTGTGCGCGCTGGTGCTGTCCGAGGGCCGCGCGCGGCATCACGAGTTGAGTGAAGCGTTGACTGAGTTGCAACGCCGCTACACCGCGCCGCTGATGCGGGTACTCGCGCAAGGCCGGCAAAGCGGCGAGATTCGCGCCGACATGCCGCTGCGTCTGTTGCGCTCGATGGTGTTCGGCCCGATGGAGCACGTGCTGTGGGACGCGACGCTGGCGAACCGGCAGATCGATATCGAAGCGACCGCCGATCAGCTGATCGACGTGCTGTGGGTCGCGCTGACGCCGCCCGCGCTCGACGTGAGCGCATTGCAGCGCTTCAGGGCGGAAGTGGCGGAGGCGAACCGGCGTTTCGAGGAAGCGGCCGGCGCGGCCGGCGTAGCAGGTGCGGCCGGCAATCCGAAGGCGAGCGGCACGGCGAAGACCGCGCGGCGCGCGAAAAGCAGCTAATCTACGAGCTTCCCGCCGCAGCCCGAAGGAGAGCCCAAGTGCCCGCAGCGAAAAGCGCAAAGGAAGGCCGCAACAAAAGCGCCAGTGACAGCGAAAAGCAACGCAAACCGCAGGCCGACAAACAGAGCGGCAAGCCAGCTCGAAAGACCGCCGCTCGACCTGAAAAACGCACTGCAACGCCCCCCACCAGCCGGCGCGCAACTCAGGCCGCAACCCAAAGCGTGCCGGCAACGAAGCCCCAATCCGCATCTGCATCCGCTACCCGCATCCGCGTCGGCATCGGCGGCTGGACTTTCGCACCATGGCGCGGCCCGTTCTATCCCGCCGATCTCACGCAAAGCCGCGAGCTCGAATACGCGAGCCGGCAACTGACGTCGATCGAAATCAACGGCACGTTCTACGGTTTGCAGAAACCGTCCAGCTACCAGAAGTGGTATCAGGAAACGCCGGACGATTTCGTTTTTTCGCTGAAAGCGCCGCGTTATGCAACCAATCGCCGGATACTCGCCGAAGCGGGCGAAACCATCGAACGCTTCTTCGCAAGCGGCGTGCTGCTGCTCGAGCAGAAGCTCGGCCCGATCAACTGGCAGTTCGCACCCACCAGGAAATTCGACCCCGACGATTTCGAGGCCTTTCTGAAGCTGCTGCCCGCGAGCATCGAAGGACAGCAGTTGCGGCACGCGATCGAGGTCCGTCACGAGTCGTTCAAGACACCCGAATTCATCGCGCTCGCGCGCCGATACCAGGTCGCGGTCGTGCTCGCGGCCGACAGCGACTATCCGCAGATCGCCGATATCACCGCGCCGTTCGTGTACGCGCGCATCATGGGCACCACCGAGAAAGAAGCCCAAGGCTATTCGTCGCAAGCGCTCGACGCATGGGCCGAACGCGCGCGCCAGCTCGCCGCCGGTATCACGCCGGACGATCTCGAAACCTGCGCGGAGCCAGCGGCGCAGGCGAACACAAACGCGACCGCTAAAGCAGTTGCGCGCGACGTCTATCTATACGTGATCAGCGGCTTCAAGGAACGCAATCCGGCCGCCGCGATGGCGTTGTTGCAAAAGCTTTGACACGCGACGCCGCCGGCCTTCACGCGCGGGTGTCATAATCGCGCCAGCGCAGCCGTGCGCTGGCGTCCCGACTTTGCTTCAGCTTCATTGCCGCTGGCGCGCTTCGATCCCGCGTCTTTTCCGCCGCGTTGCCGCTTCGGACAGAGCCTCGCGCAAGATGCCGCACGAAGTCTCCCGCGAGTGTGCCGGCGAATCGTTCGAATCGTCGCGCGAATGATCTCGCGGCCCACGCACGGCCCACGTCAACCCCACGCAGCGCCCGCGCGCCGGCCCGGCCCGGCAACTCGCAAGACCGGCTCGCGCCGGCGCTCGTATAAACGGGCGGCGCTGCCGCCTCATCAATCGATTTCCGGAGAATATCTTGAGCGCCCTCGACAACCCGCTGCACGATCAGGAAGTCGGCTCCGCCGACGCGACCCAGGACACCACGCGCATCGACGACGTGCGCATCGGCGCGGTCCGTCCGCTGATCTCGCCCGCGCTGCTGCAAGACGAACTGCCGGTGCCCCCGACCGTGCAAGCACTGGTCGAGAAGACCCGCGTCGAAATCGCCGACGTGCTGCACGGCCGTGACGACCGCCTCGTGCTGATCACCGGCCCCTGCTCGATTCACGACCACGACCAGGCGATCGAATACGCGCACAAGCTGAAAGCCGCTGCCGATCACTACAAGGACGATCTGCTGATCGTGATGCGCGTGTACTTCGAAAAGCCGCGCACCACCGTCGGCTGGAAAGGCTATATCAACGATCCGCGCCTCGATGGCAGCTTCCGCATCAACGAGGGTCTGCGTCTCGCGCGGCAACTGCTGCTCGACATCAACGGTCTGGGGCTGCCCGTCGGCACCGAATTCCTCGATCTGTTGAGCCCGCAATACATCGCCGATCTGGTCGCCTGGGGTGCGATCGGCGCGCGCACCACCGAGAGCCAGAGTCATCGGCAGCTTGCATCGGGTCTGAGCTGCCCGATCGGTTTCAAGAACGGCACCGACGGCGGCGTGCAAATCGCCGCTGACGCGATCGTCGCGGCGCGTGCAAGCCACGCGTTCATGGGGATGACGAAAATGGGCATGGCCGCGATCTTCGAAACGCGCGGCAATGACGACGCTCACGTGATTCTGCGCGGTGGCAAGCGAGGACCGAACTACGATGCGGCATCGGTGCAAGCCACGTGTGAAGCACTGCGTTCAGCGGGGTTGCGCGAACAGGTGATGATCGACTGCTCGCATGCGAACTCGAACAAGTCGCACTTGCGGCAGATCGACGTGGCGGAGGATATCGCGCGGCAATTGTCCGGCGGCGATCGCCGCATCATCGGCGTGATGCTCGAAAGTCATCTGGAAGAAGGCCGTCAGGATCTGAAGGCCGGCGTGCCGTTGCGCTACGGCGTATCGATTACCGATGCCTGCGTGAGCTGGACGCAAACCGAGCCGGTGCTCGCCACGCTCGCCGATGCCGCGCGCAAACGCCGCGCGAGCTGACCGAGATTGCAAGGGCGCAGCGCTTCGCGGCGTCCGTCCGGTTATCCGCCGATGCCGGATCAGCGAGCCCGCCGAAGGGCTGTAGAAGAGCCAACTAAAGAGCGAGACACACGCGCCGCGTCAGCCCGCCCGGCGAGACCGCCAGGGTCCGGTTGCGCAGCGCGTGATGCTTCACCCGATCCATCGTCTTTTGCGCGCGTCGCAGCAGGCCGCGCAGCGCACCGTCGATGCTCCGGCGTGAAGCGCGTTGCCTTACGACGCGTTGACAGCTTCCTTGAATGCCTTGCCCGCGGTGAACTTCACCGTCTTGGCCGCGGCGATCTGGATTTCCGCGCCCGTCGACGGATTGCGGCCCACGCGTGCAGCGCGCGCGCCGGTCGAGAAAGAACCGAAACCGACCAGTTGCACCGTATCGCCGCTCACCACTGCTTTGGTCACCGCTTCGACGATCGCGTCGATGGTCTGGCCGGTGGCCGCTTTGCTTTCGCCCGTCGCTGCGGCGACTGCGTCAATCAGTTCCTGTTTGTTCATAGCACTTCCCGTATGGTAATCATGGAACCGGCGCCTTTCCAGGCGCCGGGACCGACACGTTAACGCATAGGCGTGCTTTCGCGCAAACCCCTTGGTGTAAGGCTTGTATCACCTGCCAGCAGCCAATTTGACGATTCGGCGCGACAAAGTGCCATAAGAATCGCGAGCTTATCCGCGCATGGCGTTTTGCACGCACCGCCCGCGTCTCACAATCCGTTGCAATTTCAGTGCTTTAGCGCGCCGCGCGCGAATGCGGCGAGCGTTTGCGCAACGCAGCGCGGCGCGCGACGACGCGGCACGGCGCTTGCGGAACGGGTGACGAGTTAACTTTCCGCAAGCAATAAAAAAAGTGAAAAATCGCCTGATTGCAACATCGGCAATGCTCGTCGCGCTCTGTCCGGCCGCCCCGGCGTCACGATGCCGCCGCAACGCGTACTGTCCTGTCCCGAGCTTTGAGCGCTGCGTTTGACAGCGCGTTTTTCGCGCTGCGCTCGTGGATCGCCCGGCATAAACGACTGTTTTTTCAGCCGCTCACACCCGACACCAGGTAGCACTTACCGACCCGATCCGTCCTTCGCTTGCTCCGTCGTCAATCTCTTATCGGCGCGCGCTCAAGATACCTGCGCGCGCGCCGATATCAATAGATGCGTCTGGCATGCAAACAGGGATGAATAAATGGCGATGGTTCGGCTAGCCAGATTAAAACAGGCACTATCGATCGCGCAAAGCGACCCGGGACTCGTTTGTGCGCAGTTGCACGCATTCAGCCGTCAGGTCCCGCTTCTTTATTTCATTCTGCTGGTCAACACCGCCGCGGTCGCGATCACGCATGTGGACAGCGCGCCATCGTGGTTGTCCGTATATGCCCCGATGGCGCTCGGCATCCTGTGTCTGATTCGATGCTGGCACTGGTGGCGGGTTCGTCATCGCGTGCTGACGCACGAACAGGCGCAGCCCGAATTGCGCAAGCTCACGTGGCTCGTCGGACTGTTCGGCATCGCGTTCAGTGGCTGGTCGTTGCTGCTGCTTCCATACGGCAGCGCATTCGAACAGGCTCAGGTCGCGTTTTATATGGGCACGACGCTGGTGGGCTGCGCGTTCTGCCTGATCCATCTGCGGGTGCCCGCGCTGCTGCTGATCGGCATCGTCACCGCGAGTCTTTCGGTGTTTCTCGTGTTCACCGGGCGTCCGGTGTTCATCGCGATCGCCGTCGATATGACGCTCGTCGGCATCGCTCTCGCGCTCGTGATCCAACTGTATTGCCGGACTTTTGCCGACGCCGTTCACACGCAGCACGAGTTGCAGGCAAGCCAGCACAATACGCAACGCCTGAGCGACGACAACTACCGGCTTGCGAACCTCGACAGTCTGACCGGCCTGCCGAACCGGCGCAGTTTCTTCGCGTCGCTGCGCGCGCTGGCCGAGCATACGCTGGCCGGCGGCGGCGGCTTCAACGTCGGGGTGATCGATCTGGACGGCTTCAAGCAGGTCAACGATATCTACGGACACGCAAGCGGCGATCTGGTGCTGCAGGAAGTCGGCACGCGGCTGCTGTCGATCGGCGAATCGGGTCTCACGTTCGCGCGCCTCGGCGGCGACGAATTCGGCGTGGTGGTGCATCACCGGTTGTCGAACGAAGCGCTCGTCGCACTGGGACAGCGAATCTGCGATGCGCTGAGTGAACCGTATCTGGTCGCGGACAACGTCGCGAATCTGTCGGGCACGATCGGCTGGGCCGCGTTTCCCGAAGCGGGCGCGACCGTCGTGCAGGTCTTCGAGCGCGCCGACGCCGCGCTCTATGTCGGCAAGGAAAACCGCCGCGGCAGGCCGGTGATTTTTTCGGCCGAACACGAAACGCGCATGCGGCGCCTGAGTCTCGTTACGCAGGAGCTGCGTCATGCCGATCTCGAGACCGAACTGTTTCTCGAATTCCAGCCGATCTACGATCTGCTCACGCGCCATCCGATCGGTCTCGAAGCGCTCGGGCGCTGGCATAACGCGCGGCTCGGCATGGTCAGGCCGGAAGAGTTCATCCGTATCGCGGAGCGCACCGAACTGATTCTGAGCATCACCGACGTGCTGCTTCGCCAGGCACTCGCCGAAGTCGCGCACTGGCCGCCGCCACTGTATCTGTCGTTCAATCTGTCCGCGGTCGATATCTCGACTTCGGCGCGCGCGCGCCGGCTGATCGACATCGTCCGGGCGAGCGGCGTGACGCCGTATCGCGTGACGTTCGAGATCACCGAGACCGCGTTGACGCGCGATTTCGCGCAGGCGCACAGCGCGATCACGATGCTCAAGGAGGCCGGCTGCCGCGTATCGCTCGACGATTTCGGCACCGGCTATTCGAGCCTCAGCTATGTGCACCGGCTGCCGTTCGACGCGATCAAGATCGACCGCAGTTTCGTCACCGATGTCGATACGAATAGCGCGTCGAAGAAGATCGTCAAGTCGGTGATCGACCTGTGCCGCAACCTCGGACTCGAATGCGTGGTGGAAGGACTCGAAACGCCGTCGCAAGCCGCGGTCGTGAAGGCGCTCGGCGCGCGCGCGGTGCAGGGCTATCTGTTCAGCCTGCCGATGCGCGCGAGCGCGATCGGCACTTATCTGCTGGGCGAGTTCGCGCGGGGACACGCGGCAACGCAGACGCAGATGTAGTGACACGTTGCGCTGCGTGCGCGGGCCGCGGGGAACGGCCGCTCGAGCTATGCGGCGATGCTTCGATGCTTCGCCGCTCGTTCCGCAATGCTTCGGTCCGGGCGCTTCGCCCCCCGAAGTTCAGTACTGCAGCTTCGGATACCAGTCCGTCCCGCGACCACCCGGGGTCGCATCGAGGATCGTCCACAGCGGCATCAGTTCGGGCGCGCCGCGCGGATCCTGGCCTGGGTCGGCAGTCGACGGTCCCATCTCGTCGGCCCAGAAGTGCCGAATCGCGGCGCCCGAACGCGTGAATACGTTGAACGCGGGATTATCGTCGCCGGCCGGATCTTCGGCCGCATAGTCGCGATTGAACGTGTTGCCGGCCGACGAATAGATTCGCAGATGCCGCCAGCCGCGCTCCTGTTTGAACGCGAGCAGTTTGTCGATCGGCGAGCGGCCGATCACCGCGAACGCGACACGTTGCAGGATGTCCGGCATTTCGCCGTCCCATGCGCTCAGCAGCGACGCGCACATCGGGCACGACCGCGCGCGCCGCGGACCGAACATCCAGTTGTAGGTAACCAGCGTGTCGTGCGCGCCGAACATCTGCGATAGCGTAACGGGGCCCGCTTCGCCGTCGAAGCGATAATCCTCGGGCACGATGCCGCCCGGCGGCAGCGCGCGGCGCTGCTCGGCGACCCGCTCGATCTGGCGGCGCAGTTCGATTTCCGCCGCCAGCAGTTCGTTGCGCGCGCGCCGGTAGCCGGCACTTTCGCCGGGAAAACGCGCCGGCATATCGGCCAGTTCGCGGGCCGGTTTCAAGGTTTGCGTCGATGCGTGTGCGTCGGTCATCAGCTATCTCCTCGTGAGAAATCGGGCGAAAAACGGACGAAAGGCGAGCGCCCGCGCGAGATGGGGGCCGTCCCTGCAATGACGACGAATAGCGCCGCGGTGAATCGACAGTCGGCGTGAAAATTCCTGGTGGAATTTGGGCGGCGTTTTTTTAGCCTCGTTTTTGTCGCTGTTTTTATGCCCCGCTTTATGGCCTCCTTTATGCGCCGCATGCTCGGCAAATGCCGCCGCAAGGTATGCTTGCGCGACACGACACCATGCCACATCCGACAACGCGGCACGCGCCGCCCGCGCGACGTCCGCCCTGGGGGACACCTATGCCGCTTCGTCTGCCACCTTTACCCGCGCTACGCTTTTTCGAGGCGGCCGGCAGGCATCAGAGTTTCAAGCTCGCGGCCGCCGAGCTGAACGTCACGCCGAGCGCGATCAGCCACGGCATCGTCGGTCTCGAAGCGGCGCTCGGCGTCGAACTGTTCGTGCGCGAGCCGCGCGGCATCTCGCTGAGCGCGGTCGGCGCCGATTATCTGTCGTATGTGTCCGAAGCCTTTTCGCTGATCGCGATCGGCACGCAACGTCTGCCGAACCATCGCGCGGATCGCCCGATTGCGCTCAGTTGCGCGCCGACCTTCGCGTCGCGCTGGCTGCTGCCGCGCCTCGCCGCCTTTCGCGCGCGCTGGCCGAACGTCAATGTCAGCGTGGATACGTCGCATCGGCAGGTCGGTTTTCCGGTCGATGGCTTCGATTTCGCGGTACGCATGAGCCGCGCGCCGGTCGCCGGCACCACGTGGACGCGTCTGTTCGGCGAGCGCCTGGTGCCGGTGTGCAGTCCCGCCTACCTGGCGGCACTGCGCGACGAACAGGGCGAAATCAGCCTGCGACAGGCGACGCTGATTCATGTGAACGCCGCGAGCGAGGACTGGCAGGCCTGGCTCGACGCGACCGGCATCGAAGGTATCGACGCCGCGGCCGGCGGCCTGCGCGTCGACACGATCCAGTTGGCGTTCGAAGCGGCCGGCATGGGCCTCGGCGTCGCGCTCGGCCGCCAGCCGCTGGTCGACAGCGATCTCGCGAGCGGCGCGCTGGTCGCCGCGCACGAGATCGCGATCGAATCGAACACCGCTTACTGGCTGGTCAGCGCCGAGAATGCGGAAAGCGCGATCCGCCGGCCGGAACTGGCGGCCTTCGGCCGCTGGCTGGCCGACGAGGCGGCCCGCTTCGACACGCCGGCATCCGCCGCTGATCGGCCTGCTCATTGCCCCGCTCATCTCCCCGATCCGCAGCCCGGTTCACCGCCCGATTCACAGCCCGACTCAGAGCCCGATCAGCACGCCCTGTCGAAAGCGCACAGGTGAGCCACGCTCACCTGTCGTCAAAAACTTTTCTTTTGCCGCCCGCGCGGCGGGCTGAGACGATGATGGTCAAGGAGAAACCATCATGTCGACCGCCCCCGGCAAGCGCTACACCCCCGCCCTCGATCCCACGACGACCACGCTCGTGATCATCGCCGCCGCGCTGATTCTGAGCGCCGCGATGGGCATCCGGCAGACCTTCGGCCTCTTTATCGGCCCGTTCTCGTTCGATCGCGGCGTCGCCGTCACGCAGATCGCCTTCGCGATCGCGCTGCACAATCTGGTGTGGGGCTTCGCGCAGCCGTTCGCGGGCGCGGCCGCCGACCGATACGGCTCGGCGCCGGTCGTCGCATTCGGCGCGACGACGTTCGCGGCCGGCCTCGGGCTCGCGGCCGTCGCGCCCGGCGGCGCGCTGCTGATCGTCGGCATGGGGCTGCTGGTCGGCATCGGTGTGAGTTGCACGACATTCGGCGTGGTCTTGCCGGCGGTCGGCCGCATCGCGGCGCCGGAAAAACGCAGCGTCGCGATGGGGCTCGTCAGCGCCGGCGGCTCCGTCGGCCAGGTGCTGATGGTGCCGCTCGTGCAATTCATCCGGCTGCACGGCGGCATTGCGACGTCGCTCGCCGTGCTTGCGTTCGTGATGTTGCTGGTCGCGCCGCTCGGCATCGTGCTCGACCGCCGCAATGCGGCCCGCGCGAGCGGCCACGCGGACACCGCCGGGCCGGAAAAAGCGATGCCGCTGCGCGAGGTGCTCGCGCAGGCCACGCGCCATCGCGGCTACCGGCTGCTGACGCTGGGCTTTTTCACCTGCGGCTTCCAGCTCGCCTTTATCGCGACGCATCTGCCCGAGTATCTGACGCTCTGCCATATGCCGCTCGGACTCGGCGCGACCGCGCTTGCGCTGATCGGTCTGTTCAATATGGCCGGCAGTTGGGCATGCGGCTGGCTCGGCGGCCGGTACCGCCAGCATCATGTGCTCGGCTGGCTCTACCTGGTTCGCAGCGTGACGATCGGCGCGTTTTTCCTGCTGCCGAAAAGCGCGACCTCGGTGGTGATTTTCGCGGCGGTGATGGGACTCACCTGGCTCGGCACCGTGCCGCTGACGAGCGGACTCGTCGCGAAAGTATTCGGCACGCGCCATCTCGGCACGCTATTCGGCGTGTGTTTCCTGAGCCATCAGATCGGCTCGTTTCTCGGCGCGTGGCTCGGCGGCCTCGTGTTCGATCTGACCGGTTCGTATGCGTTGCTGTGGGATGCGACGGTGATCGCCGGTCTGATGGCCGCGATGCTGCACTTTCCGATCGACGATACGGCGGTGGGCAGCCGCGCGCCGCGCGCCGAACCGGCGCGGGGCTGATGTTGCGCCAGCGGATCGACGCCGCCGCTATTTTTTCGGCGCGTCCGCGGCGGCTTTCGGCACACGGCCCATCAGGTAGAACTCGTCGTTCGGCCGCATCGAGATCACATTGGCCATCCGGTTCGACAGACCGAAAAACGCGGTGATCGCCGCAATGTCCCAGATGTCTTCATCGGTGAAGCCATGACCGCGCAGCGTCTGGAAATCGTCTTCGCCTACCGTGCCGGACGCGCGGCACACCTTCAGCGCGAAATCGAGCATCGCTTTCTGACGCTCGGTGAGATCGGCCTTCCGATGGTTGACCGCGACCTGATCGGCGAGCAACGGCGCCTTTTCGTAGATGCGCAAAATCGCGCCATGCGCAACCACGCAATACAGGCAATCGTTCACCGCGCTCGTCGCGACCACGATCATCTCGCGCTCGCCTTTCGTCAAGCCGCCCTCTTTCAACATCAACGCATCGTGATACGCGAAAAACGCGCGAAATTCGTCGGGCCGATGCGCGAGCGTCAGAAACACGTTCGGCACGAAACCCGCTTTTTCCTGCACTTCGAGGATGCGCGCGCTGATATCTTCCGGCCACCCGGCGGGCTCGGGCACCGGGTAGCGGCTGATCGGCTGAAGGGTGGTCATACGCTGTCTCCGTGACGTTTGTATGGGCATGACGAAGATTCTAGCAACGCGGCTCGCGCTTTGCGGCCCGCTCTTCGTTGCGGTTCGGCCGCGCTCGATCGCATCGGAAATCGCCGCGCGTTTCGTCTAGACTTCCAGTTCGGCATGCGCGAGCCGCACGATGCGGCGACCACTACAGGAGCGACCATGTCAAACGATACGCGCGACGCGCGAGCACACGTCGTCAAGGTACGCCCCGAGCAGCAGATAGCGACGCTGCAGCGGCTGCCCTACTTCGTCGGCATTTCGGCCAGCACCGCCGGCGCCACCGGACTGTCGATGTATATGGTCGTGGTGCCGCCGGGCGGCCATGCGGAGCCGCACTTCCACCCCGACTACGAAACCGCGATCTACCAGCTCGAAGGCAGGATCGAAACGCGCTACGGGCCGGGTTTGCGCGAGTCGATCATCACCGAGGCGGGCGATTTTCTGTTCATTGCGCCGGGCGTCCCTCATCAGCCGTTCAATCTCGACGCTACCGCCGCCGCGCGCGCAATCGTCGCGCGCAATCATGCGGACGAGCGTGAACGCGTGGTGCCGTACGATGCGTCGGAGGACGCCTGAGCCATCAGGCCGCGGGGTGACCCGCGTACTTTCACAACGCTTGCGCTTTACCTGTGCTTAAATCCGTGTTTCGCGCCGGCGCGCGTCATGTCGACGCGTGGCCATCGCGTGCCGCTTCGAGTGCCGCTTCGAGTGTCGCGTCGCGTCGCATCGCGCTTCGCGTCGCGAAGACCCACGCAACGGCCCGCGCGCGGCCCCTTTCCTTCTCTTTGCCTGCCTTCTCAGGAGCGCGGTTGTGTGGCATTTCCCGGTTGCTATTCCAGCTTCCCTCGGCGTGTGGGCCGTGTTCATGAGCGTGCTCATCACGCAACTCGGCCTGCCGGTGCCGGCCGCGCCGATGCTGATTCTCGGCGGCACCATGGCCGCGATGGGACAAACCTCGTATGCAAGCGTGATCGGCGTGGCGGTCGGCGCGACGCTGCTCGCCGATTCGCTGTGGTTCTTCACCGGCCGCGCGTATGGCCGCCGTCTGCTGAACTCGCTGGTGCGCTTCTCGCTGTCGCTCGATTCGGCCGTCGGCATCGCGCGCAATACCTATGAACGCCATGGCGCGCCGATTCTCATGATCGCGAAGTTCCTGCCCGGACTCGGACTGGTTTCCGCGCCGCTGCTCGGCACGACGGCCATCGGCGTCGGCGTGTTCCTGTGGTGGGATCTGGTTGGCGCGACGCTGTGGGCGAGCGCGTGGATCATCGGCGGCGGCGCGTTGCACGATCAGATCGTGCAATTCATGCTGCTGGTGCGGCACAACGGCGGCACGATCTTCGATACGTTCGCGGTGATTTTCGCGGCGGTGCTGGTGTATCGCTGGCTGCGCCGTTTGCAGTTTCGCCGCTGGCTCGCGCACGTGCGCATTTCGCCCGACCAGCTCGATCAAATGATGAAGTCGAACGAACCGCCGCTGATTCTCGACGCCCGTCCGGGCGCCGTACGCGAAAAGGAATCGCATCGCATTGCCGGCGCGCGGCCGCTCGATCTCGAATCGCCCGATCCGATTCATCCGGAGTATCTGAAGCGGCCAATCGTCGTCTATTGCGTGTGTCCGAACGAAGCGACCGCCAAGCATATCGTCAAACAATTGCATCGCAAGAACATTCATCATGTGCGCGCGCTGAAGGGCGGTCTCGATGCATGGGAAAAACGCGGCTATCCAGTCGAGCCTCTACCAGCCGACTTCAATACGGCGATGGCGCATATGCTCGAAGACCAGGGCAACGAAGGCGAATACACGGTGCGGGCACGACTCGCGGAATAATGCCGGAACAGCACATATCACGCGCAATGCCGAAGGTCGAAATAATAAAAATAAATTGACGGCGTTATTGGCTCGTCTATGCTTACTAATAGGTGTTCGCCGTGGCCGCACCGATAAAACAATGAAACAGCTACTGTATTGAGTACTGTCCTATGTTTTGCGGTGCCGCGAATCCGTTTCGCATTCGTTCACGACGGCCCCCGCGTGTCCCGCCGGTTCGATGTCCATGATCGATCTGAACCAGGCCGCGCCATACCCTCAACAACGTTAGAGTGTCATCGTGAGAGTCCGAGGCCCCTTGGTGAGCTGGAATCGCAGTCACGCGCGCTGTATGCGCGCCGACAGCGCCATCGCCGACGGCAGCAGCGGCAGCCTTGCGTTCGGCCGCTTTCTGTCCGTCTTCACAGTCCCCTCGCGCCGTTCCCTTCGGCGCCGCAACACCATCTCGCGCGCATTCATCGCGGTGCGCAAAGACGACGCCGCTTCGCTGCTGCCGTAGCGCCTCTCTTCTATTTGCCGTTCGATTCGCTGTTCGATTCGCTGGTTAGCGCGTTCGCATGATGCACGCGCCGCCCTCCGCCGCCTATGCGTTTTGCGCGGCATTAGCCTGGCGACGAATTGAATCGAACCGCCTTTTCGTTTGATACGCGCGGTGCTTTTTTGCATTAATTTTGGCGGCTTTTTGCCAAACGTCGGCATTTAATAGCCCGCGCTTATTCAGCACCGCTCATTCGATGCTCGGGGCGGACTCGACACGTCTATTCGTTATACCTATTCGTTATGCGAGACAAACCACTCGTCGCAATCAGCGCCGATCGAACGATGATCGGCTTTCATGCGGTCCATGCTCGCGACGCGCATCGAAACAGCGAGAACAATCATGCATGACATCGATGAATTTCTGAAAACGCATCATGTCACCGAGATCGAAGCGATCATTCCGGACATGGCCGGCATCGCGCGCGGCAAGATCATTCCGCGCAGCAAGTTCGAATCCGGTGAATCGATGCGGCTGCCGCAAGCGGTGATGGTCCAGACCGTCACCGGCGAATATCCGGCAAGCGGCTCACTCACCGGCGTGACCGATCCCGACATGGTGTGCGTGCCCGACGCGAGCACGATCCGGATGATCCCGTGGGCGGTCGATCCCACCGCGCAGGTGATTCACGATTGCGTGCACTTCGACGGCACGCCGGTCGAAATCTCGCCGCGCTGCGTGCTGCGCCGCGTACTCGATCTTTATCACGCGCGCGGCTGGAAGCCGGTGATCGCGCCGGAACTCGAGTTCTATCTGGTCGACATGAACCGCGACCCGGACCTGCCGCTGCAACCGCCGATCGGGCGCACCGGCCGCGCGGAAACCGGCCGCCAGGCGTATTCGATCGAGGCGGTCAACGAGTTCGATCCGCTGTTCGAAGACATCTACGAGTACTGCGACGTGCAGGAGCTCGAAGTCGATACGCTGATTCACGAAGTCGGCGCCGCGCAGATGGAAATCAACTTCATGCACGGCGATCCTTTGAAACTCGCCGACAGTGTGTTTCTGTTCAAGCGCACGGTGCGCGAAGCGGCGCTGCGCCACAAGATGTACGCGACGTTCATGGCGAAGCCGATGGAAGGCGAACCCGGTTCGGCGATGCATATGCATCAGAGCCTCGTCGATGCGGAAACCGGCCGCAATCTGTTTACCGCCGCCGATGGCGAGCCGACCTCGTTGTTTACCCGCTATATCGCCGGTTTGCAGAAGTACACGCCCGCGCTGATGCCGATCTTCGCGCCCTACATCAATTCATACCGGCGGCTGTCGCGCTTCATGGCCGCGCCGATCAACGTCGCGTGGGGTTACGACAACCGCACGGTGGGCTTCCGGGTTCCGCATTCGGGGCCGGCCGCGCGCCGCGTCGAGAATCGCATTCCGGGCGTGGACTGCAATCCGTATCTCGCGATTGCGGCAACGCTGGCCGCCGGCTATCTGGGCATCACGCAGCGGCTCGCCGCGACCGAGCCGCTAGCCAGCGACGGCTATGCGCTGCCCTATCAATTGCCGCGCAATCTCGAAGACGGCCTCACGTTGATGAACGCGTGCGAGCCGCTTGCCGAAGTGCTCGGCGACAAATTCGTCAAAGCCTATCTCGCGTTGAAAGAGACCGAATACGAGGCGTTTTTCCGCGTGATCAGTTCGTGGGAACGCCGTCATTTGCTGCTGCACGTGTGAGCGCAATGGCGATGGGTGAATGAAAACGTCAAAGGTACGGAGGCAGTATGAGCGACAACGAAGAAACCACAACATGCATCACCGTGTCGGAAAAACGCGCTGACGAAACCGCAAGGACGCAAGCACGGCAACACGCATCGCGCAGCACCGCCGAATACCGCGCGCTCGATGCCGCGCATCATCTCCACCCGTTTTCGGATATGGGCTCGCTCAATCGCAACGGCAGCCGCGTGATCGTGAAAGCGCAGGGGGTGTACCTGTGGGATTCGGACGGCAACAGGATCATCGACGGGATGGCCGGGCTGTGGTGCGTGAACGTCGGCTATGGCCGCGAGGAACTGGCCGATGCCGCGTATCGGCAAATGCGCGAACTGCCGTACTACAACACGTTCTTCAAGACCACGCATCCGCCGGTCATCGAGCTATCGGCGCTGCTCGCCGAGCTGGCGCCCGAGCCGTTCAATCACTTTTTCTACTGCAATAGCGGCTCGGAAGGCAACGATACGGTGCTGCGCATCGTCCATCAGTACTGGGCGACGCAACGCCGGCTCACGAAGAAATTCGTGATTGCGCGCAAGAACGCTTATCACGGCTCGACGATAGCGGGCGGCACGCTCGGCGGGATGGCTTATATGCATGAACAGATGCCGTCGAAAGTCGAGAACATCGTGCATATCGACCAGCCGTATTTCTTTGGCGAAGCCGCCGGCGATCAAACGCCCGAAGAATTCGCACTGGCTCGCGCGCGTCAACTCGAAGCGAAGATTCTCGAACTCGGCGCGGACAATGTCGCCGCGTTTATCGGTGAGCCTTTCCAGGGGGCGGGCGGCGTGATCTTTCCGGCTGCAAACTACTGGCCGGAGATTCAGCGCATTTGCCGCAAATACGATGTACTGCTCGTCGCCGACGAAGTGATCGGCGGCTTCGGCCGTACCGGTGAATGGTTCGCGCATCGGTATTTCGGCTTCGAACCCGACCTGATGACGCTCGCGAAGGGACTCACGAGCGGTTACGTGCCGATGGGCGCCGTGGGTTTGCACGATCGCATCGCGCACGCCCTGATCGAGAATGGCGACTTCAATCATGGTCTCACCTACTCCGGGCATCCGGTCGCGGCGGCTGTCGCGCTCGCCAATCTGACGCTGCTGCGCGACGAGAAAATCGTCGAGCGCGTGAAGACGGATACCGGTCCGTACTTTCAGAACCGGTTGCGCGCTGCGTTCGCCGATCATCCGATCGTCGGCGAGATCAGTGGCGCGGGTCTCGTCGCCGGTCTGCAACTCGCGGAGGAGCCGCGCACACGCAAGCGTTTCGCGAACGGCGGCGAAGTCGGCACCGTATGCCGCGATTTCTGCTTCAACGGCAATCTGATCATGCGCGCGAGCGGCGACCGGATGCTATTGTCGCCGCCGCTGGTGGTGAGCCGGCCGGAAATCGATGAGATCGTATCGAAAGCGAAGGCGGCCATCGACGCGACCGCGCGAACATTCGGCAGGCTGTAACGCGGCAATGTTCCGGCATGGGCCCATGCAAGTCCATGCCGGTTCGTGCCGGTTGGTGCACCATGGTAATTCGGCGCGCCGCTCAACCGCCGTGCTGAACACGCTGCCCAGTCACCGTCAACGCGACATTCGCCCGTTCATAGCCAATGCCGCGCAATAGCAACGCAATGCCGGGACACCGGTAGCCTCGAGCGGGAAATACGAGGCCGGTCATGCGCCGGCAACAGACGCGCTCGATCATGGGGACGCTATCCCGTCAACTTTACAAGGCTATTCAGCGATGAACGAATACTGCATGTTCAAGGGCAAACTTCTGCGCGCCGCGCCTTTCAAGGATTCGTACGTGGGCAGCCCGCACTACGTGATCACGATCTGCGCGGCGGACAACGTACCGTTCAACCTGGTCGTGAATTCGGCTTCGACGGAACCCGGAGAAGACGGCAACGACGACGTGTATTTCTATGCCGACCTGAATTTCACCGATCCGTTGACCGCGAAACTGGAGGCGCTCGATCCCGGCCTCTACACGAGCGGCTTTCCGCGGCTCGATTACTGGCAGGACAGCAGCCTGCTCGACATCCACCGGATGCGGCCGGTGCCGTATAAAGACGAAAACGGCCAACGCGCGGACGTCAACGATATCGTCGACGAAATTCTGACCATCGACGAGAGCCAGCGGCCCGAGAGTCTGCCGTTCGATAACGGCAGCGGCCAATTGCACAATCGCGATTTCTGGACGCCAACGGCGGCCGGCATCATCGTGTACGGGTTCGGCTTTCTATTCCTGCCGAAACAAGACGGCCTTCACGAGACCCATATGAATCAGGGCAATCCGCCCGGCAAGCACTACCGGGAAAACGGCGCGTTCCAGGACGGCGCGGTGATCGTGCAGCGCGCCGATGGCTTCGCCGCGATGTTCACCGCGTTTCAGACGCAGCGGCTTCCGACTAATGCAAAAGGAAATCCGACTTCGAACGCGCGTGCGCTGCCGGATTTCATTCGGGCAGGCTGAGCGCTGGCTTGCGCTCACTCCACACGGCGTCGACAGCAGCACGCCGATTTCGCGCGCGGCAGCCTGGCGGCCGCGAATCCGGCGTGCTGCGCGCGCTTTCCGCAATCAGAAGCTATGCCGCAGTCCCGCCATCAGACCCAGTTGGCCGGCACCCGGCGCCGGCGTCGTACCGCCGCCGCCCTGACTGACCGTATAGGCGGCCTTGTCGCTATTCCACAGATACGCGCCCTGCAGATACACGGCGGTGCGCTTCGACAGCAGATAGGTGGTGCGCAGCGCGGCAATCGTGCCGCGCGCGTCGTCGCGGCTATTGACGATGCGATACACGCCGCTATCGACGATAAAGGCCGGCGTCACCGCATATGAAGCCGTCAGATAAAACTGATCGCTATGCACGTTCGGCGTGGCCGGCGAGACGGTATCGACACGTCGGCCGAGCCAACCGCCGCCGAGTCGCAGGTTGCCGATGTGGCCATAGCCGTTCAGTTGCATGCGCACGTCCGTGTCGCTCGGGTTCGTGAAGTCGAACGACGGGGTGCCGTCGTACAGATTCGCCATCGCGCCCGGCCCGCCGTGCTGCTGATCGTAGGCCGCGGCAACGCCATAACCGTTGCGATCGTAGCGCAGCAGCGCCGACCATTCGCGGCAAGCCGGTCCATTGCCCGCCGTGGGACCCGCGCACGTGCCCTGTCCCGGCGAATTGCCGGTGCCGGCCGCATCGCGGCCGAACGACCATGTCGCGCCCAGCGTGAAGCCGCCGTAGCTGCCCTTGTACGCGATCGTATTGTCGCTGCGCGAACTCGGCAGATATTGATCGAACGACGCGGTCCCGCCGTAGATGTCGGGGCCGAACAGATCGGCATCCGACAGCGCCCAGAACGTCATCGTGTACTGGCGGCCAAACGTCAGTGTGCCGTAAGAAGTATTCAGCCCGACCCATGCCTGACGGCCGAACAGCCGTCCGCCCTGATTCAATGAACCGTTGCGCATGTTGAAGCCGCTTTCGAGCGTGAAGACCGCCGACACACCGCCGCCCAATCCTTCCGTGCCGCGCACGCCCCAGCGCGACGGAAACTCGCCGGTGATACCCGGCATCCGCACCACGCTGTTCCCCGCCGCATTCGCATGCGACACGTATTCGACTCCCGTATCGACGATCCCGTAGAGCCTCACGCTGCTCTGCGCGCACACCATCGTGCTGACGCTCGACAACGCCAGTGCTGCTGCAATCCGAAGTTTCATAGTCTCCAACGCTCCCTTTTTCAGGCCTGTTTTGAGTGCGCGTAACCCCGCGCACCCGGTGATTTTTATTCGTGACGCGCAGTGAATACGCGTGCGCGATCCGCTCGCGGCACGCGAGGAATGACTCACAGCAAGGAAAAAATCAGCTCACGCCGAGCGGCCCCTCGCGATGCGAACGCATCGCAACGGCCCGTCGATCAGTGCGCCCGTGCGGCGCTCGCGCGTGGAATATGCCGGCGCACCAGTGCCAGCGCGACCAGCACGACCGCCATCGCGATACCGAGCATCAGCAGATAGCCGGATGCGCCGCCCGCGGTAATCACCGCCGCGCCCGCGAATGCACTCAGAATCGCGCCGATGCGGCCGAATGCGAGCGCCGACGCGGTGCCCGTCGCCCGCACGCTGGTCGAATAGACGTACGCGCAAAGTGCAAACATCGTCGATTGCACTGCGTTGACGAACAGGCCATGCAGCCCGAGACCGACGATCATCAGCGTCGTGTTGTGCGTCGCGCTGACGCCGAGCAGCAGCCATGCGCTGGCGACGCCGCCCGCGCAGCACAGCAGCAGCGGCCAGCGCGAACCATAGCGGCCGATCGCCAGCGCGCACAGCAGCGCGCCGATCACGCCGCCGAGGTTGTAAGCGCTCAGCCCGTAGCCCGCCAGCGCAAGGCTCAGGCCTTCGCTCGTCAGCATCGACGGCAGCCAGCTAAAGGCTGCGTACACCGCGAGCAGACACATGAAAAACGCCGCCCAGATCGCCACGGTGTCGCGCAAGCGGCCATCGCGAAACAGCGCGGTAAAGCCGACGTGCTTCTCCGCGCCCTGCTCGCGCAAGTCGGTGAAGCTCGCCTCGGCCGACACGTCGCGCGCCATGCGCCGCAGCAGTTCGACGAGCTCCGGCCAGCGGCGCGGACGGCGCGCGAGAAAGCGCGGCGATTCCGGCAGTGCGAACAGCAGCACGATCGCGAGCAGCAGCGGCAGCACGCCGCCCGCGACGAACAGCCCGCGCCACCCATACACCGGCAACACCTGGGCCGCGAACAGGCCCGCGATCATGCCGCCCGCCGGCACGCACAGAATCGTCGCTGTCACCGCGAAGGTGCGAAAGCGCGCGGGCGTGAATTCGGCGGTCAGCGTGGTCGACGACGGCAGCGCGCCGCCGATGCCGAGCCCGGCAATGAAGCGCAGCGCCGTGATCGCCGCGACGTTCGGCGCGAGGCTGATCGCGCAGGTCGCGGCGCCGAACACGAACACGCTGCCGATCACCGCCCAGCGCCGGCCGAAGCGATCGGCGAACAAGCCCGCCAGTGCGCTGCCGACGCCCATGCCGATCAGCCCCGACGCGACCACCGGCGCAAACGCGTTGCGGGTAATGTTCCACTCCTTGATCAGCATCGGAATCGCAAAGCCGATCAACTGGCTGTCGAACCCGTCGACGACGATCGACAGCGCCGCGAGCACCACCGCGATCTTTTGCAGCAACGTGTACGGACCGTCGTCGAGCGTGTGACCGATATCGACCGAGCCGCCGCCGCGCGCGATGCCGGCAAGCGCCGCTTCGTCGCGTGCGCTCGATGCCGCGGCCGAAGCCGGAGGAACGTCATTCATCAGCTTGTCTCCATGTCTTGCGCTGCGTGCGCGTTTATCGATTGTTTTTTTGGGTGCCGTCAGTATGGCCAGCGCCACATGCGACTGGCATTTCCGATTCGCGCAAAAGCCATGACGTTTCGGCATGACTTCGGCCGCGGCGTCGCGTCGAAGCCGTGCGATGGCGCTTCGACTCGAAGCGCTGCTGCGCGGCTTGCCGCGAGTTCGGCTTCAGGCTGTGTTTCGAAGTGTCAATTCGAGCGGCGCGCGCGCCGGCATCGCGATATCCACGGCATCCGGCATGCGGGCGTTTCGGCTCAGAACGGATAGTGGCGCGGCGTCGTTTGCAGCGTGACCCAGCGCAGATCGGTGAACTCGGCGATCCCCGCCTTGCCGCCGAAGCGGCCGAAGCCGCTCGCCTTGACGCCGCCGAACGGCATCTGCGCTTCGTCGTGCACGGTCGGTCCGTTCACGTGACAGATGCCCGATTCGATCCGCTTCGCGACGTTCAGCGCGCGCGCCGTGTCGCGGCTGAACACCGCGGCGGACAGCCCGTATTCGTTGTCGTTCGCGCTCGCAATCGCGGCCTCTTCGCCGCGCACGCGCACGATCGGCTTGACCGGGCCGAACGACTCGTCGTGATAGATGCGCATCCGCGGTGTTACGCGGTCGAGCAATGTAGCGGGCATCAACGTGGTCTCGCTCTTGCCGCCGCACACGAGCGTCGCGCCTTTCGCCAGCGCGTCGTCGATCAGCGCATTGCAGCGCTCGACGGTGCTCCGATCGACCACCGAGCCGAGCACGACCGGGCCCTTGCGCGGATCGCCGAGCGGCAATGCGCGCGCCCGCGCGGCAAGTTGATCGACGAACGCATCGGCGATGCTTTCATCGACGATGATGCGTTCAGTCGACATGCAGATCTGCCCGGAATTCGCAAACGCGCCGAACACGGCCGCGTTCACCGCCGCGCCGATGTCGGCGTCGTCCAGCACGACGAGCGGCGCCTTGCCGCCGAGTTCGAGCACCGCCGGCTTCAGATTGCGCGCGCAGGTTTCGGCGATGATGCGGCCCACCCGCGTCGAGCCCGTGAAGTTCACGCGACGCACGGCCGGGTGCTCGATCATCGCGTCGACGATGCGCGCGGCGTCGGCGGGCGCGTTGGTCACGAAGTTCACGGTGCCGCGCGGCAAACCCGCCTGCTGCATCGCCTCGATGATCAGGCCGTGGGTCGCCGGGCAAATCTCCGAGCCCTTCAGCACGACCGTATTGCCGCATGCGAGCGGCAGCGCGATCGCGCGAACCGCGAGAATCACCGGCGCGTTCCACGGCGCCATGCCGAGCACCACGCCCGCGGGCTGGCGCACGCCCATCGCGAGGCTGCCGGGCACATCGGACGGGATCAGCTCGCCGGCTACCTGGGTGGTGAGCGCGGCCGCTTCGATCAAACCCGCCGCGGCGAGATGCACGTTGAAGCCGGCCCAGATGCCGGATGCGCCGGTTTCGGCGGCCATCGCGGCGGCAAACGCGTCGGCCTTCGCTTCGAGCGCGTGTGCGGCCTTCGTCAGCAAGGCGCGGCGCTCGCTGGGGCCGAGCGCCGACCATACCGGAAACGCGGCGGCGGCGGCATCGACGGCGGCGAGCGCGTCCTCGACGGTCGCGGCCGGCGCGCGCGTCGCCACTTCGCCGTCGAGCGGGTTGCGGCGCTCGAAGATCGCGCCGTTACGGGCCTGCACCTGTTCACCGCCGATCAGCATTGATACGGTTTTCATCGTTTGTCTCCGTTCTGGATGGGGAATGCGCGTGACGTATCGCCCCTTAAGCGATGATCACTTCGACGAGCGTCGGACCGCGTTGCGCGCTATCGGCGGCATCGACCGGCAGCGCGGTACGCAAGGTATCGCCAAGCCGCGCTGCGTCGCTCACGCGCACGCCGGGGCAACCCATGCCCGCCGCGAGCGTGACGAAGTCGAGCCCCATCAGATCCGTGCCCTGCACGGTCTCGTGCGGCGCGAAGCCGAACACCGGCGCGAAATCCTGCAGCGCCGCATAGCGCGTGTTGTTCAGAATCACGAACGTGATCGGCAGCCGCAGTTGCACCGCGCTCCAGATCGCCTGGATCGAATACATGCTGGAACCGTCGCCGATCAGCGCGATCACGCGCTCGCCCGGCCGCGCCAGCGCGACGCCGACCGCCGCGGGCATCGCATAGCCGAGGCCGCCGCTGTCCATCGTCAGAAATGCGCCGGCGCGCGGGATCGGCAGATAGGTCTGCATCACGGGCCGCGAACTCGGTGCTTCCTCGACGATGACGCCGTCGGGATCGCGCACTTCGGCGAGCGTCTGCAACGCGAACGCGGCCGACATCCGCTCGCCGGCGGCCGGTGGCAGCGCGCGCGGCGGCAACGCGCGCGGCGCCGGCAATTCGCGTGCGCGCGGCGCGGCGCGCGCGAGCAGCTCCTGCACGCCGAGCCGCACGTTACCGGCCGCCGCGATGCCTTGCGGCGTCCATGCGGCGACCCCCGGATCGTCGATCAATTGACATAGCTGCGCGCCCGGCGGCACATGCGGCCCGCTGCCTTCGACGTGATACGTGAACGCGGGCGCGCCGATCACGAAGATCGCATCGTGCCCGTCGAGCAATTCGACGATGCGCTCGCGCAGCGCCGGCAGAAAACCCGCGAACAGCCGATGTTGTTCGGGGAAGCTGCAGCGCGCGGTCATCGGCGCGACATAGACGCGCGCGCGATGACGCTCGGCAAGCTGCACGACATCCGCCGCCGCGCCCGCGCGATCGACCGCGCCGCCGACCACGAACGCGGGCCGCTCGCACGCGTCGAGCACCGCGCCGATGCGCGCGAGCATCGCCGGGTCCGCGCGCATCACGTGCGCGACCTCGCGTTCGGCGACGCGCTCGGCCGGCTGGTCCCAGTCGTCGGCGGGAATCGACACGAACACCGGGCCGCGCGGCTCCTGCATCGCGATCGCATAAGCGCGCGCGATCGCGAGCGGCACGTCCTGCGCGCGCGCCGGCTCGATGCTCCATTTCACATAGGGCTTCGGCAGCTCGGTGGCCTGGGTCGCGGCGAGGAACGGATCGAACGGCAGAATCGAGCGGGCCTGCTGACCCGCGGTGACGACGAGCGGCGTACGGTTGCGAAACGCGGTGAAGATGTTGCCCATCGCGTTGCCGACGCCGGCCGCCGAGTGCAGGTTGATCAGCGCCGCATTGCCGGTGGTCTGCGCGTAGCCGTCGGCCATGCCGACCACGACCGCTTCCTGCAGGCCGAGCACGTAGCGGAAGTCGGCGGGGAAATCGCGGAACATCGGCAGTTCGGTCGAGCCGGGGTTCGCGAAGATCGATGTCATGCCGACGCGGCGCGCGAAGTCGATCACCGCGTCGCGGACCGTCCATTGGCGGGCGCCTGGCTCCTCTGCGCGTGGAGTGTGCCGGGCGCCCGGTTCGTGTGCCTGCCCGTGCCTGCGTTGCCGCGCGCTGCCTGTCATGCGAAGTCTCCTGTCTCGTGGGCGCGAAAGATCTGACGGCCATTATCATCGCCGCTTCGCCAACCCGAAATTGCCTAATTTGAGAAAAGGCATTACCTTTCGGCATGACTTATAACCTTCAGCAATTGCAGGCGTTCGCGACGATCGTCGAAAGCGGCAGCCTCGGCCGCGCCGCGCAAGCGCTGCACATCACGCAGCCGGCGCTGAGCCGGACTATCCGGCGTCTCGAGGAACAGGTCGGCGCGCCGCTATTCGAGCGGCACTCGCGCGGCATGCATCTGACCGCGGTCGGCGAAGCGCTGCTGCCACATGCGATATTGCTACAGCGCGAATCCGCACAGGCGCGCGAGGAAATCGACGCGCTGCGCGGCCTCGCGCGCGGCACGATCCGTGTCGGCGCGGTTGGCAGCATCGCGAGTCTCGTGTTGCCGCTCGCGGTCAGCGGCGTGCTCGGCAAATGGCCGAATCTGCGCGTGCAGATCATCGAAGGCGTGTGGGACCGGCTTGCCGATGCGCTCGTCAAACGCGATATCGATCTGGCGCTCAGCATGGCGCTTCCCGATACCGACGAGATCATGGCGATCGCCGATTGCCGCTGGGAAGATACGAGCTATGTGGTCGCGGCAGTCGATCACCCGTTGCGACGCAAAGCCGATCTCACGCTGGCCGATACGCTGAATGAACGCTGGGCGATTCCGCCGCGAGGGACCGCGCCGTTCGAGCACATGCAAAGCGTGTTTGCCGGGCAAGGACTGGGGCTGCCGAACGTGGTCGTCGAAACGCGCTCGATCACCGCGCTGAAAAGTCTGGTCGCGCGCTCCGGCTTTCTAAGCTGGATGGCCTCGACGATGTATGTGACCGAGAGCAAGGCGCGCGTGTTCGATACGCTCGCGATGCCGGGGGTGGTCGGGCGACGCACGCTGACCGCGTTTCGCCGGCGGCAGGGGATTCTGCCGAGTCCGGCGGTCAAGCTGCTGGAGCAGTTGCGGCAGTTGACCGCTGAGCGAGACGACAGCGGCGCAACGGCGTGATCAAGGCGCAATGGCCGACCGCTTTACTATTGCTGATCGTCAACACCATACTGTCGTACCTGTTCGTATTCCGCTTCCGAGGAGCCGCCGATGACTGCCCAACTCACCCGCGAATTCGCATCGAAATTCGCCAATCTCGCGCTCGCCCATCTCACGCGCGAATATCCGAACAAGCTTACGCACTCGCTCGAAGGGCCGCAGGACGTGCAAGGCCCGCGCGCACTGCATCCGATTTTTTACGGCAGCTACGACTGGCATTCGTGCGTGCACGGCTACTGGCTGATCCTGCATCTGCTGGAGCGCTTTCCCGACCTGCCGGAGGCGTCGCGCATCGTCGCGGTGGTCGACCAGCATTTCACCGGCGCGAACGTCGCCGGTGAGCTCGCCTATCTCGACCTGCCGCACAACCGCGGCTTCGAGCGGCCGTATGGCTGGGCGTGGCTGCTCGCGCTCAGCGCGCAACTGGCGTCGCTGAAGATTTCGGAAGCCGCGCGCTGGAGCAAAACGTTCGCGCCGCTCACGGCGGCTTTCGTCGATCGCTTCGAGGAATTTTTGCCGAAAGCGACTTATCCGCTGCGCGTCGGCACGCACTTCAATATGGCGTTCGCACTCGCGCTGACGCTCGATTTCGCGCGGCAAACATCGCGCGAATCGCTCGAAGCGCTGATCGTCAGCACCGCGGAGCGCTGGTTCCTGAACGATGTCGCGTGCCAGGCATGGGAGCCGGCCGGCGACGAATTCCTGTCGCCGTCGCTGATGGAAGCGGAGTTGATGCGCCGGGTGCTGCCGCCCGCGCAATTCGCCGACTGGTTCGGCCGCTTCCTGCCGGACCTTGGCGCGAAGAAGCCCGCGACGCTGTTCGAGCCGGCCACCGTGACCGATCGCAGCGACGGCAAGATCGCGCATCTGGACGGCCTGAATCTGAGCCGCGCGTGGTGCCAGCGCTCGCTCGCGCGTGCGCTGCCGGCAGGCGACGTGCGTCGCGCGGTACTGTTCGAAGCCGCCGAACATCATCTGCAAAGCGCGCTCGCGCATGTGGCCGGCGATTATATGGGCGAGCACTGGCTGGGCACGTTCGCGACACTCGCGCTCGAGGCCTGAGCCGGTTTTTCTGACGAGCGGGTGTTTTTCATCATCGAGGCGCTTCCTGCGAAGCGCCTTTTTTATTCGAGGTGCGCCGCGCTGCTCCGTTCGCCGGTCAGACTACGCAATCCCGCCCATCTGCGCTGCCGCCCGCGGCGGTAAAATCGCGCGAGGCGATGACGCCCGATAAAAGGTGCAGGTTTGACTGAGCTCGAGCAGGGTTTTATTTTGACCCGGCATTGGCGGGACACCCCCGCCGGCACGGAGATCGAATTCTGGCTGGCCACGGACAGCGGGCCGCGCCACATCCGCTTGCGCGCTCAACCGTCGGTCGCATTCATTCCCGTCGAACAACGCGAGCGCGCCGACACGATCCTGCGCCGCGAAACACAAACCGATCTGCGCGCGCTCGACCTTTGCGACTTCCGGCATCGGCCGGTCATGGGGCTTTACTGCCCGCAATACCGTCAACTGAAGGGCCTCGAAAAACGCCTGCGGGAAGGCGGCGTCGACGTGTACGAAGCGGACATTCAGCCTCCCGAGCGCTATATGATGGAGCGCTTCATCACCGCGCCGGTGTGGTTCGGCGGCGAGCCCGCGCAGACCGGTTCAGCGGGTCAGGCGGCGGCTTCGCTCGTGAATGGCGAACTGAAACCCGCCAACGGTTATCGTCCTTCGCTCAAACTGGTTTCGCTCGATATCGAAACGAGCGCGCACGCGGAGCTTTATTCGATCGCGCTCGAAGGCTGCGGCGAACGGCAGGTCTATATGCTCGGGCCGCCGAATGCCGAAGCGGGCCCGCTCGACTTCAAACTCGAATACTGCGAAACCCGCGCGCAATTGCTCGAAAAACTGATCGAATGGATGGAGCGGCACGATCCCGATGCGATCATCGGCTGGAATCTCTTGCAGTTCGATCTGAAAGTATTGCAGCAGCATGCGGAGCAGTATCGCGTGCCGCTGCGTATCGGTCGTGGCGGTGCGGTGATGGAGTGGCGCGAACATGGCGTCACGCGCAATCACTTCTTTGCCGGCGCGGCGGGCCGGCTGATCATCGACGGCATCGAGGCACTGCGTTCGGCGACATGGAGCTTTCCGTCGTTCAGCCTCGAATACGTGTCGCGTTCGGTGCTGGGCGAAGGCAAGGCGATCGACAATCCGTATCAGCGGATGGACGAAATCCAGCGCCGCTTCGACGAAGACAAGCCCGAACTCGCGCGCTACAACCTGAAGGATTGCGAGCTCGTCACACGCATCTTCGCGAAGACGGAGTTGCTGTCGTTCCTGCTCGAACGCGCAACCGTCACGGGTCTCGCCGCCGATCGCAGCGGCGGCTCGGTCGCGGCATTCACGCATCTGTATATGCCGCGCATGCACCGGCAAGGCTATGTCGCGCCGAATCTCGGCGATGTCGCCGGTGCGGCGAGCCCCGGCGGCTTCGTGATGGACTCGCGGCCCGGTCTCTACGATTCGGTGCTGGTGCTCGACTACAAGAGCCTGTATCCGTCGATCATCCGTACCTTTCTGATCGATCCGCTGGGTCTGATCGAAGGGATGCTACATCCGGACGACGAGCACTCGGTGCCGGGCTTTCTCGGCGCGCGCTTTTCGCGTACGCGCCACTGTCTGCCGTCGGTGGTCGCGCAGGTGTGGCAGGCGCGCGAGGCGGCCAAGCGCGAGCACAACAAGCCGTTGTCGCAGGCGTTGAAGATCATCATGAACGCGTTCTACGGCGTGCTCGGCTCGACCGGCTGCCGCTTTTTCGACCCGCGTCTCGCGTCGTCGATCACGATGCGCGGCCACGAGATCATGCACACGACGCGCGAGCTGATTCAGGCGCAAGGCTACGAGGTGATCTACGGCGACACCGATTCGACTTTCGTGTGGCTGAAGCATGCGCATGACGAAGACGACGCCGCGCGTATCGGGCGCGCGCTGGTCGAACATATCAACGCGGCGTGGCGTGACAGACTGCAGGCCCGCTTCGGGCTCGACAGCGCGCTCGAACTGCAATTCGAGCGGCACTTCCGGCGCTTTTTCATGCCGACGGTGCGCGGCACCGACGAAGGCAGCAAGAAACGCTATGCGGGTCTGACCGTACTGGCGGATGGCAGCGAAGACGTCGTCTACAAGGGGCTCGAAACCGTGCGCACCGACTGGACGCCGCTCGCGCAGCAATTCCAGCAGGAGCTGTACGGGCGCATCTTCAGGCAGCAGCCGTATCAGGACTACGTGCGCGACTATGTGCGCGATACGCTCGCGGGCCGGCTCGACGAACAGCTCGTGTATCGCAAGCAGTTGCGCCGGCCGCTGGACGCTTATGAGCGCAACGTGCCGCCGCATGTGCGCGCGGCGCGCGTCGCCGATGACTTCAACCGCAAGCAGGGGCGCCCGCTGCAATATCAGAACGGCGGCTGGATCAGCTACGTGATCACGGTGGCCGGGCCCGAACCGCTCGAAACGCTGCGCTCGGCGATCGACTACGAACACTATCTGACGCGGCAATTGCAGCCGGTGGCCGATGCGATTCTGCCTTTGCTGCGCGACGATTTCACGACGCTGATGTCGGGGCAAAGGCAGTTGTTCTGAGCCCGCTACTTTCTGAGCCCGCTACTACTTCGTTACGAGGTAGTCACTCAATTCCAGGACCACGACGACCGTTGTCCACGGTATCGGAGTACATGATTGATATACCTGGGTATAGGCGACGAGCACGCAGAGTAAGCGTTACTTGCCCCGCGTGCCGGTCCTGGAAGCCGGCCCTGGAAAAATCACATGTGCGGGTAAGCCGCATCCGCCGGGCAATCGCCCGGTCGACACGTCAGCGAAACAACCTGAGCGTTGAGGTCGCTTTTGCCGTGAGCGTGAACGCGTAGTGCACACCTCATACCCTCGCCACGAGTACGGTCGAACGTTCTGAGCGCAAAACGTCGCCATACCCGCTAACATGGTGTTCCGCGTGCAGACTCACCGACAGGCGGCGAACCAATCCGAACAAAGGAGTGAAACGAAATGTTTTTTCGCAAGACGATGTTGACCGTGGCCGTCTTCAGCGCCGTGGTGGCCAGTGCCAGTGCAAATGCCCAAATCGCAGGTTCTCAAACCCTCAGCGTTTCGGTGCAACAATCGCAGGCGCTGCTTGAAGGCTGGAGCGTAAAGAAAAGCATACTCGGCAAGCCCGTCTATAACGACGACAACGCGAAAATCGGCACCGTGCGCGATCTGATCGTGGCGCCGGACGGCTCAGTATCCGCGGCAATCGTCTCGGCGGGCGGCTTCCTTGGCGCCGGCGCGCACGATGTCGCGGTGCCGATCGCATCGCTCGACGTGCGTCAGGGCAATCTTTATCTGCCGGGTGCAACAAAGGGGGCGCTGAAAGCGACGCCCGCGTTCCAGTACGCGAAAGTCGAGTCGCCGCCGAAGCCGAAGAAGACGGAAAAGCATTAAGCGTTCGGCAGCTTCAGATAACCGGGCCATGCGAACAGGAAATGTGTGCGCATGGCCCGGTTGTTTTATCGATAGTTATTGAAGAGCGCTTCGCGAATTCTCGAAGACCTCCACAAAGCTTTGCAGATCATTTTATGCGGGCCATCGCACGAGAACAACGGTTAGCTTCCAATGCCGAGTGACCGATGTTTTTCGCAATTGGCGTTTTCGGATGCGGACGCTCTGTTCCTCATGACCACGCAATAGAGTGACTTCATGACAGTCAAAGGACCGCAGTCGTTGTCGGCGACAAAGATCGCTAGAATCGATGCCGGCTCAGTCGTACTCGCATTTTCGGCGAACAGGTGAATTAATCTACCCAAAGCTTTCGGCTCTCTGCACGCGCCCTAAGTGCGGGCGCTAGTCGAGATGCCTCCCTACTTCGCGTTCTTCCCGATATGGGCCGGATCTGCGTTGGGGTATCTGCAGTGTCCGCTAATGGTCCAGCCGCTCCGCCTTTTTTTTGGAACGTATTTTGAACCCTCGACGGTCGAAAAATAAAGAACCAAGGTTGCCGGCTTTTGTGTGTACCAAAATGTCGACCTATGCGTACGGGTCGCCGTGGGAATAAGCAGATGCAATACGCGCACCGGGGACGTTGCTCGAGCTCGCGGATAAATGCCGCAGAGTTCGTTTTCCACGAACGGTTGGCCAGTGACTGAGCAAAACGGACCGCGATGCAACGCCAGGTTACCGAGAAATCTTCTCCAGCTCGATCCCCCTGGTCCGTGGCCCCATCACCCCAATCGCCAGCATCACAATCAGCATCGCGCCGGCAATAAAAACAAACACGCCCACCGTACCGAATTGCTTCAATACCTCGGCAATCAGAAACGCAGTGAAAATCGCCGAAAACCGGCTCCAGGAATAAACAAAGCCCACCGCTCGCGCACGAATGCTGGTTGGAAAAAGCTCAGCCTGATACGCGTGATAGCTATACGAAATGATGTTGCCCGCGAGCGTCAGGCAAACACCAAGGCTCACGAGGAGCACCGCGCCCGACGCCTGACTGAACCACAGCCCGCATACGATATTCACGCCGGCCATTACGACGATCACCGTCTTGCGCTCGAAGCGGTCGCCGATGAAAAGCCCGATCACCGGACCCAGCGGCGCGGCCAGCGCGATCACGCTCGAATACATCAGGCTCGTTGTGATCGTGATGCCCTGCTTGATCAGCAGCGTTGGCACCCAGTTCGCAAAGCCGTAGAAACCGACCGTCTGGAAAATATTGAAAGTCGTCAGCATCAGCGTGCGGCCGCGATACGGCGGCACCCACATGTCGCGGAAGCTGCCGCGCGGCGCAACCGGCATCGACGCAGCGGGCGGCGGCAATTCGCGGCCGTATTCGTGGCGCACTTTCGCTTCGAGCGCGCGCATCACCCGATCGGCTTCATCGAGACGTCCGCGTTGCGCGAGCCAGCGCGGGCTTTCCGGCAGTGCGCGGCGAATCCACCAGACGAACAACGCGCCGTGCGCGCCGATCAGCACGACCCAGCGCCAGCCGTCGAGGCCGAGCAGCGTGCGCGGCACCAGATACCACGACAGAAACGCAACGACCGGCACCGCGGTGAAGCCGACTGCCTGTTCGCATGCGAAAGCGCGGCCGCGAATCTGCTTCGGCACCAGTTCGGAGATATACGTGCCGATCGTCACCAGCTCGACGCCGATACCGACACCGGCGACGAAGCGCCAGACATTGAGGCCCGTCGCGGTTTCCTGAAACGCCATCACGACGTTGGCCGCGGTGTACCAGAGCAGCGAATACGTGAATACCGCGCGGCGGCCGAAGCGATCCGCGAGAAAACCACACGCGATCGTGCCGATAAAGAGGCCGCTGAACAGCGCCGCGATAAAGCTCGCGACGCCGGTCGAGCCGAACAGACCGTGCGTGGTCGCGGTGAGGATGCCGCTCTTGACGAGGCCCGGCGCGACGTAGCCGGAATAAAGCAGATCGTAAAGTTCGAAGAAGAAGCCGAGGCTCAGCAACACCACGAACTTCCAGATGGAGCGCGTGGCGGGCAGCCGGTCGAGGCGTGCGGAAATGCTGCCGGCGTCGAGCGACGCGGTGGTGTCGACTGTGCCGGCTGTGTGAGTCGCCTCACCTGGGGGATACGTCGCGTTGCCGCCGCTGCGCGCGACGGACCCCGCGTGGTCGGGGGATGCCATGTTGTGTCTCCATTGTCACGCTGCGACCGGGCCGTGCTGCCGGGCCATGCTGCCCAGCCGCGCTGCCCAGCCGAACTCCGGCCAGCATTCTAGCGGTGCGCGCGCTTCAATTGTTCAAAGGTCGTGATTTTTCCGGCCAATGCGCTCGCCGCGACCGTGTACGGACTCGCAAGCCACACCGCACCCGGCCCCGAGCGGCCCGGAAAATTACGATTGATCGCGCTGATCGTTACGTCCTTCGCAGAGGCCGACTGCCCCGGCCCACAGTTCGCGCACGAGCCGCAGCCGGGCATCACCAGCGTCACGCCCGCGCGCTCGAACACCGGCAGATAGCCCTGTTCCTCGCAATACGCGCGCACCGCCATCGTGCCGAATTGCAGATAGAGGCGCGTGCCGTCCGCCACGCGGATGCCATGCTCGGTGCCCCAGCGCAACACCTCGTGATAGAAATCGAAGTCCTCGCGCTTGCCCGCGGTACACGAGCCGCCGTACGCGATATCGATCGCGACGTCCTCATCGAGTCGTGGCGCCGGCACCCCGTTGCCCGGATCGCCAGGACGCGCGAGCATCGGTTCGATCGCGTTCGCGTCGATGCGGAGCACGTCGTGGTAGCTCGCGCCCGCATCGCTTTTCATCCAGCTTTCAAGCGCGAAATCGACGTCGCGCCGCTCCTTCAGAAACGCGACCGTGCGTTCATCCGGCTCGACGATGCCGGTAAAGCCGCCGAGTTCCGCGACCATATTGGTCAGCGTCGCGCGTTCGTCGATCGACATTGCGCGCACCGCCTCGCCGCCGTATTCGAACACGAGGCCAATCGCGCCGCCGGAGCGGATCGCGTCGAGATGCAACAGATGCAGCACGACGTCTTTCGCGCTGACGCCGTCGCGCAGACGGCCGCCGATCTCGATGCGCAGCGTCTGCGGCACCTTGCAGCGCACGTAGCCGGTCACCCAGCTATTGGCGATCTCGGTTGCGCCCGCACCGAACGCGAGGCAACCGAGCGCGCCCGAATGCGGCGTGTGCGAATCGGTGCCGCACGCGACCTGGCCCGGCAATACGTATTGCTCGGCCATCAGCGCATGACAGATGCCTTCGGAACCCGGCACGCCGTCGAGCGCGCCATGCGCGCGCACCGGATAGTCGCGCGAGAACGACGTGTGGCCTTCCATCAGATTCGCGACGCCCGGCAGCAAGCCGTCGCGCACGTGCGGAATGCTTTGCGGCGCGAGCACCAGATGGTCCTGGAACGCGATGATGTGGTCCGGCGCAAAGAGCGGCGCGGGCTTGCCGAACGCGCGATGCATCAGATGCGCGCACATGCCGGTGAAATAGTCGTGGCTGAAGCGCCAGTCGGCGGCGATAAACACGCCGTCGCCACGCCGCGCGCTCGCGGTGCCCGGATGCAGATGGCGCTCGATGATCTTCTCGACCAGCGTTTTCGGCTCGGCGGCCGCCGCATCGGTTGCGGCCGCGCCGTCACGCTCGCCGGGCACCGGCCAGTCGGCGAATTTGCTGTACGCAAGCAGTCCACCACTGCGGATGATCTGCTGCGTGAGCGCGTCGCGACCCTTGAGGAATTCGTCGATCGGCACGGCTTCGCCCGCGAGCAGGCGATCGAGCACGGAGAAATCGGTGGTGGTCAGAATGCCGATGTTGTCGCAGTTCTGCTGATAGATCCGCTCGAAGCTCTCCGCGACGATCAGCCGGATCCCCGCGGACAACTCCGCGAGCGGACTCGATTCGCGCGACGAACCCTTGCCGTAGCGCCTGCCCGCCACTGTTACCCGGAAGCCGCCGTCCTTCACCGCGTTGCGGCCGATCGGCAAACGCTCGCCTGCCTTGAAGCCGACGTACGGATACTGGCCGAGGCGCTCGTCGTACGTCAGCATTACGGTCACCGGCGTGATTTCGTCGGTGGAAACGTTATCGCGCAGCGGCCCCGCGCTCACGCGCGTGAAGTTTTCGCCGGCCAGCTGCGCATCGATCACCGCCGGGTCCTGCGACAGGTACAGCACGCGGCCGTCCAGACGAATCGTATCGCTCATCGGTGCATTCTCCTTGCGCTCACTATACGGCGCGCAAGCTCGATGCCGAAGTGTTGGTCCGGCAATGCTGCCGTCTCGTTTCGCGAATGCTCGATGTGGCAGCGCTCGATACCGCGCTTCCGGCGCGCGTTTCTAGAGAATAAAAGGGACTTCCCCGTCCCGAGGCTGCGGCGGAAGCCGCGAGCCGGCATCGACGTGCCATGATGAAGTTGCGAACGTTCATCAACACCAGCGAGAGGGGAAGTCCCTTTCATTCTCTAACGGTTCATGCGGATCGACGAAGATCGACAATTCCGAAGGGATGAGCGGCTGAGGTGTGGGCCATCGGTTCTGGTGTTTGGTGGTTGCCACGCTGTCTAAAGCACGATCAGGCGCTTTCGAGGGCAATCTGATTGAGTGTATGCACAGTCGACATCGCTTCGGTCGATGACAGATGGTTCCAAAGGCGCTCAGCGTGAAGCGAAAGTGTTGACGACAGGCGTATTAGCGAATAGTGAAGTGGAACGTCGTACGTAGTGTCCGCAGCTCGAACCAGGCGGCCGAATTGCAAATCTTCACGAACGAGCGAAAAAGGCAGCCATGCTATACCCAAACCCGACAGAGCCATTTGGCGAATGCCGTCAGCGAGGCCGGCACGATGATATTGCGGCAGATCTAGGCTGGGAAGCCCTTCAAGGTGTTGTGCCAAGGCCCACCCCAAGTGGCAGTCGTCATGATACGCAAGGAACGACTGGGACAAGCGTGTCGCATTGGCCAGCGAAAACGCGGGCCCGCCGTCGGCCCCTGGTGCGCTTACGGCGATCATCCGCTCGGCACCAACTTCAAGTATTTGCAATTTCGGACTGTGTCGATTTAGGCCAAGACGTTCGAGCGCAGAACAGCGCTCATCCAGAAGCGCCACAACGAAGTCTGAGGAACGGTCATGCAATCGATCGACACATTCGCCCAGATGATCCGAGTCCACAGCGAAGCGGATGTTCTGCAGTTCCCGGTGTAGACGAGGAATCCATTCCCCAAAAAACAAAGTTGACATGACGTGCGGTGCTGAAAAACGGACCCTTGCTCGCTCGCCATCTCGTTCCGCTAACACCGATCTGCGTACCCCTTCTAAAGAATAGACAACCTCGCTTGCGACTGCGCGCAGCCGCTGGCCAGCGTCGGTAATTTCAAGGGTTTTCGTACCACGTTCAAATACGCTTGCGCCAAGCCAGTGTTCAAGAGTCTGAATGCGGCGACTCAATCCAGAAATCGATACGTGACATTGATCCGCTGCCTTCGAAAAGCTTCGGCTTTCGCAAAGTGAAAGAAAATCTTTAAGTATGGTCAGATCAATCATTTGCGAAATCCTCAATCCTGGACATGTATAGATGCTACCACTCCTGCTACTTCAGGGGAGGTCGGTCCTGCAGGTTTGCGATATTCGCAATGTGGCGCGCGAGATCCGCAACAACCACAACAGGGCTCGAATTTACAATCAATCCACCGTAACTTCGATACCCACACGGCGCACACCATGAATACAAAGCTATCAGGCGTACTCGCTCCCGTATTGACTCCTTTTGATTCCAATCTTCGTCCAGACCATGCGCGCTTCGTACAAGTTTGTCGTTGGCTTATCGAGAAGAGATGTGGGCTCGCGATGTTCGGGACGAACTCTGAAGGGAATTCGCTCGCGCCTGATGAACGGATTGATCTTCTGGCCGCTGTTGTGGACGCCGGGCTGCCACCATACCGAATGCTGCCCGGCACCGGTTCGTGCTCATTGACGGACGCGGTAAGGCTAACCCAGATGGCGACGAAAGCCGGATGCGCGGGCGTGCTGATGTTGCCGCCTTTCTACTACAAGAACGTCACTGATGAAGGTTTGTTTTCGTTTTATTCTGAGGTGATTGAACGTGTAGCGGAACCAACGCTGCGCATTTACCTGTATCACATCCCTCCCGTGGCTGCAGTAGGCATCTCGCATGATTTAGTTGAACGTCTTCTTAAGCGATATCCGAAGGTGATCGCGGGAATCAAGGATACAGGGGGAGACTGGAACTACACGGTCAACATGATCGATCGCTTCTCGAGCGATGGATTTGATGTGTTCGCAGGTACAGAGACAATCCTGCTCGATACGATGCGTGCAGGCGGCGCTGGTTGCATCTCCGCGACGGCAAACGTCAATCCTGTGTCTATCGTTCGACTTTTCGATACCTGGCAAGCTCCGGATGCGTTGCAGCAACAAGAAACCTTAAACGCATTACGTCTGTGTTTTTCTCAGTTTCCACTCATTGCAGCGATGAAGTCCGCAATCTCGTGGGCGACCGGTGATCGGAACTGGCTAACGATGCGATCACCTCTCCAGTCACTTGATGACGTGCAACGACCGCTCCTCGAATTGAAACTCCGCGATATAAATTTCTCAATGGACGGGCTCGAGCCCCTGCAGGTGGCGTAAGGATCGTAGCGTTGAAAATAGAATTTTATTGATATTTATTATTCGTATAGTGAATGGATGTATTAACTATGAAAAGAGTTTTTATTGCGTCGGATTTCGTAATGGATGGTGCGCTGGACGAAGCCGCACGCATACTTTCTGGACATGGGCACGACGTAGTACGAGGGCCTCGTGCGGTGCCGGGAGTCAAGACGACCTTCCATGCCGACGACTTTGCTCATTATTTCGCTAGCGCCGACGTACTCGTTCTTACGACTCGCATGATCATCCCGTCGTCTCTGCTCGACTCGGCTGAACGTTTGCGCGGCATCGTGTTTCCATCTATAGGAACGGAGTCGATCGATTTGGTAGATGCCACGAGGCGTGGCCTATTGGTTGCAAATGGTGCGACACCGGAGAATTTCATGAGCATGTCGGAAGCCACCGTGATGCTGTTCCTCAACCTCTTTTATGGCCTTCGAGAGACAGAGCGTCTTTTGCATGAGAATCGGCCGCGCCCAACGAGCATGCACGCGATGATGTTGAGAGGGAAAACCATAGGCTTGATCGGCTTGGGCAGAATCGCGCGAGGCGTAGCTGAGAGACTGCAAGGATGGGGCGTCAGGATACTTGGTGCAGATCCCCATGTTACAGAGGTCCCCGGCGTTTCTGTTGTGGATCTCAATACGTTGCTCGCCGAGAGCGATCTCATTAGCGTTCACACCGTATTGAACGAGGGCACGAGGCATCTGATTAACGAAAAATCGATCGAGCGTATGAAACGCGGCGCATTTCTGGTCAACGTGTCGCGAGGACTTTGTGTCGACGAAGATGCGGTGGCGGACGCAATCGCGAGCGGTCAACTTGCAGGTGCCGCGCTCGACGCATTTCAAGTTGAACCGTTGCCGGAGACAAGTCCGCTCCGAGACGTAGGCGCTGCGATTTTAACGCCGCACATGGTTGGTCACACCGTCGAGTTATTCGATTCGTTTGCGCCGGCGTGCGTTGCGAATGTTGAGGCCATGCTCAGTGGTAGACGGCCAGAGTACGTGTGTAACCCGCAAGTTCTCGATGATTGGATGCATCGATTTGGATCTTGAGTCGCTGGGCAAAGCCAGCTTTAGTCGCACCCCAGAAATATCATGTATCGAACCGCAAGGAGTAAATGATGCTTGAAAAAGGCTCGCTGACTTACGAGCGTGTAGCTGATCTGATCGAATCGTTCATGGCGATTGATCTCACGGGAACCGGAATAGTCGCTTCGCTTCACAAAGCGCTGAAAGCGCGACAGGGCCGCCATCCTTGCATGGACGCTGCAATGCTATTGAAGTCGCGTCTCGAAGGCAAGCGGTCCCCGGCACTCATTGTGACGGGGTTTCCTCAAGGAGGCGGCGTGCCGGAGACCGACGGCCCGATAGGGGCAGCTCTCCTGGCGCGTGCACTATTTCTGGCGTTCAACGTCGAGAGCGTGATTGTGGTGGATGAGGGCCACGAAGAAATGATGAAAGCGACATGCGTTGGGGCCGGCCTGATCCCCTTGCCATTTCCTTCGGATGGTGTCATCAGACCAATCCAATTTGCACGTCCTGTATATATCCGTACGGTGCCTGTCGATCCAGTTGCAAGTCGCAGTCTTTGTGACACATTGCTCGATGTCACACGACCGGCGGTCGCAGTATCGATTGAGCGCCCCGGAGCAAACGATCGTGGCTTGTATTCCGGGTTTGGTGGCAGGTCACTGGATGGCATGGTCGCCGACCTTGATTATCTTGTACACGCGTGTAGGGCGCGTAACGTACCTTTCATTGGCGTCGGCGACGGTGGAAACGAACTCGGCATGGGGTTGCTCGCGGACGATCTCAAATCGATCTATCCGAAAGCAGTCGACGCAGGCACGGGCCGCGGTGGCGTAGCTGCGGTGGCATGTGTAGATCATGTGGTTGTGTCCAGCGTTTCGAACTGGGCAGTCACTGGAATGATCGCGGCACTATCGGCCGTAATTGAGAATCCACTGATATTCCACGACCTTGAGGTCGAAAAGCGTTGTATCGAGAGATGTTGCGCGAGCGGGTGCGTGGACGGAATCACTTCGTCGCCGGATCACATCATCGATGGAGTACCTGCGATCGAGTGGACCGGGATGACCCAAGCGCTTAAAGGAGCACTTCGCCGAACTCTAGGCGACACGGTGAGTTGGAACGGGGCGCGTGGTAACTGGATGCAAATCAAGTAAGGGGGAAGCGTGTATCAGAGTATTCGTGATCGGATAAGTGCATTGAGCCTTGAGTTGCCAGAACCGAACTTGCCCGCAGGAAATTTCGTCGCAACAGTGCGGGTCGGTAACCTTCTATTTGTCGCGGGACAAGGCCCGCGCGCGGAAGGCCGCGTCGTCTACCCCGGACAGGTTGGTCGAGACCTGACTGTAGAGCAGGGCTATGAGGCCGCGCGTTTATGTGGTCTCAATCTGCTGAGTCATCTCATCGACGCGTGCGACGACGATTTCAGTCGTTTGATCCGCGTGGTACGGATCGCAGGTGTTGTCAACAGTGATGCTACGTTTGTCGACCACGGCAAAGTCCTGAACGGCGTATCCGATTTGCTGGCCGCGGTACTCGGCGAAAAGGGAAAGCACGTACGGATGGCGACGGGCGCAGTCTCGCTGCCGTTGAATTTTTCCGTGGAAGTCGAAGCGATATTCGAACTCGCGCACTAGAGTTAGGCGGCTTGAATCCCGGCCGTTCCAAATCAAATATTGGAGATGGTGGACGCCTCCCTCCCGCGTCGAATTGGAGAGGCCGCAGAAACAGCGGCCCATGGTCGAACGTATCAACCCGGCTACGCGGCGCATACCGCGTAGAACATAAACTTACCAAGGAGACTGGTCGTCGACAGGTTGAGCAGGATGATGTGCGCGTGATAGCAAAGCGGTCGGGCGTGGGGAAGCAAACCTGAATCGTGTCTTGTCCTTCGAGGACTCGTTGGAGCTGAGGCCTTTCCCAGGCGAATTCCATCAGGGCCAGCGGATCGAGTCCGTCACAAGGCTGGATATTAAGTCTGTAGCCCGATCAGTTACGCTGACTATGCAAACATCACCTGGCAAACCGGAAGGCGTCCATATAAGACATGGTGGATCAATACGTCCAGGCGGGGGAGAATCCGCCAGCATCACTCGGCAGTTCAAGTCACACAGATGTATACGCCAAGATTGCGTGGCGACTAGTTCCACTACTGATATTCATTTTCATCCTGGCTTGGCTAGACCGAGTCAATATCGGTTTTGCAAAGCTTCAGATGTTGCAAGATCTTAAATTTTCGGACGCAGTATACGGATTGGGTGCAGGAATTTTCTTCATCGGATATTTTTTGTTCGAGATTCCCAGTAATCTGCTGATGCACCGCATCGGAGCACGCAAGACGATGATGCGTATCACCGTTTGCTGGGGAGTCGTCTCGACGCTCATGATGTTTGTGAAGACTCCGATGTCGTTTTACGCTTTACGTTTTCTTCTTGGGGTCTGCGAGGCGGGATTTTTTCCGGGCGTTATTCTGTACCTTACCTATTGGTTTCCTTCGAAACGCCGCGCAAAGGTAAATGCACTCTTCATGACCTCATTCGCGCTAGCAGGTGCAGTCGGCGGCCCCATCGCGGGGACGATCATGAGCATGATGGGTAACGTAGGCGGCATGGCGAGTTGGCAATGGCTATTCTTGCTTGAGGGTATTCCATCAATACTCGCCGGACTCTTCCTTGTCCGAATGTTGCCAGACCGACCAGCGAATGCTGCGTGGCTGAACGAGCACGAGAAAGCCTCAGTTACTGGTGAACTGGAAGCGGAGAAAAAGCTGATCGTAGCGCATTCGAGTCTTTTATCGGTTATGAAGAATCCACATTTGTGGCTTTGTGCGGCTATCTTCTTTTGCCTGGTTGGCGGTAATGCAATCATTTCGTTCTGGGTTCCGTCAGTCATCAAAGAGCTTGGCGAGCAAAACGTCTTGCTGATCGGTATCTTGTCATCGGTGCCATTTGCATTGGGCGCCGTTGCGATGGTACTGAATGGTTCACACTCGGACCGGACCGGCGAGCGACGTCTTCACTGTGCGGGATTTTCGTTGCTTGCAGTATTTGGCCTGGCAATGACAGGCGTTATGTTGGCGTCCGCAAAGATCGCATTCCTGATGCTGGTCGTGGCGGGGATCGGCGTTCTCGGAGCCATGCCGGTATTCTGGTCCTTCCCCGCGAGCTTCCTGAAGGACGAAGCGGCTGCCGGCGGTATAGGCGTCATCAATGCAGTCGCAAATCTGTCGGGATTCTTCGCGCCTGTCGCGATGGGCTACTTGAGGACTACAACTGGCAGCGTCGCATCCGGGCTTTATCTGGCTGCAGGTCTCGAATGCATCGCTGCCCTTCTGATACTCACGTTTGTCAAGCGAACACCAAAGTAGAGAGATTTCATATATGAAAATACTCAACGTATTTGAGAAAACGATCCCTATCCATTCAACGCTGAAAAATGCGCGCATCGACTTCAGTGAAATGTCGGCCACTGTAGTGGCAGTTGTAACGGATCAGTTTCGAGATGGCAGACAAGTGATTGGTTATGCGTTCAATTCGTTTGGGCGATACGCATGCGGTGGCCCCCTACGCGAACGGTTCATACCACGACTGTTGAACGCGCCTCCGGTAACCCTTATCGCGCCAGAAGACGGGCTCATCGATCCGGTTCGTGTGGTAGCCATGTTGAACGGAAGGGAAAAGGCAGGCGCGCATTCGGAAAGATCGATGGCAATTGGAACGCTGGAGCTGGCGCTCTGGGATGTCGTGGGTAAGTTACGGCAATTGCCACTTTATCAGGTCATCGCCTCACGGTTTTGCCAGGACATCAAACCTGAGTTTGAGCGAATTCCATGTTACGCCGGTGGCGGATTTTACAAGGATGCCGATGAGCTTGCTCAGTTGGATCGGGAAATTCAGGGTTATCTCGATAGTGGTTACACGGCAGTCAAAATCAAGGTGGGCGGACTTCCGCTGGAAGCCGATGTAAAACGGATCGAAGCGGTGTTGGCCAAAGTCCGAGACGGGGGGAGGTTAGCTCTGGACGCGAGTTGTGCCTTCGACCGCGCAGGAGCTGTCGCTTTTGGAAAAGCCATCGAGCCTTACGGACTAAGGTGGTTCGAGGAGCCATGCGATCCGCTCGATTTTGGAACGTATCATGCGCTAAGCGAAAGCTACGAAGGGATGGTCGCCGGCGGTGAAAACGTATTCTCTGTCGAAGAGGCGCAGAACTTTCTCTCGTATGGACAGTTCAACGGCCGAATAGTTTTTCAGCCAGACCCGCCCTTGGCATACGGTGTCGGGGAGTTTTCTAGGATGCTCGAGTGTGCATTGTCGCACAGGGTGCCTCGACAACAGGTAATACCTCACGGCGGAAATTTGATGTCGCTGCATGTGGCAGCGGGGTTTGCGTTGGGGAGCGCAGAATCCTATCCTGGTTTATTCGGTCAATTTGGGGGATTTGGCGATGAGGTGACCATCGAAGACGGACACGCGTCCTTACCTAGTTCCCCTGGAATTGGATTCGAGACTCAGCCGAACCTTTACCGGACGCTGAAGGCGTTGGTGAAATAAAGTAGACCTTGGATACGCTCATACGCGATGAGAGTCAAATTTGAGCCTTGCCGCCTGCAGTTTTGTGGCTCTATGCCGTATTCCGTCGAATTTGACAGGATCACCGGAATGCACAAGATCCGGAAAGTGATCGCCTGAGCTTTTCTTGTCTAGAGCGTGTTAGGCACTTTCATCCAAACCTGTTAACCTGGCAGGATGCCAGAACGCAAACCCTACCCGACGGATGTTTCGGATGAGGAATGGAGCTTCGCTGCTCCGTACCTCATCTTGATGAGTAAAGACGCGCCGCAGCGCCGATACGAACTGCGCGAAATGTTCAACGCACTGCGCTGGATCGCGCGGGCCGGTGCATCGTGGCGCATGCTGCCGACCAACTTCCCGCCGTGGGAGATGGTCTACCAGCAAACTCAGCGCTGGCTCAACTCGGGTTGCTTCGAGGCGATGGTCAACGATTTGCGTTCGGTGCTGCGCGTGGCGCAGGAGCGCCAGGGCCAGCCCAGCGCAGTGATTCTGGATGGGCGCACGCTGCAGTCCACGTGCGAAAGCGGACCGCGCGCGCTATGACGGTCACAAGCGCAAGCGAGGCAGCAAAGTTCATATGGCTGTCGATACGCTGGGCCTGCTGCTCGCGGTACACATTACGCCCGCCAACGAGCAGGAGCGTGCACAGGTGGGCGAGCTTGCGCGTCAGGTTCAGCACGTCACGGGGCAGACGGTGAAACTCGCCTTTGCTGACCAGGGCTATACGGGCGACACGGCTGCGCAGGCCGCGCGCGACGAAGGCATGGAATTGCAGGT